>Ga0335084_10002819_pt1 | contig 16843 bp, 15 predicted proteins | sample Lox_Sample_44_FD_206721 | JGI IMG/M metagenome (GOLD analysis project Ga0335084, IMG submission 206721) | Soil microbial communities from Loxahatchee National Wildlife Refuge, Florida, United States - Lox_Sample_4.4 | ecosystem: Environmental > Terrestrial > Soil > Wetlands | place: USA... | reverse complement strand
ATGAACTGCGGCGTCTCGTCGCACGCATAGCCGAACATGAGGCCCTGGTCGCCCGCCCCCTGGTTGAGCGGGTCGTCCTGCGCCTTGTCCACGCCCTGCTTGATGTCCGGGCTTTGCTTGTCATAGGCCACGAGCACCGCGCAGCCTTTGTAATCGATACCGTACTCGGTGTTGTCGTAGCCGATGCGCTTGATGGTCTCGCGCGCCACCTGCTGGAAATCCACCACGGCGTTGGTCGTGATTTCCCCCGCCATCAGCACGAGGCCCGTGTTCACCAGGGTCTCTGCCGCGACTCTGGACGACTTGTCCTGGGCCAGGATGGCGTCCAGCACCGCGTCCGATATCTGATCCGCAACCTTGTCGGGATGTCCTTCCGACACCGACTCGGAAGTAAAAAGGTATTCGCTCATTCGTAAACAACCATGAAATTGTGCGCGATGGGAAGGATTACAGCATAGCAGATAAGCTCGCCCCGAAACCGTTCGCTGCGGCATTCTCCGCCATGAAAGGCGACCCCGCGTTACCGTCCACACCGGTATCATTGAGCGCTGCATGGAGGATCGCATGGCCGCTCCCGCCCCCGCCGACGACGTGCGCGTAGCACCGCTGCTCGAGGCGGACATTCCAGAGCTCGTCCGGCTCGCGCGCGCGATCTGGTACGCGCACTACCCGAGCATCATCACAGTCGAGCAGATAGAATACATGCTCGAGCAGCGCTACGGCAGCGACGTGATTCGCGAGCAGTTGGCGGGCGGCAGCGCATGGTGGGACAAGCTGCTGCTGGACGGTAACATGGTGGCGTTCGCCAGCTCCGAGCCGGGGCAGCACCCGAAGGAGATGAAGGTCGACAAGCTGTACGTGCGCTACGATCTGCGCGGCCGCGGCTACGGCGGGCGGCTGATACGGCACATCGAGCAGCGAGCCCTCTCTCTCGGGTACAACCGCCTCTATCTCCAGGTGAACAGAAACAACCGCAGCGCGATCGATGCCTACATGCGCAGCGGGTTCGTCGTGAGCGAGTCCGCGAAATTCGACATCGGCGGCGGCTTTGTCATGGATGATTACATCATGTCCAAGGCGCTCGGCCCGTCATGAGCAGCGCGCGGGCCGCTGCCCGGCGAGTGAGGTTCACCAAAATGCAGGGCGCGGGCAACGATTTCATCGTGATCGATGCCGTTAACCAACAGGTGGAGCTGGACGCCGATCGCATCAGACGGATCGCGGACCGCCACTTCGGCGTGGGCTGTGACCAGCTCCTGCTGATCGAGCGCCCGCGCACGCCCGGCACGGATTTCTACTACCGCATCTTCAACGCCGACGGCGGCGAGGTTCAGAACTGCGGCAATGGCGCGCGCTGCTTCCTGCGCTATGTGCGCGACCAGGGTCTCGCCGACAAGACCCGGATCAGGGTCGAGACTTTGTCGGGCGTCCTCGCGCCGAAGCTGGAAGCCGACGGCCAGGTCACGGTGGACATGGGCGCTCCGGAGTTCGAGCCGGGCAGGATTCCTTTCCTCGCGCAGCAGCAGGCCTTGACCTATCGCATCGAGGTCGGCGGGGAAAGCGTGGAGATCAGCGCACTGTCCATGGGCAACCCGCACGCCGTGCAGGTCGTGGCCGACGTGGAGCAAGCGCCCGTGTCCACACAAGGGCCGTTGATCGAGCACCATTCTCGCTTTCCGCAGCGGACAAACGCCGGCTACATGGAGGTGGTATCGCGGCGTCACGTCAAGCTGAGGGTGTGGGAGCGCGGAGCGGGTGAAACCCTCGCCTGCGGCACCGGGGCCTGCGCGGCTGTCGTGGCCGGCATCGCGCGCGGTCTGCTGGACACCCCGGTGGAGGTGGTCACCCACGGCGGCAACTTGACCATCGCGTGGGGCGGTCCAGGGCAGCCCGTGATGATGACCGGCCCCGCGGAGCCCGTATTCGAAGGGACGATTGAAATCTAGAACGCCATGGAGCCAAGAGCAGAAGAGGTCGCGCGCTACCTGAAAGACCATCCAGAGTTCTTCGAGCACTACGCCGAGCTGCTCGCCTCGCTGCACATTCCGCACCCTCACGGGGGACGGGCGATCCCACTGTCGGAGCGTCAGATGCTCACGCTGCGCGAGAAAGGGCGGGCGCTCGAAGGCAAGCTGCGCGAGCTGGTCCGCGTCGGCGAGGAGAACGAGACCATCGGCGAGCGTCTGCACCGCTTTACGCTGGCGATGATGAGCGCGCGAGACCTGGTCGCCCTGCTCGATTGCGTGGAGCACAATCTGCGCGAGGAATTCGCCGTGCCCGCTGTCGCGTTGCGGCTGTGGTCGGTCACGCCGGAGGACGCTGAGCTCGGCGCCATCAGCGAGGAATCCAGGGAGTTTGCGGACGGCCTGGCCGCTCCCTATTTCGCGGAGCAACCGATGGCCGACACCGCGGCCTGGTTCGACGCGCCTAAGGAAGCGTTGCGCTCGCTGGTCTACATCCCGCTGCGCGCGGAGCGCTCGATCGGAGTGTTGGTGCTGGCCAGCGACGATCCCCAGCGCTTCTCGACCGATCTCGGCACGCTTTATCTGGCCCGCCTGGGCGAGCTGGTCGGCGCCGCGCTGCATCGCTACGCCCGTCGCTGAAGTCTGTGGCCGGCACGCTGTCGCGCGTCAACCGAAGCTATCTGGATGGATTCCTGTCCCATCTGCGGCACGAGCGCGCCCTGAGCCAGAACACCGCGCAGAACTACGCGCGCGACGTTCGACAGCTGTTCGATCTGGCGGCTGACACTGCGCTGGCGGACGTGACCTCGCAGCAGGCGCGCCGTTTCATCGCCACCCTGCACGCGCGCGGTCTCGAGGGCAGGACGTTGGCCCGCATGCTATCGGCGTGGCGCCACTTGTATCGCTATCTTGCACGCGATCACGCCTTCGGCCGTAACCCATTCCTGGGTATCCGTGCCCCCAAAGCGCGCAAGCTCCTGCCCAAATCGCTGTCGCCGGACGAAGCGGCGCAGCTGGTGGATCTGCGCGGCGACGAAGCGATGACCGTGCGCGACCGCGCGATGTTCGAGTTGTTCTACTCCTCCGGCTTGCGCCTGTCGGAGCTTACTGGAGTCAGACTCACCGACCTCGATCTGCGCGACGGCAGCGTGCGCGTGACTGGAAAGGGCAACAAGACACGCGTGGTTCCGGTCGGAGAGCTCGCACAGCGCGCGCTGGGCGCTTGGCTCACGGCGCGCAGCACGTTGGCAGCGGCCGATCAGCCGGCGCTGTTCGTGAACCGTTCCGGCCGGCCCGTCACACCCCGTACAGTGCAGCGGCGGCTCGCTGACTGGGCCGTGCGGCAAGGTATCACCCAACACGTGCACCCCCACATGCTGCGCCACTCGTTCGCGTCGCACGTTCTGCAGTCGAGTGGTGATCTGCGCGCGGTGCAGGAAATGCTCGGGCACGCGAGCATCTCCACCACCCAGGTCTACACGCACCTCGACTACCAGTATCTCGCCAAGATCTACGACGCAGCCCATCCGCGCGCGAAGAAAAAAAGGGCTTGATCGATGCGCTCAGCACAGCGCCCCAAGAGCGCCGCTCGCCAGCGGTCGTCCCTCGGACGCGGCACCCAGCTCATCGTCGTGCGTCATGGCGAAACCGCGTGGAATGCAGAGGGGCGGATTCAGGGTCATCTGGACAGTCCGCTCAACGAGGAGGGGTTGGGGCAGGCTGTGCTGCTCGCCGACCGTCTCGCACGCCAGCGCTTTTCGCGGCTGTACAGCAGCGATCTCGGCCGCGCGCTGCAGACCGCGCAGCCGGTCTCCGATCACAGCGGACGCGCGGTGCATGCCGACATGCGGCTGCGCGAACGGAACCTGGGCATCTTTCAAGGGCACACCGGCGCGCAGTGCGAGCGGCGCTGGCCCAAGCACTACGCGGGCTTCCGCTCGCGCGATCCGGAGCACGTGATCCCCGCCGGCGAGAGCGGCAGGGAGCTCTACGAGAGGGTCGTCGACATCTTCACTACTCTGGCGCACGAGCACCCCGGCGAACGGTTGGTGGTCGTGACCCACGGAGGGGTGCTCGACGCTCTTTATCGCTTTGTGCGCGGCCTGCCGCTCGACCTGGCGCGCGACTTTCCGATCTACAACGCGAGCGTCAACGTGGTGCACTTCGACGGTGCAGGCTGGTCGATCGAGCGCTGGGGCGACATTTCGCACCTCACGCGCGACGCGGCGCTGGACGATTTCTGAGCGAGCCTAGGCCGGGCGCGGCTTTGAAAGCTTGTGGTCGGCCCAGTTCTCTGGCGCGTTACCGGGCAAGCTGCTATCGATGGAGGTGCCGCGCGACGCGGCCGTCCTGGCGCCGCAGCACCAGCAGCCGCTCTGCAGTTCGACTCCCCTCGCATTCCGTTCCCGGGCTCCGCCCGTCTCTCCCTAGAGCGTTCGTGCAGTCGTCGCGCCCGCCCGATCCGGCGGGCGGCTATGGCTTTTCAACGCATCGTGGAGAGACGATCCCATGTTCAGATCGAATGTCGTCACGTGCGCCATTGCAGCCGCGCTTGCGGCTGCGTTGCCCGCGGCAGCGCAGACACCAAGCAACCAGGACCTCGAGGAAATCCGCCGGCAGATCCAGGAGCTGAAAGAGAGTTACGAATCACGCATCCAGGCTCTCGAAAAGCGGCTCAAAGAGGTCGATAGCAGACAGATCATCGCGGTCGCGATCCTGACCGCGGTCGTGCTTGTGGCCTGGTTCGGCTGGTCGAACAAGCTCGGGCACATCGGCTTCTACCTGGTGTTCGGCCTGAGCGTGACGGCTTCGGGCCAGCTGGTGGGTGTGTATCTGGTCTTCGCCACTTTGATCATCCCGGCGCTCGCGACGCGCAACACGAAACACTGGCGTCTGCCGAAAGCCTATGCCGTAGCGGCACTCGGATACGCGGTCGGGCTGGCGGCTTCGGTCTGGCTCGACCTGCCCTCCGGCGCCGTGGTCGTGTGGACGCTCGCCGCCGCCGGCATTGCCTTCTTCGCGCTCGAGGGCAGGCGTCCTGCCGCTCGCCTCTAGAGCGCGCTCAAGCTCGTCGCGCGCAGGGCCGTTAAAGCTTGCTATGCCTGCCTCCCTGGGCTCGTTCGCATGACACGCACCAGCGTTGCCTCGGCGCATCTGCTCTCGAACGCCTTGCCCCCCTCTCAGGAAGCCGCGGTTCTGTACGCGATCGGACGCGAAACCGACGCGGCTCAGTTCCTGCGCAGCATGCTCGATGCCGACGAGGCAGACGCGAGCAGCCCCGAGCTGTGGTACATGCTGTTCGACCTGCTGCGTGGGCGCGGAGAGTGGCGGCAGTTCGAGACGCTGGCGCCGCGCTTCGAGGCTAAGTTCGGAGTGCCGGCGCCAAAATGGCTGAACGACGAGGAGATGGCGCGTCTTCCAGCGGAAGCGCGTCCCGGGGGGCCTGGCTACTTCGAGCTGGCCGGCACGCTGGACGCGAGCTGCACGCCCGAGCTGCGGCGAGTACGCGCGGCCGCACGCGGTGTTGCCTGGGCGCACCTCGACGTGAGTCGACTCGGCGCGCTCGACGCCGCGGGCTGTCAAGAGCTGCTGGAGCTGGTGCAATTCCTGCCCAACAACGGCAGCGCAGTCGTGCTGACCGGCGCCGAGCATCTCGTCGATCTGCTGCGCGCGGCTGCCGCAAACAAGCCCCGAGTCCGGGTGTACTGGTCGCTGTTGTTCGAGATCTACCGCCTGCGCGGGCAGCAGCGGGACTTCGAGCGCGCAGCGCTGGAATTCGCGCTCGCGGCGGGCGTCTCGCCGCCGGTGTGGCAACCGATCATGATGCCGGTAGCGCCGACCAGCCCGCAGGAGAAGCGCGATGAACCGCGCTATCAGCCCGGTCCCGAAGCGTTCAATCTCACCGGTGTGCTTCGCGGCAGCGCCGATCCCCAGCTCGCGGAGCTGCAGGCCTTCGGCTCCCAGCGCCAGTATGTCAACATCAACCTGGCTCAACTGCGCCGTATGGACTTCAGCGCAGGGACCGCGGCTGCGAACCTGCTCAACGCGATGGCGTGGAGCGACAAGACCGTGCGCTTGATCCGGCCCAACAGTCTGGTGGCGGCGTTCCTGTCGACCCTCAGCCTCGACCCGGGCATCGAGCTCGTTTCGGTGCGGCGGCCTGGTTGAGCCGTCAGCCGCCGGGCCAGAGCGGGTACTATTCGGGGCCTGGCCGCTTGAACCGGCCTCGATGGGCCCCATCTGCGCCTTAAAGAAGCTCTGGGCAAGTCTCGTATGGACACCTACCACGGCACGACCATCCTGAGCGTTCGCCGCGGACCGAACGTCGCCATCGGCGGCGACGGCCAGGTCACTCTCGGCAGTGTGGTGATCAAGCAGAGCGCGCGCAAGGTGCGGCGTCTCTACCACGACAAGATCCTGGCCGGCTTTGCCGGCGGCACCGCCGACGCGTTTACCCTGTTCGAGCGCTTCGAAGCAAAGCTCGAAAAACACCAGGGTCATCTGCTGCGTTCTGCGGTCGAGCTCGCAAAAGACTGGCGTACCGACCGCATCCTGCGCCGCCTGGAAGCGATGTTGGCGGTGGCCGATCACGAAACCTCCCTCGTGATCACCGGCAACGGCGACGTGCTGGAGCCTGAGCAGGGACTTGTCGCCATCGGCAGCGGCGGACCCTATGCGCAGGCGGCCGCCAAGGCTTTACTGGAAAATACCGAGCTCGCGCCGGCCCAGATCGTGAAGAAGGCGCTCGCGATCGCCGGCGATCTGTGCATCTATACCAACCAGCAGCACGTGATCGAAGTGCTGGAGTGAGCTCGCCTCCATGTACATGACCCCGCAAGAGATCGTCCACGAGCTCGACAAGCACATCGTAGGGCAGGACCGGGCCAAGCGCGCTGTTGCCATCGCGCTGCGCAATCGCTGGCGCAGGCAGCAGGTGGCCGAGCCGCTGCGCCAGGAGATCACGCCCAAGAACATCCTCATGATCGGACCCACGGGCGTTGGCAAGACCGAGATCGCGCGGCGCCTCTCCAGGCTGGCCGACGCTCCGTTCATCAAAGTCGAGGCCACCAAGTTCACCGAGGTGGGTTACGTCGGCCGGGATGTAGACACCATCGTGCGCGACCTGGTGGAGAGCGCCATCAAACAAGTGCGCGAGCAGGAGACGCGCAAGGTGCAATCGCGCGCCGTCGATCTGGCGGAAGAGCGCGTTCTCGACGCGCTGCTGCCGCCGGCGCGCAGCGTCGGCTTCGGCTCGCCGGGCGAGGAGCAGGAGAGCAGCACGCGCCAGAAGTTCCGCAAGAAACTGCGCGAGAGCGAGCTCGACGACAAAGAAATCGAAATCGAGGTCGCGGCGGCGCAGCCGCACATGGAGATCCTCGCCCCGCCCGGGATGGAAGAGCTCACGACCCAGATCCAAGGCATGTTCCAGAACCTGGGTGGGGGGCGCCGTCGGGTACGCAAGCTCAAAGTGGCGGACGCCATGAAGCTGCTCACCGACGAAGAGGCGGCCAAGCTCATCAACGACGAGGACTTGAAGTCGCGCGCACTGCGCAACGTGGAGCAGAACGGCATCGTGTTCATCGATGAGATGGACAAGATCGCGAGCCGCTCCGAGGTGGCCGGCGCCGACGTGTCGCGCCAGGGCGTGCAACGCGATCTGTTGCCGCTGGTGGAGGGCACGACGGTGTCCACGAAGTATGGAATGGTGAAGACCGACCACATCCTGTTCATCGGCAGCGGCGCCTTTCACTTCGCCAAGCCTTCCGACCTGATCCCGGAACTGCAGGGTCGCTTCCCCATTCGCGTCGAGCTCGATTCTCTGTCGGTCTCGGACTTCGAGCAGATTCTCACGAGCACGCACGCGTGCCTCACGGCGCAGTACCAGGCATTGCTCGCCACCGAAGGCGTCATGCTCGAATTCCGGGCTGATGCGATCAAACGACTGGCGGAGATCGCCTGGCAGGTGAACGAGAAGACGGAGAACATCGGAGCGCGCCGCCTGTACACGGTGATGGAGAAGCTGCTGGAGGACGTATCCTTCGAAGCGGGCAGGTCGAGCGGCCAAACGGTCGTGATCGACGCCGCTTACGTGGACGGGCGCCTCAAGGACCTGTCGCAAAGCGAGGACCTCGCTCGCTACGTGCTGTGAAGCGCGTTGCAGCGCTACAATCGCGTGCGGTCGGCGCGGCCAAATAACAACACCAATACTTCTGCCCAGCATGGAAAGCCGCACGACGTTCAGCCTGGAGGTGAATCCCCGCATCCCGCGCCGCCTGGCGCGCCTCGAGGAGCTCGCTTCCAACCTGTGGTATAGCTGGGACCGTCCTGCTCGCTCGCTGTTCTCGCGTCTGCACACTGGGCTGTGGGACGCGGTCGGGCACAATCCCAAAGCGTTCCTCAAACGCGTCGACGAACAAAAGCTGCTCGACGCGGCCGACGACCCGGTGTTCCTCGGCAACTTCAACCGCGTCCTGTCGAACTACGACACCTATCACAACGAGCCGCTGCGCCGCAACGGCTCGGAATGGCTGCGCTCCTCGGACCTGGTGGCGTACTTCTGCGCCGAGTTCGGCTTCCATGAGAGCTTTCCGATCTATTCCGGCGGCCTCGGCATCCTCGCCGGGGACCACTGCAAGGCCGCGAGCGACATGCGCCTGCCATTCATCGGCGTGGGGCTGCTCTACCGCCAGGGCTACTTCTCCCAGAGCATCGACGCCGAGGGCAACCAGCACGCCGAATACACTGACTCTGAATTCGAGAGCCTTCCAGTCACGCCGGTGCTGCGGCCCGACGGCAGCGAGCTGCACGTGCGCGTCGACCTGCCTGGCCGGCAGGTGAGCTGCAAGGTGTGGCACGCGCGCTGCGGGCACGTCGGCCTGTATCTGCTCGACACCGATCTGCCGGAGAACGACGAGCACGCACGCGACATCACGCATCAGCTGTACGGGGGCGACCGGCTCACGCGCATCGAGCAGGAGATCGTGCTCGGGGTGGGCGGAGTGCGAGCGCTCGAAGCGCTGGAGCTCAAGCCTACCGTGTGGCACATCAACGAGGGGCACGCCGCCTTCCAGGTGCTCGAGCGCATGCGCGCGCTGGTCAGGCAGGGGCTGGACTATGCAGCGGCGCTCGAGGCGGTGGCTGCCAACACGGTCTTCACCACGCACACGCCGGTCCCGGCGGGTCACGACCACTTCGGCGAAGACCTGATGTGGAGCCACTTCGAATCGTTTTGCCAGGAGTTGAAGCTCGGCCGCGAAGAGTTCCTCCGCTTGGGCCAGGTCAACGACAGCCGCGAGTTCAACATGACGGCACTCGCCATGCGCGGATCCCGCTTCCAGAACGGCGTGAGCCGCATCCACGGCGAAGTGTCGTCGCACATCTGCGCACCTTTGTGGCCGCAGGTCGATCCGCCCGAGAACGGCATCGGCTACATCACCAACGGTGTGCACGTGCCGACCTTTCTGGCGCAGGAGTGGGTCGAGCTGTTCGAGAAGTATCTCGGCTTCGACTGGTCGCAGCGGCTGACCGACGCCGGTTTCTGGCAGCGCATCGACGAGGTCCCCGACCATCTGTTCTGGAGCGTGCGCCAGTCGCTCAAGTCGCAGATGCTGCACCTCGTGCGCCACCGCTTTGCGCGCCAGCACTTCCGCAACGGCGGCTCGCAGGCGCACCTGGATCGGCTGCTCAAGTACGCCGATCCGGTGAACCCGAACGTGCTCACGATCGGTTTCGCGCGCCGCTTTGCCACGTACAAACGGGCCACGCTGCTGTTCCAGGATCTCGCCTGGCTGCGCGAGATCATCTGCGACGAGCAGCGGCCGGTGATGCTGCTGTTCGCCGGCAAGGCGCACCCGGCGGACATTCCCGGGCAACAGCTCATCCGGCGCGTGGTAGAGGTCGCGCGCATGCCCGAGTTCGAGGGGCGCATCCTGATGGTGGAGGACTACGACCTGCGGCTCGCCCGCCGGCTCGTGTCCGGCGTCGACGTGTGGCTGAACAACCCGGTGTATCCGCTGGAAGCGAGCGGCACTTCGGGCATGAAAGCAGGCATCAACGGTGTGCTCAACCTGTCGGTGCTGGACGGCTGGTGGGACGAGGGCTACGACGGCCGCAACGGCTGGGCCATCAAGCCGGTCGGCGAGAACATGGACGAAGCGAGGCGCGACCACGACGAAGCCAGAACCCTGTACGAGCTGCTGCAGGACCAGGTGAGCCCGCTGTTCTACAAGCGCGGCGACATGGGTTACTCGGCGGAGTGGGTAGCCGTGGCGAAGCACTCCATCGCCAGCCTGCTGCCGCGCTTCAGCTCCTCGCGCATGGTGAGCGAATATCTGGCCAAGTTCTATCTACCCGCCTCGCGCCAGGGGCGGCGCTACGCCGAAAGCGGCTACGAGAACGCCCGCAAGCTCGCGCTGTGGAAGTCAGACGTGCGGCGCAGCTGGCCCGAGGTACGCGTGCAGCGTCTGGACGCGCCCGGCAAGAACATCGCCTTCGGCGAGGGCATGAAAGTCGAGCTTGGCGTGCATCTGAGCGGCATGAAGCCCGACGATGTCGTGGTCGAGCTGCTGATCGGACGCCAGCGGGAGCAGGCCAAGCTGCGCGACGCACGCCATTACCGCTTCGAGTGGGAAGGCGTGACCACTGACCAGGGGGAGCACCGCTTCGTGCTGCAGGTCACGCCGGAGATGTGCGGCAAGTTGCAGTACCGAATACGCGTCTATCCCTATCACGAGCTGCTCACCCATCCGTTCGAGATGGGCATGATGCGCTGGCTTTAGCGGTTTGCACTGCCGTTCGCGCGGTGCATTGTTTCGTTATGTATCCGACAAGTTCGGAAGCCGTAAGCTCGCGCGTGGTACAGTCGAGTTGACACGCCATGGTGCGCCTGCCTGATATGGTTTGCCTCCCCGCCTCGCTTCGCTCCCTCGCTGCCTGTCTCGCGCTGTGCGTGTTGTCCGCGTGTCACGTGACGGCGCGCACGGCGAACGCCGCCGAGGCCGGGAGTGGAGCCTGCAACGAGGGTATTCCGGAGCTGTTCAAGCGAGTGTCTCCGGCCGTCGTGATGATCACCGGGCAGTCGATCAACCCCTACCGGCTGCAGGGGCGCGTCACGCGCGTGCTCGGCTCGGGGTTCGTGATCGACGCCAACGGCCTCATCCTCACCAATTCGCACGTGGTGTTCGGGCTGCAGTCGCTGACCGTGACGCTGGACGACGGCGCCATCGTTCCGGCCAAGCTGGTCGGCGCGGATCCGATCTTCGATCTGGCGGTCATCCAGATCACCAAGACGCACGGCGTGCCGCTGCCGACAGCAAAGCTGGGCAACTCCGACAACCTGCGTCCGGGGGAGGAGGTGATTGCGATCGGCAACCCGCTCGGGCTCGACCAGACCGTCACGCGTGGCATCGTGAGCGGGATCAACCGCCTGCTGCCCGAGACACCGCTGTCGCTTACCGAGCCTCTGATTCAGACCGACACGCCGATCAACCCCGGCAACTCGGGCGGGCCGTTGCTCAACCGCTGCGGCGAGGTGATCGGGATCAATACCGCGATCGTCGCGGAAGCGCAGAACATCGGATTTTCCGTCCCGATCAATCTCGCCAAGGATGTCCTACCGGCGCTGCTGAAGGACGGGCGTGTGATCCGGCCCTGGATCGGCTTTCACGGTCAGCTGATCGGGTCCGACCTGCGCAAGCTGCTTCAAGTGCCCCTGGTGGACGGCCTGCTGGTGGAAGTGGTGGAGCCTGGCAGCCCGGCGGAGAAAGCGGGGATTCGCGGCGGAATGATGGAGCTGTCGATCGGCGGCGCGTCCATGCTGCTCGGCGGAGACATCGTGGTCAACTTGAACGGCGCGCCGGTGAATCAGCCCGACAAACTGAGCGGCATCATGCGCGCGCTCAAGGTCGGCAGCCAGCTCAAGGTAAAGCTGTTCCGCGACGGCAAGTACCTCGAGGTCGAATACACCCTGCCCGAGCGTCCGCTCTTGCCCGGCGACCTGCCGGAGACCGGGACGTTCGCGCCGCCCCCGCCTCCCGAAGGCAGGTCCGACATCTCGCGTCGGATGCGCCGGTGATCTACACCGAGTCCGTCGCCGACGCGCTTGCCGAGGGCGGCTGGGCGACGGTCACGGATTTTCTTCCCGCTTCCGTCTGGTGTGCGTTGGCGGCGGAGGTGCGTGCCGCGCACGCGGCCGGCCGCTTACGGCCCGCCGGCGTCGGCCGAGGCGAGCGCTATCGTCTCGCCGATGACGTGCGCGGAGACCAGATCCGATGGCTCGACGCGATGCCTGCGAGTACGGCGCAGCGCGAAGTGCTGTTGCGGCTGGATCAGCTCCGTGCGACGGTGAATCGCGAGCTGCAACTCGGGCTGCTCGACTTCGAGGGTCACTTTGCGCTCTACCCGCCGGGCACGGCGTATCGCAGACACTGCGACCAGCACCGCGGCTCGCAGGCTCGTGTGCTGTCCTGCGTCGTGTATCTGAACGCGGACTGGAAAACCGAGCATGGCGGTGTGCTGCGCTTGTATCTCGACCAGGAAGGCGACGGGGATCAGCGCGACGTGCTGCCCGAGGGCGGCAAGCTCGTGTGCTTTCTGAGCGGGCGCTTCTGGCACGAAGTGCTGCCGGCCGCGCGCGAGCGGCTGAGCCTGACAGGCTGGTTCCGGCGGGGCGGCTAGCGCGGGTCAGCGCCCCGCGTCGGCGCGCGGTTGACGCGTCTTATCGAGCACGCTCATCGCCGAGGCCACCAGGCCGGCGACATCGGACACGTTGCTCGGAATGATCAGGGTATTGTTGGTTTTGGCCAGATTGCCGAAGGCGCCGATGTAGAGCTCCGCGACCTTGAGGTTCGCCGCCGACATGCCGCCGTCCTTGCCGATCGCTTCGGCAACCATTTGAATCCCCGCTGCGGTGGCTTCAGCGACCAGCCGGATGGCGCTCGCTTCTCCCTGCGCTTTGTTGATGGCCGCCTGCTTCTCCCCCTCGGACTGCAGGATGTCGGACTGCTTCGAGCCCTCTGCCAGATTGATCTCCTTCTGCTTCTCCCCCTCCGAGGTGGCGATCACCGCGCGCTTCTCGCGTTCGGCCGTGATCTGCGCCTGCATGGCGCGCAGAATGGCATCGGGCGGCGTGAGGTTCTTGATCTCGTAGCGCAGCACTTTCACGCCCCACGAGCGACCGGCTTCGTCGAGCGCCGCCACGATCTGCTTGTTGATCTCGTCGCGGCTCTCGAGCGTGCGGTCGAGCTCCATCTTCCCGATCTCGGAGCGCAATGTCGTCTGCGACAGCTGGGTGATGGCGGTGACGTAGTCAGAGGTGCCATAGCTCGCGAGGCGCGGGTCTGTGACTTGGAAGTAGAGAATGCCGTCCACGCCGAGCTGAGTATTGTCTCGCGTGATGCAGACCTGCTCCGGAACATCCATCGGCACTTCTTTGAGCGAATGCCGGTACGCGACGCGGTCGATGAAGGGCACGATGATGTTGAGCCCCGGCTCCAGCGTGGCGTGATAGCGGCCCCAGCGCTCCACCACCCAGGCGCTCTGCTGCGGCACGACGCGCACGCCTTCGATCACGAACACGGCCGCCAGCGCGATGATGAAAAATGGAATGGCATACGCGTGAGTGGGCGGAAAGGCCCAGATCAGCGCGGCCAGAATGATCACGGCGATGACTTTCGGCAGCATCGAGACCTCCTTGGCAGGACGGACGGGCACCGCGTGCGGCTCGGCTTGCGCCGGCGCCTTAGGCAGGCCGGATCTTGGCGACTTCGAGGGTGTTGCCATCGACCGCGCTGATGTAGAGCATTTCGCCGGGCTCGCCCGCGCATTCGCCCACCACGCGCGCATCCCACGAGGCGCCGCGGTAGCGCACGCGCGCAAGACGGTCCGGCTGATTGAGCCAGGACTCCCAGGCGACGGGCTGCCCGACGTCGGGCGAAGGCATTGGCTTCGGTTCCATCGATTTCCGGCGCTGATGGATCCAGATTACGCCAGCCACCGCGAGCAGTGACGAGACGAGCGCCTGACCCCAAAACCCAAGCCCGAGGAAAGCGACCACGGCGCCCGCCAGCGCCGCAATCCCGAGCACCAACAGGTAGAACGTCCCGGTGACCAGCTCCGCGATCGCCAGAGCCAGCCCGGCGGCAGCCCAGAGAATGTAGTCGGCCATCAGCGGCAGATGTTACCCCAAAAAATTCCAGCCGAATGAACCGCTTCGACCGAGACAAAACACCTTGAACCGCGCTGCAAAATCAGTACAATGCCGCCCTCGCGCAGAAGCCGCCGGCGGGAAACTGCGAGGCGCGCCTGCTATCTGCAACCGCTGTTTAGCGCTCGGTCGAGAAAAATGGCTGAACACAAGAAGTACGTCACCTTCGACGGCAAGATCCTGATACTGGGTTTCGGGGCAGTGGGGCAAGGGACGCTGCCGTTAATGCTGCGTCATATCGACATGCCCAGAGATAAGTTGACCATCATCACGGCCGAGGACTGGGGCCGCGAGATCGCCGAGGAGTACGGAATCGCCTTCCGCGTCGAGCCGCTGACCCGGGACAACTACGTCGGCATCCTGGATCGCGAGCTCAAGGCGGGCGATTTTCTGTTCAACGCCTCGTTCGACGTCTCCAGCCTCGCTCTGATCGAGTATTGCAGCCAGCGCGGCATCATGTATCTCGACGCCTGCATCGAGCCCTGGGCGGGTGGTCACCGCGATACGTCGATTCCCGCTGCGCGCCGCACCAACTACGCGTTCCGCGAGGCCGCGCTCGCCATGCGCGCGAAGTACGCAGGCGGCCCGGCTGTCGTGCTCATGCACGGCGCCAACCCGGGCCTGGTCTCGCACTTCGTCAAGCAGGCGCTGCTCAACGTGGCCAGGGACACTGGCCGCGGCGCGGGTGTCCCCGCCAGCAAGGAAGGCTGGGCCCGCCTGGCGAAGGATCTGGGTGTCAAGATCATCCAGATCGCGGAGCGCGATCGGCAGGTGGGAAGCGCCCGCAAGGCGTGGGGTGAGTTCGTCAACACCTGGTCGAGCGGCGCCTTCGTGGGCGAATCGCTGCAGCCGGCCGAGCTCGGCTGGGGCACGCATGAGAAGCATTGGCCACACGAGGGTATGGAGTTCGGCTTCGGCTGCGGCTCCTCGATCTACCTCAACCGCCCGGGCTGCAGCACCCGCGTGCGCTCGTGGGTGCCGAAGGAAGGACCGTTCCACGGCTGGCTCATCTCGCATGGCGAGTCGCACTCCATCCCCGACTACTTCACTGTGCGGGAGAACGGGCGTGTAACGTACCGGCCCACCTGCTACTACGCCTATCATCCATGCGACGACGCCGTGCTGAGCCTGCACGAGATGGTCGGCCACAACTACACCATGCAGGAGCGCACACGCCTGCTGCGCGACGATATCGCGGACGGGTTCGACGAGCTCGGCGTGCTGTTGATGGGCCACGCGCGCGGCGCGTATTGGTACGGCTCGCAGCTCACGATCCACCGGGCGCGCGAGCTGTGCCCGCACAACAACGCGACCAGCCTGCAGGTGAATGCGCCCGCGCTTGGCGCCGTGATCTGGGCCATGCGCAACCCCACCGCGGGAATCGTCGAGCCGGATGACATCGATTTCCGCACCGTGCTCGAGGTGGCCATGCCCTACCTCGGCCCGGTGGTCGGCGTGTACAGCGACTGGACGCCGCTCACCGAACGCGGCAAGCTGTATCCGGAAGACGTCGACGGGGACGACCCATGGCAGTTCAAGAATTTCCGGGTGGTGTGAGGCTCTCGCACCAGAGCATCCGAGGGGCGCGGTCGTGACCCCGCTGTTGAAGGCGATCATGCGGCATCTCGGTGCGCGCACGCGGATCCGCTTTCGCGTCACTTACACCGACGGCTCTTCGTTTCAGAACCTTCCCGGTGAGCCGCTCGTGCATTTCCGGTTCAAGACGGCGGGCGCCCAATGGAACGCCATCTTCTTCGGGCACATCGGCATACTCGAGTCGTACTTCGATCAGACGCTGGACATCGATGGCGATTTCGGGCGCGCCTTCGCGGCTGGACTCGAGAGCGGCGTCAGCCACAAGCCCGGGCCGCTGGTCTGGCTGCGCAACCAGTGGCACGAGGTGCGCCTCGGCAACCGCTCGATAGCGCAGGCCAAGGCCAATGCGCGCTTTCACTACGCGCTGGGCGCGGACTTTTACGGCTACTGGCTGGACAATCCGCTGATGATGTATACCTGCGCGTACTGGAAACCAGGCACGCGCACCGTCGAGGAAGCACAGCGCAACAAGATCGACCACGTGTGCAGCAAGATCCGGCTCAAGCCGGGCGAGAGCGTGGTGGACATCGGCTGCGGCTTCGGCGGCTTCATGTTCCGGGCCGCGGAGCGTCATCAGGTTCGCGTGTGCGGTGTGAACACCACCACCGAGCAGGTGGAATGGTTGCGCGGCGAGATCCAGCAGCGGGGATTGAGCGAGCGGCTCGAGGCGCGCGAAGCCGATTTCCGCGAAGTGCACGCGCAGTTCGACAAGGTCGTGTCGATCGGCGTGCTGGAGCACGCGGGGCGCGATTCGCTGCACGAGGTGGTGAAGGCGCACGCCGATTTTCTGAAGCCGGGCGGGCTCGGCATGCTGCACTTCATCGGCCACGTCGGCGCGCGCGATACCGAGTTTTACATCCGCAAGCACGTGTTCCCCGGCGGCTGGATCCCGAGCCTGGCGCAGACCATCAGCGCCATGGAAAGCTGCGGCCTCGAAATTGTCGATATCGAGAATCTGCGCCGGAACTACGCGCTCACCCTGGACGCCTGGACCGAGCGGTTCGACCGCAACTGGGACAGGATCCACGCCCTGGACCCGGCGCGCTTCGACGAGCGCTTCCGCCGCGTCTGGCGCACGTAC
>Ga0335084_10002818_pt1 | contig 16844 bp, 14 predicted proteins | sample Lox_Sample_44_FD_206721 | JGI IMG/M metagenome (GOLD analysis project Ga0335084, IMG submission 206721) | Soil microbial communities from Loxahatchee National Wildlife Refuge, Florida, United States - Lox_Sample_4.4 | ecosystem: Environmental > Terrestrial > Soil > Wetlands | place: USA... | reverse complement strand
GTTCAGGCAGTGGAGGATGGGCTTCTGCGAGAGGAACGTGAAGCCGCGGATCGCGCGGGCGTCGTCCTCCGAGAGCCCGGCCGCGCGGATCGGCGTCTCGGACTCGAGCGCGGGCTTGAGCCGCAGGAGGACCGCCTGCTCCTTGACATCTGCGTCCGTGCGCTTCTTCTTGATGGAGGCCTCGAGGCGCTCCAGGCGCCGCTCGACCACTTCGAGGTCGGCCAGGATCAGCTCGGTCTCGAGATCCGCGATGTCGCCCTTGGGGTTCGGTGCGGCGCCGGCGGCGTCGGGGAAGGCGCGCACCACGTGCAGGAGCGCGTCCGCGTTCCTGAACTCCTTGGCGTCCAGCCCCTCTCGCTCTCCCTTGGTGATCCCGGCGAGGTCGACGACCTCGAATGACGCGAAGGTCGTCTTCTTCGGCTTGAAGAGACCGGTGAGCGTGTCCACCCGCGGGTCGGGCACGCGCGCGACACCCGCGTGCATCTCCGCGCGCGAGCCTCCGAACGACGAGGTCGCGAGCGAGGCGCCGGTCAGCAGGTTGAACAGCGAAGTTTTTCCGCTCTTGGGAAGCCCGACGAGACCGATCTTCATCGAGCCTCATGCTACCATAGCGCGTCCTGTGCACGAGCACCGCTCCCTCGACCCGAAAGGCGCCGCGCTGGCGCTGCTGCTCGCCGCCTTGTGGGGCGCCAACCCCATCGCGATCAAGCTCGGGTTGGCATACGTGGCGCCACTCCAGATGGCGCTGCTGCGCTTCGCCGTCAGCGCCGTCGCCATCTCCGCGTACGCGCTGGCGAGCGGCCGCCCGGACATTCTCGTGGTCCAGCGCGGTGAAGGCAAAGCGATATGGTCGCTCGGCCTCCTCTTCGTGGTCCAGGTCGCGCTCATGAACGAGGGGATCGAGCGCACCACGGCGGCTCACGGCGTCATCGTGCTCAACTCCTACGCGATCCACACCGTGGTCTTCGCCCACTTCATGATCCCTGGCGACCGACTGACGTCGCGCAAGCTCGCCGGCGTGCTCGTGGCCTACAGCGGCGTCGTCATCCTCTTCTGGCGAAGCTTCACGACCTCCGGCACCACGCTGCTGGGCGACGTCATCGTCGCGCTCTCCGCGCTCCTGCTGGGCGAGCGCATCGTGTACATCGCCAAGACGGTCCAGCGAGTCGATCCGGCGCGCCTCATGCTCTACCAGTCCGTCATCGGCAGCGTGGGCTTCTTCTTGATCAGCCTCGCCGCCGAGTCCGGACGCCCCACCCGCTGGACGGCGGGGCTCGTGCTCTCGATACTCTTCCAGGGCGCCGTCATCGGCGGTTTCAACTTCGTCGTGAACGCGCGGCTGCTGCAGGTCTACCGGCCGAGCGCGCTCGCCACCGTTGCCCTGACCACGCCGATCTGGGGCGTGCTGATCGCCGCCGCGATCGGCGGCGAGGCGCTGGCGCCTGAGCTCATCCTCTCCACGCTCCTCGTGGTGGCCGGCATCGCGCTGACCATGGGCCGGTGAGGTATCATGTGGCAATGTGTCGAATCGCGGCGTTCAAGCGCAGCGCCTCGGCCTTGCTGCTCTTCGCCGTCGTCGCCGTCTTCGCAGCGGCGCCAGCGCTCTGCGCTCAGGAGACGAGCCCCGCTCAAGCCGCTCTCGACGCCGTCGTCACCCCTCTCTACCAGCAGCTGGCAGAGCTCAAGGGCATCGCCTCCCCCGGTCCGCCGCCGCCGGTCCTGCTCCGCTCGAGAGCGGAGAACCGCCGCTTCATCGAGCAGGAGCTCGCCCGCCGCTACTCGCCCGCCCTGCTCGAAGCCGATCGCAAGAGCATGGTCGCCTGGGGCGTGATCCCGCCCGACTATGACCTCCGCCGTCTTTTCCTCGATCTCCTCGAGGAGCAGGTCTCCGCTTACTACGATCCGCGCAGCAAGGTCATGGTCGTGGGCGACTGGCTCCCGCCCGAGCAGCAGCGCGCGGCGCTCATGCACGAGCTGGTCCACGCGCTCCAGGACCGCGAGCTGCCGCTCGACAACTTCGTCGCGCCCGACCCCGGTCACGGTGACCGGGTGCTCGCCCGCCAGGCCCTCATCGAGGGCGAGGCGGTGGCGCTCAGCTTCGACCTGATGCTGAAGCCCCAGGGCATGGACATCAGCGGGCTGTCCGATCTTTCCATGGCGCAGGGCCTCGTCGTCTCGAGCGCCGGCGGTCCCATCGCCGGCAAGGCGCCAAAGTTCCTGCGTGACACGCTGCTCTTCCCCTACGTCGAGGGTCTTGCCTTCGCCTACCAGTTCAGGAAGCGCCATCCCTGGCCGGACATGAGCGCTGTCTACCGCGATCCGCCGCGCTCGACCGCCCAGATCCTCCACCCGGAGAAATATCTCGACACCCTCGAGGACCCGATTCCCGTCGCGATTCCGGACCTCTCCCATCTCCTGCCTGGAAGCACATTCGTGGTCGATGACGATCTCGGCGAGTTCGCCCTGGGATCAGTGCTTGCGCTCCACCTGGGCCAGATCGATGGGCAGCGCGCGGCGGTCGGCTGGCGCGGCGACCGCTACCGCATATGGGAGGACGAGAGGGCTCGATTCGTGATCGCGTACCGCGTGGTCGCCGCGGACGCCCAGATCGCGGAGGCGCTGGCGACCAACCTCCAGGCCTCGGTCGAGAAGCGACACCCCGAGCTCGCCGGCAAGGCTGCGATCCGGGAGGGCGGGCTCGTGACCTGGGCCGACGGGGGGCGGGTCTTCGCCGTCGAAGTCCGTGGCGCGAGCGTCGTCCTGCTGGAGGAGCTGCCCGCTCAGGTCTTCGGCCGCGCCCGGGACAGCGTCTGGCGCGCGCGGCCTGTGGGCGCGCCGCGGTAGAATAGGGGCATGCCGAGCCGGCCCGGAAGAGAGCTCGAGGTCGTGCCGAACCCGCATCCCGACCGCGACTACGAGGTGGCGCTCGAGATCCCCGAGTTCACCTGTCTCTGCCCCAAGACGGGCCAGCCTGACTTCGCCACCATCAGGATCAGGTACGTCCCGGACCGGCACCTCCTCGAGCTCAAGAGCATCAAGCTCTACATCTGGTCGTACCGGGACGAGGGCGCCTTTCACGAGGACGTGACCAACCGGATCCTGAACGACTTCGTGGCGGCGGCCGGTCCGCGCTGGATCGAGGTGGTCGGCGACTTCAGCGTGCGCGGCGGCATCAAGACCGTCGTGCGCGCTACCCACGGCAAGCGCCCAGAGCTCTGAGCGGGGCACGGTGCTCCCCGTGAGCACCGTGCCCCTGTGAGCATCCTTCCCCTGTGAGCATCTTTCCCCAGTGAGTATCCTTCCCCAGTGAGTATCCTTCCCATGAAGACCCTCCGCCGTCCCTTCCTGACGGCGCGGTGGTCGAACCTCGCGATCCTGACCTACGAGGTGCCGCCGTCCCTCCTCGCTCCCCACCTGCCTGAAGGCCTCGAGGTCGACGGTCGCGGAGGCTCGGCCTTCGCAAGCCTGGTGGCCTTCGATTTCGAGGACACCCGGGTTCGGGGCGTCGGGTGGCCCGGCTTTCGCCGGTTCCCCGAGATCAACCTCCGCTTCTACGTCAGGCGGGGCGATCGTCGTGGCGTCGTCTTCATTCGCGAGTTCGTGCCTCAGCCGCTTGTCTCATGGCTCGCGCGCGCGATCTACAACGAGCCGTACCTGGTCGCGCCGATCCAGAGCGACGTCGTGGACGGAGCGCAGGAGATCGCAACCCTCCGTCTCTTGCGCTGGCGCGGGCGCTCGCACGTCATCAAGGTCTCCGGGCACACGCCCGCCGTCAGGCCCCGGGAGGACAGCGAGGAGCACTTCTTCACGGAGCACCAGTGGGGATTCGGCCGCGACAGGCGAGGCCGGACTCTGGTGTACGAGGTCAGGCACCCCGTGTGGGACGTCTACCCGGTGCAGTCGTGGAGCCTCGACTTCGACTGGGCCCAGGTCTACGGCCCCGCGTGGAGCTGCCTCTCAGCCGCGACGCCGGCGTCCGTCGTGCTGGCGGCGGGCTCGCCCGTGTCCGTCTACTCTCGCGGCCGGCTCTAGTTCTTCTTCTCCCTATGCCGCCAGGGACAGCAGGACGACGCCGGCGAGCATGACGATGGCGCCGGGAGCGATCTCTCGTACCTTCTGCTTCTCGTGGAAGAGAACGACCCCGATGCCGAGGGCGAAGAGGATCTCGACCTGCTTGACTGCCTCGACGTAGGACGACAGCGTCATCAGGTACGCGTGCCCCTGGCTGACGGTCGTCAGCGCCGCGAAGAGGCCGAAGGAGACGAAGGCCATCCAGTGACGCGGCACCGCCGCGAAGTACTTCCGCGAGGTCACCAGCACCACAGGTGTGACCAGGAGGCTCGCCGCGAGGTAACCGCCCAGCGTGCCCATGTACGGGTCCGAGAGCTGCATCGCCCACTTGATGGTGACGACCGACGGGGCGAAGAAGAGTGCGGCCAGGAGGGTGTAGCGCAGCCCGCGGTCCGTGAAGAGCACGGCCAGAGGCGCCCACCACGAGATGTGGGCCCGCTGGACGTTCAGGAGATAGACGCCGCTCATGCTGATCAGAATGCCGGCGATGCCGAGGAGATTCGGCTTCTCCTTGAGCGTCACATAACCCAGGACCACCAGGACGAGGAGGCTCACCTTCCACAGCGCTGTGACCATGGAGATAGGGGAGAGCTTGAGCGCTTTCGACAGCGCCATCGTCGAGATGATCTGGCACACCGCGAAGAGGAGGCAGGCCCACGCGAAGCCGGGCTTGATCACCGGGGCGCCGTGCCAGAGAACGAAGAGCGCGGCGAAGGGCAGGAGAAAGGTGAAGCGCCCCCAGACCGCCATGTACTCGTCCAGCTCGTGACCCAGGTGCTTCATCACCGTGTTCCGCAGCACCTGGCAGAGCGCGGCGGCAAGCGCCAGGGCCTCCCACATGCGGCCGAGTCTACACGAGCACTCCCGGATACTTGAGGGGATTCATCGGGAAACCCGGGAAGAGCGGCGACGTCGCCGGCACACCGAGATGCCGCACAGCCACCTCCGCGAAGAGGTCGCGGAAGTCAGTCGTCACCGCGAGATCCCGCCCCTCGTAGAGCTGCTCGGGCTCGAGCCCCGGCCACCTGCCCGCCATCCGGCCGCCCCTGACCGGGCCGCCGAGCACAAGCATGGCCGTGCCATGGCCATGGTCGGTTCCGCGGTTGCCGTTCTCGCGCACGGTACGCCCGAACTCCGACATGGTCAGGATGACGACGTCGGCCATGCGCTCGCCGAGATCCCGGTAGAGCGCCGCCAGGCTCTGCGAGAACTCGCCAAGCCTCAGCGCCAGCTGCCCCTTTTCGTTGCCCTGGTACGCGTGGGTGTCCCAGCCGCCCATGTCGGCGAAAGCGATCTCGAGACCCACATCGGCCTTGATGAGCTGGGCGATCTGCTTGAGGCTCTCGCCGAGCTTGCCGCGCGGGTACTGGGCGCCGTTCTCCGGGGCGAAACGCTGCGGGTTGGCGCTCTTGAGCATCTTGACAGCTTCGAAGGTCTCGCGCCCGGTCCCGTGCAGGATGTCGTGGACGCCTTGTTCGTAGAGCGACTCGAAGCCTCGGCGCGCGTTGACGGTACCGCCGCCCACGCGCCCCATGTCCTGCTTCAGGTCGAAGTCGGCAACCGCGCCCATCGCGACGGCACCCATGTCTCCCCGGAGCGCTCGCGGGAGCTGCGATCCCATCGCGACGGCCCGGAACGGCGACGCCGGCGCGGCTGGCACAGCCTGGAGCCCCCGCGCAAGCCAGCCGTCCTGGGTGCCTTTCACGCCGGGCGTGCCTGATTCCATGTAGTCCTGGGCGTCGAAGTGCGAGCGCGTCGTGTCGGGCGAGCCGCAGGCGTGCACGATGACGAGGCGCCTGTCGTCCCAGACGGGCTTGAGCGGCGCCATCGCCGGGTGCAGGCCGAAGAAGCCGTCGAGGTCGACCGTCGCGTCGGCGTCGCCTGCCGCCGGCCGCGCGACGGCGATGCTGCCGCGCGACTTGTAGTAGCTGGGGTCGCCGTGCGGCACCACCATGCTGAGCCCGTCCACGGCGCCCCGCTGAAACACCGCGATCAGGATCTTCGGGCGCGCCACCCTGCCCTGGGCGCAGGCGGTGCGGACGAGGAAGCGCGGGACCGAGCCCATGCCGAGGAGAGCAAGCGCCCCGGCCTTCATGAACGAGCGGCGGGTGCAGGCGCAGTCCACGGTCCTATCTCCTCTGGAATTCGGGCGAGCCCAGCACGAGGGCCGCCAGCTTCTCGACGTCCGTGTTCGCCGGCCCGCGGTCGTCGCGCGTCGCGCGCGTGATCTGGGGATCGTCGAGCTGGGCGGCGAGGACGCTACGCGTCTCGGGGGTCGCCCGCCCCTGCAGAAACGAGAGCAAAAGCACGTCGAGGACCTGGTCGGGCCTGTGCCGGTCGGCCGAGCCTACGACGCGCGAGAGGTCAACCCTGACGCCGGGCACGCGGTTGGCCGTCAGACCAAGCGCGAAATTCATGCGGTTCAGCAGCGACCCCGTGTTGACCCAGGCCTCGGCTACATCGGGATATCCCGTGGGCGGCTGCTGCTGGTAGAGCGGCTCGCCGAGCTTGTTCACCTGCTGCGCCAGCGCCAAGCCCCCGCCAAGCTGCAGTGGGCCCACGCTGCCCGGCCCCTGGACGTCGCCCGCGAGCGCGCGCACCGAGCTTGCCACCACCTCGAGCGGCGTCTTGATCTTGGCGCGGTACGCGTCGGCCGAGAAGAACTCCGGCGACGTGACGATCGTGACGACGACCTGGCGGATATCGCCGTCGGTCTCGCGAAAGGCCGTGGCCGCGCGCTCCACCAGGGCTGGCGGCGGGTCGTCGCCCACGAAGCGGCGCGCGAGCTTGGTGGCGACGAACGTCGCCGTCGAAGGGTGCCGCGACAGGATGTCGATGACTGCGACGCCGTCCTGCTCGCCGCCGTAGGGCGGCAGCGCATGGCCGAGCACACGCTTTGGGCCGTTGTCGTGAGCGACCGGCAGGAACCGGAAGGTGCCGTGCTCGCGCGGCCTGTCGATGGTCCACCCCGTGAAGGCCCGCGCGACGTCGATGACGTCCGCCTGCGTGTAGCCGCCATCGACGCCGAGGGTGTGGAGCTCCATGATCTCCCGCGCGTAGTTCTCGTTGAGCCCCAGCTGCCGGCCCTTGGCGGGCCCGGCCATCGGCACGAAGCCAGCCCTGGTAGACATCCAGTTGTCGAGGTAGAAGAGCATGGCCGGATGACGCGCCGTCGCGAGCAGGAGGTCGCGGAACTTGCCGAGCGCGTGCGGCCGGATCGCCGTGCGCTCGTAGTCGGCGATCATCCATCTCACCGCGCCCTTCCGGACATCGACGTTGAAGTGGTTGAACCAGAAATCCGTCATGACCTGTTCGAGCTGGCGCTCGGAGAGCACGGCGCGGGTGAGCTTGGCGGCCTGGAGCTCGGCGGCGACCCGGAACGGCCCCTTCTCGGGCGGCGCCATGGCCCGCATCTCCTCCTGAGTCATCTGCCCGGACCGGAGCATGGCGAGGACCTGCTGACCGGGCTGGGGATATGCCTTGATCAGCTCGGGCACCGACATCGTGAGCGTCGGAAAGGCCTGGAGCGTCGCCTCCACGCGGTCGTCGGGGATCCGTCCCGGCTCGAGCTGGCGCGCGATCCACCGCTCGAGCCCCATCTGGCGCACGCGCTCCACATCGCCCGGGCGCGGGCCATAGCCCAGGCGGTTCAGCGCGTGCGTGATCTGCTGGTCCTCGGACAGCGCGCTCTTCGGCAGCGTCACGTGAACGGCGGGTGGCGGCTCGGGAGCGGTGGCTCGGACACCGGGAGCCGCCCCCTGCCTGGAGAGCGGCGCGTTCGAGCAGGCCGCCTCGGCCAGTACGGCAACGGCAAGCAGGGTCAAGCTGGCGGCGCGTGCTCTCACCCGGTGCCCCCTCTCCTCGACGACGTCGCGATGCATCCCATGGTGTCTACCGGCCGCCTGCTCGTTCTTGACCGTGGTGACGAGGCTGATCTTCATCGGCCCATTCACCGGCGGGGCGGTGCCGTCGACCCCGCCTCCACTCCGTCGAGGTGGAAGCTGTATCCCCACCGGCGAATGCGGCGCTCGAACACGCGCTCCGTGAGCCCGAGCGTGAGCCGGCTGCGAGGCCGGCTCTTAGCCTCTCGCCACCTCTCCAGGTAACGGGTGTTGACCGTCGGATCCGGCTTCTGGGGTGGCGGGAACGGGTACGGATCGGCGCCAAGGAACGCCAGGATCTCGTCGAGCGTTTCCGCTGGCGACGCCACGAGGCGCTCGTACGTCAGCTCCATGACCTGGCGTATGCGGGGGCGGTCGGCGCGCCAGATTTCGTGGCACCGCACCCAGTGCCACACCAGCGAGAACACGGTCGAGTCGGTCCACTGGCGGGTGGAGAGAGCCACCGGGATCGGGTGGCGCCGGAGGACGATGAACTTGCTGTTCGGAAACATCGCCTGGAGGAACCGGGTGCGAACGATGTTGGGCGGGCTCTTCTCCAGCAAGAAGGGCTTGCTCCCGTCCCAGCGGACCGCCCACTCCGCGAAGAGCTTCTCCCTGTTTGGCTCGGTGACGAGCGGCGAGACCTCGGTCAGGCGTGCTGCGCGCTTGAAGCCGAAGCGGCCGGGCTCTCCGTGCGTACCCGACGGCGGATACACGGACTGGAGGTCCTGGCCCTCATCCTCGGGGGCGCCCGTGTCGTGGAAACCGCTGATTTGGGGATGCTCGCGGAGCATTTCAAAGAGGAGCGAGGTCCCGCTCCGGTGAAGCCCGCAAACAAAGACGAACGTCTTGCCCTCCGGGCTCGAGGGCGGCACGAAGATCCGGGGTACCCAGACCGGTACGGGTGGCGTCGGCCGGGGTGCGCCGGGGGCAACTCTCGGCTCGAGGGCCTCGGCGCGCCGCCAGGGCTCGTCGTTCAGGTGGACCCTGGCCACGGCGGACTCGGAGAAGCCGCGGTAGAGCCTGCGGGCGATCCCGTAGCCGCGGGGACCGAGCAGAGCCGCAGCGATCCCAGGGAGCAGGAATGGACTCGATGCGGGGAGCAGCGAGACCAGCCGCCCGGCTGCGCCGAACGCGGCGACACGGTCACCCTCGCTGGCAGCTGTGAACGCGCGGTCGAAGTAGGCGGCGGCGAGGCCACGGCGGCGGTGCGCAGACCAACGGCGGTATGCGCGCAGCCCGACCCGATTCCGAATCACCGGACCCCAGCGCTCATCGAGAAGCCGCTGGCTGTATCGGCGAGCCGCGGCATTGCGCATGAGCTGGAGTCCGGCGCGCTCGTGCTTCACCACCAGCACCTCGTCAACGAAGGCGAAGGGGTGCCCGGCCTGCGCCAGTCGGAGCCAGAGATCGTAGTCCTCCGCCGTGAGAAACTTGGTGTCGAAACCGCCGACACCGAGGAGCGCATCGCGCCGGATGGCGACGAGCGACGGGGTCGCCGGATGCCAGCCCATCAGTAGACGCCAGTAGACGTTCCCCTCGTACGCGCGACGACTCGAAGGTTTCTCGAAGATCGGCCGGTCCGTCAGGTCGTCGTGGCGGCGAAAGCGGCAGTACACCACCGCCATCCGCGGATCGCACTCGAGGAGCCGCTGCACCTGCAGCTCGAGCTTCTGAGGCAGCCACTCGTCATCGCTATCCACGAAGGCCACGATGTCCCCGCGCGCCTCCTCGATCCCGGTGTTGCGCGCCGCGGACACGCCGCCGGTCTGCGCCCGGCGCAGGTAGTGGACCCGCCGGTCGCCGAGGGCCTCGACCACTCCGGGCGTGTCGTCGCCGGAGCCGTCGTCGACCACGAGCAGCTCGAGATGCGGATAGGTCTGGGCCAGTACGCTGTGAGCGGCCCGTCCGACGACGGACGCGCGGTTGAACGTCGGCAGGACCACGCTGATCAACGGCGTCTCTCTCACGGCCGTGCCCCCCACTGATACTGCGCTGCCGCTCGCGAGCGCGTCAAGAGACCCAGGCTTCCTCACCGGGCCGGACGATGTTGCACCTCGAGTTGACGTATGACCGGCCGCCCGACGGCTCAGCTACAGGCGACCTGGGCACCGTGGGCTGGACTCACGCACGCCGCGTGGACTGAATTCTACCCCGAAGGACACCAAAATTGGGAAAGCCGTAGGTCGCACCGGGTGAACGCGGGGATTATCATCTAGCGCGTCTTCGTGACCCGCCATTCTCAAGCGGTCGGCCTTCCACAGCAATTCCCACAGCGGTCTTCGGTCAGGTCTCGATGGGCGATCCGAGCATTCTCTTGGCTGATTCGACCCACCCAGCCGTATGACTGTTCGCAAACCGCGCATGCGCCTGTTCGATCCCCTCGTAATACCGCCGCGCCAGAACGTGCGCGACATGATCGGGGATCGGCGGGTACCGTCGTGCATTCCGTTTTATGTGCACAGTCTTGGGAATGAATCGATCAGAGGCATCCACCCCAAGAAACTGATAGATCTCTCGCAGGAGCGCCCGCGGATCCTGGACCAGTTGCTCATAGAACCCGACGAATATCTGTGGCGGAGAATAGAATCTCTCCCAGACCTGCAAATTCTTCACATAGTCCGCGTGTTTGGAAACGCCTCTTCCCGCAAGGAACTCCTTGATCTCTTCCTCGCGGATTGTGTCCAAACTCCGGCGCTGACGTAGGCTGAAATGCATGGCTGCCTGGGACCACGCCCGGTCGATCGGGTTTCGGAGCAAGTAAATGATCCGGGCTTGTGGCATCAAGGCATGAATCCGAGCGACGATGCGCTCCTCAAGCGTCGCGTACTCGGGCGTCACCTCGCCGGCAATCTGGCCCGGCCTGGGCCAAAACAGACTGCCGTACCAGTGATCGTTGCAGCGCAGGAAAAAGAAGCGGAGCCACCACAGCGGTCGCCCCCCTTTGAGCTTCCACAGCTTGCGCCCTTTCCGTCTCAAGACCGTCCGCAATCGCGCCTTGACCGTGGGTTGCCTGTCCACGAATACCCGCGTGATCAGCCGGCGCGAGGACTGACTGCCAAAATAATGGAGTTCCTTGAGGGGTGGCATCCAGATCCCTGGGTGAGGCCTGAGATTGGCGTCCAACCAGGAAGTCCCAGCCTTCTGCGCCCCGATGCCGAGAAAATCTGGGTACATGTGGTCCTCAATCTCTCTTGCTTTCGATTCCCGGGCCACCTCCGGCCCATGACACGGTCCGCCGCCGGATCCTGCAAAGCTACCACGCCGCGGCCTGAGTCACTAACGTTGGCGCTGCTGGCGCTGATACAGATCGTACAGGGTCGCATAGCGCCCTGTCAGCGTGAGCAGCTCTTCATGCGTTCCTTCCTCGACCACTCGCCCGCGATCCAGCACGATGATCCGATCGGCAAGACTGACGGTGCTCAGCCGGTGCGAGATCAAAATCGTGGTCCGTCCACTCGCGAGCTCCCGGAATCGACTCACGAGCCGGTACTCCGCCCGGGCATCGAGGCGCGAAGACGGCTCGTCGAGGATCAGGATCGCCGCGTCCCGCGCAAAGGCCCGCGCCAGCGCGATCCGCTGCCACTGGCCACCGGAGAGATCGTATTCACCGAACATCCGTCCGACCACCGTCTCATATCCCCGCGGCAATGCCTCGATCATGTCGTCGACGCCTGCGAGACCCGCGAGGTGCTTCAGGCGCGTCCGGTCACCGATGAGACGCTCCCAGTCTCCATACGCAATATTCTCGCCCACGGTCGCCTCGAATCGACCTGCGTCCTGCAGCAGGAAGGCGATCCTCCGGTGCAAGGCGGGCAGGTCGAATTCCCGCACGTCGATCCCATCCAGGAGAATTTGACCTTGATCGGGCTCGTACAGGCGCGCGATCACCTTCACCAGTGTCGTCTTCCCGGCGCCATTCTCGCCGGCGAGGGCGATCGTCTCGCCCGCTCTGATACGCAGCGAGATGTCTGAGAGTGCCGGGTCGCGCACACCGGGATACGTGAACGACACGCTCCGGAGCTCGATCTCGCCCCGCAGCACAGCCGGCACCGGCCGATCGCCGGCCGGAACCGACGGCTTCAAGCTGAAGAACGCTCTCAGGGCGGAGATGTGGAAAATCTCTTCCATCGACCCGCTGATCGCGAGCGTCGTGTCTTCCAGCATCGAGCCGAGCCGCAGCACCGCGCCGCCGAACATCGCCACGTCTCCGGGGGTGAACGAGCCGCCCGCCATTCGCGACAGAAGCCGGATGAACAGTGCGTAGGAGACCACCGTGGAAAACGCGGCAAAGACGAAGCTGCCGAGGAGCCGGCGCCGGTGCAGGACCCGATCGCCGTCCCGGAATTCGGCAAACACGGATCGGAATCGCTCGATCAACAAGGGGGCCAGCCCAAGCAGCTTCACCTCGGCGAGGGAGTCCGGCTGCGTCAGGCGCGTCAAGAAGTACCGCATCCACCTCCGCGAGGTGGCGCGCGAGTGCTCGCGACCGTACTCGAGACGCGACGTGCGGAGCTGGAACCACAGGTACGGCACGCCCATGATGACCAGCGCCGGCGCGACCAGTGGCTCGATCGCGACCAGGAGCAGCACGAGGGAGCCGGCCTGGGCCACGCTGGTGAAAGCCGCGAGCCCGCCGGTGACAAACTGGGCGAAGTGAGCGCCTGCGTTGTGCTGCGCCCGATCTACGATGTCGCTCACGGCTGGATCCTCAAACACGGCAACGTCCAGGTCCTTGGCATGGGTCAGGATGGCCAACGTGATATTCAGGGTCAGCTCGTCGCGCAAGCGACGGGCAAAGAATCGAGCGCCGAGACTGGCCAGCGCGTGCGCGATCCCGAGGGCGCACCCGAGGGCCGACCATGCCCAGACCGCAGCGAACCCCTGCCCCGATTCCAGCACCCCCACTCCGGCATTCACCAGGCTGCGCAGGGTCAGGGCGAGCGTGACCGGGAGGACACTCCGCCCGATGGTGGTCCCCACGATGCCAATTGTCAGGGCGCGACTCGTACGCCAGGTGAGCCCGAGCGCCCACCAGGCGGTCGCGCCGACGCTTCGGAGGTTCGTGCTTGGCCGGTGAGCGCCGGCCGGAGTCGGGGGAATGCGGGAACCCACTAAGTAGTGTGACCGCGACCCAGTACGGGGTCGCTCCAGCGTCCAGATCGCGGGCGTACGTGGCAACGGCTGCACGCCACGACGATGGACCCGACCGCGAAGGAGCCGGCACGCGCTCTTGTAGGCCGCGCGCGGCGTGTGCTAACCTTCCTCTCATGCGTCGGCGTTTTCGTCGAGATGCAAACAGCACCCATAGCTGTAACTTGTTACCCGAAAGGCGCAACGCCGTCAAGGAGCGGAGCGAGCTCCTGATGTGTCGGCGTGTGGCGAGCGAGAGTGTTCCGGCGACACCAGAGCTGATCCCACCGCCGATCACTCGGGCTTGACCACCGACGTCGAGCCCCCGTGTCTCCGGATATGTTCCCCCGGGTGAGCATTGTCATCCCGACCTACAATCGCGGGAGCGTGTTGCCTCGAACCATCGAGAGCGCCCTCTCCCAGACGTTCCCGGATTTCGAGCTCATCGTCGTCGACGACGGATCAACCGATCACACGACCGAGGTCGTTCGCGGAATCGCCGATCCCAGGGTCCGATTGATCGGGGACACGATGAATCGCGGACCGAGTGCTGCCAGGAACCGGGGCATTCGTGAGGCCCGATGCGGGCTCGTCGCCTTTCTCGACAGCGACGACGAATGGTTGCCGCGCAAGCTCGAGTTGCAACTGGCCCGCCTGGACGGCGACGCCGACCCGAGAACAGCCATCGCGTACTGCCGGGTTTACACGTATGACGACCTGACCCAGCGGCCCGTCCACGAGTTCGGTGAGCCGCGCGAGGGCGCGTTGTTCCACGATCTGCTCACCGGATGGAAGCCGGTGACGGCCTCGCTCTTTCTCGTTCGACGAGCCGCGTTGCTGGAGGTCGGGGGCTTCGACGAAACCTTGCCCTGCACGGAGGACTACGACCTCTGGCTGCGCCTGGCCCAGGCGTCCTACCGGTTCGTGGGCGTGAACGAAGTGCTCGTCGTCAAGCATGAGGGTGCCGGAGACCAGCTCTCGAAGGACCCGATGGCAAAGCTCAGGGGCCACGAGCGCATGGACCGGAAATGGCGAGCGACCATCATCCAGCATCTTGGTCGAAAGGCCTATCGCCGGTGGCGAGCGCGACGTGGCCACTTCCTTCAGGAGGTCTACTTCGTCCGGGTCAGAGAGGCCGCCAGGAGCGGCCAGCGGGCGGCGGCCTGGAGGTGGTGCCTGGCCATGCTAAAGCTTCTGCCGTGGTCGAGGGCCTATGTTCTTCGGGCCTTCGCCGCGGCGATCCTCAGCCCGCGCGCATACGAAGCCGTCGCCCATATGCGGGCGGCCCTTGCGCGGCGCCTCCTCCTGAGCTGAGGGGCGCGAGACTGGGCTCCGCCGTAGACCGGGTATGGAAGTCGCCGAGGCCAACCACGAAGCCCGGGCCGCGATCGTTCACTCGATGATCACGGGCGAGAACGACATGGAGGGGACGCCGGTCACGATCCTGGAGGCCGGAGCGGCCGGCCTGCCCGTGGTGAGGACATGGCACGCGGGGATCGCCGGCGTGGTGATTCACGGCGAGGCCGGTCTTCTCGTAGTCGAGGGCGACACCGACACAATGGCGGAGCACATGAAAAGCATGGCCCGGGAATCGTCCGTGGCCGCCTCCATGGGCTGCCGGCCGCGCGAGCGCGCTAGTCGCGTCGCTGAGCGCGGTCCCGGCGCCGCCTGATCCCCGGCTGCCATGCCGCGCGTCTCTGTCATCGTGCCCGCGTACAACGCCGAGCAAACCATCGTCGAAACGATTCGCTCGGTCCAGTCGCAGACCTTCTCAGACTTCGAGCTGATCGTTATCGACGATGGATCGACCGACCGGACCCTGGAGCGGCTCGAGGCGGCCGGCGATTCACGGCTCCGGATCTTTTCCTACGAGAACGCGGGCGCTCCCTCGGCCCGCAACCGGGGGATCGCCCGCGCAACCGGCGAATACCTTGCGTTCATCGATGCCGATGACCTGTGGACTCCCGACAAGCTCCACCATCAGGTGGCGGCCCTGCAGACGCGAGCCGCCGCCGGTGTGGCCTATAGCTGGACGCGCTTCGTGGACCAGAACGGGCGAGAGCTCTCTGAGCAGCGCCCCCTGTTCTTCGAGGGCGACGTGTACCAGAAACTGCTGATGAGCAATTTCACCTGCAGCGGATCGAACGTCCTCGTTCGGCGGCAAGCGATCGACGCGGCGGGCGGTTTCGATGTCTCGCTCAAGGTGTCCCAAGACTGGGAGTTCTGCGTCCGGCTGGCGGCCCGGTGGCCCTTCGTCGTGGTCTCACGCCATCAGATCCTCTACCGCCAGTGGCCGGGATCGATGTGGTCCAAATCGGCGCCCCGGGATGTCTGGGAGGAGCACGGGATTCGGACCATTGAGCGCGTGTTCGAGTCGGTACCGGCGAACCTCCAGCCGCTCAAGAAGCGACGGCTCGCCAACTTTTACCTCCACCTCGCTCACCGCGGCCTGTTGAGCGCCGCTGACGGGGCCGCCGTGCGCCACTCTGGCCGGAACCTGTGGCAAGCTCTCCGGCTTAATCCACGACTCGTGTGCGAGCCAGGCGGACAGCGCGTACTCGTGCGGTGGCTCCTGATGCGAGTGCTACCGCGACAGGCCACACGCGGGTCCCGCCCCTTCGGCTGACGCTCAGCGGCGCCGGAGCGCGCGCGCCGCCGTGTCCTTCACCCGGGCCAACGCGTCGTACGCCCGGAGTCCCAGGGTGGCCAGGCCGAGACCGTAGACGGCATAGCGGCAGGACCACGGCAGGTACTGGCACGTCCGCGCCCACTGGCGCCACGCCCCCAATCGGTCACCTCGAGCGACGGCCTCCCTCACACGCACGTACTGGATGCTGGCGAGCAGCCAGCCACGCCAACGTCGATACGCGACACGACCACTTCGCTCCCGGATGCGCGCGCCCCACTTCTGATCGAGGACCCCAACTGCGCGGAGCATCGTGTCGGGGTCGCTCGAGATTTGCCGCACGCCGTGCTCGTGCTTGATCACCAGCACGGCGTCCACCTCGACGAAGCCGCTGGATGCATCCGCCAGGCGGAGCCACAGCTCGTAGTCGGCAAAGGCGGGCAGGCCTTCGTTCAGGCTACCCACCGCCTCCAGGGTGGCACGCGGCACCACGATGCAGGACGGAATAGGGACCCGTCCCCGGACGACTCCATCGAAGGAGTCGCCTCGGGAGAACGTGCGATTCGGCGCGGTCAAGCGGCCGGTGAGATCGTTGAAGCGGGCGAACTGGCAGGACACGATGGTGTCGCCTGCCGAATGTTGCCGGAGGCAGGCGATCTGCTGCTCGAGCTTCGAGGGCACCCATTCGTCGTCACTGTCGAGAAAGGCCACGAGGTCCCCTCGCGCCTGCCCGATTCCCACGTTTCGGGCGCGGCCCACGCCACCACGGCGCGGGAGACGCACCAGGCGCAGCCTCGGATCGCAGAACGAGCCCGCCATGTCGGCGGTGCCGTCGGTGGACCCGTCGTCCACCACCAGGAGCTCCAGATCCACAAATGTCTGCGCCAGCACGCTCCGGATGGCCCGGCCGAGCAGATGCGCCCGGTTGTAGACCGGCATCACCACGCTGACCAGGAGGGCGCCTCCTCCACGTTGCTCAGAGAGCTCTCCGTCCGCTGCCGTTCGCGACACGGCCGTGGGCGTCCGATCCCGCGTCCGGACCGCCCATCCGGCGAAGAGCCTCCGTCCGAAGTGACGACGACACGGGCAGAAACTATCATGGAGAATACGAACGGTGACAGCCCAATTCCCCT
>Ga0335084_10002815_pt1 | contig 16855 bp, 16 predicted proteins | sample Lox_Sample_44_FD_206721 | JGI IMG/M metagenome (GOLD analysis project Ga0335084, IMG submission 206721) | Soil microbial communities from Loxahatchee National Wildlife Refuge, Florida, United States - Lox_Sample_4.4 | ecosystem: Environmental > Terrestrial > Soil > Wetlands | place: USA... | reverse complement strand
ACGACGCCACGGGGCAGGGCCCGCGCACGCTGAACGTGAGCGGCAACATTCCGTTCGCGGCGCTGGGCACGAACAACGCGAGCGCGGCGGTGCTCTCCGTGCCGGGTGACCTGTACGGCTCGATCACGAGCCAGGACGGCTTCATCGGGAACCCGGGTCACTACTCGCCGGTGCCCGAGCCGACCACGCTGGCGCTCTTCGCGCTCGTGGCGCTGCTCTTCGGCGGCCTCGCGAGCCGCGCCGAGGCCGCGCCGTACTACATCGGCACGGGCCTGATCCCGGGCGATGCGACCGACGGCTCCGGCCTCACCGGCACGCTGGAGGACGGAGTCACTCCCGGAAACCGGATCGGCGGCCTGGGCTCCGCGATCGCCTACACCGGGAACGGCAGCTTGTACATCGCCACCCCCGACCGCGGCCCCGCGGACGGCACCACGAGCTACGCGGACCGCTACTACACGGTCCAGGTGAACGTCGACCCCAACGCGCACACCGTGACTCCCACGGTCGTGGCCACGCACCTGCTCACGAACCAGTCGGGCCAGCAGCTCACTGGCTCGGCCGCGGCCTTCGACGCCACGAACTCACCGGCGAGCCTGCGGCTCGACCCGGAAGGCGTGCGCGCCGGCCGCGACGGCACGCTGTGGATCTCCGACGAGTACGGCCCGTTCGTCTACCAGTTCGACGCCGCGGGCCAGCGCATCGGCTCGTTCACGCCGCCCGCGAAGTTCCTGATCTCGAACCCGAACGCGAACGGCACGCTCGAGCTCCCGCCCGGCAACACCAGCGGCCGCCAGAGCAACCGCGGCATGGAGGGCCTCGCGATCACGCCCGACGGCTCGCACCTGGTGGGCGCCATGCAGAGCCCGCTGATCCAGGACGGCGCGCTGAACGCCGCCAACGGCCGGGTCGGCGTCAACCTGCGGCTGCTCGCCATGGACCTGACCCAGGGCACGAGTCAGGAGTATCTCTACCAGCTGGACACCGGGAGCCTCGGCGTGTCCGAGATCCTCGCGATCAACGACCACCAGTTCCTCGTGCTCGAGCGCGACGGGAACGCGGGCAGCAACGCGGCCTTCAAGAACCTGTTCCTCGTCAGCACGGCGGGCGCGGCCGACGTCAGCGGCATCCCCAACCTGCCCACGAACGGCCCGCTGCCCTCGGGCGCGGTCCCGCTCGCCAAGGCGGTGTTCCTGAACCTGCTCGACCCGAGCTTCGGGCTGGCCGGCGCGGGCTTCCCGGAGAAGATCGAGGGCATCGCGTTCGGCCCCGACCTGCCCAACGGCGACCATCTCTTGCTGGTCACGAGTGACAACGACTTCGGCGCGACCAACCCGACGCGCGTCTTCGCGTTCGGCATCCCCGCCGCGGATCTGCCGGGCTTCCAGGCGCAGACCTTCGACTCCGTCCTGCCGGAGCCGGGCGTGTCACTCGTGATCGGGACTGCGCTGGCGGCGCTCGCGCTCGTGCGGCGGCGCGCCGCCTAGAGGTCCATCGGATCGACCGCGGAGCCCTCCTCGTCGTCTTCCTCGACGGCGGCGGGGGCGGGCTTCGGCCGCGGCGGCGTCTGGCGCGGCGGCGGCGGCGCCTGCGCGGGCATGAGCGCGCGCGGGTCGTAGTAGAAGCGCTCCGCGCACACCTTGTCGCCGCGCACCTCGTGGATCGCCACCTCGACCAGCTTCACCTGCCGGCCGTCCTTGAAGGTGATGTTGGCCTCCCACTCGATCGCGATCGTCTTGCCCGACACGAACACGTGGCGCGCCTTCCAGGTCGCCGCCCGCAGCCCGGCGAGCCAGCCCGCGAGCTTCGAGCGGAGTGACTGGAGGCCGGTCACCGTGCCGCCGGCGGGCTCCTCGGAGACGGCGTCCTCGGTGTAGAGCTTGCCCAGGTCGAGGTTGAACTCGTCGTCCATGGCGGTGACGATGCGCCGGGCCAGCTCCTCGGCCGGCGTGGGCCGCCGCGACGGCGCGCGCACGGCGGCGCTCTTCTTGCGGCCCGGCTTCTTGGCCCCCTTGCGCGCGGTGGTGACGGCCGGCTTCTTGGCGGCGGGCTTCCGCGCGGTGGACTTCTTGCGAGCACCTATGGCCATGCGAGGCTCCCCCTGCTCGGTTTGCGCGAATTCTATCAGCGGCTTTCAGGGCGCAAAGACCCTTTCTGGTAGACTCGGGCTCCGGTGCCGAAGTACACGCCAGTGACCGACGCCCTGCACGAGTATTTGCTCGCGCACCGCAGCCCCGACGACCCCGTGCTGGAGGAGCTGCGCGCCGAGACGCGGCGGCTCATGGGCGAACGCTCGGGTATGCAGATCTCGGCCGAGGAGGGGACCTTCCTCGCGCTGCTCGTGGCGGCCACCGGCGCCCGGCGCGTGCTCGAGGTCGGCACGTTCACCGGCTACAGCGCCCTGTGTATGGCGCGGGCGCTCCCGCCGGGCGGGAAGCTCCTGTGCTGCGACGTGAGCGAGGAGTACACCGCGGTGGCGCGGCGCTACTGGCAGAAGGCCGGCGTGGCCGACCGGATCGAGCTGCGGATCGGACCCGCGCTCGACACCCTGCGCGCGCTGCCCGCCGGTGAGTCGCTGGACTTCGCGTTCATCGACGCGGACAAGGAGAACTACCGGGCGTACTACGAGGAGATCCTCCCGCGCCTGCGGCCCGGGGGCCTGGTCGCGCTCGACAACGTGCTGTGGTCGGGGCGGGTGCTCGCCGAAGACGACCAGAGCCCGAACACCGTGGCGATCCGCCAGGTCAACGACCACGTGGCCGCCGACCGGCGCGTGCAATCGGTCATGCTGGGGCTGTCCGACGGCGTGACCCTCGTGCGCAAGCTGGGCTGAGCCGTGCCGGCGACACGGCGCGGTGTCGCCGTGGTCGGGGCAGGCCGTGCCGGCCAGGCGCGCATGCGCGCGCTCGAGGCGAGCCCGCGCGCCCGGCTCGCGGCCGTGGTGACTCGCGGCGACCCGCTCGCTCCGGTGCTCGCGAACCCCGAGGTGACTGCCGTGATCGTGTGCACGCCGAACGCGCTCCACGCCGGCGCGGCACGCGCCGCGCTGGCTGCGGGGAAGCACGTCGCGGTGGAGTTCCCCCTGGCGGCGACGGCTCCGGAGGCGAGCGCGCTGTTCGCCGCGGCCTGCGCGCGCGGGCTCGTGCTGCACGAGGAGCACATCGAGCTGCTCTCGCCCTCGCAGGCGGCGCTGCGCGTGCAGGCGCGGCTGCTCGGTCCGCCGCGCGCGGGCAGCGTGCGCTTCTCGGGTGACTCGGCGGGCTGGATCGGCGATCCCGCGCTCGCGGGCAGCCCGGCGCTCGGTGCGCTCGCGCGCCTGCACCGGCTGGTCGACCTGTTCGGTCCGGCCGAGCTGCGCGGCGCGCGCCTGGGCGCCGGCGCGCTGCGGCGGCTCGAGGTCGAGCTCGCCTTCGCCGGCGGCGGGGTGGTGACTCTGGTCGAGGAACGGGGACCGGGCCTCGCGCGCAGCACCGACTGGTCGATCGAGTGCGCGCGCGGCCGGCTCGCGACGCCCCCGCCCGAGCCGCCCGGTGCGCTCTTCGCGCGCGACCTCGAGGTGTTTCTCGACCGCATCGAGAGCGGCGCCGAGTCATACGTGTCGGACGCCCGCGTGCTCGAGCTGCTCGAGCTCGTCGGGGCGATCGAGCGGCGGCTCTGTTAGGCTACGCCCCCGTGAGAGGCTGGGCCCGGAAGCTCGTCGGCATCGCGCTGTGCGCGCTCGCGGTCACTGCCTGCAAGCGCGCGAGCGAGCCGGCTCCCTCGGCCGAGCCGACCGGCGTTCCGAACTTCAAGGTGGCCCTGCTGACTCCCGGCTCGATCCGCGACGGCGGCTGGAACCAGAGCGCGTACGAGGGTCTGCAGATGATCCACACCGCGCTCGGCGCCGAGGTCGCGCACCAGGAGACGAAGACACCGCAGGACTTCGAGTCGGGCTTCCGCGACTTCGCGGCGCGCGGCTTCAACCTGGTGTTCGGCCATGGCTTCGAGTTCCAGGACGCGGCCGCGAAGGTCGCCAACGACTACCCGCGGACCGTGTTCATCACCACCAGCGGCTCGACCCTGCGCGGCAACGTGGCGCCGATCGTGTTCGAGCTCGAGGACGCGACCTTCCTGCTCGGCTTCGCGGGCGCGAAGCTCTCGAAGACGGGCAAGCTCGGCGCGGTGGGCGGCGTGAAGATCCCGTCGGTGGAGAGCACGTTCACCGCGTTCGAGGCGGGCGCAAAGCGCGCGCGGCCCGATGCGCAGGTCACGATCTCGTACATCGGCGGCTGGACAGACACCGCGGCGGCGCGCGAGGCCACGCTCGCGCAGATCGCGGCGGGCGCGGACGTGCTGATCCACAACGCGAACGAGGCCGCCGCCGGCTTCTTCCAGGCCGTGACCGACAGCCCGGGTGTCTGGGCGTTCGGCACCAACAAGAATCAGAACGACGCGGCGCCGGGTCACGTGCTGGCCTCGGCCACGCTCGACGTGCCGCGCGCGCTCCTGCTCGTGGCCACCGAGGTTCAGAAGGGCTCCTTCGAGTCGCACCCGATGCGCTTCGGCCTGGCGAGCGACGTGATTCGCGTCGAGTGGAACGACGCGCTCAAGGCGCAGATCCCCGAAGGGCTGCGCGAGGAGCTCGACCGGCTGGCGAAACAGATCGCGTCGGGCGCGCTGCAGGTCCCGCGCGGGAACTTCTAGCGCGTGGCGCGCGTCGCGCTGCGCGACATCCGCAAGCGCTTCGGCGCGACCGAGGCACTGCGCGGCGCGAGTCTCTCGCTCGAGCCGGGCTCGATCCACGCGCTCCTGGGCGAGAACGGCGCGGGCAAGACCACGCTCGTGCGCACGCTCTACGGCAGCGTGCGGCCCGACGCAGGCGAGATCCGCATCGACGACGTGCCGGTCGCGATCGACGGGCCGCGCCGCGCGCTCGCGCTGGGCATCGCGCTGGTGCCGCAGCACTCCATGCTCGTGCCGGCGCTGTCGGTCGCGGAGAACCTGCTGCTGGGGGAGCCGGGAGCCGCCTGGCTCTCGCGCGAGCGTCTGCACGCGCGGGCGCGCGAGCTGCTGGCGGGCTCGGCCCAGGGGATCGACCTCGACGCGCGCGCCGAGTCACTCTCGGTCGGCGAGCTGCAGCGGCTCGAGATCGCGCGCGCACTGGCGCGCGGCGCGCGCGTGCTCGTGCTCGACGAGCCGACCGCCGTGCTCGCACCCTCCGAGGTCGACGCGCTGCTGCGCCATCTGGTCGAGCTGCGCGCGCGCGGGATGTCGATCGTGCTGATCTCGCACAAGCTCGAGGAGATCAGCGCGGTGGCCGACCAGGTGACCGTGCTGCGCGCGGGCGAGACCGTCGCGAGTCAGGCGCTGGCCGGCATGAGCGCGGCGGAGCTGGGCCGGCTCATGGTCGGCGACGCGCTGCCGCCGGCGGGGCAGCCGCCGGAGTCACGGCCCGGACCGCCCGCGCTGCGCCTGCTCGGAGTCACTGCGCCGGGACTGCACGGTATCGACCTCGAGGTCGAGGCGGGCGAGATCGTGGCGCTCGCCGGCATCGACGGAAACGGCCAGCAGCCGCTCGAGGAGCTGTTCGCGGGTGTGCGCACGCCCGAGGCCGGCGCGCTCGAGGTGCTGCACGCGCCGCTGGCGCTGCTCTCCGGCGACCGGCAGCGCACGGGCCTGGTGCTCGAGCTCTCCGTGGCCGAGAACCTGGTGCTGCCCGAGGCGGCGCAGGGCGGCGCGCCGCCGGTGTTCCATGCGGGCCTGGTGAGTCCGGGTGAGCTCGCGGCGGCGGCCGAGGCGGCGATCGCGCGCTTCGCGATCCGCGCGCGGCCGAGTGACCCGGCGCGCAGGCTCTCCGGCGGGAACCAGCAGAAGCTGTGCGTGGCGCGCGCGCTGCGGAGGGATCCCGGCGTACTCGTGGCGGTGAACCCCACGCGCGGCCTCGACCTGGCCGCCACGGCCGCCGTGCGCGAAGAGCTGCGCGCCCAGGCCCGCGCCGCTGCAGCCGTGCTCGTGATCTCGACCGAGCTCGACGAGGTGCTCGAGCTCGGGCAACGCATCTTCGTGTTGTTCCGCGGACGGCTCCTGCCGGTGCCCGACGGCGAGCACACGCGCGCCGCGATCGGCCGGCGCATGCTGGGCGAGGCGCCCGGGTGAGCCGGCTGCGCGCGCTGGCCGGACCTGCGGCGGCAGCGCTGATTGCAGCTGCGCTCGCCGGAGCATGGCTTGCAGCGCTCGGCGCGGACCCGGTGGCGGCGCTGCGGGCTCTCGCCGAGGGCGCATTCGGTGACTCGCTCGCGCTCGAGAACACGCTGGTGCGCGCGGGCCCGCTGCTGCTGGTCGGCCTCGGCGTCGCGCTCTGCTTTCGCTGCGGCATCTGGAACATCGGCGGCGAGGGCCAGCTGCTCGCGGGCGCGCTCGCGGCCACGGCGCTCGTGACTCGCGGGTTCGGGCCGGACGCGGGCCTGGGCGTCCTTGTGTTGGCCCTGCTCGCGGGCGCGGCGGCCGGCGCGGCATGGGCGGCGCTTGCGGCGCTGTTGCGCGTGCAGCGCGGGGTGTCGGAGGTGCTGTCGACGATCCTGCTCAACTTCATCGCGGCGCTGCTCGTGGCGTGGGCGGTGCACGGGCCGCTCCAGGAGGCGAGCGGCGCGTATCCACAGAGCGATGCCTTCCCCGAGGCGGCGCGGCTGGCGCTCCTGCCCGGACTGACTCGCGTGCACGCGGGGCTGTTGATCGCGGCCGCGCTGCCGTTCGCGCTCTGGGTCGTGCTGTTCCGCACGGCCGCGGGGCTGCGCCTGCGCGCGGTGGGCCTGTCACCCGACGCCGCGCGCTACGCGGGAGTGTCTCCCGAGCGCGAGACCGTGCGGGTGCTCGTGATCTCGGGCGCGCTCGCGGGCCTGGCCGGCGGGCTGGAGGTCGCGGGAGTCACCGGCCGGCTGTTCGAGAACCTGGCCACGGGCTACGGCTTCACCGCGATCGCGGTGGCGCTGCTCGCCCGGCTGCATCCACTGGGCGTGATTCCTTCGGCCGTCGTGTTCGCGGGGCTCGCCACGGGCAGCGGCGCCATGCAGCGCGCGGCGGGCGTACCGTCGGTGGCCGTGCAGGTGATCGAGGCGCTGGTGATCTTTCTGTCGGTCGGGTTCGCGCTGCCGCGGAGGGACACGTGATCGACGCTCCGACGCTCCTCTTGCTGGCCTCGACCGTGCGCTTCGCGACGCCGCTCGCGCTCGCGGCCATGGGCGAGCTCGTGGCCGAGCGCGCGGGTGTGCTGAACGTGGGCATCGAGGGCATGATGCTCGCCGGAGCGCTCGCGGCCTACGAGGTGGGCGCGGCGACCGGCTCGGTCACGCTCGCGTGCGCCGCTGCGGTGGCCGCGGCGTGCGCGCTCGCGCTCGTGTTCGCCGCCTTCGCGCTCGGGCGCCGCGCCGATCCGATCGTATCGGGCACGGCGTTGAACATCCTGGCGCTCGGCGCCACGGGCTCGCTGTTCCGCTGGCTGCACCCCGCGGGCGAGTCACTGTCGCGCGCACCGCAGATGGCCGCGCTCGCCGGGGCGAACGGCTTCACGCTGATCGCGGGGTGTCTGGTGGTCGCGGTCGCGCTGTTTCTCGGGCGCACGCGGCCCGGGCTCTCGCTGCGCGCGGTCGGCGAGCGGGCGGAGGCCGCCGACGCGCAGGGCATCTCGGTCGGCCGCGTGCGGCTCGCAGCCACGTTGTTCGGCGGCGCGTGCGCCGGGCTGGCCGGGGCGTCACTCGTGCTCTGGCTCTCGGACGTGTTCGTCGAGGCCATGACCAGCGGACGCGGCTTCATTGCGCTCTCGCTCGTGCTGTTCGGCGGCTACCGGCCCGCGCGCATCGTCGGCGGGGCGGTGCTGTTCGGCGCGGCGAGCGCGCTGCAGTTCCGGCTGCAGGCCGCGGGCTCGGCGCTGCCCTACACGCTGCTGCTCATGACTCCCTACGTGCTCACGCTGGCGGTCCTCGCGCTGTTCGCCGGGCGCTCGCGCGCGCCGGCGGACCTGGCGCGGCCGTTCCGCGCCCGCGACTAGGGTGACTCGGGCGGCAGCGCGTCGAGCGGCACCATCTGGCCCTCGCGCTCGACGCCGAGCTGGATCGGCCGCGGCACGCCCAGGCTGGGCACGGTCACTTCGGCCCACAGCTCGCGGTGCAGGCGCGTCGGGTCCTGCGCGCGGTCGGAGATGAAGAAGGCCGCGGGCTCGCGCAGCAGCAGAGGCGGCTGAGCCCCGCGCCCGAGGCGCACGTGCGTGTGCGTGCTCTGGTCGACGGGAACCGCGCGCAGGTGGCCGTCTTCGACGTTCAGCACCACGGGCTGACCGTCGCGGAGCCCGTCGCCTTCGATCGCCAGCGCGAGCTGCGCGTAGCGACCGCGCAGCGGCAGGTAGGGATCGACCTGCGCGACGCGCACCCAGACACGCGGGCGCGTCCAGCGGTCGAGCAGGTACTTTCCGCCCAGCGTCAGCACGAGCGCCACGTGGATCGCCGCCAGCGCGAGCCCCCGGCTCCGGGCCGTCATGGCGTCACACTCACGCGCCGCACCAGCCGCCGGCGCGTGCGCTCGAGCAGCACGCCGGCTCCGATGAACACCACGCCCATCACGACCAGGCTGGCCGAGCGCTCGAGCTTGTCGAACACGTTCGTGAAGTAGAACACCACGAGCGTCACGCCGAACAGCGCGATGCCCAGGTTGATACGCGAGGGCAGTGACTCCGTGACGCCCCAGGCGATCATGCCGATCGCGCCCAGGCCGCACCACACGTACACGAGCGGCTCCTTCTCGAGCGACCCGCCCGCATTCGCGCAGATCGCGACCAGGATCACGACCCAGGCGGCCGCGATGCCGAGCGTCCAGACCCGCGCGCCGTGCAGGCCGTACCCGACCGCGAGCGGCAGCCCGATCGCGAGCAGCCAGCCCCCGGCCAGCCAGGAGGGTGAGTCGACCGCATTTGGCGCGTGAGAGGACTCGCTCGCCGCCGCCATCGCGAAGAACAGCAGCGGCCAGAACGCGACCAGCCCGATCCAATGCAGGCTGCGGCGCGCCGGCGTCTGCAGGTCGGGCGTGAGCGCGGTGAGATACGCAATGGCCAGCAGGAGCCAGCCCGCCGCGAGCGGGCGCGCCGCGTTCACGACCAGCTCGGTGCGCACGATCCACTCACTGCCGATCCAGGCCGGCCAGAGCAGCGCGGTGAGCGCGAGCTGCGGCCAGCTGCGCACCAGCGCGAGGCCCGCCGTCGCGCCGACCGCCCACAGGAGCACGCCACCCGGCCAGTGCTCGTCGAGGTTGAAGATCTGGCCGCACAGGAAGATGCCCGCGCCCAGACTCACGCTGCCCAGCGCGTGCAGCGCCAGCCCGAGCACCGGGAAGCGCTCCAGCGTGTACGCGCCCGCGGCGTGGAAGCCGCCCACCATGGCCAGCACCAACGCGAAGCGCGCGAGCGGCGAGAGGGCGTCCCACTGCGCCTCCACGAACAACAGGATGCCCGCGCCGAGCAGCACGCCGCCCAGCGCGATCGCGATGCGCACGGGCCAGCCAAAGCGTGACTCGTGCCCCTGCTCGGCTTCGAAGGCGCGAATGCGCGCGACCGCCGCCTCGTCCAAGAGACCCGCCCGCTGCCAGCGTTCGAGTGAGTCCATCGGGCGCCGAGGATACTCTACTCGCCGAGCACGCGCTTGCGAAACTCACGCACGACCGGCAAGCGGTCGAGCCAGGCCGAGGCGTCGGCGCGGAAGGCGTCGTTGGGACTCACCGGGCCCGCGAAGCCGGGCGGGATCTGACTCATCCAGACCGGCGGGTCGTCGAACTCGAGATAGTGGTACTCCATGGCCGGCACCACGAGGTCGTCGGGCACCGTCACGTCGATCGTGCGCACGCCGTAGCGCGACAGCTCCGTGGTGAGCGGCTGCGGGTAGCCGAGCCAGACCAGGCGAGGCGCGGCGAAGAACAGGTACTGCATGCGGCGGTTGGTGGACAGCAGGCGATAGCGGTCGACGCGGCCTTCGTAGAGCCGGCTGTGTGAGTGGGTGAGGTCGATGCGCGCTGCCGGCGAGAAGTCGGGCTCGAAGCCGCGCACGAACTCGAGCGACTCGGGCACGTTCGCGCGGCGGAAGCGCGCGATCGCGCGGCCGCCGTGCACGAGGTTGCGCGGGTTCGAGGCCGCGCGGCGCCGGGGTACGATGAAGTCGGGGTAGGCGATGATCTTGCGGTCGCCGCAGCGCCGCACCACGAGCGCCAGCGCCTGGGTGTCGGTGCGCACGCGCGCCGCGCGCTGAGTCAGTGACTCGACCGCCATCTGCAGCTCGAGCGGCAGGTCGGTGGTGTGCTCGGCGGAATACCAGGCCAGCTCGCCGTGCTCGCGCACCGGCTTCAGGTCGCCCTTGCCGATCCAGTTCTCGTCGGCGGACTTCGCGAAGTGCGAGGCGCAGCGCCAGAGCAGCGAGCCGTCCTTGTACAGGAGCCGCGCGTAGACCGAAGGCCGCTCCGACCGGCCCTCGCGCAGCGCGAGATAGGCCACGAAGAAGCGCACGTCCTCGTTCTGGCGCACGTCGCACAGGTAGTAGGTGACGCCGAAGAGCTCGAGCTTGTATCTCGGCCGGTAGCCCAGCGCGAGCAGCCGCCGCGGGTTGCGCCGGGCCGAGCCCACGCAGCGCACGCGCCGGCCGCCGTCGCTCTGCGCTGCGAACTCGCGCCAGACCTGCGCGGGCGACGCGGCGCTCGGCTCGATGCTCGGCACCACGCGCCGCTCGAGCAGAGGTGCCTTCACGCGCCGTACTCCGCGCGCGCATGCTCCAGCCGGCCGAGTGAGTCGCGCAGCCCGCCTTCGCGCGAGCGGGCGAGCCAGCAGGCGCGCTGCTCGTCGATCGCCTGGCCGAGCTCGCGCCGCAGGAGCTCCGCCGGCGGGCCTTCGTGGAGGCAGGCGTGCATGAGCCGGAACGCCCCGTGGCGCGCCAGCGCGGCCGCCTGGGACAGCTCGCGCGCCACGATGCGCCCGCCGAAGCCCTGCGGCGCGGCGCGGGCGAGCTCGGCGCGCGTGCGGTCGATCTCGTCGACGATCGCGTCGAGCCGCGCGCGGTCGGTGCGGCCCCAGGTCGGCTCGTAGCGGCGGAACGGGCGCAGCAGCGCCATCGCCAGCGGGCTCGAGTTCAGCGCGCGGATGCCCGTGCGCAGGTACAGCTCGCCCAGGCGCGCCAGCGCCGCGCCGATCGTGCCGGTGGCGTCGCGCACCACCAGCGCGTCGATCGCTCCGAACAGGTCGAGCTCGCCCTGTGACTCGCTCGCCCAGGCCAGCGCGGCGCCCAGACACAGCCCGGGCAGCGACACGACCGGCGGCTGCAGGTGCCCCAGGTCGCCCCAATCGGTGATCAGCATGCCGCGCGCGCCGAACTCGCGCGCCGCGCGGGCGGCGTCGCTCACGTTGCCAAGCGCATTGGGCACCCGGCCCACGAGCGACAGCCACGACGACGTGCCCGGGCAGACCGTGAACGGCACTCCGGCGCGCTGGTAGCGGCGCGCCTGCACCGCGAAGCCGCGGATCGCCTCCACGTCGACGCCCAGCGCCACGAGTGAGTCCCAGATGTTGCGCGGGATCTCCGCCGGATCGATCGGCGCCTCGTAGCCCCAGGCCAACGCCACCAGCCGCTCGCGCGGCAGCTCGGGAATCAGCTCCGGGTGCTGGCCGATGATGTCGCCCCAGAGCTGGACCGTGCGGCCCTCGGCCTGCAGGCCCGAGATCAGCTGGCTCACGTAGTTTAGATACACGCGCCCCTTGCCCTCGCGCTCGCAGCGCTCCTTGGAGCGCCCGCGGCCCAGCTCGAACGGCTCGTCGCAGCCGATGTTCACCTTGTGACTCGAGAAGCTCGGCAGGAGCTCCGCGTAGAGCGAGCGCACGAACGCGACCGCCTCGGGCGTGGGCGCGAGCGTCGAGCCCGGTCCCGGCGCGCCTTCGCCCAGCTCGGCCAGCGGCGCGTAGCGCGGGTGCCGGAGCCAGCGCTCCATGTGGCCGAAGCCGTTCTGGTTGGGCACGAGCTCGATGCCGCGCGCCGCGCACCAGCCGTCGATGGTGCGGATCTCGTCGGGCGTGAACGGCGAGGCGTCGCGCCAGACCTCGGCGTGGTCGCGGTAGGCGAAGGTGTGTTCGGTGTAGAGCTGGAGCTGATTCAGGCGCAGTGACTCGCACAGGTCGACCAGCTCGGCCACGGTGGCCATGGTGGGCACGCGGTCGCGCGACACGTCGAGCATGTAGCCGCGCTCGGCCAGCTCGGGCCAGTCGCGCATGTGCAGGCACGGCAGCTGTGACTCGCGCTGGCGCGCGATCTGCAGCAGCGCGCTCACGCCCCAGTTCAGCCCGCGCGCGTCGCGGCCGGAGACCTCGGCCCCGTCGGGCGTGATCGCGAGCTCGAAGCCCTCGGCGCCCGTGGCCTGGGCCGGGTCGATCCGCAGCGCCACGCGCGTGCGCAGCCCCGCCACCCGCTCGCGCGCCCGCGCCACCGTCACGGCCCGCGCGCCCCGCTGCGCGACCTCGGGCGCGCGGTCCAGAACACACACCCCGGGCGCGAACTCGAGCTCGCGCGGGCGGGGCAGGAGGTGGAGCTGACCTTTCATCGTTCTCCCCTCCTATACTTCTACGACGGCTCGAACGACGGGAGGACAGTATGACCGGGACACGACGTGCGCTCTTCACGGCCCTGTTCTGCGCCGCGCTGCTCGCGCCGGCGGCGTTTGCAGACGAGACCTGCCTCTCTCCGTTCCTGCCCAAGATCACCGGTCAGGAGGACTACGTCTACGTCTACACGCTCGGCGTTCCGGGCCTGGGCGACGGCAACGACAAGCTCGTGACTCTGGGCGCGAACCCGGCCAAGCCGGGCTACGGCAAGGTCGTGAGTCAGGTGTCGATGCCCGGCCGGCACGAGGCGCATCACGGTGACTTCACCGACGACCGCCGCTTCCTGTGGCTCGGCGGGCTGGACACGAGCGAGATCTTCGTGTTCGACGTGGCCAGCAACCCGGCCAAGCCGAAGCTAGAGAAGCGCATCTCGAACTTCGTGGCGAAGTCGGGCGGAGTGGTCGGACCCCACACCTTCTACGCGCTCCCGGGCCGCATGCTGATCACGGGTCTCTCGAACCAGAAGGACGGCGGCGGCAAGACGGCCATGGTCGAGTACACGAACGCCGGCCAGTTCATCCGCACGATCTGGATGCCGGCGGGCGCGGAATACGGATACGACGTGCGCGTGAAGCCGGATCTCAACCGCATGCTGACTTCTTCGTTCACGGGCCGGAAGAACTACATGCGACCGCTGGGCGAGCTGATGGGCGACGCCGAGGCCATGAAGCACTTCGGGAACACCATGGTGGTCTGGGACTTCCACGCGCGGAAGCCGCTGCAGACGCTGCAGGTGCCGGGCGCGCCGCTCGAGATCCGCTGGGCGCTCGACCCGAGACACTACTACGCCTTCACCTCGGCGGCGCTCACCGGCCGGCTCTGGGGCATCTTCCGCAAGGACGACGGCACGTTCGAGGCCGTGGACCTGGCGCCGATCGGCGATCCGGCCAAGCCGCCGCTGCCGGTCGACATCAGTCTCTCGTCGGACGACAAGTACCTGTTCGTCGACAGCTTCGTGGACGGCACGGTGCGCGTGTTCGACGTGTCGGATCCGCGCAAGCCCACGGTGATCCACGAGCAGAAGATCGGCGCGCAGGTCAACATGGTGTCGGAGAGCTGGGACGGGAAGCGGCTGTATTTCAGCTCGTCGCTGCTCTCGAACTGGGACAAGGGTGGAGCCGACGACGAGCAGTTCGTGAAGGCCTTCTCGTGGGACGGCAAGTCACTCGCGCCGCTGTTCGCCGTGGACTTCAAGGCCGAGAAGCTCGGCCGGCCGCACATCATGCGCTTCGGGCAAGACGGCTTCTGGGCCGGCGCGGCGGAGCCGACCGCCGGGGAGTGAGTCGCGCGTGACCGCCGCGCTCGCGCTGCTGCTCGCGCTGTTCCAGCCGCCGGCGCCGGGCACGTACGAGCTGCCGGCGGTGGGGCAGGTGCAGGAACGCTCGCTGTTCGACCCGGGCGGCGCGCGCGTGCCGTTCCCGGGGCTCGCGCCCGGGCAGGTGGCCGTGGTCGCGCTCGTCTACGGGAGCTGTCACGACGCCGGCGGCTGCCCCGCGTCGCTCGCGCTCTTGCGCGAGCTCGACCGCCGCCTCGCCAAGGACCCCGTGCGCGCGGCGCGCGTGCGGCTCGACTGCGTGAGCTTCGACCCCGAACGGGACACTCCCGAGCAGCTCGCGCACCTGCGCGAGCTGATGGCCCCGCAGAGCGACTGGCGCTTTCTCACGCCGGCGCGCGCCGAGCTCGCGCCCCTGTTGAAGGACTTCGGCCAGGACGTCGTGACCTTCGCCGACGGCGCCAAGCGCCACGTGGCCAAGGTGTATCTCCTGGACTCGCAGCGGCGCGTGCGGAACGTCTACGCGCCCGGGACCTTCGACGCCGACCTGGTGCTGGCCGACGTGGACACGCTAGGCGCGGGACGAAAATAGCGTCTCGAAGATCGAGCTCGCGGTGTCGATCTCGTCGATCGCGACCCACTCGTCTTTGGTGTGGGCCTGGGCGATCGAGCCCGGGCCGAACACCACGCCCGGCCAGCCGCGCGCGCTGAACTCGCCGGCGTCGGTGCCGAACGCGACGCCCGCGGTGGCGGTCTCGAGCCCGGCCTGCGCCAGCGCGGCCTGCAGCGCGGCCACCGAGGGGTCGTCGGGCGGCGTGGCGAGCAGGGCCTTCTCGAGCGTGCACCACTCGACGCGCACGTCGGGCAGGTCGTGCTTGGCGAGCGCGCCCTCGAGCTCGGCGCGCACCGACACGTCGTCGTCGCCCGGAATGCAGCGCCGGTCGAGGATCAGCCAGGCGTCGTCGGGCACGATGTTCGTGGCGCTGCCGCCGCCCATGCGCCCGACCGAGAGCGTGCCCGCGCCGAGCGCCGGATCGACGCGCGTGCCGAGCTCCTCGGCCAGCTCCTCCAGCGCCAGCACGGCGCGCGCCAGCGCGGTGATCGCGTTCTTGCCGCGCTGCGGCTCCGAGCTGTGACACGCGACCCCGGTCGCGCGCAGCTGCGCGTGCACGATGCCCTTGTGGCGAGTCACACAGCGCAGCTCGGTGGGCTCGGTGGCCACGACCCAGTCGGGCCGCTGCGCACCCAGGTGCGCGATCACGTCGCGCACGCCAACGCTGCCGAGCTCTTCGTCGGCCTCGCCCACCAGGATCACGTTGCGCCGCAGCCGTTTGTGCGCGAGCACGCGCTCGAGCGCAGACACCGCCGCCGCCATGCCGCTCTTCGTGTCACACGCGCCGCGCCCGAAGATGCGGCCTTGCGCCACGCGCGGGTCGAAGGGCGCGATCTCCATGCCGTCGACGGGTACGGTGTCGAGATGCGAAGCGATCAGGATCGTCTCCGCCGCGTCGGCCACGCGCGCCTCCGCCACGAGCGACGGCCGGTCCGGATCGCCGCCGACCAGCTCCGCATCCAATCCTAAGGCCCGCAACTGCGCGCGCAAATGCTCGGCGTAGCGCCGCTCGCCCGTGATCGCGGCGTCGAGGTCGCTGCGCCGCATGGGATTCACCGACGGAATCGCCACGTAGTCGCGCGTGTAGCGGACGGCGGCGCTCTCCTTGCGGCTGGGCATCGGCGCGATTCTAGGGCAGCCCCGGCAACTTGACTGGCCGACGCCCGTTTCTAGCGATTCGCTCGGCCCGGGAGGAACGGGCCGCAAACGAGGAGGCAATTCCATGGCGCTTTTCACTTTCAGTCGTGAGCTCGACCCGGTGAATGCGTTGTTCCGACTGCAGAACGAGTTGGAACGCGTATTCCAGAGTCCGCGTGGGCTCGAGGGCGGTCTCTTGGGTCGCGGCGTGCACCCGCCGGTGAATCTGTTCCGGCAGGACGGCGACGTCGTGATTCGCATCGAGGTCCCGGGCTTCGCGCCCGAAGACCTGTCGATCGAGAGTCGCGGTCAGACACTCTCGGTCGGCGGCAAGCGCTCCCAGGAGCCGGCCGCCGAGGGCGCGTACCACCGCCGCGAGCGCGTGGCGGGCGAGTTCTCGCGCTCGATCCAGCTGCCGCGCGACGTGGATCCGTCGCAGGCCGCCGCCAGCTGCAAGCACGGCGTTCTGACCGTGCGCGTTCCGGCGCGCGCCGAGGTGAAGCCCCGGCAGATCGCGGTCACTGCCCAATGACCCCGGAAACACAAGGAGGAACTTCGAACATGAACCCTGCCACTGAACCGAACACGCAGAACACGCGGCCCGGCCGCACGTTCGCGCCGAAGGTCGACATTCTCGAGACCGAAGCCGGCCTGCGCCTGTGGGCCGAGATGCCGGGCGTGGACGAGAACGCGATCGAGGTCGAGCTGGTCGACGGCGTGCTCTCGCTGCGCGGCCGCGTCGCGACCGCCGAGTACGACAATCTCGAGCCGCTCTACACCGAGTACGGCGTGGGCAACTTCGAGACGCGCTTCCGGCTCTCGAACGCGATCGACGGCGAGCGCATCCAGGCCAAGCTGCGCAACGGGGTGCTCGAACTGGAGCTGCCGAAGGTCGCAGCGGCCAAGCCCCGCAAGATCGAAATCGCGGCCTGATCCACGGCCCCCCACTCACTGGCCTCGGCTAGAGGTCAGGCGGGGCTCTCCGGAGCTCCGGGTCCGAGGGGCTCATGATGCCCACGTGAGTGCCGTCCGGGTCCTCGACGATTGCATATCGAGCGCCCCAGAAGGCATCGAACGGCGGCTGTGAGCTCCGGTGACCGAGGCCCGTGAGTTTTCCGTGGATCCGGTCCACGTCCTCGCGCGCGGGCACATGGAACGTGAGCACGATCCGTGTGCCCGT
>Ga0335084_10002812_pt1 | contig 16868 bp, 16 predicted proteins | sample Lox_Sample_44_FD_206721 | JGI IMG/M metagenome (GOLD analysis project Ga0335084, IMG submission 206721) | Soil microbial communities from Loxahatchee National Wildlife Refuge, Florida, United States - Lox_Sample_4.4 | ecosystem: Environmental > Terrestrial > Soil > Wetlands | place: USA... | reverse complement strand
TTCATCGGTTTGCTCTTCATCGCCGCGATGCTCGCCTTCATCCTCTCGCTGCTGGTGTTCTTGCGCGAGATCTTCCTGGCGGTGACCAGCGTGCGCGATCGCATGCGCTAGGTTTTGGCGGCGGCCGTCGGCCGGTTGGAGCCGGCGACGATGCGGTATTCGTAGAGCCGGCATTCCAGCGGGCCGTTGTAGAGCGGCGTGCGCCTGGAGGCGCTCAGGCGGATGAGCTTGGGGAGCCGCGTGTCACCGGAGAAGATGTAACAGCGCCAGCCCGCGTAGTACTTCTTCAGGGTATCCCCGAGCTTCGGGTAGAACTCGGCCAGGGCCGCGTCCTCGCCCAGCCGCTCGCCGTAGGGCGGGTTGGCGATCATCACCCCGGCGGCCGCGGGGGCGCCCGTGTCCAGAATGTCGGCCTGCTTGAGCTCGACGCAGTCCGCCAGCCCTGCGGCCTCCAGGTTGGCGCGGGCCTTCTTCAGCTCGTCGCCGTAGCGGTCGCGGGCGAAGATCGGTAGCCGCGCGACGGGCTCGCGGCGGGCGAGTGCCGCTTCGCGCACCTCGTTCCAGCGCCGGCGATCGAAACCCGCGAGCCGCTCGAAGCCGAAGGACCGCGCGTGCCCCGGCGGGATCGCGAGCGCCATCATCGCCGCTTCGATGGCGACGGTGCCGCTGCCGCACATGGGGTCGAGCAGCGTCTCGCCGGGCCGCCAGCCCGAGAGCCGCACGATGCCGGCGGCGAGGTTCTCCTTCAGAGGTGCCTCGCCCGCGTCTCTGCGGTAGCCGCGCCGGTTGAGCGCTTCCCCGGAGGTGTCGAGGTACAAGGAGACCGTATCCCTGTCGAGGAATGCCTGGATTCGGATGTCGGGGGAACGCGTGTCGACGTCGGGGCGCTGGCCCCGGTCGGCACGGAAGCGGTCGCAAACGGCGTCCTTGATGGTCAAGGTCGCGAAGTCGAGGCTCTTCAACGGGGAACGGATCGCTTTCACGTCGACCCGGATGCTCTGCTTGTCGCTGAACCATTCGGGCCATTTCACGCCGAGCGCGGCCTCATAGACGTCGCGTTCGCCGCGGTAGGGAAAGCGTCCCACCCGCTCGAGGACGCGCGTCGCGAGCCTTGACTCCAGGTTGGCCCGGTAGCAGGCGCCGAGGTCCCCCTCGAAGGCGACGCCGCCCGGAACCGGCCCTGTCTTGCGCGCGCCGAGCGCGCCCAGCTCTTCGGCGAGGAGCGCTTCGAGACCGCGCGGGCAGGAAGCGAAGAAGGCTTGCGAGGTCACGGCCGATTCAGCATGATGAAACGCTGGGAGTCATCCAGCGGGGAGGGGGAGCCTAACACAGCCGCACCATGACCAATATCGCCAGCCTTCTCGAGAAACAACTCGCGGCGCCCGATCGCATCCTCTATCGCCAGTTCATGGAGGGCGCCTGGCGCGACGTGTCGGCGCGCGAGATCGCCGCCTACGCCGCGCGCTGGCAGGCGTTCCTGCGAAGCGAAGGCCTGGCGCGCGGCGACCGGGTGGCGCTGTGCATGAAGAACGGCATCCACTGGGTCGCAGCCGACCAGGCCGCGCTCGGTCTGGGGCTGGTCGTCGTTCCGCTCTACGCCGACGACAACCCGGAGAACGTCGCCTGGTGCCTGCACAACAGCGGCGCGCGACTGCTGGTCGCCGAAAGCAGCCGCATGGCCGCCGCGCTGGCGCGATCATCCGAGGCGCTGGGAGGCAAGCTGCCGCGGGTGCTGTGCCTGAGTGCCGACTCGGGAAGCGCCGGGGATACGGTCGAGACCGCGCTGCCGAAGCAGGGGGGCGACTTCGAGATCGCCTCGCTCGAGGACGGCGCGCTCGCGACGATTTGCTACACATCCGGCACTTCGGGCAAGCCCAAAGGCGTAATGCTCACGCACGGCAACATCCTCGCCAATGTCGGTGCGTGCGATCGTTTGAACCTGGCGCGCCGCGACGATCTGTTCCTGTCGCTGCTGCCGCTTTCGCACATGTTCGAGCGCACCGGCGGCTACTACCTGCCGCTCTTCCTGGGTGCCAAGGTCGCCTATGCGCGCTCGGTCTCGCAGCTCGTCGAGGATCTCGCGAGCGAGCGCCCCACGATCATGTTCGCCGTGCCGCGCGTTTTCGAGAAGTTCGCCGCGCGTGTCCAGGAGGCCCTGGCCAAATCCCCGGCGAAGAAACGCCTGTTCGGCATGGTGGTGGCCGCCGGAGGGCGCTCGGCGCGCGGCGAAGCCGGGCTCATCGACCGCCTGCTGCTCGCGCTGCTTCGCGACAGGGTCGCGGGCCCGGTCCTGGCGAGGCTGGGCGGGAGGCTGCGGCTCGCGGTACTGGGCGGAGCTCCGCTCGACCCGTCGATCGCATGGCTGTTCCTGGGGCTCGGACTGCAGGTTCTTCAGGGATACGGGATGACCGAAGCGTCGCCGGTCATATCGGTGAACCACCCCGAGGACAACGTCCCGGAATCGGTGGGCGCGCCGCTCGACAACGTCGAAGTCAAGATCGCGGGAAACGGCGAGCTGCTCGCGAGCGGCCCCAGCGTGATGCAGGGCTACTGGAACAATCCGGAGGCGAGCGCGAAGTCGCTGGAAGGGGGCTGGCTGCACACCGGCGACCTGGCGGAAATCCGCGACGGCAGGATCTTCATTCGCGGGCGCCTGAAGGACGTGCTGGTGCTGTCGAACGGCGAGAAGCTCCCCCCGCAGGACGTCGAGTTCGCGATCCTCGGGGACCCGGCGTTCGAGCAGGCCATCCTGGTCGGCGAGGGCCGGCCTTTCCTGACCCTGGTTACGGTGACCCGGGAGAGCGACGAGAAGGCCCTGATACAGCGGGCCAACGAGCGCCTGAAGGAGTTTCCGCGCTACATCCGCGTGCGGCGGGTCGTGGCGAGCCGCGAGCCCTGGACCGTGGACAACGGGCTGCTCACGCCGACGCTGAAGGTGAAGCGCGAGACGGTGCAGAAGCGGTTCGGCGCGGAGATCGAGCGCGCGTACCGCGGCGGCGCGCTCGACTGAAGTCGTCAGGGCCTGTGCCCGAAGCGCGCGCGGATCTTGACCGTGCGCGCGAGGCCGTCCATCGCTTCGAGCAGCTGCAGCTTCAGGTCGGGATCGAGATCGGGCTCCCGGGCGAAGGTACCGACCTGGTCGAGCGCCTGGGCGTCGAGCTGCCCGCCGACGAAGGCCGCGAGCCAATCGTTGACGAAGAAGATCTTCCGTTTCTTCTTGAGCTCTGGCAGTGCGGCAAGCGCAAGGTCGAGAAACGGCTGCGTGATTTCGGCGTGCTCGACCATGTTGAATGGCGCCAGCGCCGCCTCGATCCAGCTTTCGGCCAGCCCCGCATCGCTGAAGAACCGCTCGAAGTAGGCGCGCTTCGCTTCGGCGCTCCGCTCGGCAGCCCCCGCCGCGAAAGCGTAGCGCCTGCCGTCGCTCCCCGAATCCGCCGCGATCTGCGCCGTGAGCAGCCGTTTCGCGTCCGGATCGTCGAGAGCGAGGAGCCTCGCGATCGCCCGAAAGCGGTCGCGTGAGCTGAGCTTGACCCCGGGGATTTCGAGCGTAGTCGCGAGGAGCGCCTTGAGCTGAGTGCGGCCACTCTCCGACCAGGCGCTCGCCGTGAAAGTCCGCAGAAAGGTGATGCGGCGGCTCGGGGTGTCGGCGTGCAGCATACCTTCCGCCAGGAACTGCTCGAAGCGCGGCGCCGCGGCGTCCCGCTGTTCGTCCGACGCGTAGGTGAGAAAGGCGACCTGGGCGCGCTGCAGGAGATTGGCGAGGGTCACCGGGTCGCGCTCGACCGGGGCGACTCTGATCACGAGGTCGAGGTAGGCAAGGGGCGCGAGCTCGGCATCACGCACGGTTTCCCAGAGGGAGCCGAACACCAGCGAACGCAGCAGCGTTCCCTGCACGATCTCCGGCCGCTCGAGGACGGCCTCGCGGCTCGCGGAGTCGAGCAGGAAGCGTCCGTATCCGTAGTCGCCGAAGTTCGCGAAAGCGAGGTCGATCTCCGGCATGCCTTCCAGCTGGGGCACCGGGGTGCGCTTGCCGCGCAGCTCCACTTCCGCCGAACGGGGCAGCCCTTCCTCAGGCAGTGCGAAGACCGTGAGCTTCATCGGCCAGATGCGGCCCTCGCCGAGAACGTCGTGCTGCTCCAGGATCATGTTCCTCGGGCGTCCCTCGCGGTCGGTATCCCAGGACAGTTGAACTTCGGGCATGCCCCGGCTCTTGACCCAGGCCTCGGCCCAGTCCCCGAGCCTGCGGCGCGAGGCGCGCTCCAGCGCGCGAACGAAATCGCTCCAGTCAGCCGAGCCGTAGGCGCGGTCCTTCAGCAGCCGCCGTACTGCGGTTCGGAAGGCCGCCTCGCCCACGAAGAACTCCGCCTGGCGCAGGACGGCCGGGGCCTTCCCGTAGACGATGTTGCCGTACGCGGATTTTGCCGCGGACAGGTTCGGCAGCGGCCGGTAGATCGGCGTGGTCCCCTGCGTGACGTCGGTCCTGTAGGCGGCGGTCTTGAGCGCGTGGAAAGCGTTCCACACCGACTGGTTCGGAAGGAGCGCCTCGGCCGCTTTCGCCGCCATGAAGTTGGCGAAGCCTTCCTTGAACCACAGGTCGTCGAACCAGCGCATGGTCACCGAGTCGCCGAACCACTGGTGCGAGGCTTCGTGAAAGAGGACTTGCGCGCGCGTGAGGATGTCGGTCTCGTTCGGCGTGGAGGGGAACAGCACGGCGTCCTCGCGCAGGAAACTCGCTCCCGCGTGCTCCATGCCTCCGTACGCGAGCTCGGGCACGAGCACCAGGTCGTACTTCGGAAAAGGGAAGCGGGAATCGAAGTAGCGCTCGAACCAGCGCACCGCCTCGCGGTTGAGCCGCAGCACCTCGGGGGCTTCCAGGCGGGCGCGCGCGAGCTGCGACTTGCGCACGAACAGGCGCGTGCCACCCGGGGTCGCGAGAATCTCGGCGAAGGGCCCGGCCGCGAAAGCGAAGAGGTACGTGCTGATCGGCCGGGTCTCCTTGAACTGGATGCGACGTACGCTGTTCCCCGCGTCGTCCATGTGAGCGACCGGCGCGTTGCCGACGGCGGTCCACGCTCGCGGCAGGAGAAGCTCCAGCTTGAAGCGCGCCTTGATGTCGGGCTGATCGAAGCAGGGGAAGGCGCTGCTCGCGTCGGAAGGCACGAACAGGGTGTAGACGTACTCGGCGCGGTCCTCCCGGTCGACGTAGCGCGTCACCGCGCTGCCCGAAGCGGCGATGGGCGACTCGAAAGAGAACGTCAGCCGGTTCTTCCCGGCCCGCAGCAGCTTCGCGGGAACGATCAGGTGCTCACGGTCGGGCTTGACCCGTGCCGGCTTGCCGTTGACGCGCACGTTCGACAGATGCGAGGCCGGCGAAGGCCGCCAGTCGAGGACCAACTCGGGCACGCGCGCCGGCAGGGTCACTTCGACCCTTGCGGTCCCCTGCAGCGCCGCCGCTCCCGGTGAGAGCAGGAGCGTCAGCGAGTAGCGGACGTCGCGGTACTGCTTGGCCCGCCACTGCGCCAGCTCCCGCGATACGCCGGGCTCGAGCCCGGGGATCGCCGCCGTCGCGTTCGCAATCAGACCAGCGGAGAGAACCAGCGCCGCGCCGCGCATCGGGAGCGATCGGTATTGCGCCGGATGGGATTCAGCTCTTCGGCAACTTGGGCGCGGACCAGGCCGGGAGCGGCATGCCGGGCTTGCGCAGCACCCGCATCATGCGCAGCGCCATTTCCCGGCCGCGGTAGTAGCCCGGTATGTAGGCAGACTCGGTGAAACCGAGCGACCTGTAGAAGCTGCGCGCGGTGTAGTTTGCGGCGCGCAGCTCGAGGTGAATGGTGGCGATCCCCGCGGCGTAGGCCGATTCGACCAGCCACGCAATCATGTGCCTGCCGATGCCCAGCCTCTGGTGCGACGGCCGCACCGCCAGCAGGTTGAGGTGCGCGTGCTCGTCGCCGAAATACATGATGGCGAAGGCGACGACGCGCTCGCGCTCGCAGGCGAGCAGGGTGAAAGTCTCCTTGTTCGCGATCGAGCGAGCGACGCGGTCCGGTCCCCAGGACCAGCCGAGGCCGGTTTCGATCAGGTCGCGGGACATAGCCGCGATTCTCGCGGCGTCGTCCGGCCGCCCGGGCCTCAGAGTGATATTTTTTGCGTTCATAGGGCAGAGATCGAAATCAGGCAGCACCCCAAGATTAGCAGATTGGGTAACAAGAGGGCTAGAGCGGCTTCACCACGGCGAGCACGACTGCCGCTGCCAGCAACAGCACCGGTACTTCGTTGAACCAGCGGAACCAGACGTGCGATTTCGTGTTTCGATCGAGTGCAAAATCGCGCGTGAGCTTGCCGCAGTAAAGATGGTAGGCGACGGTGAGGGCGACGACGGCGAGCTTGGCATGCAGCCAGGTTCCGGAGATGCCGTAGCCCCACAGCCAGGCGCCGAAGACCACGGACAACACGGCTCCGGGAGCCATGATGCCCCGGTAGAGCTTGCGCTCCATGACCTTGAAGCGCTCGCGGCCCGCCGTGTCCTCGGTCATCGCGTGATAGACGAACAGGCGCGGCAGGTAGAACAGGCCGGCAAACCAGGTGACCACGAAGATGATATGCAGCGACTTGATCCAGAGCATCGCTATTTCAGGAGGCGTCGGCGGAGAAGCACGCTCGCAGCATAGAATCCGGCCGCGGCGTAGGCAAGCAGGACAAGAACGTGCAGGGCGGCGTGGTCCGGGATCTCACCCAGCAGCAGCGGCCGGGCTATCGCCACCGCGTGGGTGAGCGGAAGAAAGGCGGCGATCGCCTGAAACGCAGCGGGCAGCTGATCGACGGGGAAGAACACTCCGCACAGCAGGCCCATCGGGGTGATCACCAGCGTGAAGTAGTACATGAAGAAATCGTAGCTGCGCGCCATCGCCGTCACCACCAGCGCAAGCGCCCCGAAAGTCAGGCCTACCACGGGCACCAGTGCGAGCACCCACAGGGACAGGAGCGAGTGGGTCAGGCCGAGCAGCCACACCACCGCCAGGATCGCCGTGCCGGAAAGCACGCTCTTGCTCGCGGCCCAGACGAGCTCGGCGAGCACCACGTCGTCGAGGTCGAGCGGCGCGTTCAGGATCGCGTCCCAGGTGCGCTGCACGTGCATGCGCGAGAAGGCGGAGTACATCGCCTCGAAGGTGGCGCTGTTCATGGTGCTCGAGCACACCATTCCCGCGGCCAGGAACGCGATGTAGGGCACCCCGCCTACCTGCGGCAGCATCGAGCCCAGGCCGTAGCCCAGGCCGAGCACGTAGATCAACGGATCGGCCAGGTTGCCGAGCAGGGAGGGGACCGCGAGCTTGCGCCATACGAGCAGGTTCCGGCGCCACACCGGCACGAAGCGCGGACTCATCGAAGGCAGCGCAAAGGTCTTCACTAGTCGCGCAACTCCCTGCCGGTGAGCTTCAGGAAAACGTCCTCGAGGTCCGCGGGCCGGTGCAGATAGCGCAGCTCCGGGCGTCGCGCGAGGCTCGCGAGCAGCGGCGCAGGGTCGGTCGCGTAGCAGAATACGGTGTCGCCGCTGGTCTCCACGCGGGTCGCCAGCGGGCCCGCCTCGCTCCCGGCCCAGACCGCGACGCCGTCCCCGTGGACTTCGACCACGTGCGGCTCGATGTGCCGGGCGATGAGCTCGCGCGGGCTGCCCTCGGTGATGAATCGGCCGCGGTCCATGATCGCAAGCCGCGCGCACAGGCGCTCGGCTTCCTCCATGAAATGCGTGGTGAGGACGATGGTCTTGCCCTGCGCGAGGAGCTGCTTCAACCGCTCCCAGATGAGGTGGCGCGCCTGCGGGTCGAGCCCCGTGGTGGGCTCGTCCATGAAAATCAGGTCGGGGTCGTTGATGAGCGCGCGCGCGAGCGTGAGGCGCCGCTTCATGCCGCCCGAGAGCGCCTGGATGCGCGATGCGGCCCGGGCTGCGAGTCCGGCGAACTCGAGCAGCTGCGGAATCCGCTCGCGGACCGTGCGTTCCGGCAGCCCGAAGTAGCGCCCGTAGACGAGCAGGTTCTCCCCGACCGTGAAATCCGGGTCGAGGTTGTCCAATTGCGGCACCACACCCACGCGCATCCTGGCTCGCCGGGCCTCGCCGGGCACCGGCTGCCGCATCAGCTCGATCGAGCCGCCGTCGGGATCGACCAGGCCCAGGCACAGCCTCAGGGTGGTGGTCTTGCCCGCGCCGTTGGGACCGAGCAGGCCGAAGCATTCGCCCGGAGCGATGCTGAAACTCACGCCGGCTACGACCTCCTCGCCGCCATAGGACTTGCGCAGGCCCCTTGCCGCTAGTACCGCCACGAGTTCCTGACGATGCTCTTGATGATGTTGAGGCGCTGATGGAAGAAATGGTCGGCGCCGGGAATCACGACGACCGGCAATTCCTGGGGCCGCGCCCAATCGAGCACCCTGGCGAGCGGCACCGTGTCGTCGCGCTCGCCGTGGATCACGATCGAATCGGGCGGAACGGTCTCCGAGGGAAAGCGGCCCACCGCCACGCCGACCAGCACCACACGCGCCGGGTGCGTGCGCTGCGCCACCTGCGTCTGCACCGCCGCCCCGAAGGAGAAGCCCGCGAGGACGAGGGGGAGGTCGCCGAAGTCCTGTCCGGCGCGCGCGATCACGCTCAGCAGGTCTTCGGTCTCGCCCCGGCCCTCGTCGTGCGCGCCTTCCGAGGCGCCGACGCCGCGGAAATTGGGCCGCAGCGAGGCATAGCCCAGCTCCACGAAAGTCCGGGCGAGCGTTTGCACGACCTTGTTGTCGAGCGTGCCGCCGTAGAGGGGATGCGGATGGGCGACGAGCGCCAGACCTCGCGGCGCGCCCTCGGGTCGGTCGAGAACCGTCTCGATCCTGCCTGCGCCGCCCGTGATGAAGATGCGCTCGCCGGCGCGGCTCATATGCGCAGGCGCTCGACCACCCGGCCGGACTTGAGGTGCTCCTCGATGATCTCGTCGATGTCGGCGCGGTCGACGTAGGTGTACCAGACCTCCTCGGGATAGACCACGATGCACGGCCCTTCCTCGCAGCGGTCCAGGCATCCCGCCTGGTTGACCCGCACCTTGCCCGGGCCGGCGAGACCCAGCTCCTTCACGCGCTTCTTCGCGTAATCGCGCATGCCGCTCGCGCCCTTGTCGTTGCAGCAGGACTCGCCGTTCTGGCGCTGGTTGCAGCAGAAAAAAACGTGTCGCTCGTAGTAGCTCATTCCCGGCGAATTATAACAAGCGGCTTGCTAGGCCTTCGCTTGGCCGCGGTCGGCAGCCAGCAACACCAGGTAGAACATCGTGGCGAACGGCCAGACGATGGCGATCAGCCGCGTCAGGCCGTTGAAATTGAGGTACTGCCCCTGCTGCCACAGCGAGAACGCCGCGCTGTTGTACGGATTGGGCGGGGCGAGATTGACGATCGCGGTCGCGGCGAGCAGGCCGAGGCCGATCAGCGGCAGTTGCATCGCTCGCGGCAGGGCCACGGCGATCATGAGGAGCGCGATCGCCGCAGCAACGCCGTAGAGAGCACCGCGCGTGACCCAGGAAAGGATGTCCTGCGAATTGACGAGCAATCCGAAGGCAAAGCTGTGCACGGCGAGTGCTGCCGCGATCAGGAGCAGGACCACGCCGCGCCTCGGCTGGTTGCGCTCGACGAGGCACGCGGCAAGCAGTCCCGCGGCGAAGCCGTTGGCGCAGGCGACTCCGGCTTCCACGCGCAGGAACACTTCGGCCGGATAGAGCTTGCCGGAAGGCGATTTGAACAGATCGCGCAGGTCCCCGGTGCCGAAGAGCAGCGTTTCGGGACTGAGCTGCGCGAAAAGCCAAAGCCCGAGCAGGACCAGCCCGAGATCGATCCGTCCCCCCGGAAGGAAGAGCTGGTTGCGCAGGCGCTGCAGTTCGCCTGCGTCCAGGAGGGGCCGCGTGGCCGCGAGGGCCGCGAGCGCGCCAATCGTGCCGCCCGCGGTATTGGCGATCAAGTCGAGATTCGATGAAGTGCGCGCCGGAAGGTAGAGCTGCAGGGACTCCAGGGCAAAGCTCAGGAGGACCGAGCACGCGATGCCGAAGGCCAGGCCGGCGGCGCCGCGCAGCCGCGGGTAGGCGGCGAGCACGGCGAGGAAGCCGAGCGGAACATAGCCCAGGACGTTGACGACGACATCGAAGGCCGGCACCGGACGGTTGAAGGAGGCCGTGAGGAAAGCGAACGCCGGCAGGCCGCGATCTCGCCATCCGGAAAAGGGATGAAGGCTCGCGAAAACGATCAGCAGCAGGCACGCCGCGAACAGATAGCGCGCGAGTGTCGAAGGCTGCTCACGGGCCATGGCGGCGTTATTCTCTCACGCTCGCGCAAGCTCGGACCGGTGCGGGCCGAGGGTGGAGGCGTTCACGGCGTCGGCGATCGCATCGACTTCGAGCCGGGTGATATCGGCTTCGATGGCGCGCAGGCGCTGCGGCACGCTACAGGGCTTGCTTTCCGAGCCACCACGCCAGGCCCGCGATGAAGGCCGAGCAGGGTATGGTCAGGATCCACGCGATGACGATGTTGCCGGCGACGCCCCAGCGCACCGCCGACGTATTGTGCACCGACCCGACTCCGACGATGGCGCCGGTGATGGTGTGGGTCGTCGACACCGGGATGCCCAGCGCCGCGGTCGTGAAGAGCGTGATGCCGCCGCCTGTTTCGGCGCAGAAGCCGTCCACCGGCTTGAGCTTGGTGATCTTCTGCCCCATGGTCTTGACGATGCGCCATCCCCCGAACAGCGTGCCGAACGCGATGGTTACATAGCAGGCGATGACCACCCAGTAAGGGATGTGCTCTTTGGGAGTGGAGAGGCCGGCCGCGATCAGCAGCATCCAGATGATGCCAACGGTCTTTTGCGCGTCGTTGCCGCCGTGTCCGAGGCTGTAGAAGGACGCGGAAAGGAACTGAAGCCGGCGGAACCACTTGTCCACGCGCGCCGGGGTGGTGCTCACGCAGATCCAGGATACGAGCAGCAACAGGGACGAGCCGAGGACGAAGCCGAGAAGCGGAGACAGCACGATGAAGATCACGGGCTTCACCAGCCCGCTCACGATGAGGGCGCCCGAGCCTGCCTTGGCGACTGCCGCCCCCACGATGCCCCCGATGAGCGCGTGCGACGAGCTCGAGGGAATGCCGAAGTACCAGGTGATCACATTCCAGCTCAAGGCACCGGCCAGCGCCCCGAACACGACATGGTGGTCGACGATCGCGGTGTCGACGATGCCGCTGCCTACCGTACTCGCGACCTTGAGCTCGAAGACGAACAGCGCGGCGAAATTGAAGAACGCGGCCCAGACCACTGCCCAGTGCGGCTTGAGCACGCGCGTCGAGACGATCGTGGCGATCGAGTTGGCCGCGTCATGAAAGCCGTTCATGAAGTCGAACGCGAGCGCGATCAGAACGAGGAACACCAGGATTGAGAGACTGATCGACATGGCCGAGCCGCGGATCAGGAATTCTCGATGACGATGCCCTCGATGATGTTGGCCACGTCCTCGCACTTGTCGGTGACCGTCTCCAGGTGCTCGTAGATCTCCTTGAGCTTGATCAGCTCGCGGGTGTCGGGCTCGTTGCGGAAGAGTTTCGCCATGGCTGCGCGCAGGACCTGGTCAGCGTCGGTCTCCAGCCGGTCGATCTCGCCGCAGATCTTCATGATCTTGTCGGCGTTCCCCATGTTGTGGAGCAGATCCACCGCCGCCTTCACCTTCTCGGTGCAGGCCACGCAGATCTCGGCCAGGCGCTTCGCTTCATCGGGAATCTTGCGAATGTCGTAGAGGAACACGCTCTGGGACACGTCTTCCATCAGGTCGAGGATGTCGTCCATGCGGGTGATGAGCTGATGGATCTCGTCGCGGTCGATCGGCGTGATGAACGTCTGGTGCAGGAGCTGGATCGTCTGGTAGGTGACGGTGTCGGCCTTGTTCTCGATGGTCTTGATGTTGCGCGCCCGGCTTTCGGTCTCGCGCATGTCGTCCATCATCGCCTTCAGTTCGACCGCGCCCTGCAGGATGAGCGCGGCGTGTTCGGTGAAATAAGTGAAGAACCGGCCTTCGTGCGGCATCAGGCGAGCGAACATGAGGCCCCCTTGGAATGGGCCGCGAAGCGGCCGCGCGCATTGTAGCCGAGTTCGCCGTCCGCGAGCGGCGCTCTATCGCACCTTGATCTCGATCCACATGCGGTTGAGCAGGCGCCGCTGCCTGCGGTCCAGATCGTGCAGCATCTCCAGTCGCTTCAGCGCGGCCTTGTCGGGGAATACGGCGCCGTTCGCGGCGATGTCGGGACGGACGTACTGCATCGCTTCCGCATTGGGGTTGCCGGCGCCGATGGCGTTGGTCAGTTCGGCCGAGTTGCGGCCCTCGAGCATGAAATTCATGAAGCGGTGGGCTAGGTCCGGGCGCGGGCCGCTGCGGTGCAGCACCATGTTGTCGAGAGCGAGCACCGCGCCTTCCTTCGGCGTCGAGTAGCCGATGGTGAATTTTCGGCCCGCGGCCTTCGCATCCTGGGCGGCGGTGAACATGTCGTTCGAATAGCCGTGGGCAAGCCAGATGTTGCCGACGGTGAGCTCCTTGATGTAGGAAGCCGCGTTGAACGCCGCCCAGTAGGGCTTGGCGCGCAGGATCAGGTCGCGCGCCTGCCTCCAGTGCGCCTCGTCGAGGTCGTTGACCGAGTAGCCGAGATATTTCAGCGCGGCCGACATCAGCTCCCTCTGACTGTCGAGCACGGTCACCTTTCCCTTGATGCGCTGGAGGTGCTTCGGCTCGAAAATCGCTGCCCAGCTGTCGGTGGGAATGCCGCGCTCCTTCATCTTCTCGACGTTGTAGCCGATCAGCGTCACCGAGTAGGCGTAGGGGACCGAGTACCGGTTTCCGGGGTCGAAGAATTCGCCCATGAACGCCGGTTTGATGTTCTTCAGGTTGGGCAGGAGGCTCTTGTCTATCGGGCGCAGCGCCCGCTGCTGGATGAGATTCTCGACAGCGTTGCCGGTCGGCACCAGGATGTCGTACCCGGTCGCCCCGGCGGCGAGCTTGGCGAGCATCTCCTCGTTGTCGGCGTAGTAGTCCTGCACCAGCTTGCAGGCGCAGGATTTCTCGAACCGCGCTACCGTGTCGGGTGTGATGTAGTTGTTCCAGTTGTACAGATGCAGCACTTCCGCCGCGGCCGCGGGCAGCGGCGCCAGGAGCGCCAGCGCCCACAGCGACGCGCGCACGCCCTTCAGCCCTGCCCGCGCAGCGCGTCGGGCGCAAGGCGCGAGGCGACAACGATCATGGTGAGCGTCAGGACCATGAGGAGGGTCGAGACGGCGTTCACTTCCGGGGTCACCGCGACCTTGATCATGGTGTAGATCTGCAGCGGCAGCGTCGAGACGCCGACGCCGGTGGTGAAGAAGGTGATGACGAAATCGTCTATGGACAGCGTGAAGCTCATCAGTGTGCCCGCGATTACCCCCGGCATGATGAGCGGCAGGGTTATGAGCCTGAACGTCTGCCAGGGCGTGGCCCCCAGGTCGCGGGCCGCCTCGAAGATCGACTCGTCCATTCCGGCGAGGCGCGCGCGCACGATGATGGCGACGAAGCCGATGCAGAAGGTGGTATGCGCCACGATCACGGTGGCGAGGCTCAGGGCCTGCTCGCCGAACACCGAGATGAAGAACACCAGCAGCGATACCCCCAGGAGGATCTCGGGCATCGCCACCGGCGTCAGCACCATGAAGGGCAGCAGCCGCGGCCTGTAGCGGTGCATGGCGATGCCCGCCATGGTGCCGAGCACCGTCGCCGCCAGGGACGCGGTCACCGCGATGAACAGCGAGTTGCGCGCCGCGGCGAGCATGGCGTCGTCGTCGAAGAGCGTGCGATACCAGCTCCAGGTGAAGCCGACCCACTCGGCGTTGAGCTTCGAGTCGTTGAACGAGAACAGCACCACGATCGTGAGCGGAACGTAGAGGAAGGCGTAGGCCGCAAGCGACGCTCCCCACAGCCACCACGTTCTACGCACGCGCGGTCCCCTTTCTCGCCAGCCACGCGGCCAGGCCAGCGACGGTCAGCACGGCGAGCGTCAGCATGATCGAGAGCATCGAGCCGAACGGCCAGTCGCGCGTGCCGAGGAAAGCCTCCTTGATCATGTTCCCGACCATCCAGTCGTCCTTGCCGCCGAGGATCTCCGGGATCGCGAACATGCCCAGCACCGGTATGAAGACCAGCGCCGTCCCGGAGAAGATGCCGGGCAGCGACAAAGGAAAGGTGACGCGCCAGAAGCGGCTCCAGGTGTTCGCGCCGAGGTCCTGTGCCGCATCCAGCAGCACCGGGTCGTGCTTCTCCAGGTTCGTGTAGAGCGGCAGGATCATGAAGGGCAGGTGGACGTAGACCATGCCGACGACCACGGCGAAGCCGTTGAAGAGCAGGGACACCGGCTCCGCGCCGAATTGGGCGAGCAGGTAGTTGATGGGCCGCAAAAAGACCGACTGGTCGCCGAGGATGATCATCCAGGCGTAGACGCGCACGAGGAAGTTGCTCGCGAACGGGAGCACCACCAGCAGGATCATGAAGTCGCGGTGGCGCTTGGGGCTGCGCGCGATGAGCAGCGCGAGCGGATAGGCCATCACCAGGCAGACCAGCGTGGTCAGGAGCGCGACCCCGAAGGACTTGGCGAGGATCTGGAAATAGATCCAGTCGCTGAAAAACACCCCGTAGTTCTCCGCGGTGAGCCCCGCGTCTTCCCCGGGCCGGGTCGCGGCAAGCGGTGCGAGCCCGCCGAACTCGCCGGGGTAGCGGAACGAGGCCGCCACCATGATGAGCGAGGGCAGCGCGAAGAACACGAACAGGAACAGGAACGGCGGCCCGCCGACGAGCCAGCGCGTCACCGGTTCCGCGCGCGGCCTGGTCATGAGGGCTCAATCACGCAGGAAATTCCCGGCATCGTGGCGCCACGCCACTCTCACCGTGTCGCCTTTCTCGAAGAAAGTGGCGCGGCCGGGGGCGGAGTTGGGGAGCAGCGCCTCGATGCGGGTACCGTTCGGCAGTTCCACCACGTAGGTGGTGATATCGCCGACATACAGAAGGTCGTGCACCCGGCCGGTGAAATGGTTCTTCAGGTCGTGCTGCGAATCGGGCGGGCCGATGCGCACCTGCTCCGGCCGGAGCGCCAGCACGCCGCGCTCGCCCGGGCGCACGCCTTCCCGCGCGGGCGCGGCGATCTCGCCCAGCCCCTTCACCTCGAGCTTCAGGCCGCCGGGCGAGGCCTCGACGACGGCCGCGTCGAGGATATTGCATTTGCCGATGAAATCGGCGACGAAGCGGTTCACAGGCAGGCCGTAGATTTTCGAAGGCTCGTCGAGTTGCACGACCCGTCCGCGATCCATCACCGCGATGCGGTGCGAGAGCGCAAGCGCTTCGGGCTGCGCGTGCGTGACGAACACGAAGGTGACGCCGATGTCACGCTGCAATTCGATCAGCTCGAACTGCATCTCCTCGCGCAGCTTGGCGTCGAGTGCGCCGAGCGGCTCGTCGAGCAGGAGGACGCGTGGCTGGTTGACGAGGCCTCTTGCCAGCGCCACGCGCTGCTTCTGGCCGCCCGAGAGCTCGTGCGGGTACTGCGCGCCTTTTTCCTCCAGGTGCACCTGCTCGAGCGCGCCCTTTACCTTGGTGGAGATCTCGCCGGCGGACTTGCCGGCCATCTTCAGCGGGAATGCAATGTTCTGCGAGACGGTCATGTGCGGGAACAGGGCGTAGCTCTGGAATACGGTGTGGATGGGGCGCTTCTCGGGCGGAGTTCCGGCCAGGTCGCGGCCGTCGAGAAGAATCGCGCCCGCGTCGGGCAGGTCGAAGCCGGCGATCATCCTCAGCAGCGTCGTCTTGCCACAGCCCGAGGGTCCGAGAAGCGTGAAGAACTCTCCGGCCTCGATGGCAACGCTGACGTCATCGACGGCGGTGAGCGGCCCGAAGCGGCGCGTGACGTTGCGGATTTCGAGAAGCGCCATGAGCTAATCGGATGCAGCGCGAGGGATTGCGCGCGATTATAGCAAGCGCGCGCGGGCATCCCGTCGACGCAATTACGCGTTTCGGCAGATGTGAAAGAATCAACCAGGCGCACGCTGCTGCAAGGGCTGCCTTTGACGGGTCCCGACCGGTCTGGAAGCTGGATTACTATTCGGCTGGGCCAAGAAATACTATTCTGAAAGTCACGTGTCGGACACTTCAAAGAGATTGAACGGCGGCAAGGCCTCGGGTCTTGAGGCTGACCTTTTCCTACCAGAAGTACGCAGCGCGGCTGCCAACTGGGCAATTCGCTATCTCGCCGTGTCGTCAGTGGGTACGATCATGGCGAGTCTTGCCCTGGTCCTCTTCATCGGCCTGGTGGACTTGGCCACGGGCTACGAATTCACGCTTTCGATTCTCTATCTCCTCCCGATATTCCTGACGACCTGGATCGTGGGTCTGCGCGCGGGCGCATGCATATCGATCATCTCGACGGTGGCCTGGTTCCTTACCGACCTTCTCGCCGGACATGAATATTCGCACCCGTTCTACCGTTATTGGGAAGCCCTGATCAAGCTTGCGATTTTCGTCATCTTCGGCGCCATGCTGGGCAGGTTGAAGCTGGCGTTGGCGCGTTCGGACGAGCGGTTGCAGCGGCAGCGCGAGCGGCTGGAAGAGACCGCCAAGCTGGTCGCGGTCGGCGAAATGGCTTCGATGCTCGCGCATCAGATCAACCAGCCGCTGTCCGCAGTGGTCAACTACACAAGAAGCTGCCTGCGTCGCTTGAGGTCGGGCACTTGGGACCCTCAAGTCCTCGAGGAGATCATGGAACAGGCGAGCGAGGAGGCGACTCGCGCCGGAGCGATCATCCAGCGG
>Ga0335084_10002811_pt1 | contig 16869 bp, 16 predicted proteins | sample Lox_Sample_44_FD_206721 | JGI IMG/M metagenome (GOLD analysis project Ga0335084, IMG submission 206721) | Soil microbial communities from Loxahatchee National Wildlife Refuge, Florida, United States - Lox_Sample_4.4 | ecosystem: Environmental > Terrestrial > Soil > Wetlands | place: USA... | reverse complement strand
CGCTCACGCTCGGCAGCGTGTATATGGATGTGTTGTTCAACGAATGGTACAACCTGTTCTACAACACGCTGCAGGACAAGAACAAGGTCGAGTTCTTCCATCAGATGTGGCGCTTCTGCATCTTGGCGACCATCTACATCATCGTCGAGGTTTACGCGACGTATCTGAACCAGATGCTGCAGGTGCGCTGGCGCCGGTGGCTCACCGACAAGTACCTCAAGGATTGGCTGTCGAACCGTACTTATTATTTCCTCCAGCTCACCGGGAACCACACCGACAACCCGGACCAGCGCATCGCCGAGGACCTCAGGATGTTCGTGGACGAGACGCTGAATCTTTCGCTCGGGCTGCTGAACGCGGTGGTGACCCTGATCGCTTTCGTCGGCATCCTGTGGACGCTCTCCGGCGTGCTCGAGTTCAGTCTCGGCGGGCAAGCCTACGTGTTCTACGGCTACATGGTGTGGGTGGCGGTCGGATATTCCGTAGTCGGGAGCTGGTTCACGCACAAGATCGGCAAGCCGCTCATCGGCCTTAACTTCGAGCAGCAACGCTTTGAGGCGGACTTCCGCTTCAACCTGGTGCGCTTCCGCGAGAACATGGAGGGCGTCGCCTTGTACCGTGGCGAGGAAAGCGAGATGGAGGGCTTCCGCGCGCGCTTCATGCGCGTCTTCACCAACTGGTGGGAAATCATGCGCTGGCAGAAGTTCCTTAACTTCTACACCAGCGGCTATGCACAGGTCGCTGTCATTTTTCCCTACCTGGTCGCCGCGCCGCGGTTCTTTTCGGGCGCGATTGCACTCGGAGGGTTGATGCAGACCGCCAACGCGTTCGGCAACGTGCAGCGGTCCCTGAGCTGGTTCGTCAACGCGTACACGGGCACCGGACCGAACACCGGGTTCGCCGGCTGGAAAGCGACGGTCGACCGGCTGACGAGCTTCCACAACGCGCTGGCTGCAGCCAGCGCCGCGCGCGACGCCGCGCCTGGCATCGTGCACGGCACGGGCGCAGAGGCTCAGCTCGAGTTGAAGAATGTGGACTTGGCGTTACCCGACGGCCAGCCGCTCTTGTCCGGGGCCACGCTATCTATACATCGTGGCAGTCGCGTCCTGATCCAAGGTCCGTCGGGCTCGGGGAAGAGCACGCTGTTCCGCGCGATCGCCGGGATCTGGCCATTCGGCCGCGGCAGCATCGTCCAGCCGCAGCAGTTCAGCTCGCTGTTCTTGCCGCAGCACCCCTACTTCCCGCTCGGCACGCTGCGCGAAGCAGTGTGTTATCCAGCGCCCGCCGATGCGTTCGGCGAAGAGCAGGTCCGCGAAGCGCTCGGGGCCGTGGGTCTGCCTCAGCTCGCATCGCGCCTCGACCAGTCGGCCAACTGGGCGGCGCAGCTCTCGGGGGGCGAGCAACAACGAGTCGCGATCGTCCGTGCGCTGCTGCAGCGGCCGGCGTGGCTGTTTCTCGACGAGGCCACGTCACATCTGGACCAGCCCGCCCAGGCGCGCTTGTACGAGCTGCTCATGCAGCGGCTGGAGCACACGACGATCGTGAGCATCGCGCACCGGGACGAGCTGGCGCGCTTCCACGAACAACGGGCCGAGATCCGCTCTACTCCGGACGGCTCTCACGCATTGCGACTCAAGGAGCCGCAACCGGCCTGATCTGCTACGCATCGCGGCGTCACGCGCAGCGCTCAGTCGCGGGGCCGGCGTGCGAAGCGAAGCAGGCGCGCCATGAGCAGCACCGTGCATAGGCCGAAACCTGCCAACAGCGCCCACATCGGCGCGGAAGGCAGCGTCGGCGAGCGTTCCAGATTGAAACGAATCACGAGCTGCGTCACCACCAGCAGCAGGAGCACGGCCGCGCAACCGAACCAGGTCATCGCGTCGGCGATGGCACCCAGCGTGGCCTCACGCCGCTGCGGCGCGAGCCAGTAATCCTTGTGCGGCAGATTGATCAGTTGGTTCGAAAAGCGGTGCAACTGGGCCGGAAGCACACCGAAAGACCCCGCGATCAGCACCAGGATGAGCGCCTCCAGCCCGAAGAAAGCAGCCTTCGACGAAAATCCGTTCGGGTGACCCGCCCCGTCGAAGTGCGAGGCGAGGTGGAGCGGCAGCTGCGGATAGTAAACCCACGCCTGGACCGCCCACGCAGCGAGCAGTGCCAGGAACACCAGTCGTGGAAGCCGAGCGCCGATCACAGTGCCTGCTCTATCGGGTCAGGCCGCAGGCGACTTGAGGGATCGAGGACGCAGGATCGTGCTGGAGTAGGACCAGGAAGTGAAGATGCCAACGGGTGAAGAGGTGAACCCCCTCACCCCTACCCCGACGGGGGAGAGGGGGTTGCCTATCGCGAGGTCGCCTTCACCTCTTCACCTTTTCACTCGCTCACGGACAGTCCAACGCCTTCAGCTCCGTGCCGGGAAAGCGCTGACGCAGCTCGGCGAGCTTCGCTGTCAGAGGCACATCGGGCTCCTGGATCAGGAACGTCGTTTCCACGAGGCGGGATTCTCGCCTGCCGACGCGTGCCGAGCGCACGCCTTTCTGCCGCACCGCCTCTAGGTAATTGTTCGCCGCCTCTTCCGTCCTGAACACACCCAGCGAGATGGCATTTCGCATCGCCCCCTCGCCTCCGACGGCCGCATAGTCTTCCAGGCCGAGCGACTGCAGCTCGCCAAGCTTGCGGTCGACTTCGTCCTTGTTCTTGAGCGGGGGCAGGTACACCCAGTAGTTCGCCTGCGTCGGAACCTCTCGATGCGTCACCCGCGCGCCGAGGTTCAGCGCATCTAGCGCAGCTTGCGCGGCCTTGAGCTCCACTCCGCCGAACGTGCCCCATTCCAGGCACGCCGCCTTCGGTCGTTGAGTCACCATCGGCCGCGGCGCGATGATCCGGATCTGCTGCGCATTGAGCTGCTGGTGTAGGAGCTGCGCGTCCGGGTTGGATTGTGTGGAGGTGTACCAGCCGTACCCTGCGACAGCCAGATTGACGGCGAGCAGTGCGAGGAAGACGGCCCTCACGCGGCCCGCTCCTCCTGTGCGATCACGCACAGACCTTCCAGCACTAGGTTGGGAACCAAGCGTAGCGGCAGATCGATATGCGGGGCCAATTGCTCGGCCGCGCCGCCGCTCAGCAGGATCTCGGGCTCGAGCTCGCGCGCCGCGAGCGCACGGTACATGCGTTCCACAGCACCGCAAACGGCCTGGATCGCTCCCGAGGTGATCGCATCCGCGGTGGACCGGGGGAACAGCTCGAAGCATCCCCCGGCGTGGGGCAGGCCCGCGGTTCCGCGCGCGAGCGATTCCGTCATCAACGCAATCCCCGGCAGGATCAGTCCGCCAACGAACTCACCGTCTCGGGTAAGCGCATCCACCGTCGCCGCGGTGCCGGCGTTCACGACGAGCGCGGCGCCGCTGGCCAGGCGGCGGGCGGCCACGAGCGCCGCCCAGCGGTCAGGTCCCAACTGGTTGGGGTCGCTGTAGCCGTTGCGCACGCCGCATTGCTCCGTACGGCTCCCCACCCAGGACACGGTTTGTCCGCGCCGTTGGGCCCAGGCGTCGAGCCAGTCGCGTGGCTTCGGGCCAGCCACATTGCAAGCGACGATCCGCAGAGGTGTGGGCAAACCAGCCCAAGCATCGCCCAAACTCGCGATGTCATCCGTACTCACCGACTCCTGCCGCGTCCAGCGCTGGTCCCACAGCCCCCATTTGATCCGAGTGTTCCCAGCGTCGATGGCGAGGATCATCTGAGCTCTGCGAGGGAGGGGAATGGGCCGGACCGCCGGGTCGCGCTTGGCGGAGGGCACCGCCACGGCCCGGCGCAGCAGATCTCGTCGGCCCCGCGCGGGCGCCGCGTGATTATAACCGTCACTCCGCTGCTAACCCCGGTCGACAGCAAGCACGGGGAACGATGGGGTCGCGATACGCAGGCTGACGTCTGCTGAATGGAATCGGCGCTGGCCGGAAGAGGTCTGCAGCAGCAGACAACCGTCCTCATCCACTCCCGCGACGGTGCCTTCCTGACTGCTGCCGTCGGGCAGCCGCAGCGTCACCGGCCGGTGCGAATACACATGGTAGCGCTCCCACTCGCGACGCAGGGGCGCGAACCCGTGTTGGGCGAACACCTGCCGCACCTCGGCCAAGTGTACGAGCGCCGTTGCGAGGACTCGGCTGCGATCGAACGATACGCCGGATGTCCGCAGATCGATCACCGCCTGGTTGATGTGCTGGCGCGTGACCGAGTCCAGCCGACAGTTCACGCCTATCCCGATCACCACCAGGCTGGGCCCTAGTACATCGCCTTGGATCTCTACCAGTGTGCCCGCGAGCTTCCGATAGCCCACCAGCACATCGTTGGGCCACTTGAGCATCGCCTCTGCGGCGCCGAGATCGCGCAACGCCCGCACCAGCGCCACCCCGACCGCCGGGCCAAGTCCGGCCAGCACGCCAGCGCCCTGTTCGAAGCGCCATAAGAGCGAAAAGGTGAGCGCGCCGCCGATTCCGCCATGCCAAGCTCGCCCACGGCGACCGCGGCCCCGTGTTTGAAACTCCGCTGCGAGCACGGCCCCGTCGCAGGCGTCGGCGCTCGCCCTGGCCATCAACGCGGTGCTGGTGGAATCCACCATATCGACCACGCGCACATCGAAGCATCGGGAGTGGGCGCCCAGGTGCCGGCGGACGCGCACCGCGTCGAGCCAGTCGATCTCGTGGGCCAGGCGATATCCGCGGCCGCGTAAGCGGGTCAACTCCAGGCCGGCCGCTTCCACGCCGCTCAGGGCCTGGCTGACGCTGTCGCGCGACACCCCGATCGCCCCAGCAAGCTGCCGGGCAGAACGCACGTCGACGTGCGACAGAAGCCGCAGCAGGCGCCATGTCAATGGGGTGAGAGCCGGCTCAGCAGACATCGAACGCGAATGCAGACAAAGTGCGGTCGGACACGCTAGTCGATGCGCCAGGCTTTGTCAAAAGGTCAGCGGGCCGGTATGCTGCGTTGCCAGTTGCGGCCGCGGCGCCGCTTTGTTGATCCCGGTCAACGGAACGCCCAGTGCCGATGACAGACTTGTGGTCGCGGCGAGCGGCCAGGCGCTGCTGCAGTCATCGCGAAACTCCCGAAGGAGGTCCCAACCATGTACAAGAAGATTCTCCTGCCCACCGACGGCTCACCCCTCTCGCGCAAGGCCGTGAAGCAGGGCGTGGCGTTCGCCGCGGCGTTGGGCGCGAAGGTGGTCGGGTTCTTCTCCCCCGAGGACTACCGCGCCCTGATGTACAGCGAGTATATCCCGCCGAGCCTGATGTCCCAAAAGGAGTTCGAGGCGCAGGCGAAGAAGGCGGCCGAGAAGCATCTCGCCTTCGTCGAGAAGACCGCTGAGGCCGCCGGTGTGCCCTACGAGGGGTACTACCTGAGCAGCCTCGCCCCGTGGGAGGCGATCATCGAGGCCGCCAGGAAGAAGAAGTGCGATCTGATCTTCATGGGCTCGCACGGTCGCAGCGGGCTGGCGGGGCTGGTGCTGGGCAGTCAGACCAGCAAGGTGCTGACGCACTCCAAGGTTCCGGTGTTGGTCTGCCGGTGAACCGTCGTGCTCGCGACAAGCGCGGGCGCCCGTAAAGAAAGTGGAGGATTCCCGAGTCGCCTCCGCGTCGCGCCACCGGGTCTTGTGTCTCTCGGTGCTGCACGCTGCCACGCATCCCCCAAGCGCATGCGCGCGTCTATCGCGTGCGCATCGTGACCCAAAGCGCCGGTCAGCCTATCATTGACGCAGACAACAGCGCGCGAAACGGCTCAGGAGGATTCAGATCAAATTCGTCGCTCAGCTGCTGGGCCAACATCTGCGGCGCTACCCACGGATGGAGCTCGTGGATGTCTACAAGCTGCTGCACCAGGCCGCAATGGGGCCGGAGCATGCGGTGGAAAGTCCCGCGGGGGCACGCATGCGCCTCGAGTCGGAGGCTGCGCAGTTGGGCGAAGGCTTCGACGACCCGGTGGCCGATGTCATCTCTCCGGACGGCAGACTGGCCCGCATTCACCTGCGACCCTACCTGGCAGCCGGTCATCCGCTCGACGCGCTCGCGAGTGCTTTCGTGCAGACAGCGCAGTCTTACGTCGGCTCCCCCGACAAGCTCGCCAAGTTCTGCAATTGTCTGGGTGACCTCGCGGCCGCCGGCGGGATCCCGTTCAAGCGGGAGGACGTGGAGCGGTATTTCGGCTCCATTGCCGAACGCGCTTTCCCGATCGTGCACCATTCGCATGCCTACCGCGAGGCCTACCGCCCTGCCTACCGCGTGGTGGCACTGGAGCACCTGCCCGCCGGCGTGGCAGAGCAGCGATGACTCTGCAGCTCGGCCGCGGGGAGCCGGCGAGGCCGACCATCGACCGCAGAACACCCGGCAACGGGCTTGAGGAACCCATAGCATGGTGAGACCGCGCATTCCGTTGCGCCTGCTCGTCATTGATGGGGTGGGGATCGTACTCGCGGGGTTGGGGCTGGCGGGCCTGGTCACCGACCTCTCCACAACGCTCCCTTTCCTCGCCGATCGGGCCACGGCTGGGGCGCTCACGGTCATCGGCTTCGCACTGGTCACCTTCGCGCTTGGCAGCATCCTGCGGTGGCTGAGACTCGCGCGCGCGTCGCAGACCGGCGCCGGCTCGCGCACGGAGTGACCCGTTCGAGACGAGCGCGAGAGGGCGACACGCGATCGAGCGCGGGCACCTCCAGCGCGTTTGACCACTGCACCATCGAGGCTCGGCGACGAGGCGAAGCACGGTTGACGGTTCCACGGTCGGGAGCGTTCTGCCGGGACAGTTGCGCCCTCGCGCGGGTCTTCGTCTCCGGCACGCTGCCTCACATGGGTCGTCCCGATTCCGCGAGACATCGTTCGCAAACGCCAGCCCAACCCGGGACATGGGAATGAAGATCACAGCCATCGAGACCATCCGCCTACCCGACCGGCCGAATCTGCTCCTGGCGCAGGTCCATACCGACGAGGGGCTGATCGGGTTGGGAGAGACCTCACGAGGGGCCGGCGCCGTCGAGGCGCAGCTGCATGAGCTCGCTGCACCTTATCTGCTCGGCAAGGATCCGCTGCAGATCGAGCTCCACAACCGCGAGCTGCTCGGCACCTATCTGGGGTTCGCGAGCAGCAGCACGGAGGTACGCGCGGCGTCCGTCGTCGATATCGCCTTGTGGGACATCTTCGGCCAAGCCACAGGCCAGCCCGTCTCCCGCCTGCTGGGCGGCGAATGCCGGGAGCGGATCCGAGCCTACAACACCTGTGCCGGCTACAACTACAACACGCGCACAGTCGCGCGGCGAAGCATGTCGGCGGTGGACCCGCTGTCCGTCCCCGAAGGGCCGTATGACGATCAGATCGCGTTTGTCCATCATGCCGACGAGCTGGCGCAAAGCCTCCTCGACGAAGGCTATACGGCGATGAAGATCTGGCCGTTCGACCCTTTCGCCGCGCGCATGGACGGCAGCATCCTCACGGCGCAGGACCTGACCCTCGCGCTCGAGCCGTTCCGCAAGATTCGCGCGGCGGTCGGCGATCGCATCGAGATCATGGCGGAGTTCCACTCGCTTTGGAACCTCGACCAGGCGAAGCGCATCGCCGCCGCCCTGGAGCCATATCGTCCGTTCTGGGCGGAGGATCCGATCAAGATGTGCGACGCGGCGACGCTGAAGGAATACGCGCGCTCCACTCGCATACCGGTATGCGCCAGCGAGACCCTGGGCGGGACCGCGCCCTTTCGCGACCTGCTCCAAGCGCAGGCCGTCGACATCGTCATGCTCGACCTGGGCTGGTGTGGAGGATTGACCGAAGGGCGCAAGATCGCAGCGCTTGCGCAGGCATACCAGCGGCCGGTGGCGCCGCACGATTGCAACGGTCCGGTGGTGTGGATCGCCTCCGTCCACTTCATGCTGCATCTCCCCAATGCGCTGATCATGGAAGTGGTGCGCGCATACTTCAGCACCTGGTACAAGGACGTGGTAACCGAGCTGCCGCGCGTGGCCGGCGGCTACCTGTACGGGCTGCCCGGGCCGGGGCTGGGAACCCGTTTGCTGCCGGACCTCACTCGGCGCCCAGGCGTTCGCGTCCGGCGCAGTGGGCTCGACTAGCGTGGCGCTCGGCATCGGCCGATCGCTTTTGAGGGGCATCAGCCACAACCGGTTCCATGCATCCGGCATGGCATTGGCCGACGTCGGTCCCGGAGAACAGAAGCGGGCGCCACCATGCACTGCACGCGGGGCGTGACTTGGAGCTCTCGCGCCGGCACGGGTATAGTAGGTGGGTCCAAGCCCCGATCGGATGGAGGCCGCTTCCATGGCACCCGCGCTCGACTCAGGCCAGCCGCTGCGTATCACCGACGTCCAAGCGTTCCCCACTTCCTTTCCTCTCGATCCCAAGAACAGCGTCACGCTCGGCATCGGGCGCGCGGTGAAGAGAGACGCCGTGGTAGTGAAAGTGGCCACCGCCGCCGGGATCGTGGGCTGGGGCGAATCCCATCACGGCCGCTGCCCCGGAGCGGTCGCGCACCTGGTGAACACCACCCTAAAGCAGCTGGTCCTCGGCATGGACGCGCAGGACGTGGTCGGCGTCTGGAACAAGATCTACACGCGGCAGCTCGCCAGTCACGGCATGGGGGCGGGTGCGTGCCTGGCGATGAGCGGCATCGACATGGCGCTGTGGGACATCCGCGGAAAGGCGCTCGGGGTGCCGCTGTATCGCCTGCTCGGCGGGAGCGCCAGACCCATCCCCGCCTATGCCGGGGGAGTATCCCTCGGCTATCAGGAGGCGCAGGCATTGGTGGCCGAGGCGCAGCCGCTCATCGCTGCGGGTTATCGGGCCGTCAAGCTGCGGGTGGGCGATACCCCGGCACGCGACCTCGCTCGTGTGAGAGCCGTCAGGGAGGCGCTCGGCGAGGACATCGTCATCCTGGTCGACGCGAACACCGGCTACAACATCGCCGACGCGCGCCGCGTCATGCCGCAATATGACGAGCTGGGGGTGGGCTGGCTGGAGGAGCCGTTCCCGGCGCACGACTACCACAGTTATGCCTTGGCGGCCAGTTTGAGCAGCGTCCCGCTGGCGGCGGGCGAGAACCACTACACCCGCTTCGAATTCACCCGGCTGATCGAGGACGGCTCCGTGTCCATCCTGCAGCCGGATCTATCCAAGACCGGCGGGCTCACCGAAGGGCTGCGCGTAGCGCACCTCGCCTCGGCATGGAAGTTGCCCATAAATCCGCATACGTCGATGACCGGCATCAACATGGCCGCCACCATCCACTTCCTGGCAGCGATCGACAACGGCGGGTACTTCGAGGGCGACGTGTCGAAGAACAATCTGTTCCGCGACGAGCTGGTCGCCACCCCGTACCGGGTCGGCGACGACGGGTGTGTCCGGCCGCTGGAGCGCCCTGGCATCGGTGTGGAGGTGAACGAGAAATTCCTGCAGGCACACCCGGTGATCGAAGGGCCGGGGTATGTTTGAGTTCGCCTGCCGGGTCACGAGCCGCTCACTCGAGCGTCGCACCTTTCAGTGGCGAGTGGGCTTACCGGTCACCGATCACTGCTGAGACGTTTGCGATAGGAGAACCCCATGACACCCAAATCGGCGCTTGCTTGCACCCTGCTCGGCCTGGCCTCTTGTATCGCGGGCTGCAGCACGACACCGCTCGCCTCGCCCAAAGCGGACACCCTGGCCAAGCTCATGGAGCCGGCGGCGGGCAAGGCGGTGATCTACCTGTTCCGTAACGAGCCTCCCAGCGCGCCGTGGCCGGTGAGTGTCACGCTGGACAGCAAGCCGATGGGGAAAACGGGCGCACAGACCTACTTCCGCTGGGAAGTCGACCCGGGCCAGCACATTGTCATCGCGTATGGAGAGGGTTGGTCGGGGCTGGTGATCGACGCAGCCGCCGGACATTCCTACTATGTGTGGCAGGACATCTACATGGGGTTCTTCCAGCCACGCTCCGAGCTCAAACTGGTGGATCGCATTACCGCCCAGATCAACCTGCGCGCCTGCCACCTGCTGCAGAGCAAGACCTGAGGCGCCGAGAGCTTCCGGGGCCGGACAGCGCCTCTGTTCCCGTCCCATGCCCGCCGAGCCGGACACCGTTCTGATCGAGCGCATCGGCGCCGCTGCGCTCGTCATCCTGAATCGCCCCCAGGCACTGAACGCGGTGAATGCGCAGATGCGCGACGCGCTGATTGCTGCGCTCGCGCAGTTGAACCGCGATCCGGCGGTCGCCGCCGTTGCCATCGCCGGCGCGGGCGAGCGTGCCTTCTGCTCGGGTCAGGATCTCAACGAGACGGCCCGCTACACCAACGATGACGTGGACCAGTGGCTCACGCACCAGCACGCCATGTACCAGAGCGTCCGCGACCTGGACAAACCTTCTGTGGCGGCTTGGAACGGAGTGGCCGCCGGCGCGGGGTTTCAGATCGGGCTGTGCTGCGACCTGCGCGTGGGCTACCCGGAGTTGATGCTCGGCCAACCGGAGATCCGTGCGGGCCTGGCGAGCATCGTGGGCTCGTATCTCATGACGCTGCATCTGCCCCTGTCCCAGAACGTCGAGCTCTCGCTCACGGGTGCATTGATCTCGGGGGAGCGCGCGTATGAGCTAGGCCTGATCAACCGACTGGTGGCGAGGGAGCAAGTACGGGAGACAGCGCTCGCCCTCGCGGCGGATCTCGCGAAGCTCGGCCCGACCGCGGTACGGCTCACGAAGCGCCGGATGCGGGAGATCACCCAACCCGGCTTCGACGCGGCGCTGCAGGCGGCGAAGCAAGCGCAGCGAGAAGCCTACGCGAGCGGCGAGCCGCAGCAGGCCATGCGGCGGTTCCTCGACAAGCGCAAGAGCGGTTGAACCCCAGGCGCACCCGCGAACCAGCCTGGGCCGCCCGGTCGGCGCCAAGCGCGGGACAGGGGGGCAGCGCAAGCGAGAGTTCGGCCGGCCCCTCTCCTGCGGTTCATTCACCCCTCCACGAGCAGCGAGCGGTAGCGCGCCCAGTCGAAGCAGGGCCCTGGGTCGGTCTTACGCGCGGGAGCGATATCAGAATGCCCTGCGATGTCTTGGATCGGATAGCGTGTCTTGATCTCGCGCGTCAGGCGCGCGAGCTCGTCGTATTGCACGTCGGTATAAGGCAGCTCATCGGTGCCTTCCAGCTCGACGCCGACGGAGAAGTCGTTGCACCCCGACCTGCCTCGCCACTGCGACACGCCAGCATGCCAGGCACGCCTGCCGCACGGGACGAACTGCACCAGCTCGCCGTCGCGCCGGAGGAAGAAATGGCTGGACACGCGCAGCCCGCGTAAGCTCGCGTAATACGGATGCGCAGCGTGATCGAGGCGGTTGAGAAACAAGTCGATCACGCCGGGTCCGCCGAACTCCCCCGGCGGCAGGCTGATGTTGTGCACGACCAGCAGCGACACCTCGGCGTCCTCGGGGCGCTCGTCCTGGTTCGGGGACGCGATTCTGCGCGCACGCGATAGCCAGCCGTCGCGATCGAACGCGCTGTTCGAGGCGGCTGCGCAATGCGGGACGTTCACGCCTTCTACGGCTTGGCCGGCGCGGCCGGTGCCTCCGTTTGAGGCGCCTGGAGGCGGTAGTCGTGCGGCGCCTTCCACAGGATGGCTGTCCCGATTCGGCTCTTCGGGTTGGGCTTGCCGACCGGCTTCAGCGCGGGAGCCGTCCCGGTCAATCCGATCCCGCTCAAGGACTCGGCCGCGACGTAGCGCAAACGGTCCTTGATCTGGGCATAGGTGACGATCACGTCGTCGCCCTTCAGGGTCCAAGTCGCGAAGCTCGTCGACCGACCCCGTCGCTTCCCCTGTCCGGGGATCCCCAGATCGTATTCGCTCACGATCTCGGCCTTGCCCATATCCTTGAGCGTGAGAACCAAGCGCTCGTCGTCGGGGGTGCGTGCGGCCTCCCACGAGCCGGTGAGACTCGGCGGCGCGGCCGCCGCCGGGGACACAGCGGCAAGGCTCATGACGAGCGAAAGATAGACTGCGGCGGTCTGCCTCATCGATCCCCCCTGGGAACGCGCGCGCACGCGCGCAAGGTCAGTTGATGCCGAGGCGCTCCATGCGGTAGCGCATGGCGCGAAACGTGATCCCCAGCAGCTTCGCGGCGGCTGTGCGGTTATAGCGGGTCTTCTCCAAGGCCTCGAGTATGGCCTCCTTCTCGACCCGGTCCAGATATTCCTGCAACGGCCACTTGCCATTGCCGCCTTCGCTGACCGGGACGATCTCCACCGCTTCGGGCGGCGTGAGCTGCAGATCGGCCTGCGTCACGTGAGCCCCGTCGCACAACGCCATGGCGCGCTCGAGGATGTTCTCCAGCTCGCGGACATTGCCCGGAAAATCGTACTGCATGAGCGCCTGCATCGCGTCCTGCTCGAGCTGTGGGAGCGGCAGCCGGGCCTGTGCGGCGAGCTTATCCAGAATCGCGCTCGCGATCGCGGGGATGTCCTCGCGCATGTCGCGCAACGCCGGCATGCGCAGCTCGATCACGTTGAGCCGGTAGTACAGGTCATGACGGAACTTGCCGGACTCCACGCAATCGGCCAGGTTCTGATGCGTGGCGCTGATGATGCGTACGTCCACCGCGTCCTCCTGAGTGGAGCCGACTTTGCGCGCCTTCTTTTCCTGGATCGAGCGCAGCAGCTTCACCTGCATCGGCAGCGGCAGGTCGGCGACCTCGTCCAGGAACAGGGTACCGCCATTGGCCGCTTGGAAGAACCCGTCCCGGTCGGAGTCGGCGCCGGTGAACGCACCCTTCTTGTATCCGAAGAACTCGCTTTCCATCAGGTTCTCGGGGATGGCGCCGCAGTTGACCGGAACAAAGGGCCGGTCGCGCCGCGCGCTCTTCTGATGGATCAGCCGGGCAGCGAGCTCCTTGCCGCTGCCGGACTCGCCGGTGATGTGCACCGGCGCCTCGCTGCGCGCGAGCTTCTCGATCAGTGCGCGCACGTTCTGGATCGCCTGGGATTCGCCGAGCAGCCCCTTCTCGCCCTGCGCCTGCTCCGCGACCTTGGCCTCGTTGGCTTTGGGCAGAGACAGCGCCGACTTCACCAGCGTGCGAAGCTGGTCGAGGCCGACCGGTTTGGCGAGATAGTCGAAGGCGCCCGACTTGAGCGCCGCCACCGCGTTCTCGGTGTTCCCGTGGGCGGTGATCACGGCCACGGGTAGGTCCAGGTTGCCGCGGGTGATGTGATCGACGATCTCGATGCCGGTGCCGTCGGGCAAGCGCATGTCGGTGAGACACAAGTCGAAGTGCCTGCCGTTCAACTGGGCGATCGCTTCCTTCACGCTCATCGCCCGCTCGACGTCCAGGCCCATCCGCAGCAAGGTGAGCTCGATCAGCTCGAGGATGTCGACCTCGTCGTCTACGATCAGTACGCAGCGCTGTGGCGCCGTCGCGCGACCGCCTGCGCTGCGTTCGCTTCGCTTCAAGTCCTGCTCCCCCTGAACGCGATCATGAACATGGCGCCGGGACCCTGCTCGACGTACTCAAGCGAGGCGTTGTTGGCGTCACAGATTTCCCGTGCGATGTACAGGCCGAGGCCCGTGCCGCTCGCCGCGGTGGTGAAGAACGGCTCGAATAGATGCGGCCGGATCGCCTCCGGCACGCCGGGACCATCATCGCCGACGCGCAATTCTACTCCATTCGCCGCATCGCCAGCCCGCGCGAGGATGCGCAGGCTGCCGACCTTGCGTTGGCAGTAGCGCAGCGCGTTGCGGCACAGGTTCCACATCACCTGGTTTAGATGGCTGCGGTCGAAGGTCACGGCCGGATCGACTTCGACCTTCAGGTCCACGACCTCGTCGGAGAGCTTCTCGATCTGGCAGAACTGCACCACGAAAGTGCGCAGGAAGTCGCCGAGCTGGAACGTCTCTCGGTGCGCGCGGTCGCGCCGGTTGAGTTTGAGCACGTCCTGGACCATGCGGTCCAGACGTTGGGTGTTGTCGTGCACGATCTGAAGCAGCCGGCGCTGCGTGTCGCTGATCTCGGGCTCCTCCAGCAGCAGCTCGGCGGCATGGTTGATCGCGGACAGCGGGTTGCGGATCTCGTGCGCGATATTGGCCGTTAGCCGCCCCATGGCGGCAAGCTTCATCTGCTGCGCCTCGGCCTGGATGCGGGTGAGGTCCTCCAGGAACACCACCACGCCGAGATTATGACTCTGGCTTTTGCCCACGGGCACGAAGCGCGCTCCCATCAGCCGATGTGTGAGCACCGTGCGCATCGGATCGAAGCCCGTGTTCGGGTCCTCGCGCCAGCGCTGCATCCGGTCGGCCAGCGCCGGAGTGTAGTCGCGCAGCGTGAGCTCCCGGCCCGACTTGGGCAGCGGGCCCAGGATCTCGACGGCACGGCGGTTCATCTGACGGATGACGCCGCTCTCGTCCACGACCAACACGCCGTCCTTCATATCCTGGATGACCAGCTGATTGACATGCGCCATGTTGGCGAGGTCCACCTCGCGCTGAGCGGCGAGCTGCTCGCTCGCCTCGGTGTAGCGCGCCAGGGTGTGCGCGAGCCATGCCGTCGCGAAGTAGCCCACGCACAGCAGGCCGGTCTGAATGAAATAGGTCGAGCTCTCGCCGTGCAGCAGCACCTCGAGCGTCTGCTCCAGCAGCATCGCGACGGTGGCCAATGCGGCGAAGAACAATGTCATGCGCCCGCGACTGATGATGGCCGCGGCGGCGAGCGAGGCGAGCAGCAGCAGGCCCAGTCCGCTCCCCACCCCGCCTGAGGCGTACACCAGCAGCGTGACGAACGCGACATCGGCTACGACCTGACCGCCGAGCTGGACGTTGAAGTCCGGGCGGTGCGAGGTGATCGTGGCAAAGCAGAAGACGGAGAACAGCGTGTAGGCGACGGCTGAATACAGGAACAAGGACAGGCTGCGGGAGCCGAACACCGAGCCCTCGAACACCGCCGCGGTGATGAGCAGCAGTGTGGCGACGATCAGCCGGTAGACGTTGAAAAAGAACAGCGAGCGCCAGTAGGACTCGGGGAACGCGGCGTTGGGCAACACGCCGCGGTCGTGCAGTGCCATCTGGTGCGCCACGTCGGCTACCCCCGGGCCCGGCTGCCGGGCGCGGCGGCGGGGCTACTGCACGCCCAGACGGCGGTGCTCGTCGCTGCAGAAGAACTTACCGCGCGAGGTGAAACTCTCGCTGCGTGGCAGGTGTACGCCACAGCGCGCACAACGCACCATGTCCTCCGATATGGGCTCGTCGCGCGATTGGGAACCTCGGACCGAACCCTGTTGCTGGCCATCACGGCGCAACCCCTTGAACAGCAGATAGGCGAAGATTGCCAGCGCGATGAGAAGCAGGAACTTGGCCAAGGTGCGGTCGATTGCGAAGTCAGACGGCGCCCATGATACCCCAGGGGACCGAGTCCTAGCCATCTGGCCCGCCCGCAGCGCCGTGCAGGAAGGCCTCGACCCCCTTGCGCATCGTCATGACGGCGATGGCGGCCAATAGCAGCAACATGACGCGTTGGACCACGCGGGCGCCGGAGGTGCCCAAGGCACGATTGATTGGGCCGGAAAGGGTCAGCACGACGCCGGCAAGCCCCATGTTGGCCGCCACCGCCACGGAGACGAGCACTCGGCCATATTGATCGGCCAGCAGCATCGAGACGGTCAGCACCGCCGGCCCCGCGAGCAGCGGCACGCCGATCGGAACGACCCCGGCACTGCCGCTGTCCAGGGCCTGGGGCTTGTGCGGCAAGACGAGGTCTGTAAGGCTGACCACGAACAGCAGCGCCCCGCCGGCGACCATGAAGTCCGCGACCGTGATGCCCAGCAACCGCAGCAGGAGGCTGCCCCCAAGGACAAACAGGAAGGCGACCACCGTGGCCGTAAGCACCGAGTGGACGACGAGCAGCTGGCGCTGCGCCGGGCTGAGGCGCTCGGTCAGGCCTAAGAACACCGGCAGCACGCCGATGGCATCGACCGCCACGAACAGGGGCACAAAGCACAGCAAGAAGTTGTCCATCGGGCGCGTGTCGCAAGTGGCCAGCCGGCGTATTTGAGCAAGCGCGCATCGATTGGGCAAGCGCCTCGCGAACTCGATGTGGAAACGCGGCACAATCTGCGACGTGCCCGCGGCGGGAGGAGCCGATTTGCGCGTGCACGGCGACCAAGCGACCGGGGACCACTGCGACGGCTCGCGACACGCGGCGCGGGCCTCTCGCGCTACGCAGTCGGTTCGGGTAGCGTCGCACCGAGGGCCGCGATCTGCTTTTCCAGCTCTGGCGTGGCGAGCCCCAGCACGTGACCGGCGTGCGCCGCATCCCGACCCCAGTTCGGGGTAGAGCCGCCCGCCTGCCGAGCCAAGGCCTCGTTGGCGGCGACCGACAGGGCAACAAGCTGGCAGGTAGTCCAGGAGAGGCGTTGGCCCTCGAGCGCCGCCAGATCGTGGTGATGCCGCACCGCGAGCGCCAGCTCGTCGGGCAGCCCCCAGCTGCGCACGAGTGCTTGGCCGAGCGCTGCATGGTCGATTCCGTACCGGCTGCGCTCCAGCTCTTGCTGCTCCTGGGCGGAGGCAGACTGTTTCAGCACGGCCTTATAGTCCTCGGCATGTAGCAGGAGCAACGCCATGCCGCAGTTCTCGAACAGTCCGCAGGTGTACGCCCGGTCGGACGCCAGAACACGCAGCTCGCGCGCGAGCCGGCCCATGAATGCGCCGCGCACCGCGGCTTCATCCCACAACCGCTCCATGTGCACGTCCTTGGACGGGAAGCTGCGACGCAGCAGCGCGCCGCTCACGATGCCGAACACCTCGGCCAGCCCCAGGAACGTCACCGCCTGCTGCACGGAGGCGACCTGACGCCCCAGGCCGAAGTACGGCGAGTTCACCGTCT
>Ga0335084_10002810_pt1 | contig 16870 bp, 13 predicted proteins | sample Lox_Sample_44_FD_206721 | JGI IMG/M metagenome (GOLD analysis project Ga0335084, IMG submission 206721) | Soil microbial communities from Loxahatchee National Wildlife Refuge, Florida, United States - Lox_Sample_4.4 | ecosystem: Environmental > Terrestrial > Soil > Wetlands | place: USA... | reverse complement strand
AACGTCGCGGTGCCCTTGTCCGCGGCGACGACGAGGTACGGGTCGTCCGGGTCGTGGCGCCGCACCTGCGCCGGCGGCTCCACCTTGCCGCCGACGAGGTTGTCGGTGATGTCGAGGAGGCCGCGGAGATAGTCCTTGTAGCAGGCGACGCCCTCCTTCATGAGCGCCTCGCGATCGGCGGCGGCGGGGGCGCGCTTCAGCACGAACCCGCCCTTCGACCCGACCGGCACGATGACGACGTTCTTCACCATCTGCGCCTTGACGAGGCCGAGCACCTCGGTGCGGAAATCCTCCGGCCGGTCGGACCAGCGGAGACCCCCGCGCGCGACCTTGCCGCCGCGGAGGTGCACGCCCTCGAACCGCACCGAGTACACGAAGATCTCGAACATCGGCTTCGGGTCGGGGAGCCCGGGCACCTTCGACGGGTCGAACTTGAACGAGAGGAACGTCCGCCGCCGGCCCTCCGCGTCGCGGCGCCAGTAGTTGGTACGGGTCGTCGAAGCCACCAGTGCGAGGACCTGCCGCAGCACCCGGTCCTCGTTCAGGTTGTCCACCTTGTCGAGCGCCTGCTCGATCGCATTCACCTGGAGGGCGGCGCCCTCCGCGTCGCCCTTCGCGGGATCGAAGCGCAGGCGGAAGAGGTTGGCGAGCATGCGCGCGATCGCCGGGTTCGCAGCGAGCGTCTGCTCGATGAAGCCCTGCGAGAGCGGGAAGCCGATCTGCCGCAGGTACTTCGCGTAGGCGCGCAGCACCACGATCTCGTCGGCAGTCAGGCGCGCGGCGAGCACCAGGCGGTTGAAACCGTCGTTCTCCATCTCGCCCGAGAAGACGCGGCCGAACGCTTCCTCGAAGATCGCGCCGACGGCGTCGATCTCGACCTCGGCGTCGCCGGCGGCGAGCCCGAAGTCGTGCATCCAGATCGGCTCGCCCGACTCGGGTGCGATCCGGTACGGCCGCTCCTCGAGCACGCGGAGGCCCATTCGCTCGAGCATCGGCAGGCTGTCGGACAGCGTCACCGGTCCGCCCTTGTGGAAGAGCTTGAACCGCAGCATGCCCGGCGGCGCTTCGAGCGGCCGGTAGAGGTTGAGGGCGAGGCCGCCGCCGCCGGCGACCTTCGCGAGCATCGCGCAGTCGGGCACCGCGTTCCGCGCCGGGACGTCCTCGCGGTAGGCGGCGGGGAAGGCCGCGCCGAAGAGGCGGTAGAGCTCGTTGCCGCGCGCCTCGCCCGCCGCGGCGAGCAGCGCCTCGCGCAGGTCGTCCTCCCAGCGGCGCGCCGCGGCGGCGAGCTCGGCCTCGAGCTCGCGCACGTCGACCTGCGGGATCTGCCCGGGCGTCGTGCGCACCGTCATCATGATCCGCGCCAGCACCGACTGCGACAGGAAGACGTCGAACTCCGACGACTGGCCGTTGAACGCCTTCATCAGGATCGATTGCCACTTCTTGCGCAGATCGGTGTTGAAGCTCTCGCGCGGCACGTAGATGAGGCACGCGACGAACCGCTCGAACTGATCGCGGCGGACGAAGAGGCGGAAGCGCTGGCGGTCGGCGAGGTGCAGGATGCCGGTCGCCGTCTCGGCGAGCTCGTCCTCGGGCGTCTGGAACAGCTCGTCGCGCGGAAACGTGTCGAGGATGTTCTCGAGCGATTTCCACGAGTGCCCGCCGGGCGCGAGCCCCGCCTTCGCCTGCACGTTGGCGACTTTGCGCCGCAGGAGCGGGATCTCGTTCGGGCGCATGTGATACGCGATGTGGGTGTAGAGCCCGAGGAAGCGGTGCTCGCCCACCACCTCGCCGCGGTCGTCGTAGCGCTTGATGCCGATGTAGTCGAGGTAGCCCGGCCGATGCACGGTCGAACGCGCGTTGGCCTTGGTGATGACCAGGAGGTCCTTCACGCGCGCGTAGGCGCGCACCTGGGGCGGGAGCTGCGAGAAGCTCGTCGCGAGCTCTTCGCCCGGCTTCTCGCGCAGGATGCCGAGTCCCGACCCGGGCACGACGGCGAGCGCGTCGTCGCCGTCCTTCATCACGAGGTCGTGGGCACGGTAGCCGAGGAAGGTGAAGTGGTCGGCGGCAAGCCATTCGAGGAACGCGCGCACCTCGGCGAGCTCCATCTGCCCGACCGGCGGCGGGCGGCGGTCAAGATCGGCGACCAGCTCGCGGACCTTGGCGATCATCTTCTTCCAGTCCTCGACCGCGAGGCGGACGTCGCCGAGCACGCGTTCGACGTCCTTCGCGAGCGCTTCCATCCGCGCCGGGTCGGTGAGCCGGTCGACCTCGACGTGCATGAACGACTCGCGGCCGCCCGCGGGCGAGTCGTCCGGCAGCACGCCCATCAGCGCGCCGTCCGCGCGGTTCACGCGGATGATCGGGTGGACGATGAGGTGCAGCGTGAGGCCCTGGCGATTCACCTCCATCGTCACCGAGTCGACGAGGAACGGCATGTCGTCGTTGACGATCTCGACGATCGTGTGCGTCGACTGCCAGCCGTGCTCCTGCACGCTCGGGTTGAAGACGCGCACGCGGGGCTTGCCCGGATCGCGTTTGCGCGCGAAGTTCCAGTGGGAGAGCACGGCGCCGTAGAGGTCCGCGGGCGCGCGCGCGGCGAGATCCTCGGCGTCGACCTGCCGGAAGTAGGCGCGCGTGAACGCTTCGACCGGTCCCCGCTGCTCCGCCGGGATCTTCTCGCGCAGGAGCGCGATCACCTGCTCGAGCCGCTCGGCTTTCCCCTGTTCGGTGCGTGCCAGCATGGATTCCCCCTACGCTCCACCCCGCGGGATCGCTTCCTCGAGCATCTTGTTGTTCACGCTACGAGGGGGCACACCCCCTCGTGCTCCCCGAAGCCAGGGAACCTCCGGTTCCATCGCTGTCGGACAGCGGGGCGGCTAGTCTAGCAGCCTGGGGCGAGGCTACGTCCGGCGGCGGCGGGGCTTTTTCCGCGCCGAGGCGACGATGTCGCGCCAGCCGGCGTCGGCCGCGGCGAACACCTCGGCCGCAAACTCGGCGAACGCGCGGATGCGGGCGGACTGCTGGCGGTTCGGCGGGTAGACGAGATAGAGCGCCGGCCCTTCAGCCGCCCAGTCGATCAGGACCGGGGCGAGGCGTCCGGCAACAATCGCGCCATGAGCGAGCGCGGACAGCACCTGGGTGACGCCGAGGCCGGCCGTGGCCGCTTCGACGCAGGCTTCCATCGAGTTGAACGCGAGGTTGCCGGCGGGGCGCTGGGTGACACGCTGGCCGCGCCGCTCGAACACCCACTCCGCCGGACGCGCCGTGGCAAGCGCCAGGAAGGCGACCGCGTTGTGGCGCGCGAGATCGGCGGGCGCCCGCGGCGTGCCGTGGCGAGCGAGCCACGCGGGCGCGGCACAGGTGACGAGGTGCGTGGTGCCGATGCGCCGCGCCACGAGATCGCCGTCGAGCGGCTCGCCGTAGGAGATCGCGCAGTCGACGCCCTCCTCCACCAGGTCGATCGCCCGGTTCTCCAGGCGCACTTCCAAGGCGAGCTCCGGATGCCGCTCGAGGAGCCGCGGCAGCGCCGGGACGAGGAACTGGCGCGCGAGCGCCATCGGCATGTCGACCCGCAGCCGGCCGCGCGGGACGGCGCGCGAGCGCGCGAGGAGCGCTTCCGCTTCCGCGACGTCGGCGAGGATCCGGGCGCAGCGCTCGTAGTAGGCGCGGCCGTCGTCGGTGAGCGAGAGGCGGCGGGTGGTGCGGTGGAGCAGGCGCGCGCCGAGTTCGCGCTCGAGTCCCGCCACCAGCTCGCTGACCCGCGCGCGCGAGAGCTCGAGCGAGTCGGCGGCACGGGCGAAGCTTGCGAGCTCCGCGACGCGGGCGAAGACGCGCATGCCGTTGAGCCGGTCCATTGTTCGGGAACTCCGAATGACGTGTCCTGAGGATCGTAGTTTATTCGGACCCAGTCCGGGCATAAAGTCCGCCCTCGCCCGCGCCGGATCCCCGGCGGGCACCCGAAAGAGGAGGACCCATGCACGACCGCGACGGCTGGATCTGGTACGACGGCAGGCTCGTACCCTGGCGCGACGCCACCACCCACGTCCTCACTCACTCGCTCCATTACGGCCTCGCCGTATTCGAGGGCGTCCGCGCGTACGACACGGCGGACGGCCCCGCGATCTTCCGGGTGCAGGACCACACGGAGCGCCTCGTCAACTCGGCCCGCATCTACCTCATGCAGATCCCGTATGACCGGACGACGCTCGTGGAAGCGCAGCGGGAAGTGGTGCGGGCGAACGACCTCGGCGGCTGCTATCTCCGGCCGATCGCGTTCTACGGCGCGGAGAAGATGGGCGTGAGCCCGAAAGGGGCCAAGGTGCACGTCGCCATCGCCGCATGGCCGTGGGGCGCCTACCTCGGTCCCGAGGCGCACGAGCGGGGCATCCGCGTGAAAACCTCGTCGTATGCGCGCCATCACGTCAACGTCACGATGGCCCGCGCGAAGCTCGCCGCGACCTACGCCAACTCGATCCTCGCGACGATGGAGGCCACGCAGGACGGCTACGACGAGGCGCTGCTCCTCGACGTCGACGGCTTCGTCGCGGAGGGCGCGGGCGAGAACCTCTTCATCGCGAAGAACGGCCGGCTGTACGAGCCCGAGCTCACCTCCGCGCTCGCCGGCATCACGCGCGACACCGTGATCACTCTCGCCCGCGAGCGCGGCTACGAGGTGAGCGCGCGCCGACTGACGCGCGACGACGTGTACATCGCGGACGAAGCGTTCTTCTGCGGCACCGCCGCCGAGGTCACGCCGATCGTGGAGCTCGACCGGCGCGCGATCGGCGACGGCCGCCCGGGCCCGGTGACGCGCGTGCTCCAGCGGGCATTCTTCGACGTCGTCTCCGGACGCGACGCGCGCCACCGCGACTGGCTGACGCCAGTCGCCGTCGGAGCACGCCCGCCCGCGGTCTCGCCCGAGCGGGAGATCGCGCAGGCCTAGCCGCGCTGCTGCCCGCCGTGATACAAGCCGGCGGAGGTCGCGTCTCGAGCGGCCGCGACCCCGATGATCACGCTCGCCTGGGCCTGGATCCCGATCACCCTCGGCGCGGCGCTCGCGCAGACGGTGCGCAACGCCGCGCAGCGCAGCCTCGTCGCGTCGGCGGGCACGCTCGCCGCCACCTTCGTCCGGTTCGTTTACGGCCTGCCGTTCGCGCTCGCCGCGCTCGCCGTCGCGTCGTTTCTCGCCGGCTGGACGCTGCCCGCGCCGAACGCGCGCTTCGTCGCCTGGGTGATCGCCGGCGCCGGCGGACAGCTCGTCGCGACCGCGCTGCTGCTCGCGGCGATGAAGCAGCGGGCGTTCGTCGTGTCGGTCGCCTACTCGAAGACCGAGGTGGTGCAGGTCGCGTTGCTCTCGATCGTGCTGCTGCGCGAGGGGGTGACGGCGGCCTCCGCAGTCGCCATCGCCCTCGCCACGGTCGGCGTCATCCTGCTCTCGTTGAAGGGCGGGAAGCCCGCGGCAGGCGGCGACGAGCCGCGCACCACCGCGACCCTGCTCGGCCTCGGCTCGGGCGCGAGCTTCGCGGTGTCGGCGGTCGGCTATCGTGGCGCGGCGCTCGCCCTGCCCGGTCACGATGCCTTCCTCGTCGGCACCTATGCCCTGGTCTGGGCGCAGGTCATGCAGAGCATCGTGCTCGGCGCCTACCTCGCGGCGCGCCAGCCGCAGGCGCTCGTCGCGGTGACGCGCGCGTGGCGGGTTTCGCTCCTCGCCGGATTCATGGGCACCGCCGCGTCGGTGTGCTGGCTCACGGCGTTCGCGTTGCGCCCCGCGGCCGACGTGCGCGCGCTGGGAATGGTCGAGATGCTGTTCAGCTACGCGGTGTCGTGGCGGGTGCTGCGCGAGCGGATCACCGCGCGCGAGCTGGCCGGGATCGGGCTGCTCGCGGTCGGGCTCGTCGTGCTCTGCCTGCAGCTCTAGCGGCGCTAGCCGCGGGCGACCACCAGCGGGACGAGCATCTCGTCCTCGGTCGGGCCGCCGTGCACGCCGATCTGGACGTGCCGGCGCTCGCCGGGAACATGGTCCCGCACGGCGTAACCCTCCTTCATGATCAGCGTGTAGTCGCCGATCCGCTCGCCGAGCCGCGGATGCGCCGGTCCGGGGCCGAACCAGCCGTCCGCGACGAGGTCGCGCGACCGCGCGAGCGTGGCGCAGTGCGACAGGCGCCGCTCGACATAGCGTTCGAACGTCTGGGCTGCATCGGGCTTCACGTAGCAATAGGCGACGCGCGGCTCGCCGCAGAGCGGCACGGCGAGCGTCGCAGCGAGATCGGGATGGTCGTCCAGGTCGACGACGGTCTCGGGACGGGTGTCCACGAAGCCGTGGTCGGCGGTGAAGATCACCAGCGTGTCGGTACCGGCGATATCGTCCAGAAAGCGCCCGAACGCCGCGTCGATGCGCCCGAGCTCGGCGCCGATTTCGTCCGAGCCGATGCCGTGCGCGTGCGCGAGCGAGTCGAGCTCCGAGTAGTAAGCGTAGACGTACTGCCGGCCGGCGCCGCCGCGCACGACGTCGCGCGCCGCCGCGAACATCTCGTCGAGGCCGCGATGCCCGATGCGGCGCGCGCGGCCCGAGTGCGCGGTGTTGAAGCAGGAGTCGACGATCGCGGCGGGCGAGATCACGTGCGTCGCGGCCTCGATGCGGTCGGCGAGCGGCGCGTTGCCGAGGAGCGCCGCGGGCGTCACGCCGCCGGCGGCGGCGAGCGAGGGGCCGCCGTGCCGCGGCCGGAACGGCAGCACCGCGAGCACCGCACCGAGCTCGCGGAAGTACATGTGCCAGCCGGTGATCGCGTGGCTCTGCGGGGCGAGCCCGGTCATGAACGTCGTGACCGCGGTGGCGGTGGTCGACGGGAAGATCGTGGTGATGCTCGCGCGCAGGTGCGGGGCGAGCGCGCCCCCGGCCGCCGCCCCCTGCGCGAGGTGACGCGCGCCGAGGCCGTCGATCACGAACAGGCAGACGTTGCGCGGGCCGGCGATCTCGTCGGGGAGGAGCGCGCCGAGCGGCGCGTAGTGGCTGCGCACGCCGAAGCCCGCCATGACCGACGCCATCAGGTTGACGATGCTGCCGCCTGCGTAGTCGGGCTTCACTATTCTTCGTTCTCGTGGATGCGCACGACGCGGCCGACGTTACCATAGCGTTCCCGACAAAATGCCGACTTTGACAAAAGATCACAGTTCGGCGCGACGGCGCTCGGCGGGCGTTGTCGTCCTGCGCCGACATGCGAGCGACTGGCGATGCCTGCTGTTGCGCGCGTTCGCGTACTGGGATTTCCCGAAGGGGCGGATCGAGACGGGCGAAGCGCCGCTCGCCGCGGCGATCCGCGAGGTGGCGGAGGAAACCGGGCTTACCGGTCTCGTCTTCCGCTGGGGCGAAGCGTTCCGGGAAACGGCTCCCTATTCGGGCGGCAAGGTGGCGCGGTACTACCTCGCCGAATCGCCGGCGGGCGACGTACATCTCCCCGTCAGCGCGGAGCTCGGGCGACCCGAGCACGACGAATTCAGATGGGTGAGCTTCGCCGGGGCGAAACGGCTCGCGGCACCGCGGATACGCGACATCGCCGAGTGGGCGGAGGGGATCGTCGCCAGCTCGCCCTGACGACGCAAGGGTGATTGCTGCCGGCCTGATTCCTGCGCGGCGGGCCAGGCCTCAGCGGTCGAGGTCGTCCTCGTCCTCGTCCTCGTAGTCCTCGTCGAGGTCGCCGCCCTCGCTCTCGGCGGCCTCGTCGTACTCCTCCTGCGACAGCGGATCCGAGTCCTCGAGCATCGCCGCGACCTCCTCGCGGAACTCGGGCGCGTCGAGGTCGGTGTCCTTGTCGATCATCTCGAGCACCCGGTGGAACAGGTCGAGGTTGTTCATCGTGGTGAGGTAGTTGCCCTCGGTGCCGACGACGTAGAAGCTCTGCGGGAAGAGCCGGTCGAGCAGCGACTCCTCGTCGGTTCCGACCGTCTCGTCGTCGAGCACCACCAGGCTGTCCAGATCGATCGCCACGCGAAAGCATCCCCCAGTCAGGCGATTTTAGCCGCCCCGCCGCCGGCTCGGGCGAGCCGCCCCGCCTCCCACCGCAACCCCGGGCCGCGGCGCGCTCTCTATGCCATCGTCATATATGCTGTTGACATAGAGCGTCGGCTGTGCCACGCTCTGGCTGCAACAAGCGGACTGGCAGACCGGGAAGGGACGTTCGCAAGCCGCATCGCGAACGTGGAGCCGGCGATCCGCCCAATCGCTCGACCGGCGGCAATGGGAGGCTTCGCAATGAGACTCGCTCTGGTAGTCGCATTTCTCTGCACGGCGTTCGTCGTGTTCGCTCAGCAGGTCCAGGCACCGAAAGCCACCGAGGCGCCCGCCGCGTTCGACGGCAAGCACAACGGACTGGTCGGCGAGGAGGACTTCGTCGCTGACAAGGAGGAGTTCGAAGCCGTCGAGGGGGTTGCCGACGGCCTCGGCCCCGTCTACAACGCCCAGTCCTGCCGCGAATGCCACCAGAACCCGATCACCGGCGGCGCGAGCCAGGTCACCGAGCTTCGCGTCGGGCACCGCGGGCCGGACGGACGCTTCCAGAACCCGATCATCCCGCTCGCGAACGGCAATACCGTCAAGGGCCGCTCGCTGGTGAACGACCGGGCGATCTGTCCGGACGTGCAGATGAGGGTCCCCGACTCCGAGAACATCCGCACCCTGCGCGCCTCTCTGAGCGTGCTCGGCGACGGGTTCGTCGAGGCGGTCGCCGACCAGACCCTCGTCGACATCGCGAAGCAGCAATGCGCGAGCACGCGCGGCCGCATTTGCGGCCAGGTGCTCTACGTGCCGATCGTCGAGTCCACGAGCGGCGAGACGCGCCCCGGCCGCTTCGGCTGGAAGAACCAGCACGCGAGCCTCGTCTCGTTCGCGGCCGACGCGTATCTCAACGAGATGGGGGTCACGAGCGATCTGCAGAAGGACGAGGTCGTCGAGGACACCTGCGGCTTCACGCCCGCGCCGAAGCAGCCCAACAGCACCGCCGCAACCGGTCTGATCGACGACGTCGGTCGCTTCGCGCGCTTCATGCGCGCGACCAAGGCGCCGCCGCGCGACGACAAGCTGGCCGCCACGGCCGGCGCGAAGCGCGGGGAGCAGCTCTTCGCTCAGGTAGGTTGCGCGACCTGCCACGTGCCGACCCTGCAGACTGCCCCGACCGGCACGAAGCTGACGAGCATGTTCTCGGTCCCGCCGGCGCTCGGGGACAAGATCTTCCACCCGTACAGCGATTTCCTGCTGCACGACGTCGGCACCGGCGACGGCATCGTGATGAACCCGGAAGAGCACGCCGGGCGGCGCATGAGGCTGCGGACCTGGCGCAATTTCTCCGACCGCGACGTGGAAAGCACCCAGTTCAAGCTCCGGACGCCGCCGCTGTGGGGCGTGCGCATGCGCACGCGGCTGATGCACGACGGCGCATCCGTGACGATCAACGACGCGATCCGCCGCCACCGCGGCGAGGCGATCGAGGTCAACCAGCGCTACGACCGGCTGTCCGACGCCGAGCAGGAGGCGATGCTCGCCTTCCTCCGGTCGCTGTAATGCCGGGGCCGGGGCAGGTCGCCGCCGCCGTGGCGGCGCTGGCGGCATTCGCCGCGCTCACCACGGTCGCGCTGGCGGAAGGCTTCCCGCGCGGGCACCGCGACGCGCTCGGGCCGCGCTTCGAGGCCGCGCCGCAGCTCCGCGACGGTGTCCGCCACCGGCCGTCGCGCCGCGCCACCGAATCCCTCGAGCGACTGCTGCGCTGGAACCAGATCGCGGTCGATGCGAGCGGCCTCGACCACACGCCGGTGCAGGCCGGCGAAACGCGGGTGTTCGGCGAGCAGCTCGGCCCGGGCCGCTCGAGCCGCGCGATGGCGATCATCCACATCGCGATGTTCGACGCCGTGAATGCGATCGGCGGCGGCTACCGCAGCTACACCGGGCTGCGTCCCGCGCCCGACGACGCTTCAATGGATGCGGCGATCGCACAGGCGGCGCACGACACGCTGGCGGCGATGTTTCCGTCGCAGGCCGCGAGCTTCGACCCGCTGTTGGCCGAAGACCTGCACGAGATCCGCACCGGCGGACGCGCGAAAGCGCTCGGCATCGAGGTCGGCCGCCGTGCGGCGGCCGCGATCCTCGCGCAGCGCGCGAAGGACGGTTCGCAGCACCCCGAGCCGAGGGTCGGCATCGACTTCACCCCGAGCAACGCGCCGGGCAAATGGCGCCAGGACCCGGTGAGCAAGATCCCCCTCGCGCTGGGTGCGCACTGGGGCGAGGTGGCGCCGTTCGTGCTCAAGTCCGGGCGGCAGTTCCGCGTCCCGCCGCCGCCCGACATGACGAGCGCCGCGTACGCCGCGGCGTTCGAGGAGGCGAAGCGCTTCGGCGGCGACGGCGTCACGACGCCGACGGTGCGCACGGAGGCGCAACGGCTGATCGGGATCTTCTGGGCGTACGACGGCACGCCGAGCCTCTGCGCCCCGCCGCGGCTCTACAACCAGATCGCGGTGCAGATCGCGCGCGAGCGCGGCACGAAGGTCCGGGAGCTCGCGCGCCTGCTCGCGCTCGTCAACGTCGCGATGGCCGACGCGGGCGTCGCGATCTGGGAGTCGAAATACTTCTACGCCTTCTGGCGCCCGGTCACCGGCGTGCGCGAGGCCGATCCGGAGACCGGCCCGACCGGCGCCGGCGACGGCAACCCGGCGACCGTCGGCGACCCGAAGTTCGTGCCGCTCGGCGCGCCGGCGAGCAACCTCGCGGGGCCGAACTTCACGCCGCCCTTTCCGGCGTATCCGTCGGGACACGCGGGCTTCGGCGGCGCGCTGTTCCAGACCCTGCGCGAGTTCTACGGCACCGACCGGATCGCGTTCACGTTCGTCTCGGACGAGCTGAACGGCGAGACGATCGCGAACGACGGCACGATCCGGCCGCGCGTCCCAGGGCGGTACTCGTCGCTATCGGAGGCGGAGGAGGAGAACGGGCAGAGCCGCATCTACCTCGGCATCCACTGGTCGTTCGACAAGACCGAGGGGATTGCCCAGGGGCAACGGGTGGCGAGCTACGTCTTCAGGAACGCTTTCGAGCCCGTGCGGCACGGGCGATAGCGGGTCCCGCGACGGGAGGGGCTAGCGAATCGCCTGGCTCGCCCGCGGCGCGGCGCGCTTCGTGCGCCCCCGCGGCCGGCTCGCCGACGCGCTCCGCTTCACCGGCTGGAGCTCCTTCGGCCGGTAGTAGCGCGGATTCTGCTTGCCCTCGCAGGTCACCTGGTAGAAGGACGGGTTCGGCGAACGCTGCTTGGGAAGGAGGATCATCGACCGAATGGTCGCTTCCTTCCACTCGCCCACGCTCTTGTAGTAGACGCGGACCCGTTCGCCCGGGTAGAACCAGCGCTCAGCTTTCTTCATCGCTCTCTCGTGTTGTCGACGTTGGACGCAGGGAAGATACCGTCGCGCGCGGATCGCGACGATGACGCAGTTCTCAAAGCGGGACGCACGTCGCGTCGAGAGTCCGTCGAGGAATGCGCGAGCGCCTCGCTGCGCAATCCGGTACGCCACGAAATTCCCCCGACCGATCAACCGGTCGCGATCCGTTTCACAAGCGGCGACTCAAGTCCGGGGGAAGCGGTGACGGAAATTCAGAACGTTTCCGTCCACGGCCGGAGCTCGACCTCCCACGTCCACGCACTGCGCGGCTGGTCGTGGATCTGCAGATAGGTCTGCGCGATCGCGTCGGGATCGAGGAAGCCGTCGGGACCGCGCTCGGCGCGCGCCTCGCCCGGCTGCCGGATGCCGCCGTCGATCACGAAGTGCGCGACGTGAATGCCCTTGGGCGCAAGCTCGCGCGCCATGCTCTGCGCCAGCCCGCGGAGCGCGAACTTGCCCATCGCGAACGGCGCGGACTGCGCATAGCCCTTGACGCTCGCCGAGGCGCCGGTGAACAGGAGCGTGCCGCGCCCCACCGGGAGCATCCGCTTCGCAGCCTCCTGCGCCACGAGGAAGCCGCCGTACGCGGACACTTCGAGCGCCTTCGCGACGCCCGCGGGGTCGAGCTCCACGAACGGGCCGCGGGCACGGGCGCTCGCGTTGTAGACAACGAGGGTCGGCGCGCCGAAGTCGGCCTCGACCGCGCGGAAGAGTGCCTGCACCGACGGCGGCTGCGACGCGTCGCACGCATATGCCTTCGCGCCCGTCTCGGCGACGAGCGCGGCGAGCTTTTCCGTGTTACGCGCCGCCACCGCGACCTTCATGCCGCGCTTTGCACAGGCGCGCGCGAGCGAGGCGCTCAGACCCTTGCCCGCGCCGACAATCAGGGCGATCTCGTTTGCCATCGTCGCTCCCTCACTCGGCCTTGAAGCCGACGACCTTGTGGCTGCCGTCGCAGAAGGGTTTGTCCTTCGACTGGCCGCAGCGGCAGAGCCACGTCTTCACGCCCTCCCAGCGCTCGCGCCCGCTGACCGCAATGATGGTCAGGTTGCCCTTGACCTGCAGCGGACCGTTCTTTTGCGGCTTGATCTCGAGCTTGCCGCCCTCGGCCTTCTTCAGGCCGTCCCCCTGTTGCCCGACCGCGCCGGAATCCTTGAACCCGGCCGCGTCGTGGCTGTTGTCGCAGAACGGCTTGTTCTTCGACTGGCCGCAGCGACAGAGTGCCGCGCGGAAGCGGACGCCGGGCATGTCCGCCGGCGCGCCCTCGATCGCGAGGTCGCCGCGCACAAAGAGCGGGCCGTTGTAGGTGACCGCGATCGTGTTGCGCGCGGCGGGCCGTTCGACCGTCTTCCCGTCCCTCGTCTCGTAGACGAGCGCGCCGCTCGGGCAGCGCTCGACGACGTCGGCCACTTCGGCGACCGTCGCGAGGTCAGGCTGGCACCAGGGCTTGCGCCCGCCGACGAAGAGATCGCCGAACGCGCGGCCGCACTCGCCGATGTGGATGCAGAGCCGCTCGTCCCAGACGACGTCGGCGTCCTTGCCGGGATAGCGGGTAAGCGGAGAGGTGCTCATGGCGGGGGCTCCCATGGCGGTGAGAGTGCAGCAAGCTAGCACGACGCGCGCGACTCCGCCCGCGGACCGAATCGCTGGTAGTCTTCCGCTTCGCCTTCGACCGGTTGACCCGGGCGGGACAGCACACCGTGAGTGACCTTCGCCAGCCGCTGCGCGCGCTCTCGCCCGCTGTCCTCGCCGGTCTGCGGCGCGGCATCGAGAAGGAAAGCCTGCGCGTGCGACCCGACGGCACGCTCTCCGCGACACCGCATCCGCCGCAGCTCGGCTCGGCGCTCACGCACCCGCACATCACCACCGACTTCAGCGAAGCCCTGATCGAGCTGATCACCGGCGTGCACGCGAACGCCGAAGGCTGTCTCGGCGAGCTGAAGCAGATCCACGAGTTCGTCTACCGCCACATCGGCGACGAGCTGCTGTGGTGCGCGAGCATGCCGTGCGACCTGCCGGCGGAAGACGCCATCCCGATCGCACGCTACGGCCGCTCCAATGTCGGGCGCGCGAAGACCGTCTACCGGACCGGGCTTTCGCACCGCTACGGGCGGCGCATGCAGGCGATCGCCGGGATTCACTACAACTTCTCCCTGCCCGAGGAAGCCTGGCCGTTGCCGGGGGGGCGCGATCCGAACGAGGGCTACTTCGCGCTGATCAGGAACTTCCGGCGACATGCGTGGCTGCTCCTCTATCTCTTCGGCGCTTCGCCTGCGGTGTGCGCGAGCTTCGTCGCGGGACGCGCGCACGGGCTGAGCGAGCTCGTGCCCGGCACCCTGTACCTGCCATATGCCACGTCGCTCCGCATGGGGCGCCTCGGCTATCTCAGCGAAGCCCAGGATTCGCTCGCCGTGAGCTACAACGACCTCGCGAGCTACGCCGCCTCGCTCCAGGACGCGCTCACCAAACCGTATCCGGCGTACGAAGCGATCGGCATCCGCGACGGCGACGACTACCGTCAGCTCGCCACCAGCCTCCTGCAGATCGAGAACGAGTTCTACAGCACCATTCGCCCGAAGCGCGTCATCCGGCCGGGCGAGCGGCCGCTCCACGCGCTGCGCGAGCGCGGCGTGCAGTACGTCGAGGTGCGCGCCATGGACCTCGACCCGTTCCTCGCGATCGGGATCCCGGCGGAGACGGCCCGGTTCCTGGACGTCTTCCTCCTCCACTGCCTGCTCGCCGACAGCCCGCCCGATTCGCCGCGCGAGATCGAAGCCATCGGGCGCAACAAGCAGCTCGTCGCCGCGCGCGGGCGCGAGCCCGGACTGCGCCTCGACCGGAATCGCCAGATGGTCGAGCTCGGCGAATGGGCCGGCCAGGTGCTCGCGGAATGCGAGCCGATCGCGGCGGCGCTCGACGAGGCGCGTGGCGGCAGCGCGTACCGCGCGGCGCTTGCCGCGGCCGTCCGCGCCCTGGGCGAGCCCGCGTCGCTGCCGTCGGCGCGCGTCCTCGCGGCGATGCGGGAGCGCTTCGACGGCTCGTTCGCCCGCTTCGCGCTCGAATACTCGCGCCGGCACCGGCGCGCGATGCTGAGCGAGCCGCTGCCGGCGGAAGTCGCAGCGCGCTTCGCGCGGATGGCGGAAGAGTCGCTCGCGAAGCAGCGCGAGATCGAGGCGGCGGACACGCTGCCGTTCGAGGAGTACCGGCGGAAGTATCTGTCGCCCGGAACGCTGGGTCACTGAGCTGTCCGTCCGGGGAAGCGGGCGCGGTGCCAGCCGCGCGCGCGTCTGCTGCGCCGCCCCTCCGGCAGCGCCCGCGCTCGACGAAGACTCGCCACCGGCGATGAACGGGCGACAGTGTCCGCGATACGACCGTCCGGTCGGCCGCCGACGCGCATGTGACTTCCTGCTTGTCTCTTCGCCGCCGCCGCCGGGCGAGAGAAGGAATCCCTCGCGAGCGCATCGCCCCCAAGCGAAACTGGCTCCGACAAGATCTGTCGCGGCCGGCCCGCAAATTTCGCGTGACGCAACGGACGACTCAACCCGCGCAAGTGACGAAAACGGTCTCCCTGTCGAAGAGCAGGCTCAACGCCTACCACCAGTGCCGGAAGCGCTTGTGGCTGGAAGTGAACCGCCGCGAGCTGCTCGAGGTGTCGGCGGAGACGCAGCGCGTCTTCGCGACCGGCCACCAGGTCGGCGCGCTCGCGCGCCGGGAGCACGACGGCGGCATCCTCGTCGCCGAGAACGTGCCGTGGAGCGAGGCCGCGAAGCAGACGCAGGCCGCGCTCGCCGGGCGTCCGAAGCGCGCGGTGTTCGAGGCCGCGGCCGCGCATGACGACGTCTACGTACGTGCCGACCTGCTGCTCCCGGTCGGCGGCGGCTTCCACCTGGCGGAGGTCAAGTCGACCGGCTCGGTGAAGGACGGCCACGCCGCCGACGTGGCGGTGCAGACGTGGGTCCTGCGCGGCGCCGGCATCCCGGTAAGAAGCGTCGAGCTCCGCCATATCAACACGTCGTTCGTGTACCCGGGGCGGGACGACTACAAAGGCCTCTTCGCGCGCGGCGACGTCCAGGCGGAGGTCGAGAAGCTCCAGGCGGAAGTGCCGAAGTGGGTCGACGATGCGAAAGCGGTCCTCGGCGGGGCCGAACCCGACGTTCCGATGGGCACCCAGTGCGCCAAACCGTACCCGTGCCCGTTCCAGCGGTACTGCGCGAGCCTCGTGGAACCGGGGCCCAAGTACCCGATCACCCTGCTCGAGGGCAAGCAGGCCCTGCAGCTCGCCGAAGAGCTGGCGAAGGAGGGCATCTTCGACCTGCGGGACGTCCCGGTCGCGCGCCTCGGCGACGACGAGAAGTTCCGCCGCATCCATCGGGCGACGAAGTCCGGCAAGCCCGTCGTCGATCCCGCCGCCCGCGAGGAGATCGGCGCGTGGCCGTACCCGCGCTACTACCTCGACTTCGAGACGATCATGTTCACCGTCCCCCGCTGGGCCGGCACCCGGCCGTTCCAGCAGATACCTTTCCAGTGGTCGTGCCAGATCGACCGCGGCGACGGCAGCGAGCTCGATCACGTGGTGTTCCTCGACCTCTCCGGCAACGATCCCTCGCGCGCGTGCGCGGAGAAGCTGGTGCAGACGCTCGGCACCCGCGGCGCGGTCATCACCTACAACGCGAGCTTCGAGAAGGGCGTGATCGGCCAGCTCGCCGAGCGGTTTCCGGATCTCGCCAAGCGCCTGCTCGCGATCAACAAGCGCGTCGTCGACCTGTACCCGGCGGTCCGCAAGCACTACTACCACCGGGACCTGCAGGGGTCGTTCTCGATGAAGGCGGTGCTGCCGACGGTGGCGCCGGACATGGACTACGCCGACCTCGACGAAGTGCAGGACGGCGGCAGCGCCCAGGCGGCGTACCTCGAGGCGATCCATCCCGAGACGGACGAGGACCGGCGCGACGACCTCGCCGCGAAGCTGCTTGTCTACTGCGAGCGGGACACGCTGGCGATGATCAAGGTCGAGGAAGCCCTCGCCGGCGACGCGCCGGAGATGAGCGAGACATGACCACCGGTCCGCAAAGCGGCGCAGCCGCATCGGGGATGCTGCCCCTGTCTCTCGACGCGCTCCTCCGGGCGGCGCGGGGCGGGGACGGCCGCGCGTCGTGCCGGCTCGGCGATATCTATCGCGAGGGCCAGGGTGTCGGACAGGACTGGGACGAGGCGTTCCGCTGGTACAGCCTGGGCGCCTCGCAGGGCGACGCGCACGCCCAGAACAACCTCGCGACGATGTTCCTCCGCGGCGTCGGCTGCCGCGAGGACGAGGCACGCGCCGTGTTCTGGTACCGCAAGAGCGCCGAGCAGGGCCACATGACCGCGCAGGCGAACCTCGGCAAGCGCTACCTGCACGGCGAAGGGACCGGCCCCGATCCCGCCGAGGCCTTCCGCTGGTTCCTCGCGGCGAGCA
>Ga0335084_10002808_pt1 | contig 16884 bp, 9 predicted proteins | sample Lox_Sample_44_FD_206721 | JGI IMG/M metagenome (GOLD analysis project Ga0335084, IMG submission 206721) | Soil microbial communities from Loxahatchee National Wildlife Refuge, Florida, United States - Lox_Sample_4.4 | ecosystem: Environmental > Terrestrial > Soil > Wetlands | place: USA: Florida... | reverse complement strand
CGCTCGTTTCGCCCGACGCGCCGAACACGTACTTCTTCGCAAACGCTGACCATCCGACGACGGCAGTCCATCGCATCCTCGCCGATGCCGTCGTCTCGATGATCGAAGGACCGATGCAGATTTCCGCGCTTGGCGAAGCGCCGTTCCGCGTCGAGGACGCGAACTTCCGTGCGCTCGACGGCCGCATGTGGTCGAGCCTCGACGCGCCGCGAACCGGGAAGAAGTTCGACGCGTGGGTGGCTTACGACTACGGCAGCAGCGACATGAGCGCGGGACCGACCAATGGCAGCGCGCACGGGAATTCGATCCTCGTCGGCCTCGATGGGAAGGTCTCCGACCGTCTCCTCGTCGGCGGCATGTTCGGCTACACCGACAGCAAGGGCGATTTCGGCGGCGCAGGTGGTGGCTATACGCTGCGCCAGCCGGTCGGCACGTTCTACGCTGGCTATGGCGAAGGCCCCTGGTATGTCGGTGCGACGCTCGGCGCCGGGAACCTCGACTACAACGACGTCAACCGCGACATCCCGCTGGGGCCAGCGGTGCGCAACGAAAGCGGACAGACGCGCGGTTACGAGTACACGGGACGCTTGCTCGGCGGCTATTGGTTCCACCTGCAGGACCTGCTGCATGGTCCTTACGCGCGCGTGACGTACACGAAGACGATCGTCCGCCAGTTCTCGGAAACGGGATCGGACAGCACCGCGCTCATCTACGGCCAGCAGGACAACAAGCAATTGTTGTGGAGCCTCGGCTGGCAGGTCGCCGGGACATGGGGCGGCATCCGGCCGTGGGCGCGTGCGACGTGGGAATATGATTCGCTCGACAACGACCGGACGGTGAGCGCGCAGTCCGTGACGCTCGGTGGCTGGTACAGCATTCCGGTGCCCAAGCCCGACAACAACTATGTGCTTTTCAATGTCGGCGCGGCCACCGACCTCGGCGGCGTCACCGGCTACATTTCCGGATCGGGAACGGCGGCGAAGGGCGACGGCAATTACTGGGCCGTCACTGTCGGCTTGCGCATGCCGATCTAGCGTTCCCGGTGTCAGGTTGCGCGAAAGGCCGCCTCGTTGGCGGCCTTTTCTTGCTGCCGCCGAGATCGCGCCAGCCGTTTCACTCGGTGACGCGGGGCTTGTGCGGCGCGCGTGCGAACGCGAAGTCGTAGAGCGGCCGCGGCAGCATGCGCAACACGCATCCGACGATGGCCATCGGCCACGGCAGCACGTAGAAGCGGCGCCGCCGCGCGATCGCGCGGGCGATGAGACGCGCCGCCCGTTCGGCGCCGATCCGGAAGGGCATCGGATACGGATTCTTCTCGGTCATCGGCGTGGCGACGTATCCGGGACAGACGGTCACGACCGCGACGCCCGTGCCCCGAAGCTCGACCCGCAGGCTCTCGAGATAGGCGATCGCCGCGGCCTTCGACGCCGAATACGCGCCCGCGCCGGGAAGGCCGCGGAAGCCGGCGACGCTCGCGATGCCGACCAGCGCGCCTGACCGGGCCGCACGCATCGCGGAAAGAAACGGATCGAACGTGGCGACGATCCCCTGCACATTGGTGTCGAATATCGCGCGAAACACCGCGAGATCCTCGGGATGCCCGGTGAGCGTACCGCGGGAAATTCCGGCATTGGCGATGACGATCGAGGGTGGACCGAAGCGGGCGATGAATGCCGCCGCCGCGCTCGCAAGTGCCGCGGCGTCGCGCACGTCGCCCGCGTAGACCGCTGCGCGATCGGCGCCGAGCTCGGCCGCGAGCAGGTCGAGCTCGCCCCGCCGCCGCGCGAAGAGTCCGACGGCTGCGCCCCGCGCCGCGTAGTGGCGCGCGAGCGCGGCGCCGATGCCGCTGCTCGCGCCGGTGATGAAAACGTTCAGGTTGAAGGTCGTGCGCGCTCTCGCCTGCGGCGCGGCGTCAATTCTTCGGACGTTCGGCGCGGGCTTTCGCGATCAGCGCATCCATGACCGGAGGCATCATTGCGTGCGTGCCGACCTTGTCCGATGCGGTGATGAATTTGCCGTCGATCACGACCAGGGGCACCGACTGCACGCGGTAGAGCTCCGCCTGCTGCCGGGCCCGGTTCATCTTGCCCGCGATCGCGAACGAGTTGTACATGTCCTCGACCTTCTTGCGGTCGAGGCCCTTGCTCGCGGCCCAGTCGAAAAACGCCTTGTCCTGCCACAGCGGCAGCCCCTTGCCGTGAATCGCGACGAAGACCTCGGGCGAGAGCCTCGCTTCCTCGCCCAGCGCATCGAGCGTGTAATAGATCTTGGCGAGCGGAGCCCAGCGGTCCTGGAACATCACCGGCACGCGCCGGAATTGCACGTCGGGGGGGATCGTCTTCAGCCACGCGTCGAGGATCGGCTCAAACTCGCCGCAATGCGGGCAGCCATAGGAGAAGAACTCGATCACCTCGATCTTCTTGCCGGTCTCGACCGGCACCGGATTGCGGATCCGCGTGTACTCCCGCCCTTCCTGCGGCCCCTGCGCCCCAGCCGTCGCGACGAGCGACAAGGGAACGAAGAGGGCGAGCGCCGCCACGGGCAGCCGGCGGACCACGTTCGACATCCAGTGCATCATTCCATCTCCCCTGTTGAGCGGCGAAACGCCAGCCGCAGCGAGTCGTTGAGGTTGGTCCGGCAACGGCGCGGGGAGTTCCCTCCGTGCCACTTGCGGAATTCGTTCAGTACTTGATCACCGCCACGTCGAAGCCGCGCTTGCCGAGCTCGCCCTTGATGCGGTTCAGCTCGTCGGTGTTGTCATAGGGCCCGAGGCGCACGCGATAGCGAACACCCTTGTCCGGCAACGTTGCCGTTTGCACCGCCGCCTCCCATCCCGCGAGGGCAAGGCGCGCCCGAAGGTTCTCCGCGTCGGATTCGGACCCGAACGAGCCGGCTTGCAACCAGAATCGATCGGAGGGCCTGGGCGCTCGCGCCGCGGAATCCGGAGCGCTGCGCTCGTCGGCTTTTGCGACGTTCCTGTCGGATGGCTTCTCCGATTTTTCGGGAGATGCCGCGCGTTCAGCGGTGGCCCTGTCCGGTTGCGGCCGCGCCACGCTTCCCTGCACCTTCGGCTCTTCGATGCCCGGCAGGATCTTGTAGAAGTCGAAACGCGGCTTTTCCGTCGTACCCGCCTCGGGCTTGCCCGCTTTCGCCGGTTCGCGCGCCGGCTCGCGCGGCAGATCCTTCGCTGTCGAGAGCGCCTGATACGGATTGCCCGATTTCATGAGGTAGAACGCCACCGCCGCGGCGAGCGAGATTCCCAGCGCAATGCCGATGAAAAGGCCGAGCAGCGTGCCGCCGGCGCCGGACTTCCGGGTCTGGCGCGCGGATGCGGCGCGGGGCGGGTGGCGGATGTTGCGGGAAGTCATGGACGGAAAGCCGAGGTCGGTGCGAACGTCACATCTGCTCGGGCGCTTGGAGCCCCAACACGGCAAGACCGTTTCTCACCACCTGGCCGGTCGCAGCGACGAGCGCGAGGCGCGCCCGCTGCAATCGTGCGTCGGCGGTGAGGAAACGTTCCGCATTATAGTAACTGTGGAATTCGCCGGCCAATTCCTTGAGATAGAACGTCACGGCGTGCGGCGCGAGCTCGCGCGCCGCGACCGCAAGCTCCGCCGGAAAATCGGCGAGCCGCCGCAGCAGCGCTTCCTCGTAGGGGCTCGTCAGCGGCGCAAGGTCGGCATCGGCGAGCGCTGCCGCCGCGCCTTCGATCGGAATCCCCGCCTGCCTCATCACCGCAGCCACGCGCGCGTGCGCGTACTGAACGTAGTACACCGGGTTCTCCTCCGACTGCGAGCGCGCGAGATCGATGTCGAACGTGAACTCGCTGTCGGCCTTGCGCGACACGAGAAAAAAGCGGACCGCATCGCGACCGACCTCGTCGATCAGGTCGCGCAGCGTCACGTAACTGCCGGCGCGCTTGCTGATCTTCACTTCCTCGCCACCCTTCATCACCGTGACCATCTTGTGCAGGACGTAATCGGGATAGCCCGGCGGAATGCCGAGGCCGGTCGCCTGCAAACCGGCGCGAACGCGCGTGACCGTGCTGTGGTGATCGGAGCCCTGGACGTTGATCGCCTTCGCGAACCCGCGCTGCCACTTGGTCACGTGGTAGGCGACGTCGGGCACGAAATACGTGAACCCGCCGTCCGATTTCTTCATCACCCGGTCCTTGTCGTCGCCGTAGTCGGTCGTTCTCAACCAGAGCGCACCTTCGTGTTCGTAGGTCCTGCCTGAAGCGAGCAGACGCTCCACCGTCGCGTCGACGCGACCGTCGGTGTACAGCGAGCTTTCGAGATAATAGTTGTCGAAGCGGACGCCGAAGGCCGTGAGGTCGCGGTCCTGCTCCCTGCGCAGCTCGGCCACGGCGAAGCGGCGGATCGACTCGATGTCGCCCAGGTCGTGGCCGACTTCGTCCAGGTAGCGTTGCGCGAGCTCGCGGATGTATTCGCCGCGGTAACCATCCTCGGGAAACGTCGCGTGCTCGCCCAGAATTTCCTGCGCGCGCGCACGCACCGAAATCGCGAGGTTCTGGATCTGCGCTCCGGCGTCGTTGTAGTAGAACTCACGCGTGACCGCGGCGCCCTGCCATTCGAGCAGAGTCGCGATCGCATCGCCCAATGCCGCCTGCCGGCCGTGGCCGACATGCAGCGGACCGGTCGGGTTTGCCGAGACGAACTCGACCATCACGCGTTCGCCGCGCCGCGCCGAGCTGCGGCCGTACTGGTCGCGCAGTGCGAAAATCCGGCTCACCACCGCCTGCCGCGCCGCAGGCGTGAGGAAGATGTTGATGAAGCCCGCACCCGCGATATCGACTCTGGCCACGAGATCGCAGGGCGGCAGCGCCGCGACCAGCGCCTGCGCAAAATCACGCGGCTTCCGCGCGGACGCTTTCGAATGCTGGAGCGCGACGTTCGACGCGTAGTCGCCGTGCGCCGCCTGCTTCGGCCGCTCGATGACGATCGGTGTGTCCGCGTGCCCGGGCGCAACCGCTGCGAGGCCCTGCGCCAGCCAGCCGCCGAGTCGGGTTTGCAAATCGTTCACCGGCGCATTCACCGTCGATGGCAACATGAAAACCGCGAATCGCGCGGCGTGACGCACGCCGTCCGAATTCGCGGGGACATTGCATCGCCGCGCGAGCGGCAACGCAGCATTGCATTATAGACGACGGCGGCGTGCGCACTCCCAGCTCACTTCCGCAGTGCCTCGGCCGCGTGCGCGTGGACATCGGCGCCGCCGCTCGCTCGGCTAGGCGAACCCCAGCGGATCGACGTCGAGCGACCACCGCACGCGTCGCCCGGGCCGCGCCGCGATCGCGCTTCGCCAGCGCGGCAGGAATCGCTGCAGCGCCGCGCGGTCGGCGCTCTGCGCCAGCACCTGCCCGCGCTCCATGCCCGCGCGGCGCGCGAGCACGGCGGGCACCGGCGGAAAGACTTCCACGGCCGAGCACTCGTCACCGGCGATATCGCGGCCCGTCATGTGTACCGCCGCGAGAAAGGCATCGACCGCGTCGCGCTTAGGCGCTTCGGCGGCGAGCAGCGCGAGATACGCATACGGCGGCAAGCAGGCTACGCGGCGCTCCGCCTGCAGGGCCCGGGCGAACGCGCGGTAATCGTGCGCGGAGAGGGCACGAAACAGCGGATGCGTCGGAAAATCGGTTTCGACCATCACTTCGCCGGACAGCGCAGCCCGGCCCGCGCGGCCGGCGACCTGGAACAGCAATGCCGCAAGCCGCTCAGTCGCACGGAAATCGGCGCTGTAGAGCGCGTTGTCCGCCCCGAGCACGCCGACGAGGGTGAGCCTTGGAAAATCGTGGCCCTTCGCCAGCATCTGGGTCCCCACGAGGACGTCGATCTCGCCGGCTTCGACCCGATCGCGCATCGTGGCGAAAGCGCCGACACGCCGCGTGCTGTCACGGTCGATCCGCGCGATGCGCGCCGCGGGAAAGCGCTGCGCGAGCGCGCGCTCGAGACGCTGCGTCCCGCGACCGAGCGGCTGCAGATCGACGTTGCCGCATTCGGGGCAGGCGCGCGGAAGGCGCTCGGCATGACCGCAATGATGGCAACGCAGCACGCCCGCGTCGCGATGAACGACGAGACGCGCCGAGCAGCGCGTGCATCCGGCCTGCCAGCCGCACGACGAGCACAGGAGCGACGGCGCGAAGCCGCGCCGGTTGATGAAGACGAGCGATTGCTCGCCGCGCTCGATCCGCGTTTCGATCGCCGCGAGGAGCTTGCCGCCGATGCCGTCGGTCGCTGCGCCATCGCGGCTCCCGAAGAATTCGATCTCCGGCAGGCGCGCCGGCGCGACCGCGCGTTGCGGCAGCGAGAGCTCGCGGTAGTGTCCGCGCTCGGCATTGACGAGCGTTTCCAGCGACGGCGTCGCGCTGCCGAGCACGATCGGCACGCCGCGCTGCCGCGCGCGCCAGACCGCGACGTCGCGGCCGTGGTAGTGGACGCCGTCCTGTTGCTTGAACGAGGCATCGTGCTCTTCGTCGACGACGACGAGTCCGAGCCGCGGCATCGGTGTGAACACGGCGAGCCTTGTGCCAAGCACGAGGTCGGCCGCGCCGTCCGCCGCCTGGCGCCAGCATCGCCGCCGCACCCCCGCCGCGAGACGACTGTGTAATGTCACCGTACAGCGGCCGGGCAGCATGTCGGCGATCCGCTGCGCGAACTGCGGCGTCAGGTTGATTTCCGGAACGAGCAGCAGCGCCTGGCGACGCCGGGCGATGCAAGCGGCCGCCGCCGCGAGATAGACGTCCGTCTTGCCGCTGCCGGTAACGCCGTCGAGCAGGAAGGGCGCGAATCCGTCACGCGCCGCCTCGATCGCGGCAACCGCCTTTCGCTGATCGTCATTGAGCATCCTGCCGCCGGCAGGAACACCGGATGACGGCTGCCGCGGTTCCGCGGCTTCCTCGATCCAGCCCGCATCGGCCCAGCGCCGCAGCACACGCTTGAGATGCGACGGCAGCAGCGCGATGTCGTCACCCGTGAGCAGCGCGCCCGGCGCGTTGCACCACTGCTCGAACAGCGCGCGCGCCCGCGGCGCACGGGCGAGCTCCTGCGGCAGCGCGCTCCGACCTTCGGATGTCAGCCGCTGCGCGCTCGCGGCGGCACGCGGACGCGCCAAAGCGGCCGGCTCGGCGCCGAATGGCGGGAGCATCTGGGCGAGGACGAGCCCCAACGGTTCCTGATAATAGTCGGACACGAAACGCGCGAGATCGAGCAGGTCGGCGGGCAGCGCCGCCATTTCGCGCACGACCGCCGTCACCGGCTGGAGCTTCTCCGGCGAAACGTTGGTCGTGGCGACGATGTCGACGACGACTCCGACGAGCGCACGACGACCGAGCCGCACGCGTACGAGCGCGCCGCGCTCGATCGCAAGTCCCGCGGGCAGCCAGTAATCGAACGCCGAATCGGCTGCAACGGGAAGCGCGACGCGTGCGATCGTCATCACCCCAGCCCGTGGCCAGCCCGGTTGCAACAGCTTGTAGTGTTCGAAATCCTCACCTCTCGCAACAGCAAAGGCGGGCAAGTCTTTGGTTTATATGGAACGCAAAATCCGGCCCAGTCTGTCGGTGGATAAATTTGTGGGTAAGTGATCGCTAGCCTCCGGGCGCTAAAATTATCAACAGACCGCCACGCAGCCGACGACTCGACCATCGGAGTAATTGTTCCGTTATTTCAATGGACTGCAAAGCGTTTCCCGCAGCGCGCGGCGGGCAACGCCGAAGCTGCGCCCATCGCTCGATTCCTGTGCATAACTACGCTTGATAGCTCTAGAGTCGCGCCATCGCGCGCCATCCATGCGCACTTGAGGCGCAGCGCGCGTTTGCGCGGGGTTTTTCCCGATGAATGCGCCGGATCAGGCGGCAGCGCGGATCGCGCGCGACTCGTGATGGACGGCCTCGACAAGCGCGTCGACGTGCTCCGGGGGCGTCGTCGGCAGGATACCGTGCCCCAGGTTGAAGACGTGGCCGGGTGCGGGCCCCGCCGCGCGCAGAACGCTCGCCGCTTCGCGCGCGATCGTGTCCGGATCGGTGAGCAGCACCAGCGGGTCGAGGTTTCCCTGCAGGGCGACGCGGGCTCCGAAACGCGAGCGGGCGAGGGCCAGATCGACGGTCCAGTCGAGTCCAACCGCCGCCGCACCGCAGCCGGCGACGTCGTCCAGCCATTGACCGCCACCCTTGGTGAAGACGATCGTCGGCACGGCACTCCCGTCCGCTGCGCGCGCGAGCGCGCCCAGCACTTCCCGCATCGACGACAGCGAGAAAGTCCGGTACGCCGCAGTCGACAGCAATCCGCCCCAGGTGTCGAAGATCATCACCGCATCGGCGCCCGCCGCGATCTGCTCGTTCAAATACGCCGCAACGCCCTTCGCATTGATGGCGACCAGGCGGGCGAGCAGATCGGGTCGGGCATACGCCATTCGCCGCACCGCGCCGAAGTCAGCGCTGCCCCTGCCCTCGATCATGTAGCAGGCGAGCGTGAACGGGCTGCCGGCAAAGCCGATCAGCGGGACCCTGCGCTTCAACGCGCGCTTGATCTCGCGCACGGCATCGAACACGTAGGAGAGCTTCGCCATGTCCGGGACGGCGAGCTTCCCGATCGTCGCTTCGTCGGCGGTCGTCTGCGTGAATCGCGGCCCCTCGCCCTCGGCGAAATGGAGGCCGAGGCCCATCGCATCGGGCACGGTCAGAATGTCGGAGAAGAGAATGGCCGCATCGAGCGCAAATCGCTCGAGCGGTTGCAGCGTGACTTCGGTTGCGAGCGAGGGCGTCTTGGCGAGCGCGAGAAAGCTCCCGGCCTTCGCGCGCGTCGCATTGTATTCCGGAAGATAGCGGCCGGCCTGGCGCATCAGCCACACGGGCGTGTGCGGCGTCGGCTGGCGCTTCAACGCGCGCAGGAACGTATCGTTGTCGAAGGTCGGCATGGACAGAGTAAGGTGCCCACGCTTCGGCGAGACGCTGCCGTCGCGGCGGGAAGAATCAGGACGCCGGCGCGAGCGTCCTGCCGGTCAGCCGCTCGAGCGTCGCAAGCGGCGAGCGCTTCGCATCATACAGCGCCGACACCGGCAGATGGATCGTCTGCTCCAGCATGTACTGGCCGGACACGGCAGCGTGCATCACCTGGTCGGAGAAACAGAGCCAGGTCGTCCCCGGCGCGAAATGCGCGATCTCCTGAACGCAGTCGTGCTGGTAGGCGAGATCCGCCTTGGCGCGGTCGTGCAGGCCCAGCATCAGGTAGTCGTACTCGGAGCGCATGCCCTTGGTCGCCCGAACCGACGCGAGGAACAGCGCCGCGCCCGGCAGCGGACGCTTGAGGTACGGCAGAAACGTCTTCGCCATCGCCTCGAACGGCTCGCCGACCCGCCAGACGCGATCCTCGCTCCGGTTGATGTTCGAGAACACGCGCAGGATGCGCTCGCCGCGGTTCGGTCGTGACGGGAATGCGTCGATGTGCAGCCGCGAATCGTCCTTTCGCCACGACATATCGCGCCCAACGGCGGGCTGGGGCCGATAGCTGGTGCGCGCCCGCTTGACGTACGGCGCGTAACGCGGGAAGAGCGCGGTGACGAGATCGGCCGCATCCGCGGCGAAGCGCCCGATCATTGCGGCGAGCGCCGCAAGATCCGTCGCGCTGCCGAGGGCGCCTTTCAGCGCCGCGCCTTCGAGACTGATGTTCTTCGACCGCCCATTCGACCAGTTCGGCGACAGGAAACGCAGCTCGTCCGCCGACAACGCGAAATTCACGTGCGGCAGCACGAGCACGCTGCCGTCCTCCAGCGCCTGCGCGGCGGCGTGCTGCGCCGATGCCGGGAGCTTCGGGCGCCAGTCCGTGAGATCGAGCGTGACCAGGGCCGACATCGTAAAGATCGTCAGCGCGGCAGCTGCGAGGCACCCATGAGGAACTCGTCGACGGCACGCGCACACTGTCGCCCCTCGCGAATCGCCCATACGACGAGCGACTGGCCACGCCGCATGTCGCCCGCGGCAAACACCTTGGCGAGCGACGTCCGGTAGTCGTCGGTATTCGCCGCAACGTTGGTGCGACTGTCGCGGGCGATGCCGAACTGCTCGAGCATCCCCGTGCCGACCGGGCCCAGGAATCCCATCGCGAGCAACACCAGGTCCGCGTCGATCTCGAACTCGGTCCCGGGCATCTCGACCATTCGCAGCTGGCCGTCGGCGCCCTTCTGCCACTCGACGCGCGCAGCGACCAGCCGCTCGACCTTGCCGTCGCGGCCTTCGAACCGCTTGGTCGCGACCGCCCAGTCGCGCTCGCAACCTTCCTCCTGCGACGACGACGTGCGCAGCTTGACGGGCCAGTACGGCCAGGTCAGCGCCTTGTTCTCGTGCTCCGGCGGTTGCGGCAGCAGCTCGAACTGCGTGACGGACTTGGCGTTCTGCCGATTCGAAGTGCCGACGCAGTCGGATCCGGTGTCGCCGCCGCCGATCACCACGACGTGCTTTCCGGTCGCGACGATTCGGTCGCCGACTGCGTCGCCGGCGACGACCTTGTTCTGCTGCGGCAGGAACTCCATCGCGAAATGGATGCCGGCGAGGTCGCGTCCCGGCACCGGCAGATCGCGCGGCGCTTCCGCGCCACCCGCCAGCACGACGGCATCGTATTCGGAGAGAAGCTCGGGCGCGTCGACGTCCCTGCCGATCTCGACACCCGGCCTGAATTCGACGCCTTCGATCGACATCTGCGCCATCCGGCGGTCGATCAGATGCTTTTCCATCTTGAAATCCGGAATGCCGTAGCGCAAGAGTCCGCCGATGCGGTCGGCCTTCTCGAACAGCACGACCTCGTGCCCGGCACGCGCGAGCTGCTGTGCGCAGGCGAGGCCCGCGGGACCCGAACCCACGACGGCAACCCGCTTGCCGGTCTTCGCGAGCGGCGGCTGCGGCACGACCCAGCCCTCGTCCCAGCCCTTGTCGATGATGAAATGCTCGATCGACTTGATGCCGACCGCATCGTCATTGATGTTGAGCGTGCACGCCGCCTCGCAGGGCGCAGGGCAGACGCGGCCCGTGAATTCGGGGAAGTTGTTCGTCGCATGCAGCGTGTCGAGCGCTGCGCGCCATTGCCCGCGATAGACGAGGTCGTTCCAGTCCGGAATGATGTTGTTGATCGGGCAGCCGCTTTGGCAGAACGGAATCCCGCAATCCATGCAGCGGGCACCCTGCTTCGAGGCTTCGTCGTCCGCGAGCGTGCGGATGAACTCGCGGAAGTTGCGAACCCGCTCGGGGATGGGGAGCGCCACCTCCTGGATCCGCTGCAATTCCATGAAGCCGGTGATCTTCCCCATCACGCGGCCTCTTTCTGTCGCACCGGCGCGGCCGGCATCGCCGCCTGCCGCGCGTGCATCTCGGTGAGTGCGCGCCGGTATTCGTTCGGGAACACCTTGACGAAGCGGCCGCGCGCGGCCTCCCAGTCGTCGAGGATCGCGAGTGCGCGCGTACTGCCCGTGAAGCGCAGGTGGCGCTCGATCAACTCGCGCACGAGCGCTTCGTCCGGGCGGCCGCGGTGCAGATTCCGGCCCCTCCCCTCACGCACGAGCGCCGATTCCGCTTCGGCTTGTGCGGCTTCGGCCTGCAACGGCTCGAGCGAGACCATCGACGTATTGCAGCGCGACCGGAACGTGCCGTCGGCGTCGTAGACATAGGCGATTCCGCCGCTCATGCCCGCGGCGAAGTTCCTGCCCGTGGCGCCCAGCACGACGACGGTGCCGCCGGTCATGTATTCGCAGCCGTGATCGCCGGTGCCTTCGACGACGGCGCTCGCCCCCGAATTGCGCACACAGAAACGCTCGCCGGCAACGCCGCGGTAATACGCCTCGCCGTCGATCGCGCCGTACATCACCGTGTTGCCGATGACGATGTTGTCCTCGGGTTTCGCGGGACAGGCCGGGTCCGGATAGACGACGATGCGGCCGCCGGAGAGTCCCTTCCCGACGTAATCGTTGGTCGCGCCTTGCAGCTCGAAGGTCACGCCGCGCGAAAGGAACGCGCCAAAACTCTGGCCGGCGATGCCTTCGAACGCGACGTGAATCGTGTCCTCGGGCAATCCCGCGTGGCCGTGCTTGCGGGCCACGGCGCCCGAGAGCATGGCGCCGACCGAACGATGCGCGTTGCGGATCTTGTAGGTGAGCCGCACCGGCTGCTTCTTTTCCAGCGCCGGCACCGCGGCGGCGATAAGCGCGTGGTCGAGCGCACCCGCGAGCCCGTGGTCCTGCGTTTCGCAGTGGTAGCGAGCCACGTCGACCGGCATGTCGGGCTGGTAGAAGACGCGCGAGAAGTCGAGGCCCTTCGCCTTCCAATGCGCGATGCCCTTGCGCATGTCGAGCAGATCCGAACGGCCGATCAATTCGTCGAACTTGCGCAGCCCGATCTTCGCCATCAATTCCCGCACTTCCTCGGCGACGAAGAAGAAATAGTTGACGACGTGCTCGGGCTGCCCGACGAACTTGCGGCGCAGTTCCGGATCCTGCGTCGCGATCCCGACGGGACAGGTGTTCAGGTGGCACTTGCGCATCATGATGCAGCCTTCGACGACGAGCGGCGCCGTCGAGAACCCGAACTCGTCGGCCCCGAGCATCGCCCCCACGACGACGTCGCGACCGGTCTTGATCTGGCCATCGACCTGCACCGCGATGCGACCGCGAAGCCGGTTCAGCACCAGCGTCTGCTGCGTCTCGGCGAGGCCCAGCTCCCACGGCGTTCCCGCATGCTTGATCGACGACTCCGGCGACGCCCCGGTGCCGCCGTCGTGACCCGCGATCGTGACGTGATCGGCCTTGGCTTTCGCGACGCCGGCGGCGACAGTTCCCACGCCCACCTCGGAAACGAGCTTCACCGAAATCGACGCCTGCGGGTTCGCGTTCTTCAGGTCGTGGATCAGCTGCGCCAGGTCCTCGATCGAGTAGATGTCGTGGTGCGGCGGAGGCGAGATCAGCCCGACCCCCGGCACCGAGTAGCGGATCCTGGCGATGTACTCGGAGACCTTGTGGCCGGGCAGCTGACCCCCTTCGCCCGGCTTCGCTCCCTGCGCCATCTTGATCTGCAGCTGGTCGGCATTGACGAGATACTCGGCGGTCACCCCGAATCGCGCGGAGGCCACCTGCTTGATCTTCGAGCGCAGCGAATCGCCTTCGCGCAGCGGGACGTCGGCGACGACACCGTCGATGCGCGAGGAGAGCGTCTCGCCGGTCTTGATCAGCGGATAGCGCCTTGCGTCCTCGCCGCCCTCGCCGGTGTTCGACTTTCCGCCGATGCGGTTCATCGCCACGGCGAGCGTCGTGTGGGCTTCCGTCGAGATCGAGCCCAGGCTCATTGCGCCCGTCGCGAAGCGCTTGACGATCTCGGCCGCCGGTTCGACTTCCTCGAGCGGCACCGGCTCGCGCGCGTGGCGGAATTCGAAGAGCCCGCGCAGCGTCAGCATCCGCTTGGTCTGGTCGTTGATGAGCGCTGCATACTCCTTGTACGTCTGCGCGCTGCCCGCGCGCGCCGCGTGCTGCAGCTTGGCGATCGAGTCGGGCGTCCACATGTGGTCTTCGCCGCTCACGCGATAGGCGTACTCGCCGCCGACATCGAGCGCGTTGCGCAGCAGTGGCGCATCGCCGAACGCCGCCCGATGCAGCCGAGCCGCTTCCTCGGCGACCTCGAAGAGGCCGATGCCCTCGACGTTGCTCGCCGTCCCCGTGAAATACTTGTCGACGAATTCCCGCGTAAGGCCGACCGCCTCGAAGATCTGCGCGCCGCAGTACGACTGGTACGTCGAGATGCCCATCTTGGACATCACCTTGTAGAGTCCCTTCGAAATCGCCTTGATGTACTTGTCGGCGGCGTCCTTCGACGCCACGCCGGCCCCGAGGTCGGGCAGAGCGGCGAGCGTCTCCAGCGCGAGGTACGGATGGACCGCCTCGGCGCCGTAGCCTGCGAGCAGCGCGAAATGATGGACCTCGCGCGCCGAGCCTGTCTCGACGACGAGGCCGGTGCTCGTGCGCAGCCCCTTGCGCACCAGATGCTGATGCACGGCGGCGGTCGCGAGCAGCGTCGGGATCGGCATCAGGTCGGAGGATACCTTGCGATCGGAGACGATCAGGATGTTGTAGCCCAGATGTACCGCGTCCTCCGCTTCCGCGGCGAGCGATGCGAGCGCCGCTTCCATGCCGTTCGCGCCCCATGTCGCCGGATAGCAGATGTCGAGCTCGTAGGCCCTGAACGCGTTGCCGGTGAAGAGCGAAATGTGCCGGATCTTCTCCATTGCGTCGCAGGTGAGGATCGGCTGCGGCGCCTCGAGACGCATCGGCAGGTCGGTCGCGTCACTGGATACGTCGACGGCAAGCAGATTCGGCCGCGGCCCGATGAACGTCACGAGCGACATCACGAGCTCCTCGCGGATCGGATCGATCGGCGGATTCGTGACCTGCGCGAAAAGCTGCTTGAAGTAGCTGTAGAGCACCTTCGGCCGATTCGACAGCACCGGCAGCGCAGCATCGTTGCCCATCGAGCCGACGGCTTCCTCGCCCGCCTGCGCCATCGGCGCCAGAATGACCTTGAGATCCTCCTGCGTGTAACCGAACGCCTGCTGGCGATCGAGCAGCGGCACCTCGGTGTGCGGCGGCGGCGCAGGCTCCGGCAGGTCGTCGAGCGCGACTCGCGTGCGCTCGATCCACGCCCGGTAGGGCTTCGCCGTTGCGAGCGTCCGCTTGAGCTCGGCATCGTCGACGATGCGCCCCTGCTCGGTGTCGACGAGCAGCATCTTTCCCGGCTGCAGCCGCCACTTCTTGATGATCTTGCGCTCGGGGATGTCGAGGACACCCACTTCCGAGGCCATCACCACGTAGTCATCGTCGGTGACGATGAAGCGCGCGGGCCGCAGGCCGTTGCGGTCGAGCGTTGCGCCGATCTGCCGGCCGTCGGTGAACGCCATCGCCGCAGGACCGTCCCAGGGCTCCATCAGCGCAGCATGGTATTCATAGAACGCGCGGCGATCCTCGTCCATCAGCGGATTGCCGGCCCACGCTTCGGGAATCATCAGCATCATTGCGTGGGCGAGCGGATAGCCGCCCATGACCAGCAATTCGAGGCAATTGTCGAACGACGCCGAGTCCGACTGGCCGTCGTAGATCAACGGCCAGATCTTGTCGAGGTCGCGGCCCAGCACCGTGCTCGCGATCCCTTGCTGGCGCGCGCGAATCCAGTTGACGTTGCCGCGCAGCGTGTTGATCTCGCCGTTGTGGCAGACGAGGCGGAATGGATGCGCGAGGTCCCACGTCGGAAACGTGTTGGTCGAGAAACGCTGGTGCACCATCGCCAGCGCCGACACCATGCTCTCGTGCTTGAGATCGAGGAAATATTCGCCCACCTGATGCGCGAGCAGCATCCCCTTGTAGACGAGCGTCCGCGTCGACATCGACGGGACGTAGAATTCCTTGCCGTGGCGGAGCTTCAACGCCTGGATCGCGTGGCCGGACTTCTTGCGGATGATGTAGAGCTTGCGCTCGAGCGCGTTCTGGTCCATGTCGTTCGCGCCGCGCGCGATGAAGACCTGCCGGATCACCGGCTCGACCTCCTTCGTGCGCACCGACAACCCGCTGTTGTCGGTGGGAACGTCGCGCCAGCCGAGGAGGATCTGACCCTCGCTCGTCACCGCACGCTCGATCTCTTGTTCACACGCCCTCCGCGACGCCGGTTCCTTGGGAAGGAACACCATGCCGACGCCGTATTGGCCGATCGCCGGGAGCGTGAGGCCCTGACGGCCGCAGGCGCGGCGCAGAAATGCGTCGGGAAGCTGGATCAGGATGCCCGCGCCATCGCCCTGCAGCGGATCTGCACCGGTGGCGCCGCGATGGGTGAGGTTCTTCAGGATCGCGAGACCCTGGGTGATGATCGCGTGGCTCTTGCCGCCCTTGATGTGGGCAATGAACCCCAGGCCGCATGCGTCGCGCTCGTTCGCCGGATCGTAGAGACCCTGGCGTACGGGGGGAAAGTCACCTTGATCAGCGAAAGCTTCGTCCACGAGCGACCTCACGGATCTGCCGAATCCACGGGCGGCCGCACAAAGAGGAGTGCGGGCAGGTTTTCGCGAAAATATGGCGAAACCTGTAAATATTAGTCGCTATGCTGCGTTGCGGCAAGACCTCGCCGGGCCGTCGCGGCCCGCAAAGTGGCGTTGCGCACCACACTCCCGCCGGACGGTCGGTTTGACCGAGGCAAAAGACTTGCGCCGCGGGTGCTTCTTAGGCTTTAATCTCAACAAAATGGGCTAGATGCTTGTTGCAGCATTCAAAACGGCGCAGCCCCTTGTCATCTTTTAGGACAACATCATCAGGGATTCGATCATGACGGAAAAGCGCCTGCTCGCCGCCTGGCTGAGACCTATCGCCGGCATCTTCGCTCTTGTCGGCATGCTCGGGCTGACCGCGTGCGGTGGCGGCAGCGGCGCACCGAACAATCCGTATGCGCCCGGTCCGGTAACCCCGGCCGCGCTCGCGATCCTGCCCGCGACGCTCACCGCTTATGCGGGTACGCCGGCGACGCTGACCATTACCGGCGGCTTCCCGCCGTATCAGGCGTTTTCGAGCAACACCGCGGTTCTCCCGCTAAGCCTGGGCGCGTCGTCGCCCACGATCGTCCTCATTCCGGCGCAGGTTCCGGCGCCCACGAACGTGACGGTCAGCGTGCAGGACTCGGCCGGCACGATCGTCACCGCCGCGGTGACGGTACAGCCGGCGCCGCTGCTCAATGGGTTGACGGTTACGCCGAACTCTTCCGCCTGCGGCACCAACGCGGTGTGCTCGGGGCAGACTGCAACGGCATCGGTCACCGTGACGGGACCGGGCGGCGGCGGAATCGCCAACCGGCAGGTCCGG
>Ga0335084_10002806_pt1 | contig 16890 bp, 15 predicted proteins | sample Lox_Sample_44_FD_206721 | JGI IMG/M metagenome (GOLD analysis project Ga0335084, IMG submission 206721) | Soil microbial communities from Loxahatchee National Wildlife Refuge, Florida, United States - Lox_Sample_4.4 | ecosystem: Environmental > Terrestrial > Soil > Wetlands | place: USA... | reverse complement strand
CGAAGGCCCCCGGCGAGAGATTCGCCGTGGCAAAGATTTTGTTCATGGCCATGGCGAATACTCCCCCCATGGCGGCGCTGGACATGAACATGGGTGCCAGCAGCCCTCCCGAGGTTCCCGATCCCAACGAAATCACCAGTGCAACTGCCTTCGCCACCATGACGACGATCAGGAGTTTCCATGCCAGGTTCGCATTCAGAATGTCGCCGATAGTGTCGTAGCCGACGCCCAGGACCCGAGGAACAAAGTAGCCGATGACGCCCAGACCCAGCGCGCCAATCGCAGGCCACCAGAGTTCGTCAACCGGCAGCTTCTCGAATTGGTCCTCGGTCCAGTAGAGGAGCTTGCTGAAGCCCACAGCCGCGAGGCCGCAGACCGCCCCCAATAAGAGATAAAACGGCAACGCCCGGGGGACCCCGAAGTCCATGGCGGAGACTTGGAACATCGGCCCGGCGCCCAGCAATTGCAGGTGCACGGCGGTCGCCAGGGTGCTGGCGATGACCAACGGAATAAACGACCGGGCTTTGAATTCGAACAGGAGCAACTCGATAGCTAGAATGACGCCCGCGATGGGAGTGTTAAAGGTTGCTGACATGCCCGCGGCCGCGCCGCACGCCAGCAGTACCTTCCTTTCCGAGGCCGTGGTGTGGACAGCCTGGCCGACCAGCGATCCCAGCGCCCCGCCGGTTTGGATAATGGGGCCTTCGGCGCCGAAAGGACCGCCGGTGCCAATGGCGATGGCCGCCGAAATGGGTTTCAGGATCGCAACTCGCGGCTGAATGCGGCTGCGGTTGAACAGCACGGCTTCCATGGCCTCGGGAATACCGTGTCCTTTGATCTTGGGCGTTCCGTACTTTGCCATCACGCCGACAATAAGGCCGCCGATGACCGGGACCGGAATCACCCACCAACCCAACTGGTGGTGCCGGGCGCTCAAAAAGTCCGCGGCGAAGCGATGGTAGAAAAACAGGTTGGTAAAAAATCCAATCAATTTGTACAACAGGAATGCAATCGCACCGGCCACCAGGCCGATTCCGCTCGCCAGAAACGACATCAGGACCATGCGGAACTGGGCGGGCTCGGCCAGGCGGACGTCCGCGACTTGCGTGCCAGTGGCCGCGACCGTGGCTGGCGGCTGCTGGTCCGGCGGCCTTTTCATCCACGCCTCCGCTTTCTCCGCATCGCCAGAGCGCCATCTGTGCGGTGCGGCGAGATGGCCCGCTTCAGCGCGGCGATCAAAATCGGTCCCTGGGTGTCGAGTTCGGTGCGGTGGTGAAGAGACAACTCCCGCAACACTTTCTCGCCTTTGGGCGTGAGCGAGAGCAAGACCTCGCGCCGATCGCGGGCGCTGCGTTGGCGGTCGACATAGCCGCGGGCGGCCAGCCGGTTCGCCAGCTCAACCGTGCTGTGATGCTCGATCTGCAGCCGCTCTGCCAGTTCACCCACGCTTGGCGGGGTTCCCTGGGGCAAGCCTTTCAAGGCCAGCATCAGCTGGTGCTGATGGGGTTCCAGCCCGGCCGAACGCGCTGCGCGTTCACTGAAGCGCAGGAAGCGGCGGATCTGGTACCGCACTTCCGCCAGAGACTCATAATCGAGGGCAAGATGGGATTTAGCCATAAAGATTAATATATCGTATCACGATATATAACGGATGGGCTGGCGAGCGGAGTCCTGGAACATTTAGAATCCAGAGTCCCAGGAAAGGTGAAATCGTGATTCCACGCTACACCCGCCCGGAGATGGGCAGAATCTGGAGCGATGAAAACCGCTTTCGTACTTGGCTGACGGTGGAAGTGGCCGCCACCCAGACCTTGGCCGAGGCAGGCATGGTGCCGAAAGACGCAGCCAAGGCCATCCGCGAGCGCGCCGGCTTCAATCTGCAGCGCATTCAGGAAATCGAAGCCGAGGTGCGGCACGACGTAATCGCCTTCACCACCGCGGTGGCGGAGATCGTCGGCCCCCACGCCCGCTGGTTCCACTACGGCCTGACTTCGAACGATGTGGTCGACACCGCGCAGGCGCTGCTGATCGGCCAGGCTTCGGCTATCATCGCCGATGATCTCGGCCGGCTTTCCGAGGTGCTGAAGCGGCGCGCCTGGGAGTTCAAGGACACGCCCATGGTCGGGCGCACCCACGGGGTCCACGCCGAGCCCATCACCTTCGGTTTCAAGCTGGCCAACTGGTATTCCGAGACCCAGCGCAATATCGAGCGCTTCCGCTATGCCACCGAGGAAATGCGCGTTGGGAAGTTTTCCGGCGCGGTCGGCACCTTTGCTCACCTAAGCCCGGAACTGGAAGAGAAGATTTGTGCGCGGCTGGGGTTGAAAGCGGCGGCAGTGTCCTCGCAGGTGATCCAACGTGACCGCCACGCCCTCTACTTGGCCACGCTCGCTGTGATTGCGTGCACACTGGACAAGATTGCCACCGAGATCCGGCACCTGCAGCGCACGGAAGTCCGCGAGGCTGAGGAGTACTTCAGCGAGAAGCAGAAGGGCTCGTCGGCCATGCCCCACAAGCGCAATCCCGTGACTTGCGAGCAGATCAGCGGCCTGGCCCGGGTTGTGCGTTCCAACGCCCAGGCTGGGTTTGAGAACGTGGCGTTGTGGCACGAGCGCGATATCTCCCACTCTTCCGTGGAACGGGTCATCATTCCGGACTCGACTACGCTGGTGGACTATATGCTGCAAAAGACGGCGCAGGTCGTGGACACCATGTTCGTCTACCCCGCGCGCATGCTGGCCAACCTCGAGAGCACCGGAGGGCTGGTGTTCAGCGGGCAGTTGCTATTGGATCTGGTGGAGCATGGGGTCTCGCGCGAGGACGCCTATCGCCTGGTGCAAAGCCACGCCATGCGCGCCTGGAAGGAAGGCCTGAACTTCCGGGATCTCGTGCTGAAGGACAAGAACATCACCGGCCGCGTGCCGAGAAATCAGGTGGAGCGTGCCTTTGACCTGCAGCGCCAACTGCGCAACGTGGACAAAATCTTCGCGCGGGTGTTCAAGGGTGAGCCAGGCGCCGGGAAATCCCGCCGCCGTGCCTAATATGCTGGACTACGCGGGGTAAGTGCGTTCTAATCCTCGCCATGCAGACACTTGGCATATCCGATTCGACGCCACGAACCGAAAGTCGTCTCAAGAGCCTCTTCTGGCCGTCCATTCAGACGGGAAGCGATGTGGATTATCTGGGAGCGCAAGGCTATTGGGTCTGCACCGCGGTGGCGGTGCTTTCCTTTGTGGTCCTGGTTGTTTTGGGCCAGCCGGGCAGCGGGATATTTGTCCTGCTCTTCTACTATATGGGTGGGGTGGGCGTGCGGGAGCGTAGCCGCTATGCAGCCACGGTCGTTCTGCTGGCGTATGTTGGAGACACGCTGGAAACCGGGCTAGGTGTGCTCAGAGTGTTGATTGGTGCGCTGTTGCTCTCCAACTTCAGAGCGACTTGGATTGCTGCGCGTTGGAAGCCGGAGTCGGAGGAGGCGATCCTGCCGCCACGATTGGCCGAAACCTGGGGCGACAAGTTAGCGGACAGATTCCCGATGTGGCTTTGGCCCAAAGTGCGGATTCTGTATTACGTGTACTCGGCTGGTTTCTTAGTCGTTCTGGCATTGGGATTGGCCATCATTCTCCGCCGTCGTGGGTAAGTCAGGCGAGTCAACAGTGCCTGAATTGTCCGCACCTTCCTTACTCCCGCTCAAAACCGCCACAACTCCGCCGCCCCGCCTCCCGCCAGCACAAAGTTCAAGTTTGCCGCCAGCAACACCATGGGATACTCCACCCCGTTGGGCATGAAGAAGCCGTTCCGCATGTGCACGGTCATGATGGCGACCGCCATATCGAAGGCCAGCATGATTGCGACAAATCGGGTGAGCACGCCCAAAATCATGGCCAGGCCTCCCAACAGCTCCGCTATGGTGAGCACGATCGCGGCGATGGTGGGGTAGGGAATTCCCAGCGGCGTCAGAAAGTCAGTCACATTGGTGAATCCCATAAAGAGCTTGGAGACGCCGTGGGCCACAAACACAGTGCCCACCGTCACCCGCAGCAGAGTCGTTCCCCAGGAGCGTATCAGTTCTGCATTGGTGCCCATTTAGTGCCTCCTTGCCGGTAGCCGGCGCTACAGATTTACACTCGATCACGACGATTCACGATGTTCCCCGGGCGGTTTCCAGCAGACGAATCAGCGTGCCCAAATCCTGCTCTCCCAAATGACCCAGCAGCCGCCGGTGGAACTGCTCAATTTCACCGTCCAGGCTCTGCAGCAGATCCAGCCCAGCGGACGAGATGCGCGCTTTGATCACGCGCCGGTCTTCCGGTCCGCGGCTGCGGCGCACCAGTTTCCGGGCTTCCAAGCGGTCCAGCAGGCGGGTGATGTCCGGATCACGGTTAATCATGCGCTCGCCGATCTCGCGGCAGGGCAGTCCGCTGCTGCCGGCGCCCCGCAGGATCCGCAAGGCATTGTACTGCGTGGGAGAAAGGCCGTAGGGTTTCAGCATCTTCGCCAGGCGCCACTGCAACCGGTCGGCGGTGCGGAGCAGGGCGAGGAAGGCTTCCTCCTCCAGGCTGCGGGGAGGTTTCGTTGGCTTGGCCTCTGCCGGTGTGCCGGTGCTCACTCCCGCAATATAGTCGTTGTAACGAATATCTTCAATAAGAAGACAAATGTTTACGTTCCGGGCTGCCCACAGAGCATCCAAGTAATTAACTAACCGGTTAGTAAAAACTTTCGCTTTCCAGCTGGGTTAGTACAGGTAAAGGATGGTGGACACTATGAAATCAGCATTTCGGGTTCTGGGGTTATTTCTGGCGGTAGGGCTGGCCAGCGCAAGCTTGGCAGCGCAGACCAGCAGCGCTGGCCGCTTCGACAGTTCAATTCAAAACAAGGTCACACAGAAGTTGGCCTCCAAGGCGGAATTTCGCGGCGTGACGGCAACGGTAGAGGATGGGATTATCACCTTGACCGGCAACGTGGATCTTTATCAGCAGAAGCTGGATGCCGCCAAGAAGATCCGCAAGCTGGCCAATGTGCAGGGGGTGCGCAATCTGATTACGGTCGCGGGCAAGGACGTGGCCGATGCCCAACTCACGGCGCAGTTGGACCGCAAGCTCTACTATGACCGGGTCGGCTACGACGCGGCCTTCAATTTCGTCACCGCATCGGTTGACAACGGCGTGGTGACCCTCGAGGGGGCAACCCGCACGGATTACAACCGTGATTCCGCGCTGTGGCTGGTGAACCGGACGCCTGGCGTGAAGGACGTCGTCGACAACGTGAAGGTGTTGCCGCCCTCGCCCTTCGACGATCAGATTCGAATCGCGACCGCCCGGGCCATCTATCGATATCCGGGGCTGAGCCGCTACGCGATCGATCCAGCGAAGCCGATTCGCATCCTGGTCGACGGCGGACATGTGACGCTCTCCGGCGCGGTCATGAGCCAGGCCGATAAGAACATCGCTGGCATCCGTGCCGGGCAGGTGTTTGGCGTATTCAGCGTGCAGAACAATCTGGAAGTGGCGAAGAAGTCCTAAGAGGTTGGTGGGTCGGAGGTGGGGCGCGGCGCAAGCCGCGCCTTGTTTTCACCTCGGAAAGTCGGTCGTCTTCTCTGCTCGATTCTGCCTGAGTCTCATTTGACGAATCATAAAAAACCACAAGGCCGCCAGCAGGATCAGTGGTGCGATATTCAGTAGCGACGCTGGCCAGCCGGTCTCCGCCGAGTTTCTAAACCAAATCTCTACGTTCTTGTCCCGCAGAGACCTGATCATTCCTTCCTGACTTGCGGAGGCTATTAGACGAAATGCCCGCCCATCCCGATACTGACCGTCGATGTGAGTTCCTGAAATCGTCACCTTACCCACCGTACCAGCTTCAATTTGAGTCAAGAAATCGGAGTAGCTGATCTCGGGCACGGCTTGCGGTCGCTGGCCAGACTTCACCGTCTGCCACAACAGAAATGCGGAGATGAGGATGACCAGCCAGAAGACAAGATTCTTCACGTTGGAATTCATGAACAACCCCTCTGCTGGCGAACTCTATGCGGTCTCTGCCCAGCGGTCAAGGCCAGAGCCTCATAGACGGTTGATCAGCGCCGCCACATATCCTGCGCCGAAGCCATTATCAATATTCACCACACTGACATTCGAAGCGCAGGAATTCATCATTCCGAGCAGGGCCGCCACGCCCTTGAACGCCGCGCCGTAGCCCACGCTGGTAGGTACAGCGATCACTGGGACGCCCACTAGTCCTCCGACCACGCTAGGCAGGGCGCCCTCCATCCCCGCGCAGACGATAATCACGCGCGCCCGGGTTAATGTCCCGCGATTCGCCAGCAAGCGATGGATACCGGCCACGCCTACGTCGTAAAGATGCTCGACATCGTTGCCCATGACTTCCGCCGTCGCCACGGCTTCTTCGGCTACCGGGATGTCACTGGTGCCAGCGGAAACCACTGCGATAGTGCCCTTCCCATATTTCTTGCGATCGCGCTGGAGCACGATGGCCCTCGCAAGCTCCCGGTATTCCACACTGCGCACTTTCTTCCTGACCGCTGCAAACTGCGCGTCGCTGGCCCGCGTGGCCAGGATGTTGCCTCCGTGACGCGCCAGCCGTGAAAAGATCTGCGCCATTTGCGCGGCGGTCTTCCCCTCGCCTAGGATCACCTCGGGCATCCCAACCCTTAGCGCGCGGTGGTGATCAAGCTTGGCGAATCCCAGATCTTCAAACGGCAGATGACGCAGTTTGTCGACCGCCTCGTCGGGAGAGACCTGCCCGGCGCGGACCTGTTGGAACAGTTTGTGAATGGATTCAGGGTTCAAGGGAGCACTCAGACTCAGCCATCAGCTGCCAGCTGTCAGCTCTCAGCCAAGGCAAGAATAGACTAGCACCCGGAGCGGCGGCGTACGTGACCAATCCTGGCGAACTCGGTTGGCTGAATGCTGAGAGCTGAATGCTGATGGCTGCGTTACCGCACCGAGCCGCAAGGCTTCTTCCGGCTAGCGCGGCAATTGCGGGTGATTTCCTGCACCGTCTGCCAGGCTTTGCCCGGTTCTTCGATGTGCGCCAGAAACAGATGCCGCAAGGCCGTCCGGCTGACCGCTCCGCGAAGGTACGCATCGTAGAGTTCGCTGCCCAGCATGTAACCGAGCTTTTGAGCGGTGGCGTCAAATTCCGCCCGGTCGCCACGCAGAGCGCCGCGCATGATTTGCTGACAAGCTTTGCCGCTCAAGTTGGTGCCGGACTGGTCCCGCACCGCAGGCCGCGCCGGATACAGCACTCGGGACCCGAAATAGGCCAATGCATGCTCAACCGTCCTCGCATAAAAACGGTCGCCGGGCTGGTGAGCCGCAGCTTGAACGCTTCTGCGCATGGGCAGCCCGCGGCAGGCGTGGTGCAGGAAGCGGGCCGCCTCCTCGGTGGCATACATCATCTGGAACTCGCGAACATAAAAAGCGTTGATTGACGGCAGATACACTGTGCCTTGGGACTCCACCTTCCGCAACATCCCATCTAGCTTGCAGATTTCTCCGGCTGCACGCAGCAGCAGTTGCCGCAATCTTCCATCGGACGACCCGCAGTACACCTCCGGCAGCAAATCCACCAGAAACTTCGGTTGGGTCGTGTTATGGGCGGAGTATTGGTTGATGTCGAGGAAGCACAACAGGCTGTCGATCAGGTTATAGATCGTGGGAACCAAGTCGGGCTGCCCGGCATCCGCCTGGCATCGCGACAGGTAGAGGCGATAGCTCTCGTACTTTTCCAGTGGTGTCGAATTGAAGACACAGACCACGTTGCGGTTCACCCGCACTGCCTCTACGGGGTCATGCCGCTCGGAGGTTGCCTGCCAGTATAGTGGGTCGACATTCTGCAACACGGTGAGCACTCGCTGGCCGGGCAGTCGCTGCCGCAACAGCCGGGGCAGATGTTCCGGCGCCAGGTGGGATTCCCCGAACAACACCAGGATGACCGCCTTGGGGTGGCGCTGGCGGATCTCTGCGATCTTGTCCACCGCATGACGATCGCGCACGCTGATCTTGCGCAGATCCTCCCGAGGCATGCAGTCCAAGCCATAGATCCCCTCGGCATGCTCGCGTGCGGTTACCAGCAGTTCATAGAAAGGCAGCCAGTCGTATCCCCAATCCGTGTCGAACCGTATCCGCTCTCGCAGTTCGTCTTCCGGGATTTCTCTTCGCCACCATTCTTCCAGGATGTGCTGGTGGTGGGAGAAGATGGTTTCCACTCCCAGAACGACCGGACGGTCCCCCGGCTGTATCCGCTCCTCCAATAGAGTCGCGGCACAGCGCTGCGAGGCTGGCAGGGCATGGTAATCGCCGATCAGAACCACATCGGCGGCGTTGATCGTGTTCGCAAGTTGGCCGGAAGGGAGGATGGAATCGTAGGAGCGAAAAGCCTGGCTGAAGTCACGCAAGTATTTCCGGCGCCCGCTGGAGTCGTTGGCCCGCAGCTCGCGCTCCACCCCCGCCAGGGCGTGCAACTGCGCCGCGTTACGACGCGATCCGAGAGTGTTTGGACTCGCCATTTAATCTTTCGGTCGTTGGTCCTTCGTCGTTGGTCGGTCGCTTCCCCTCAAGCCGGGAACATTCTTGCCGGTGTTTTCCTTGATCGAATTGCCAACGGCCAACGACCGACGACGAACAACGCTCCTTGACTTGCCAGCCACTGGCTCCCTATGCTCAAAACTCGCGCAGACGGAGCCCACCTTGCCCAACCACCCGCCTCAGAACCTGACCGTCGCCACCACCGGCGCGAGTGGCTCGTTGTTCCTCAAGCACTTCCTGCTCACTCTCGACCGCGACCAGCGGGTCCGGACCGTAAACTTCATCGCCTCCGACAGCGCCCTGCGCGTAATGGCGGAAGAACTCGGGCTTCGTGGCCGCAATAACCTCGTCCATCAAATCATCGGCAAGACTTCCCGCAAGATTCACCTGCAATCCAACACCGACATCGGCGCCAACATCGCCAGCGGCTCCTACCCCGCCGACGCCATGGTCGTCATCCCCTGCAGCGTGGGCACGCTGGCCCGCATCGCCAGCGGAATTGCTTCGCATCTCATCGAGCGCGCGGCCGACGTTTGCCTCAAAGAGAGGCGTCCTTTGGTGCTCTGCGTGCGCGAGACGCCCCTCAACAAGATCCACATCCGCAACATGTACCGGGCCGCCGATGCCGGGGCCACGGTGTTTCCGCTGATCCCGGCCTTTTACAACCGACCGTCCAGTTTTGATGCTATGGCGCGCCAATTCGCCAACCGCGTGCTGGCCCACATCGGCCTGCCTCAGGCCGACGCCTTCCGTTGGAAAGGCTGAAAGATCAGCCAGTTAGGCGCACTTGTTTTCTTCAGTGGGGGAAATTCAAGTCTAGGAACATCTGGGTCACCCGGCCAGATGACGAAGGTCATCGCAGGGGCACATCTTCGGGTTCAACCAACACCGGCCGCGACCGAGGTTCTGGACCGACGCTGGCCAGGGCAGGCGCTGGAGGGCTCGGCCCGGGAGAAATTGCGACCTTGCGGAATTGGTGAGAGGTGACATCGCTTTCGGGGGATGATCGCCCTTGTGGTACTGCCCGGCCAGTTTGTTCCGAATTCGTAACAGAATGCAGATTTCCGCAGGGGCCCCTCCCAAAACGATTTATTAATCGATTCCCCCAAAGAATGGGGCCTCTCACTCCTGCTGACCCCCTCGTGCAGGTTTGAGAGGCCCCAAGCTTCTTTGATTCCCCTTCCCTACGGAAGAAGCTGGCTGTCGACGTTTCCCTTTGTTCCGCGCGTAACCTTTCCTGCCTCGAACCGTTTATAAAGTTAGAGGAGCGATGGGCGGCAGAGCACCGGCATCGAAGCGGTCCCCGGCGCAGGCGGATGAGCGTCTGCTGGTAGAGGCTGCCCAAAAGGATCCCACCCGGTTTGCCCCGCTCTATGAATTGCACTTCGAAACCGTGTACGCGTTCGTGGCCCGGCGCGTAGATGGCCGCGATGTGGCGGAGGACGTGACCTCCGATGTCTTTCACAAGGCGCTGGCCAGCCTGCAGCGGTTCGAATGGCGAGGCGCTCCGTTCGGAGCCTGGCTTCTGCGAATCGCCGCTAACGCGATTGCGGACCGGTTCAAAAAGGCCGGGAAAGAGTTGTACTTCGATGATCCTCCGGAGATCGCGACCGGCCCGAATCTGGAGGAGGTTGCCCATCAGTCGCAGCTTTTCCAATTGGTGAATGCGCTTCCAGCCGACCAGCGGCAAGTGGTCGTGATGCGCTTTGCGGAGGAGAAGAGCATTCGGGAGATCGCCGCACAAATGGGCCGCAGCGAAGGCGCGGTCAAGCAGCTCCAGTTCCGCGGCCTGCAGAACTTGCGGGACCAATGCGAAGCCGGGACCGGCAACGCGCCACAGAAAACAAGGACTACGAAGGGGAAAAAGAAGTCTGGTGGCAAGAATGGCTGAGCGCAGTCTGAGCGAACAACTCGACCAAGCGGTGCAGGCGATGATCGCCCGGCCACGCGTCAAGGTGAGCCGCGTTGGCGCCCGGCTTGCGCCGTTACTGGGCGTGGCGGCGGAGCTTCGTCATATGCCGCGTCCGGGGTTTAAGGCGTATTTGAAATCTGATCTGGAGAGGAAAGCATCCATGGCAACCATAACGCAAACTTCGGCCAGGGTTCGCCGCCCTGCGGTCGATCCCGTTCCCAAAGGCTACCGCACGGTGACCCCCTATGTGGTGGCGCAAGACGGAGCTGGTCTGATTGACTTTGCCAAACAGGTGTTTGGCGCGGAAGAGCTGTTCCGCACGGTGGGCAGCGCGGGCGGCATTCACTGTGAGGTGCGAATCGGCGATTCCATGGTGATGATCGGTGGCGGGCGTCCGGGCCACGAATTTCGTTCCCAGCCGGCGCCCGCGGCCCTCCACGTGTATGTGGAAGACACCGACGCCGCCTATCAGCGCGCTCTTGCCGCCGGGGCTACTTCTCTTTCCCCGCCTGCCGATCAGGAGTACGGCGAACGCGGCGGGGGAGTGAAAGACCGATTTGGCAACTACTGGTATATCGCCACCGCACTGGGGCGGCACTACATTCCCGAGGGGCTGCACAATGTGAACCCGTATCTGCATCCGCTGCGGGCCCCGCGCATGATCGAGTTTTTGAAACAGGCATTTGGCGCGCAGCCGGACGCTATATACCAGTCCCCCGACGGCGTGGTGCATCACGCCCGAGTCAAAATCGGTGACTCGATGATCGAAATGGGCGAGGCCAACGGACCGTACCAGCCCATGCCCAGCATGTTCTACCTGTATGTGAAGGACTGTGACGCACTCTACGCCAGCGCAATGAAGGCCGGCGCCACCTCAATCTCCGAGCCCGCCGATCAATCGTATGGCGACCGCAGTGCGGGGGTGCGCGATCCCTTCGGCAACCAATGGTACATCGCGACTCACATTAAGGATGTGGTGGGGTAATTTGGGTGCCCCAGGTCTCGTCGCTTTTGCGAGACCTGGGACCCGCGTGCTCATTTGAAATAATCGCGGACTCGGCTGCTGATAATGTAAAGGAGCAGCGCGCCCGCGATTACAACTCCAGCTGCTCCTTCGAGCCACGCCCCGGTTGCCATGCGGATCGCGTCGCCCAGCGCGTTTCCCCCGATCAGCAGCACCGCCAGCATCCAACCCCAGAAACGCCGCCTGAGCCAGCCGATTCCAGCCGCGGCAAGGAGTAACCCAAGCACGGGGAAGAGAAACCCAATCCAGCGTCCCAGCGCGGTGAGCCCGGCATGCCCTTTCGGATTCAGAACCCAAACGCGATCCAGAAGCGTTCCGGGAAAAATCAGCGTGATGCCGGCCACCGTTGCCATGGCAGCGCCCCACAGCAGGAAATTCCCAATCGCCAGCCAGCCTCGCGGACGTCGAGCATTGATAAGCGAATTCACCGGCGCCTCCGTGATTTGCAGGTTGCATTCTTATCACAGACGGTCCGTGCCTGCAGGTGCTAACCGAATGGTTTTCATAAAATGAAAGTCAATGAGCGTAATCGCGAGTGGGTGTTGAAAAACTCCTTCCCGCGAAATTCGTAAAAATAAAATTGCGTCAGGATGCCCTGCAAACGACTTTCTCGCTTTTCCTAGAACATTTCCTTATCCCCAAATTTTGGATGTTTAAGGAAAAGGGCGTTTTTCAACAGCCACGCGATTTAGCGTCAATTGAGACGATTGCCCACCTGTTAGCGGCACGGACGACTTCCGGTTTGCCTACAACATGACAGCTAACCAGGAAGCCTTTGGTTTTCAACCGACGGTAAAGCTAGGTCATCGAAGGGCTCAAAGCACGCAAAAAGGCATCCCGAATCCGCTGGAATTCCCCCGCTGCGTATACCGCTTGGACCACGCGGCGGGGATTGATAGGCTGGCCTTCAAAGCAGCCTCCGCGGTGGCGAGAAAAGAAATGCATGTGGAGGTGAGGCAATGAGTTCCCATGAATTTCGTAAGCCCACGGAAGGTTGCCTGTGAAACCGACCGAGAGCGCCCCTCGTGATGGCAGGTCACCGAGGTCTTGTTGTATCCGTCTTGGGTGCTAAAATCCTTGCAATTTCAGGAAGGAAATCTTCATGCGCAGATTTATATACTTATTTCTTTTATTTTTAGCGGTGAGGGGTAGCTCGCAGGTCAGGACTCCCGAGCCGGAAGTTTTGCCGACAGGCATGAGTATTACACCCACGGCCTCCCCCAGATCGGTTTTCCAAGCGCTGAATCCCGATCTCCCGGACTTGCCGCAATACACCGTCGACCATCCGGTTTCCACGGCGGTCAGTCCGGATGGGGCGACGCTCCTGATTTTAACGAGCGGTTATAACCTTAATCATGATGCCCAAAGAAAGGTGATATCGGGACAATCCAATGAATACGTTTTTGTCTATGACATCACCCAGGGCACTCCGGTCAAGAAGCAGGTGTTGCAAGTCCCCAACACGTTTATAGGTTTGGCATGGAACCCGAATGGCGAAGAGTTTTACGTCTCCGGCGGCGCGGACGACGATGTTCACATTTTCGAAAAGAAATCCGGACAATGGACGGAACCCGCCCCACCCATGGCGTTGGGGCATAAAGAAGGCCAGGACAAAGGGGCCGTCATTGTAGTTGCGGGGCTGGCGGTGAATGCCAGCGGTTCCCGGTTGCTCGCGGCAAACTATGAGAACGATTCAATTTCATTGATTGACCTCAAGAGCAGAAAAAAGATCGCTGAACTGGATCTGCGTCCGGGGAAAATCAATCCTCAGCAAAGCGGCGTCGCGGGAGGTGAATATCCGTACGGAGTGGCCTTTAAGGGCGACGATCGCGCTTACGTTACCAGCGTCCGTGATCGGGAGATTGTGGTGCTGGATGTGCATGCGTCTCCAACTGTCGTGGGTCGCATCAAGCTCAAGGGACAGCCGACCAAGCTGCTTCTCAACAAAGCGCAGACACTCCTTTTTGTTGCTGAAGACAACACTGATTTGGTGAGCATCATTAACACCGCAAATGACCATGTGGTGGCAAGCATCAAGAGTACTGCGCCGGAAAGCATTTTTCCCAGTCAAGGGAAATTCAAGGGTAGTAATCCAAACAGTCTCGCGCTCTCTCCTGACGAACACACGCTGTATGTGACCAATGGCGGCACGAATTCGGTTGCCGTGATTCGTCTGGACCGTGATCCGGACGATAGCCGCGTGGAAGGCCTGCTTCCAACCGGCTGGTACCCAAATGCCGTCAGCGTTAGCAGGGACGGTGCCATGTTGTACGTGGTCAACGGAAAAGGGAATGCTGGACCGAATCCAAAAGGCTGCTATACCTCAATGGCGGACAAGAACACTTGTTGGGGAGAGAACCAATACATCATGCAGCTCATGAAGGGCGGCTTTCTGGCGCTTCCGCGTCCCTCGAATGAGGAATTAGCTGCGCTTACCCTCCAGGTTGGAAAGAACAACCATTTTCCTATCCATGGCCCCGCGCCGGTTGACCCGGTGTTCGGGTTCCTGCATAAGAGCGTCAAGCATGTTATCTATATTGTGAAAGAGAACAGGTCCTATGACCAAGTCCTGGGTGATCTGGAAAAGGGCAATGGCGATCCCGCGCTGACGATGCTGAAAGAGCCCATTACTCCCAACCACCACCAATTGGCCCGTCAATTCGTCACGCTGGACAACTTCTTTGACAGCGGCGAAGTCAGCGGCATTGGGTGGAACTGGAGCACCGCAGCGCGGGCCAATGACTATGTGGAAAAAACACTTCCGCTGATCTACGCCGACCGCGCATTTACGTACGACTACGAAGGTGAGAACCGCGGCATCAATGTCTCTTTACCCACCCTTGCTGAAAGAGAAAAACTTGATCCGCAAATGAAAGAATTGCCGGATCCCGCCAATGAGTTGCCCGGTACGTTCAACGTGTCTGCTCCTGATGGACCGGAAGACGCGGTTGGCGCGGGATACCTCTGGGATTCCGCTTTGCGCGCCCGGCTGACGGTGCGCAACTACGGTTTCTTCACGACCAGTGCTTCGAGCGGGAGCCCGCTGGAACGCGATCCGGCGGCCAAGAACATCACCGTATCGGTCGCCGCCAATGGACCGCTTCAGGGTGTGACCGACCCCTACTTCCGTGGCTTTGACCAGCGCCTGCCTGACTATTGGCGCGTCAAGGAATGGGAGCGTGAATTTGACGGCTTTGTAAAAAACGGTAATCTGCCCAACCTGGAACTCATACGCTTGGCGCATGATCATTTTGGCTCCTTTGCGGAGTCCCTGGACGGTGTGAATACACTTGAAACGCAAATGGCGGACAACGACTATTCTTTGGGGTTGATTGTAGAAAAAGTTGCTCACAGCAAATACGCCGCGGACACGTTGATTTTTGTGATTGAAGATGATGCCCAGGCCGGTCCGGACCACGTGGACGCGCATCGCAGCCCGGCTTTTGTTGTTGGCCCTTATGTGAAACAAGGCGCCCTGATATCGCAACGCTACAACACGGTTTCCTTGCTGCGCACCATTGAAGAAATACTTGGGATGAAGCCTCTTGGATTGAATGACGCTTTGCAGGCACCCATGGCCGCGGTGTTTTCGCCCACACAGAAAAACTGGACTTATACCACGCGCATTCCGCAGTCGCTCCGGTCCACCAAGCTACCATTACCGCCCGCTACCGATGCCAATACAATTCCCAATAGTTCCGGCGCTGAATTCAAACCAGCCCACGATGCTGCTTATTGGGAAGAACAGACAAAAGGCTTTGATTTCTCCGCTGAAGACCGCATTGATTCGGAGCAGTTTAATCTGGTGATCTGGAAGGGGTTGATGGGTAACAAACCTTATCCGGTGGAGCGCAGTGGAAGCGATCTGCGCGCGCATCGCCGCGAACTGCTGAAACACGCCGACGGCAATTGATGCATGAGGAGATTTATTGTCCCGGTCCCATCAAAACTCCATCTGCGCAACGGAGTTTTTGACCGGTGGCAGCGATGGTGCGAATCCCGACGCACCTTTGAGCTTCGATTCCTCAGGAAACATGTTCGGAACTTCCAACCCTTTCTGTCGTCCAGGTTGCCGCCTACGTGCCAAACGGATCTGGTGGCTACAATGTGATTGCCGGCTCCGGAACCAACGGTGGCACGTTTTCTATTTCCACTGTGCCTAGCGGGTTTTACTGCTCCAACTCGGGAGCATTTACCTAGCGACCTCCAATACCGTCGTGAACGCCGATTTCATCGTGGATGAGCGTTCAAACGGAGTACCAGCCGACGAAAACACTACTGTGACGTTCGACCTCACAAATCTTCATGCCTGGCAAAGCACAGACTTCTTCGAAATGGTGTGTACGAACACGGGTGCGATCAACGTTTTTCCTGGAACCGTAGGAGAAACTAGTTTCACTGATTTGACCGCGCAGGCATTGGCGGCGAACCCGAACGCCGTGCTAATCGATACCATTAACGGAAATAGCTTCTTTGTGGACCAAACGGGAGTGGGCTTGACACCAAAGTTGCAATGGTCCCCTCCACGCGTGGGTACGGCAACATTCTACGAGATCCATATTTTGGAGTTGTCCAATAAGAATGGAAACAGCGTCGCAACCCGGATCGCGAGATTCCTAACCCCAGCTACCTCCCTGATCGTTCCCCAAGGCTTGCTGAAGTCCGGACTGGGGTACGTTTTCAGGATCAGGCCGTGGTACCTTCCTGGGATGAATTTTGCCAAAACGCCATTCCTGAGTGGCCCGGTCCTCGGTATTGCCGACACGATTTCGGCGATGATGCAACCTTGACACAAATGGTCTGATCGGGAGCGAACGATGGCCGATGCGACCAGAGCCAACTCACTTCGATTGAAAATGAGTTTTTAACAAGGCGATTACACTCACAATCCCCACCTGCATCCCCCGCCCGTCCCAATGCGACGGGCCAGGCTGGGCGAAGGCAGGGAAGGGGAGCATACCCGTGTCGCGGTGCACTCTCGCCGTGAGTTTGACAGCCCGCCTGCCGCACCCTAACATTCGACACTTGATCCCGCTTTCGAGGTGAAGAATGCGCAAAGCTTTCTTTGCAGTGCTGCTGCTGTCGACCGGCCTGCCGGCCCAAACCCTTTCGCCGGAAGTGCAGAAATTCGTCAAAGTGAACGCCCCACTGGTTGCGTTGACCCACGTTCGCATCATTGATGGCACCGGAGCCTCGCCGGCAGAAGGTCGTACGGTCCTCATCCGCCAGGGCAAGATCGAGTCGATTACCGACAGCGCCGCCGCCCCGCCGAAAGATGCTCAAATTCTCGACCTGAAGGGATACTCGATCATTCCGGGACTGGTGGGCATGCACGATCACATGTTTTATCCCGCCGGAGATGCTGTCTTTCATGAGATGGCAGTCAGCTTCCCTCGTCTTTACCTTGCCGG
>Ga0335084_10002805_pt1 | contig 16892 bp, 16 predicted proteins | sample Lox_Sample_44_FD_206721 | JGI IMG/M metagenome (GOLD analysis project Ga0335084, IMG submission 206721) | Soil microbial communities from Loxahatchee National Wildlife Refuge, Florida, United States - Lox_Sample_4.4 | ecosystem: Environmental > Terrestrial > Soil > Wetlands | place: USA... | reverse complement strand
TGATCGGCCGCTGGGATGCTGTCGCGACCGTGCACGGTGCCGCGGAGCACGTGCGTGACCAGCTCGAGCCACTGATCGCGCCGCGCCAGCATTTCGACGAGCGCGTCGTGCAAACGCCGGTAGTCGTTGTCGAAGAGCGCGAACACGTCGACGAGCTCGGCGGCGAGAGGAGTTTCCGCAGCAAGGTGCTCGAACGTGTTGCGTACCGCAGCCGAATAGAGCGGTGCGGCATCGGTGGTGACCGCGAGCCCGTCGCCGAGCCGACTGGCGATCGGCAGGCTGCGGACGAGCGCCGCGCAAAATGCGTCGATCGTCTGAATGCGTAGGCGCGATTCCAAGGCGTCGAGTTGCCAGCCCAGCCGTTCGGCTCGGTGGCGGATCATCCGAGCGCGCTCGTCCGTGCCCGCCAGCGCGTTCGACACGCGCATGCGCATCTCGGCCGCGGCCTTGCGGGTGAACGTAATCGCCAGGATCTCTTCGGGCTTTTCGACGACCGCCAGCAGGTTCACGAAGCGATCGACCAGCAGCGCGGTCTTGCCGGAACCGGCCGGTGCCTGGACGATCGCGGAGTGCCGAACGTCGGCCGCCTCGCTTCGCCGGGCCGCGTCGGGATTGGCTCGCTCAATCTGCGGCAATTCGTTCGATCTCGCGTATGCGACACAGCGCGTGGAGGTCGCATTCTTGGCAGGCCTTCGCGTCGCGCGGCCGCACGTCGACGACGCCGGAAACGAACTCCTCGGTCAGTGCGAGTAAGCGCCGCCGCCACGCGTCCTTCATGCGCTGCCAATCGCCGTCCTCGTCGAGCGGGGGTCGAAGCCGGACCGACCGAGCCGCGTGAGGTCGGCCGGACCAGCCGTTCAGACGGCACTCGCCCACGCGCAACTCCGCGAACGCGACGGCCGATGAATCGGGCGTCGCGAGTGCGTACATCGGCAGTTGCGGCTCCTCGGGCCGCTCGCCGAACACCGAGTTCGCGGAAACGTCACCGGTCTTGTAGTCGAGAACGAGGACTTCGTCACCGGCGCGGTCGACGCGGTCGATCTGCAACGAGAAGTCGAAACCCCCCAACGACAGCGTCGTGGCGCGTTCGACCGATACGGTCCGAAACGGCGGACGCGCCCGTTCGACGTCGATCCATTCGCCGAGCAGTTGCCGCAGTCGCGTTCGTTCCGACTCGCGAAACACGCGGGGATAGCGATCGATGACCGCGACGCCGGCCGCGACCGCGCGCGCCATTGCGTCGCCGGCGTCGAGCTCCACGGGCGGCGCAGTCTCGGGAGCGTCGGCACGTTCGAAGAGCGTCCGCAGGGCGACGTGCACTGCGATGCCGCGATCCGTCGCGTCGGGGAACGAGTGCGGGGCGGCCGGTGACTCGACGAACAGCCGGTAGCGTGCGAACGCCCGAAATGGACAGGCCGATTCGTCGCGCAGAATGCCCGAGCCGCGGTGGCGAATTCGCGTGCGGCCAATGGGACCGACGGCGGGCTCCGACCTCGTGTTCAGCGCGGCGATCGCCGACTTGCGCAGGAACGGGTGTCCGGTCGGAACGCGTTCGAGCGGCACACTCGCCGGCTCGCCGATCATTGCGGTCGCGAGCCAACTGGCGCGACGCGGTTCGTCGTCCCGATGGAGTGCGTGGCTGAAGACGACCGTCTGCGCGGCGGACATCCAACGTTGGGTCATGCGGCGAGCGAAGCGGAGTTCGCCGTCGACGTCGCAGCGCGGGACACCGGCCGAACGCTGCAGGCGCAGCGGAATGAAGGGGTTCGGCAGGGGCGGCGCGGGCCACCGCGATTCGTCGAGGCCGGTGACCCATAGGTGTCCAAATTCGAGGCCCACCGTTTCGAGAGAGCCGAGTACCTGTAGACGCGCGGCCGGACGCGCCGGCGCGAAAGTGCGTCGGGCGACCGCGCGCTCGACGTGCGCGAGCATCGTCGCCAGATCACCCGGTTCGACGAACGGCGTGCAACCCTCGAGTTCGGCGAGCGTAGATTCGAACGCGGACACCGCTTGGTGACTTTCCGCGGTGAGTCGCGCGGGATTCGGCCATCCGACCCGTCGAAGAATTTCGCGTATTCGTAGGGTCGCGGTGTCGAGGCGCAGAAGGCCGACGCGCCTTGCAATCCCAACGACGTCGAAAAGGGGCGAGGTCGTCCGGAGGCGGGCCAACGCGGCCGCGGGGTACGATTCCGGCAGGTCGCGAATGCGCGCCGTTTGCGCATCGACGGCGAGCGCAAAAAACGGCGAATGCAACAGCCGTTCGGCGTCGCGGTAGTGCAATGGTGCGATCATCCACCGGAGCAGGCGCAACGCGTCGGCGACGACGGGCACGTCGGCGAGGGGGATTCCGCCGGAAACGTTGTAGCGGCTGTTGGACGCGATGGAGTACGCATCGGTGGGCTGCAGCAAGGCGTCGAGCCGTCCGACCCGAGCATCGTGGTCGATGTTGGCGTCGGGCACGACGATGCCGATCGTCCGCGACTCGTCGTCGGAGTCGAGGATTCCGCGAGCCCATTCGATGGCGGCGTCCAGCTCGCGACCGGGGTCGTCGTAGGCGCGAAACGCCGTTTGGGTCGCACGTGCGGGCGCCGGACGATGGAGGTCGGCTCGGGCTCCCGCGAATCGAGTGGCGTCGATCAGTCGCTGAAGGGCGGGCCAAACGACGTCGAAGCCGACCAAGACCAACGAATCCGCGGGGATCTCCCGGCGCCGGACGGCTTCGGCGACGATGCTCGGAAGTTCCGTCTCCGTGATCCAATGCCGCGCCTTTGCGATATTGTTGTAACGCAGCGCCCAGTCGCGGAACAGTCGGTGATTCTCGTTGTCGTCGAAGCGGGCGAGCTGCTCGAACAATCCCCAATCGTGAATGGCGGCCCACGCGCCCTCGATCTCGCGGTATACGTGCTCCGGCTCCATGTCCTGCAAGGCCGGCGCGCGTTCGATCCACGCGAGGCGTTGCGCGAGCGGTGACAGGAGAAGGCCAACGTCGCGCCGAGTCGACAGCTCGACGAAGCGGACGCGAAGATATTGAGCGAGTTGCAGCGTACGCGGCGCTGCGGCTCCACGCGCGTCGAACGCGTCGATCAGCGCTGCGCGTAAGCGGTCGTTTGCGGTGATGACGGTTGCGGTGGCACTGAGTTCGATCAACGCATCATCGAGCGTCAGCAGCGTGTTCGAGCGCATTGCGATGCCGCGGCAAGGAAGGCGCGATTGTAGGAGGCCCTTCCGCGGCCTGCCAAACGGGCTGTGCGGGCGCTACAATGCGCGCCCCCAGCCCACCCGCCGCCGATGCGCGGCTTCCTATGACCAATCCGAGCGGCGATGAACGTTCACGCGCAGGGCGCGTCGGCTTTGTGAGCCTCGGCTGCCCGAAGGCACTCGTCGATTCCGAGCGGATTCTGACGCAGCTGAAGATCGAAGGTTACGAGACGTCGAATAGCTACGCGGATGCGGACGTCGTCGTCATCAATACGTGCGGCTTCATCGACAGTGCCATCGACGAATCCCTCGATGCGATCGGCGAGGCAATGGCCGAGAACGGACGCGTGATCGTGACGGGGTGCCTCGGCGCGCGCGCCGACGTGATTCGCGAGCGCTTTCCGAACGTACTGTCGGTGACAGGGCCGGCGGCGTACGAGGCCGTCGTCGACGCCGTGCACGATGCAGTTCCGCAGCGACCGGCGAATCCGTTCGTCGATCTCGTTCCGTCTACCGGCGTGAAGCTCACGCCGCGCCACTACGCGTATCTGAAGATCTCCGAAGGCTGCAACCACAATTGCTCGTTCTGCATCATTCCGTCGCTGCGCGGCAAGCTGCGGTCGCGCCGCATCGGCGAAATACTCGACGAGGCCCAAGCGCTCGTACGCGCCGGGGTGAAGGAACTGTTGGTGATCTCGCAAGACACCAGCGCATACGGCGTCGACAAGAAATACCGCACCGACTTCTGGGACGGCCGTCCGATGCGGACCGACATGCTGGAATTGTGCAAGCGTCTCGGCGCGATCGCGCCGTGGGTGCGCTTGCACTACGTGTACCCGTACCCGAACGTCGATCAATTGATTCCGCTGATGGCGGATGGATTGATCCTGCCGTACCTCGACGTCCCGTTGCAGCACGGTGTGCCTCGGATTCTCAAATTGATGCGGCGGCCGGCGGCCGCCGAGAAGACGCTCGAACGCATCGCAGGCTGGCGTTCGCTGTGTCCCGACATCGCCATTCGATCGACCTTCATCGTCGGCTTTCCGGGCGAGACGGACGCCGAGTTCGAGGCGCTGCTGGAGTTCCTGACCGATGCGAATCTCGATCGCGTGGGTTGCTTTGCGTATTCCGACGTCGAAGGCGCGGCGGCGAACGAACTGCCCGACCCGGTGCCCGAAGAAGTCAAGCGCGAGCGACTGGAGCGCCTCATGGAGCATCAGGCGCAGATCAGCGAACGGCGGATGGCCGCAAAGATCGGCCGCACGATGCGCGTGCTGGTCGATGGCGTCGAAGACGACGTCGCAGTCGCGCGTTCGAGCGCCGACGCGCCGGAGATCGACGGTTGCGTTTACATCGGCTCGCGGGACTTGTCTGCGGGCGACTTCGTCGACGTCGAGATCGTCGACGCCGATACCCACGATCTCTATGCAACGGTCTAAGGAGCGTGGTTCTTTGATATTCTGTGCAGCACCGCGATTGGAGTGAATCGGGATGTGGTATTTGATCGAGGATTTCTTCGAACAAGGTTGGCCGGTGAAGCTCTTCACCGCCTGGGGTTGGTTGTCCATCTTGATCATGGTGGCGTCATTCATCGTGCAGGCGCCGAGTGTCATCGAGTACGTGCGAAATACCGTGCACGGAGCTTGACGCGGTCATGTGGCTCTCTTCGCTCACCCATCGCCAACGCGAAGCGCTGCTCGGCCTCGCACACAACGTCGTCGTATCCGACGGGCTGCTCGATCCGAACGAGGAAGGGATGCTCGACGAGTTCAAGCGCGAGATGGAGTTGAATCCGCAGACGGAGTCGCAGTACCTGGAATTGAACGGTGTCGACAAGGTGTTCGACTCGAAGCGATCGCGTGCGATCGCGATCATCAATCTGCTGCGCCTGTCGTACGTCGACGGCGCGTTCGAGATCGAAGAAGAGTGCCTGCTGAAGGAAGTGAGTCGGGCGTTCGGCCTACCGGACTCGGAGTTTCAGCTCATGGACAATTGGGTGCGACGCTTGATGGCGCTCGAGGAAGAAGCCCGCGGCTTCATGTAGCAACCGGCGCGACGCTGCCGGCGAGCTTGCCTTCGATTGCGCCCAATTGAGTGTCGACTTCGTCGCGATCGAGTTGAATCGGCGAATTCGTCCGGAATCGAATCCCGCATCGAAAGGTCCCATCCGGCGTGTAACGGCAGTGATGAGCGGCGCCAACGATTGATTCGAGGCGCGTGCCTGCGTATTTCAGCGTGACGAACAGCGGCTTGTTGACCGGGACGGGTCTACGCAGAACGACGGTGACGCCGAACCGATTGAAGTCGACGACGTCGCCCTGGTGCGTTCCGAAGCGATAGCGGACCGAGATCGACACCTTCATGTCGACGACGGGATATCGCTCCAAATTGCGACGTTCTGGGCATCTGACCATAGCGGGCCATGCTATGGCAGGAGGGGCCGAGCGGCTGTGACGACGGGCACAGATCGACGCCCGACGAAAGCGTCGCTCGGCTGGATGACGCGTGCCAACCCACTTATGATGCCGCGCGTGTTGAGTCGGAAATTCGCATGGAAACCGCGGAACTGATGCGGTGGTTGGAAGATTTGCGAGTCGAGCATCGCGACCTCGACGAGGTCATCAAATACATGATCGAGACAAAACACGCCGACTCGATGCGCATCCAACGGCTGAAGAAACGCAAATTGCGGCTGAAGGACATGATCACGAAGCTCGAGAGCGAATTGATCCCCAATCTGGACGCCTGATGACGGGGCTCAAGCTCGACGATCGAATGCTGACGGTAGCGATCTCGTCGCGGGCGTTGTTCGATCTCGAAGACTCGAACCGGGTATGGCTCGAGGAGGGACTCGAGGCCTACCGGAAGTACCAGATCGCGCACGAAGACGAACCGCTCGAGCCCGGCGAGGCCTATCCCTTCGTCAAGAAACTACTCAACATCAACGACTTGTTGGGGAAGTCCCGAGTCGAAGTGATTCTGCTGTCGCGCAACTCTGCCGACACCGGTCTACGCGTTTTCAACTCGATCCAAGCGCATGGGCTGAACATCACCCGCGCCGCCTTTTGCGGCGGCGAACGGCCGTATCGGTACATCCAGGCGTTCGGCTGCGATCTGTTTTTGTCGACCGACGGCGATGACGTGGTGCACGCGCTCGACCACCAAGTCGCCGCCGCGACGTTGTTGGCGTCGCGCTCGCCGGGCAATCCGTCGTCGGAGCTGAGGATCGCGTTCGACGGCGACTCGGTGCTGTTTTCGGACGAAGCGGATCAGGTGTTCCGTCGGGAAGGCCTCGATGCCTTTGCAGCGATGGAACGCGAGGCGGCCGACCGGCCGTTGGCAGGCGGTCCGTTCAAGAGCTTTTTGGCGGGGCTCCATCGACTCCAACGCGAATTCGACGAACGGGCGTGTCCGATACGGACGGCGCTGGTGACCGCGCGGGCCGCGCCGGCCCATGAGCGGGTCATCCGGACGCTGCGGGCGTGGGATGTGCGGCTCGACGAGTGCTTGTTCTTGGGGGGCGCGGACAAAACCCAATTCCTGCGGGCTTTCGGCGCGGACGTGTTTTTCGACGATCAGCCGCAAAACTGTGAGCGCGCCGTCGGGCACGTCGCCTCCGGTCACGTACCGCAACGTCCCCGCTGATCGAGGCGCTCTCGGCTTGCCAACGCGCCACGAATTGGTGAAAGTGCCTAAGTCCATCGCGTTATAAGTCCGGGACCGCAATCCATGAAGTTGCAGCAGCTCCGCTACATCTGGGAGGTAGCGCACCACGATCTGAATGTGTCTGCGACGGCCCAGAGTCTCTATACCTCGCAGCCTGGAATTTCGAAGCAGATCAGGTTGTTGGAGGATGAACTCGGCGTAGAAGTGTTCTCGCGAAGCGGCAAACACCTGACGCGAGTCACACCGGCGGGCGAGGTGATCATCCGGATCGCGGGCGAGATCCTCCGCCAGGTCGAGACCGTGAAGCAGGCCGCCCAGGAGTTCAGCAACGAGCGCAAGGGGACCCTGTCGATCGCGACGACCCACACGCAGGCGCGTTACGCACTGCCGCGGGTGATCCAAAACTTCCGGACCGACTATCCCGACGTGATTCTGCACATGAACCAGGGCACGCCGCAGCAGATTGCCGAGATGGCCGCGGACGGCACGGTCGACTTCGGCATCGCGACCGAGGGCAGCGACCTGTTCGCCGACCTCGTTCTGATGCCGTGCTACGCGTGGAACCGCTCGGTCGTCGTCCCGAAGGGCCATCCGCTGGCGAACGTCCAGCCGCTCACGCTGGAGGCGGTGGCGGCGGAGCCGATCGTGACCTACGTGTTCGGGTTCACGGGGCGTTCGAAGCTCGACAGCGCGTTCGTCGAGCGGGGTCTGGCGCCGCACGTCGTTTTCACCGCAACGGACACCGACGTCATCAAAACCTACGTACGGCTCGGATTGGGCGTCGGCATCGTCGCCGCGATGTCGTACGACCCGATTCACGACGCCGATCTGGTGGCGCTCGATGCGAGCCATTTGTTCCGCCCGAGCGTGACGTACATCGCCTGTCGCAAGGGCTCGTTCATGCGCCGCTTCATGTTCGACTTCATCGAACTCTTTGCGCCGCATCTCACGCGCGACGTCGTCGAACGAGCGCTCGCGTGTACGAACAGGGCGGAACGGGAAGCGATGTTCGCCGGGATCAAGTTACCGGCGCGCTAGCGCTAAAGCAGGTCGAGTTCCGGGTTTGCGGCGAGCAACAGCTGCGCGTCGTCGGTTTGAGTCGCCGCCTCCAAGACCTCCTTCACGAACTTCAGGAACACCGTATAGGTGACGGTCTTGGATGCGGTCTCGACAATGAAGAACGGTGCGCGCTCGACGCCGAGTTCGGCCGCCAAACGCATGCCTTCCGACTGCGGGTCGCGTTCGTCGGCAACGACCACACGGTCGATCGCGCGCCAATGACCGCCGGCCGCGAGCCGTTCCTCGACGTCACGGCATTTTCCACACGGCTCTCCGCTCGCGAGGATCTTTTTGACGAAGGTGATCTTTCGGTCGGCCATCGGGCGTTCAGCCGACGATCTTCACCGCGCGGACGTTCTGGCCATGCAGACCGCACTCCTTGCCTGCCGCTTCCTCCCACCACCAGCGGCCGTTGCGCTCGTGCTCGTGCGGACCGATCGCGCGCGTGCAGGGCTCGCAGCCGATGCTCATGAAGCCGGCATCGTGCAGCGGGTTGTACGGAACATCGTTGGCGCGGATGTAGCTCCAGACGTCGGCGGAGGTCCAGCCGGCCAGCGGGTTGTACTTCACCACGGGGTGATCGACGGTCGAAAACGCAGCGTCATCCTGAACGGTCGGCACATCGACGCGGGTGACGCTTTGATCGCGGCGTTGACCGGTGATCCAAGCATCCAGGCCCGCGAGATGCCGCCGCAGCGGCTTGATCTTGCGGATCGAGCAGCATTCTTGGTGGCCGTCTCGATAAAAGCTAAACAGGCCTTTGCGTCGGACCAGGTCTTGGACGTCGTCCGGATCCGGCGACAGCAAGTCGATACGGATCCCATAGTGGTCGCGGACGCGTTCGATGAAGCGGTAGGTCTGCGGATGTAACCGTCCGGTATCGAGCGAGAAGACCTGCACGTCGGCGCGGATCTTGGTCGCTATGTCGATCAGCACGACGTCCTCGGCACCGCTGAACGAAATCGCGATTCGATCGGCCTCGAAGCGAGACAACGCGTCGGCAATCACCGATTCTGCGGTTTCGCCCTGGAGCGCCTCGACAGCCTGTGCTTCGATCGATCGCGTGGCCATGCCGGACTCTTCTTTGTTTCGACGTGGCGGGCGAGAGTAGCAACCGGGTTTTGGGCTCAAAAATACTTTGTACTTCTATGCTTACAACACCGCCGGCCTCGTCTAAGATCGGCCGCCTTTTTTGACGGGAATTCGCGTTTCCCGTGGAACATCGGGACGACTATGGACGTGCTCTGCCTGGACCTCGAAGGTGTGCTGATTCCCGAGATCTGGATCGGCGTAGCAGAACGGACAGGTATCGAAGCACTCCGCAAGACGACCCGCGACGTTCCGGTCTACGACGACTTGATGCGGATGCGGCTCAAGATCCTCGATGAGCACCGCATCGATCTCGCGACCATTCGAAGCGTCATACAAACCCTCGAGCCGCTGCCGGGAGCCGCCGGCTTTTTGACGTGGGCGCGCCGCCGTTTTCAGGTGGCGATCATCTCCGACACGTTCTATGAGTTCTGCCAGCCCATGATGGAGAAGCTCGGGTGGCCGATGCTGTTGTGTCATCGACTGGAGGTCGTCGACGGACGCATCGCCGGTTACCGCATTCGGCAGCCGGATCCCAAGCGCCAATCGGTCAAGGCATTCCAGGCGTTGCAGTATCGGGTGCTCGCCGTCGGCGATTCGTACAACGACATCCCGATGCTCGATCAAGCCGATCTGGGATTCTTCTACCGGTGCCCGCAGACGGTCGCGGACGAGTATCCGAAGTTCCCTCGGGCCGAGAGCTACGAAGCCCTGCAGAATTTGCTCGAACGAAAGCCTGCTTCCGCATAGAGCAGCCGCTCGCGTCGGCGTCGGCCCCGATCGGTGCGTTACACTGCGCGGCTGCCGGTGCGTTCGACGGTCGATGGCGTATCATGCGCGGACGCCCGATCGGGCCGAAGATTCGCTGCGCGAACCACCGCGACGGCGACGCGCACGAACAACGACAACGAATGCGCGAATTGCGATGAATCACGGAGAATCTGACGGATGACACATCAGACCAGTGCTGGAGGTCGGCTGCGCGCCGCGCTCGCGGTCGAACGGCCGTTGCAGATCGTCGGTGCGATCAATGCGTACTCGGCGATGATGGCGGAGCGCGTGGGCTACAAAGCAATCTACTTATCCGGCGCGGGCGTCGCGAATGCGTCGTACGGATTGCCCGACCTCGGCATGACCTCGCTAGACGATGTTTTGGACGACGTTCGTCGGATCACGGCCGCGAGCAGCTTGCCCCTGCTCGTCGACATCGACACGGGGTGGGGCGGCGCGTTCAACATTGCACGCACGATCAAGGCGATGACACGCGCCGGTGCGGCGGCGGTCCACATCGAAGACCAGGTCGCACAGAAGCGGTGCGGGCACCGTCCGAACAAAGCGATCGTCCCAACCGACGAGATGCTCGATCGAATCAAGGCGGCGGTCGATGCGAAGATCGATCCGGAGTTCATCGTCATGGCGCGCACCGACGCGCTTGCGGTCGACGGCTTCAACGCAGTGATCGATCGCGTCGTTGCGTTCGTCGACGCCGGCGCCGATGCGATCTTCGCCGAGGCGATGACCGACCTCGATATGTACAAGCGCGTCGTCAACGCGGTCGATGTACCCGTGCTCGCGAACATCACCGAATTCGGTCAAACGCCGCTCTATACCACGCAAGAGCTCGGCAGCGTCGGCATCGCGATGGCGTTGTATCCGTTGTCGGCGTTCCGCGCGATGAGCCAAGCGGCGTTGAACGTCTACAAAACGATTCGCAGCGAAGGCACACAGAAGAGCGTCGTGCCGACGATGCAGACACGAATGGATCTGTACGATTTTCTGGGCTACCACGACTACGAGCGCAAGCTCGACGAGTTGTTCAAAAACGAAGATTCGAGGGAGGCGGGCTGATGGCGACGGAGAAGAAACTGACGGGTGCGGGTCTGCGGGGTCAGAGCGCCGGCGAAACGGCGTTGTGCACCGTCGGCAAGACGGGCACCGGTCTCACTTATCGCGGTTACGACATCTCGGAACTCGCCGACGGTGCGACGTTCGAGGAGGTCGCGCACCTGATCCTGTACGGCGCGTTGCCGAACAAGCCCCAACTCGAAGCGTACAAAGCGCGCTTGCGCAAACTGCGCGCGTTGCCGAAGTCGGTCACTGACGTGCTGGAACGCATTCCGCGATCGGCGCACCCGATGGACGTCATGCGAACGGGTTGTTCGTTCCTCGGCAACGTCGAACCCGAAGGCGATTTCGGCCGTCAGCAGGAAGTCGCCGATCGCTTGTTGTCGGCGCTACCTGCGATCATCAACTACTGGTACCGCTACAGCCACGATGGCGTGCGCATCGCGACGGATACCGACGAAGATTCGCTCGCCGGGCACTTCCTGCACTTGCTACACGGCAAGAAGCCGAGCGACCTCCATCAGCGCGTGATGGACGTTTCGCTGATCCTCTACGCCGAACACGAATTCAACGCATCCACGTTCACCGCGCGCGTTTGCGCCTCGACGCTCTCCGACATGCACTCGTGCGTGACCGGTGCGATCGGATCCTTGCGCGGACCGCTGCACGGCGGCGCGAACGAAGCGGCGATGGAGATGATCGAGAAATTCTCGTCGCCGCAACAGGCGGTCGACGGCATCAAAGGGATGCTGGCGCGCAAGGACAAGATCATGGGTTTCGGTCACGCGATCTATTCGACGTCGGATCCGCGCAACGCGATCATCAAGCAGTGGGCCGAGAAGCTCGCGAAGGAAGCGAACGACAAGGTCCTGTATCCGGTGTCGGTGGCCGTCGAAAAGACCATGTGGGACGAGAAGAAGCTGTTCGCGAACGCCGACTTCTTCCATGCGTCCGCATACCACTTCATGGGAATCCCGACGAAGTTGTTCACGCCGATCTTCGTTTGTTCGCGCGTGTCCGGGTGGACGGCGCACGTGATGGAGCAGCGGTCGAACAACCGCATCATCCGCCCGAGTGCGGACTACATCGGCCCGGCGCCGCGCCCCTTCGTCAAATTGTCAGCCCGCTAACAGGAGAATCCGCGACAAATGAGTTCCAATGTAGACCTCAACGTTCGACCCGATCCCGACAAGGAGCTGGTCGACATTGCCGACTACGTCACCGGCTTCACGATCAAGAGCGTGGAGGCATACGACACGGCCCGCAATTGTCTGATCGACACGCTGGGTTGCGGATTCCTCGCACAGCGCTTTCCGGAATGCAGCAAACACCTTGGCCCGATCGTTCCCGGTACGACAGTGGTCAACGGTGCGCGCGTCCCCGGTACGCAATTCGAACTCGACCCGGTAAAGGCGGCCTGGGACATCGGCTGCATGATTCGTTGGCTCGACTTCAACGATACGTGGCTCGCGGCGGAGTGGGGACATCCGTCCGACAACCTCGGCGGGATTTTGGCGGTTGCCGACTACGTCAGCCGTTGCAACGTCGCGGTCGGCAAACGTCCGCTCGTAGTACGTGACGTGTTGACCGCCATGATCAAAGCACACGAGATTCAGGGGTGCCTTGCGCTCGAGAACAGCTTCAACCGCGTCGGTCTCGACCACGTGCTGTTGGTTCGCGTCGCGTCGACGGCGGTCGTGACGCAGCTGCTCGGCGGCACGCGTGAACAAATCATCGATGCGCTGTCGCATGCGTGGATCGACGGTTCGTCGCTCCGCACGTATCGACATGCGCCGAATGCCGGCCCTCGCAAATCGTGGGCGGCGGGCGACGCGACGAGCCGGGCAGTGCGCCTCGCGATGCTGGTGCTGAAGGGCGAGATCGGTTACCCGAGCGCGCTGACGGCGCCGAAGTGGGGCTTCTACGACGTCTCGTTCAAAGGCCAACCGTTCAAGTTCCAACGGCCGTACGGCTCTTACGTGATGGAGAACGTGCTGTTCAAGATTTCGTTCCCGGCGGAGTTCCACGCGCAGACGGCCGTCGAGGCCGCCGTTGCGTTGCACCCGAAGGTGATCGGCCGTCTCGATCAGATCGATCGCATCGTGATGACCACCCACGAGTCGGCGATCCGGATCATCAGCAAGACCGGAGCACTCAACAATCCGGCGGACCGCGATCATTGCTTGCAGTACATGGCGGCCATTGGCTTGCTTAAAGGTAACTTGATCGCGGAGGACTACGAAGACGACGTAGCGGCGGATCCGCGCGTCGACCGTGTTCGCGATTTGATGGTGATCGAAGAAGACAAACGGTACAGCCGCGAATACCACGAACCGGACAAACGCTCGATCGCGAACGCGATTCAGGTCTTCTTCAAGGACGGCAGCAAAACCGAGAAGGTCGAAGTGGAATACCCGATCGGGCATCGCCGGCGTCGCAAAGAGGGCATTCCGATTCTCGAGGACAAGTTTCGTCGGAACCTGGCCGTCCGCTTCCCGGGACGTCGCTCGGCGCAGATTTTCGATCTCTGCAAGGATCAGAAGAAGCTCGAAGCGATGCCGGTCAACGAGTTCATGGACCTGCTCGTCATCTAACGATTACGTCGAGGCGCGATCGTTCTTACAAAAGGGGAAGGGCGGCCATCGGCCGCCCTTCTTCTTTCCGGCGTCGTACGCGTCAGTGTGCTTTGCGGAACTGCGCTTCCTCGGTCGAACCGGTCAGCGCGGTGACCGACGATTGGCCGCCTTGAATGACTTGCGCGACGTCGTCGAAATAGCCGGTGCCCACTTCCTGCTGGTGGCTGACGAACGTATAGCCGTCCTGTGCTGCGGCGAACTCGGCCTCCTGCAGTTCTACATAGGCCGACATTTGCCGTTCGACGTAGCCTTTCGTCAGCGTGAACATGTTGAACCACATCGAGTGGATGCCGGCGAGCGTGATGAACTGGAACTTGTAGCCCATCGCGGCCAATTCGCGCTGGAATTTCGCGATCGTCTTGTCGTCGAGGTTCTTCCGCCAGTTGAACGACGGCGAACAGTTGTACGACAGCATCTGATCCGGGTGTTCCTTCTTGATGGCTTCGGCGAAGCGCTTCGCTTCGTCGAGTGACGGCACCGCGGTTTCACACCAGATCAAATCGGCGTACGGCGCGTAGGCGAGACCTCGCGAGATCGCTTGATCGAGGCCGGCGCGCGTCTTGTAGAAGCCTTCCGACGTGCGCTCGCCCGTGATGAACGGCCTGTCCCACTCGTCGATGTCTGATGTCACCATGTCCGCGGCGTTCGCATCGGTGCGGGCCATCAAAATCGTTGGGACGTCGCAGACATCTGCGGCGAGGCGTGCCGCGATCAATTTCTGAACTGCTTCGGTCGTCGGCACGAGCACTTTGCCGCCCATGTGGCCGCACTTCTTCACCGAGGCGAGCTGATCCTCGAAATGCACGCCGGCGGCGCCGGCGCCGATCATCGCCTTCATCAATTCGAATGCGTTGAGAACGCCGCCGAAGCCGGCTTCGGCGTCGGCAACGATCGGCGCGTAGAAGTCGATGCCGTCGTCGATCCCCTTCGACCACTGAATCTCGTCGGCACGACGGAAGGCGTTGTTGATGCGGTTGACCAACGTCGGCACTGAATTGACCGCGTACAACGATTGGTCGGGGTACATCGTTTCCGACGTGTTGTTGTCGGCGGCGACCTGCCAGCCGGAGCAGTAGATCGCCTTGATGCCGGCTTTGACCTGCTGAACGGCCTGACCGCCGGTCACCGCGCCGAGCGCGTTGACGAACGATTCCTTCGTCATCAAATCCCACAGCTTGTCGGCGCCGTGCGCGGCCAACGCGCTGCGGTGTGGAATGGTACCGCGCAGTTTGACGACGTCGGCGGCGTTGTATCCACGTTTCACGCCCCGCCAACGCGGGTTCTTCTTCCACTCCGCTTCCAGTTCTTTGATCTGCTCGGCGCGCGGTTTGCGCGGAACGAAATGCAGTGCCATCGGGGTCGCCTCTTGGTTCCGGGTGGAGGCTGCGAATTCTAGAGAGCGGGACTGGAAAGAAAAGTGAAAGGTTGAAAACTAACACTTGCCCGAGCGGAATCGGTCACACGCTTCGACCGATTCCGCGACGGCGTCAGAGGAGCTCGTAGGCCGGTAGCGTGAGGAAGTCGGCGAGCTCGTCGCCGGTCGTCAGTCGGTCCATCAGTTCGGCGGCCTCGCGGAATTTGCCGTCCTGATAACGCGCGTCGCCGACCTCGTTCCGTACGACCTGCAGCTCTTCGTTGAGCATTTCCCGGAACAGAGCCTTGGTGACGGTCTTGCCGTTCGACAGCTGCTTGCCGTTCTGAATCCATTGCCAGATCGATGCCCGCGAAATCTCCACGGTTGCGGCGTCTTCCATCAGTCCGTAGACGGGGACGCAGCCGGTACCGGAGATCCATGCCTCGATGTACTGGATCGACACGCGGATGTTGGTGCGCATCCCTGCCTCGGTTCGGTCGCCGGACGGCACGGCCAATAGGTCGGCCGCAGTCGTCGGCGCGTCCGTCTCGCGTGTGACGTCGAGTTGGTTCGACCGGCCTTGCGGAATGTGTCGATCGAACACTTCCAACGCGATGTCCGCGAGACCGGGATGCGCGATCCACGTACCGTCGTGACCGTTCGTGGCTTCGAGCGTTTTGTCTGCGCGCACTTTCGTCGCGACGACTTCGTTCTGCTTGGCGTCCTTGCTCGGAATGAACGCGGCCATGCCTCCCATCGCGAGCGCGCCGCGGCGATGGCAAGTGCGTATGAGTAATCGCGAGTACGCGCTCAGAAACGGTTTATCCATTGTGAGCACTTGCCGATCCGGCAACACCCGATCGGGGTGGCGTCGCAGCGTCTTGATGTAGCTGAAGATGTAGTCCCAACGACCGCAATTGAGCGCGACGACGTGGTCGCGCAGCGCGTAGAGGATCTCGTGCATCTGGAACGCCGCAGGCAACGTTTCGATCAGGAAGGTCGCCTTAATCGTTCCGGCGGGAACCTTGAAGCGTTGCTCCGCGTAGGTGAACACCGCGTCCCACCACGCGGCTTCCTCGTGGCTCTGAATCTTCGGCACGTAGTAGTAGACGCCGGTACCGAGCGCGCGGCGACGTTCGAAGTTGTGGAAGAAATACATCCCGAAATCGAAGAGACACCCCGGGATCCGCTCGCCGAGTCGCGAGCCGATGTGTTTTTCGCTCAGATGCAGACCGCGCACGCGCGCGATCAACACGGCTGGATTCGTCTTGAGGCTGTAGACCCTACCGTCGGGATTCGTGAATTGGATGGTGCGGCGATTCGCATCGCGCAAATTGAGCTGCCCATCCACGACGTTCTGCCAGGTCGGCGCCAGCGAGTCTTCGAAGTCGGCCATGAAGACGCGCACGTTCGCGTTGAGCGCATTGATGATCATCTTGCGATCGACTGGACCCGTGATCTCGACGCGACGGTCGAGGAGGTCGTTGGGAATTCCCGCGATCTTCCAATCGCCTTCGCGAATCGATTTCGTCTCGGGCAGAAAATCCGGAAGTTCGCCTGCGTCCATACGGGCTTGGAATGCGCTGCGTTTCTCCATCAGCTTCGCAAGCGGGGGCTGGAAGCGTTCGACCAGTTCGGCAACGAATGCCATCGCATCGTCGGTGAGGATTTCCCGGTATTCCGCTGTAAGGCGACCGCGTACCTGAAGGCCGCCGATCGTTTGAACGTCTGCGGTCATTGAATCTCACCGGTGCTGAAAAAGGGGCGCAATCATGCCGCCCGGTTCGCGACAGTGTCAATTTGCGCGGGCGGGCGCGGCTACGTCGTCGAGACGCACGTAGATCGTGCGTTCCGTCGGGTTGTAGACGCCGATCGATTGCCACGCATTCGTGGGCAACGGCACGTGATGACTCGTGCCGCCGTACTCGACGATCAACTGTGCGCGATCGTGGGCGGCGGGGATTTGCACCGTCAGCGTGATCGGCGTCGACGCGTATGCACTGGCCGAGTCGAGCGGCAGATATAGATGCCCGAGCTCGATAACG
>Ga0335084_10002804_pt1 | contig 16894 bp, 17 predicted proteins | sample Lox_Sample_44_FD_206721 | JGI IMG/M metagenome (GOLD analysis project Ga0335084, IMG submission 206721) | Soil microbial communities from Loxahatchee National Wildlife Refuge, Florida, United States - Lox_Sample_4.4 | ecosystem: Environmental > Terrestrial > Soil > Wetlands | place: USA... | reverse complement strand
TCCATGCTGCACCGGCCCCCCATCCTCTTCCTCGATGAGCCCACGGTAGGCCTTGATCCCGTCGCGCGGGACGCCGTGTGGGAGAGGGTCGAAGATCTCCGGAAGCGGTACGGCACCACGATCTTCTTCACCACCCATCTGATGGACGAGGCCGACCACCTGTGCACCCGCCTGGCGATCATGCATCGGGGGCGGGTGGTGGCGATCGGCACACCGGCCGAGCTCAAGGCGGCAATCGGCGGCGTTGAGACGACACTGGACGACGTGTTCATCCACTATGCAGAAGGAGCCGTGGAGGCAGGCGGGACATACCGTGAGACCTCTCAGATTCGAAGAACCGCCAAGCGGCTGGGTTGAGGCGGCCGGCACGGTGTCGATCAGGCCCGTGGCGAGCGTCATCCGGTTCGTGGAAAAGACGCTCGTCATCGCCGAGCTCGAGGCACGGAAGCTTCGCCATGATCCGACCGAGCTCTTGACCCGGGCCATCCAACCGGCGCTCTGGTTCGTGGTGCTCGGCGGCGTCTTCACTCGAACGCACGCGATTCCCACGGGTGGGCTTCCATACCTGGACTTCATGGCGCCGGGGATCCTGGCCCAGAGCGTGCTGTTCATCGCGATCTTCTACGGCATCGCCGTGATCTGGGAGCGGGACCTCGGGGTGGTGCACAAGCTGCTCGTGAGCCCCACCCCGCGCGCGGCGCTGGTGTTGGGCAAGGCTCTCTCGGCCGGCGTGCGTGGGCTATCGCAGGCGGTCATCATCTACGCCCTTGCCTGGCTGCTCGGCGTGCGAATCAACTGGCATCCGCTCGCCCTCATCGGTGTCCTTGTCGTCGTCCTCCTGGGCGCGGCCTGCTTCTCGACGCTCTCGTTGATCATTGCGGCGTTGGTCAAGACTCGCGAACGCTTCATGGGGATCGGGCAGGTGCTGACCATGCCGCTCTTCTTTGCGAGCAACGCGATCTATCCGATAGAGATCATGCCGCCCTGGCTGCGCGTGTGTGCCCAGGTGAACCCGTTGACGTACGAGGTGGATGCCCTGCGGGCGCTGATGCTGCCGGCTGGAGTGAGCGTACATGGGATCGCCGCGGATCTGGGTGTGCTCATCGCGGCATTGACGGCACTGGTCCTCATCGGAGCCGCTCTCTACCCGCGCATCGCCAGTTAGGCGAGCTAAGGAGGATCATCGTGAGCCGGATCCGTCGGATCGTCTATGCATCAGATTTCTCCAAGGCTTCACGGCCCGCCTTTGTGACGGCCGTCGAGCTGGCAAAGGCGCACCGAGGCGAGCTCCTCGTGCTTCACGTGCTGAGCATCGTCCCGCCGCTCCTCGGTGAGGGATACGTGTCGCCGCAGGTGTGGGACGAGATTGAAGCAGGCGCGCGAGCGACCGCCGAGAGGGAGCTCAGCAGGCTGGTGACCACGGCGCGGAAGGCGCGGATCCGAGTGAAGAGCCTCTTGGTCCTCGGGAGTCCCTACGATGACATCGCGCGCACGGCGAGGCGAACGCAAGCGGACCTCCTCGTGATAGGGACGCATGGACGAACCGGACTCACGAAGGCGCTGCTCGGCAGCGTCGCCGAGCGTGTGCTGAGGACGGCCCCCTGTCCAGTGATGACGGTACGGGACGCCAGGCACTGAGTCGAGCTCGCCCTGACATGGGGCCGACCCACGACATTGAGGCTTCCCCGCCCCACCCTGGGCCGGTCGAGGCTGCCGCAACGCCTCGCGAACACCCTGGAATCATTGAATTCGATGTTTGGCACCGGCGTTGCTCCACCAGGGGAGCGCCACGACGGCAGACGGCGTCGGGCCTGGATAGGGTTGTCGTGATGACAAAGAGATTCCTGATGCCGGTCGTCCGCTCCCCCGCGCGCAGGCCGGGCTGGCGCGACAGTGCGGTTGCTTCACGTGGCCCCCGAGCCGTCCAGGACGCTAAGGGGCGCGTCGTAGCCTACGCGGACCAGGAGATGGACTATCTGCGCATTCTGGAGGGCTGCGCCATCCTCTCTGAACGCTCTGGAGACTTCACGATTGAAGGGTTTCCGTCGCTGGGCGATCGGTCAAAGCCATGTGATCGGCCCGATTGGTGCCGATAGTGAAAACACCGCGGCACATAGGCGTCGTGACGGCGGGCGGCGATTGCCCGGGGATGAACGCGGCCCTGCGTGCCATCGTGAAGTCGGCCGTCCATCGTCACGGTCTCCAGGTGACAGGCTTTCTCGATGGCTTCGCCGGGCTGCTTGCAGATCAGGCACGGCCTCTCGGAATCGATGACGTCTCCGGCATCCTGATTCAAGGCGGGACCATCCTTGGCACATCCAACCGCGATGACCCTTTTCACGTCCCCGTGCAGGGCCCAACCGCCCGCACGCATGTCGACCGGTCTGATGCCGTCCTCGCGACACTCTCGCGTCGGGGCATCGATGCGCTCGTCGTCATCGGCGGCGACGGGAGCCTGACGATCGCGCAGCGACTCGGACAAAAGGGAGTCCCCATCGTCGGCATTCCGAAGACCATCGACAACGACGTGTCGGGCACGGATCGGAGCGTGGGCTTCGATTCAGCCCTGTCCATCGCGACCGAGGCCGTGGACCGGCTGCACTCGACCGCCGCCTCTCACCACCGGATCATGGTCCTCGAGCTCATGGGCCGCAATGCCGGCTGGATCGCGCTGGAAGCCGGAATTGCCGGGGGAGGGGACGTCATCCTGATCCCCGAGATTCCGTTCCGCTACGAGGCGGTGGCCGAGGGGATTCTGAACCGGGTCAAGCGCGGCCGCCGGTTCTCCATCGTCGTGGTGGCGGAAGGGGCGAAGCGCCCCAGCGGCGGGACGGTGGTGCGTGAGCTCATCGAGGACAGTCCCGACCCCGTTCGGCTGGGGGGCATCGGGGCCGTGATCGCCCACTCGCTCGGAGCGCTGGTGCCGTTCGAGGTGCGGTACGTCGTGTTGGGGCACATCCAGCGCGGCGGCGCTCCGACGCCCTTCGACCGGATCCTCGCGACACGGTTCGGCGTGGCGGCGCTACAGGCCCTGATCGATGGCGATCAGGGGGCCATGGTCGCGCTGAATGGCAACCGAATCGACCGCGTGTCTATCGTCGATGCGGTCTCCAAGAGAAAGAACGTCGATCCCGTGGGCGAGCGAGTGACCATGGCCCGGAGTATCGGGACGGTGTTCGGAGACGAGTGAAATCTACGCGGCCTCCCAGATCTCCTTGAGATCGGAAGGCAACTGGGCCAGGATGTCGTCCGCCTCGCCCGGCGAGAGCTGAGCCTTGAGGGCCGTGAAGACGCCGATCGTCATGAACCGCGCCTCCCGCGTCGAGACCAGCCCTGCCTCGCTCTTCACCCGATCGTAGAATTCCTTCCGGCTCAGCTTGACGGGCTTGCGCCCGGGCGCCTCTCCCTCTTTCCACACGAGCTTGAGGTCTCGCGGCAGCTGCGCGACCGCCTGCCGAGCCTCCTCCGGGGTGAGCCGGTCGCGCAGCGCGTGGAGGACGGCGGCCGTCCCCCGCTTGACCACCTCCCGATTTGTCTCACCCGTCTCGTCGATCACTCGTCGATAAAATGTCAGGGTGCTCATGACCTCATCCTCCGTGGCGGCACATCGAGACCATGCTCCCGGCGCTCCGCTCTCTCGATGATCGGGTGGCTACTCAACCGGCGATCACGCCGTGGGAGCGGCCGACCTTGACGAACGCCGCGACGGCGCGATCGAGATCTTCCGGCTCGTGGGCGGCGCTGATCTGCACACGTATCCGTGCCTGTCCTTTCGGGACGACCGGATAGGAAAAGCCGACGACGTAGATGCCCTCCTCGAGAAGCTCGGCCGCCATTCCGTGGGCGAGCCGCGCCTCGCCGAGCTGGATGGGGACGATAGGATGCTCACCCGACCGGATCTGAAACCCGGCTTCCGCCATGGCCAGACGGAACCGTCGAGTGTTGGCCGCGAGCCGCTCCAGTTGCGCGCTGGTGTGCGAAAGCAGCTCCAGGCAGGCAAGGGATGCGCAGACAAGCGCCGGCGGCAGCGTGTTTGAGAAAAGATACGGGCGCGAGCGCTGGCGCAAGAGACCGACGATCTCCTGGCGGGCCGCCGTGAACCCACCACTCGCCCCGCCCAGGGCCTTGCCGAGGGTGGAGGTGACCATGTCCACGCGCCCGGCAACCCCGCAGTGCTCGGGCGTGCCCCGCCCGGTCGGTCCGAAGAAGCCGGTGGCGTGGCTGTCATCGACCATCACGAGCGCGTCATATCGCTCCGCCAGCGCGCAGATCTCGGCGAGCGGCGCCACATCACCGTCCATGGAGAAGACACCATCGGTCGCGATCAGGCGCGTCCGGGCGCCCCGGGCCTCCTGGAGGACGCGCTCGAGATCCGACATATCACGATGCTCGTAGCGGTAGCGTTCGGCGCGGCAGAGCCGGACGCCATCGATGATGGAGGCGTGATTGAGGGCGTCGGAGATGACGGCATCGCCGTCGTCGAGAAGCGTCTCGAAGAGGCCTCCATTGGCGTCGAAGCACGACGTGTAGAGGATAGCGGCCTCCATGCCGAGGAAGCGCGCGATGGCCGCCTCGAGCTCCTTGTGAATGCTCTGGGTTCCGCAGATGAAGCGGACGCTGGCCAGCCCGAAGCCCCAGCGCGTCAGTCCCTCCTGCGCGGCGCGAATCAGCGCCGGATCGTTGGCCAGCCCGAGGTAGTTGTTGGCGCAGAAGTTGAGCACCTCGCGTCCGGCGACCGTCACCCGAGCCCCCTGGGGTCCCTCGAGAACGTGCTCGCCCTTCCAGAGCCCTGCCTCGCGGATCGCGTCAAGCTCCGCCTGTAGTCGCGTCTTTGCCTCACCGTACATGGCTCGTCTCCGTGGAAGCTGGCGCCAAACGGCCGCTCACGAGGCCCGAGCGTACTGGCGCATGATGTTGGGCAATAGATACTCGGCGAACGTCCGCTCGAGATCGTGGGCAGGCCGGAAGTTCCAGTCATGGCGAGCGCGGGTGTCGTCCACGTCCCCCGGCCAGGAATCCACGATGGCCTGCCGGCGTCGATCGGGGGCAAAGGTGATCTCAGCGCCGGCGAAGGCCTGGCGGACCAGCGCGGCCAGCTCACCGGCGCTCGCGCTGAAGGCGGCGACGTTGTACGCGGAGGGTGTCACTGATTCCCGGGAGGCGTTCAGCAATGTGAGCAGCGCGGTGATCGCGTCTGGCATCGCCATGAACGGGATACGGGTGTCGTCACGCACGAAGCACACATAGGGGCGACCCTGCGCGGCCGCGTGGATCATCTCGGATGCGTAGTCGCTGGTTCCGCCGCTCGGCACGGTGAAGGCCGAGATCAGACCGGGGAAGCGGATCGCGCGAAAATCCACGCCGCTGGGCTCGATTTGTACCGCCAGCTGGCGATAGTGGCGGGCGAAATAGCGACCGAGATGCTCGCAGTAGAGCTTGTTGCAACCGTACATGGTGACGGGCAGGAGCCACTCGCTCTCGACGACCCTGCCCGCCTCGCGCTTGGTGTCCAGGTCCGGGAGGCCGTAGACGGCGATGGAGCTCGGGAAGAGGAACTTCACGGGGCGGCCGTGCGAGCGGGCCTCTTCGACGGCGAGGCGAAGAAGCCCCAGCGTTCCCTGCACGTTGACCTCGTGGGCGGTCTCGGGGACAAATTCGGCCCGCGTCGACAGCAGAGCGGCCAAATGGAACACGGCAGAGATCTCGAATTCGCTTCTGAGCCTCTCCAGCAGATGGCCATCGAGGATGTCGCCGACCCGGGCCGCCATGCAGTGGCGGGACACCTCTGGTTCGAGGGGGCGCACATCGAGCGCAAGAATATCGAACGTCCCGATCTCGGCCAGGCGGGTGATGAGGCCATGCCCCATCTCCCCACTGGCTCCGGTCACCAGCACGACAGGCTTGCGTGCCATCGTGATGTCTCCCCGCGCATGCTCGAGCCGATGCTGTGTCTCACCCCGGTCCACGACCATCTCGCGCACCCCCGATCAGGGCGCCCGGGAGGTGTGACGCGCACCCCATCACATGCGTGATGGCGTCGGTGTCGTAGGCATCGCCCGAATGATAACCGGCAAAGAAGGCGTTGAGCCGGCCCACCCGGTCCAGCCGGACCCCGATCGACTGCAGGCCGATCGAGACACCATAGTTCGTGAAAGCGAACTTGACCTGCGGCAGCCCGGGCTCACGGCAGAAGTAGCCCGGCGGGTCCACCCACATCGACTCGAGGGTGGTGAGCGCCCGAGCGCGTTGCTGGGCCGCCCAGGCTTCGCCCGGAAAGAAATGCGACAGCCAAAGCATCATGCCCAGGCCCAGGTCCTGGGTAATGCGCAGAGCCCGATAGCTCCGCTCCACGAGGTCGCGCATCTCGGCGATCTCTCCGGCGAGGCCGTCGGCGTCGAGCACTCGGTAGACAACATAGCCGTGGAAGGCGTCGAGCGCTCCCAGGCCGTATCCGGGGTAGACGCCGCTCAGGTCCTCGAGCATCTTCCAGATGACCCCGACCCCGGGCACGACAAACCGGGGGTGAATCGCTCGCGCCAGCGTCACCGCGCGCTCGCGATAGCCCGGCCGGACGGTGCCCAGCCGGCCGAGCGCGAACAGCCACATCGCGAGGTAGTGGAAGTACTGGCCATCGCGCTCGGGAGCCTCGCCGATACGGAGCCCGATCCGCCGGCCGAGGACCCGGTCGACCTCGGCGACGACCCACTCCGCGTCGTCGAGATATCGCCTTTCGCCGAGCAGCCGGAAGAGCGAGACGAGCAAGACCACCCCGAAGGCATCCGTCCACAGGTAACGCAGGCCGTTCGGCCAGATCCGCTGCTCGCGCATCCACTGGAGCCGAGCAAGGACAGGGGAAACATCGCGGCAGACGCTCGTCTCTCGAGCCACGGTCGCTACACTCCGAACGGGTAGGTCTCGGGCATCCCCACCGTCGACGTCCGGCCCAGGGCAGTGACAGCCACGGTGCGATCGAACCACACATACTCGTCGAACTGCGCCGGGAGGCTGGCCTGAAAATAGTGGCTGGCCAGCTCGCTCTCCGGCCGATAGATGACCCCGATCGCCCGCTCGAGGCGTGGAGCGAGGAGCTCCTCGCACACGGCGTCGCGGACAGGATGGCGCAGGGCAAGCAGGAAGGCCGGCACCGCGGCATCGTGGCACAGGCGCTCGTAGCTCTCCGCGTGGGCGGGGCGCACGTCCTTGATCTCGAGAGGCGCGTCCCAGTCGGAGGCGGCCGCCACCGTGCCGTGATCGGTGCCGAAACCTACCAGATAGGCGCTTTCCCGATGTGCCGCCCGGCAGAGGCGGCCGACATTGTGCTCGCCGCGAGCGCCCATCTCGGTCGCCGCGGCGTCACCTACGTGGGAGTTGTGCTCCCAGACCACGATCCTGCTCTCGGGTCCGTGAAAGGCGAGCAGGGCCTCGAGGGTGTCGAACATGTGCTGGTCTCGCAGGTTCCAGGACGCGGTGGAGCCGTAGTAGAGCGTTCGATAGTAGCGTTCCGCGTCGGCCACGAGGCGCGCGTTCTGGGCGGCGTCGAAGAACCGCTCTCCATCCCGCAGGCTGTAGTCGAGGCGCCGGGCCAGCAGGTCGCGGAGCACCGCAACCACCTCTCCCTCGCACGACCGGTAGCGCCCGGTCAGCGCGGCCCGAGCGTACGTCGCGGGGTTGCGCTCCCACGGCGTGAGCCGTCCATAGCGCGTGCGGGCCACATCGGCCGCGGCAGGATCTACCTGCTCCAGATAGCCGATGACCGCAGCCGCCGATGTGTACAGGCTGTACAGGTCCAGTCCGTGGAAGCTCGCGTGTCGCGCGGGATCTCGGATCCGGCCGTTGTGGGCCCGGAGCCACTCGACGAACTCGTGGACCTCCGTGTTCCGCCACATCCAGGTGGGGAAACGGCTGAAGGCGGCCTCCTGCCTCACCAACGCGGGAGGACGGTGGCGCACGTAGCGATCGACTCGGGCGGCGTCCGGCCAGTCGGCTTCGACCGCCACGGCGCGAAAGCCTCGACGGACGATGAGCTCGCGCGTGATCCGCGCGCGCATGCGGTAGAACTCCGAGGAGCCGTGCGTAGCCTCGCCGAGCAACACGACGCGGGCGTCGCCGATACGGTCCAGCAGCGCGTCGAGCTCGACCGACTCGATGCCGTCGATGAGCTCGGCCGTCTCCCGGAGCAGCGCCGTGATCGGTCTCGCCCGCAGCCTCGTGGGCCTGATTCCCTGCATCGAGGCGGGCTCTTCCCACCCCTCGGCCCCGATCAGAGGAACGAACTGCACCCCCCCCAGCTCGTCCTGCTTGTATTCGTTCTGACCCGTTCGCGTGACGCGCACGAGCTCCTGCAGACGGGCCGTGTCTCCGACCGGGATGACCAGCCGCCCGCCGATGGCGAGCTGCGCCTTGAGCGCGGCGGGCACCGAAGGGCCGCCCGCGGCGACCACGATCGCGTCGTAGGGCGCGTGCTCTGGCCATCCGAGAGTTCCATCGCCGCGGAGCACGTGAACATTGTCGAAGCCCAGTGCCTTCATCCGGCTTTTCGCCAGCCCGGCCAGCGCCTCGTGGCGCTCTATGGTGTGGACCTCGGCGGCGATGCGCGAGAGCACGGCGGCCGCGTACCCGGAGCCGGCTCCGACTTCGAGGACGCGGTCGCTGGGGCTGAGCCCGAGCGCGGCGGCCATGAGCGCCACGACATAGGGCTGCGATATGGTCTGCCCTTCTTCGATGGGCAGTGGCGTGTCGTCGTAGGCGAACTCCACCGCAGAGTCCGGCACGAAGAATTCCCGGGGAACCGCTCGCATGGCTTCAAGGACGGCTCGATCGCCGATTCCCCGCCCGGCGATCTGCTGCTCGACCATACGCTGCCGCTTGTTCGCGAACGTGTCCACGCTGCGAGCCTCCGAGCGAGGGCCACGAGCGCCGGGCGTCATGGTTTCACATGCCTTCCATCCCCTGCGGGCCCATCTCCTCCTTCTTCTCGGGCACCGTGGTCAGGGTCGCCTCCGTGAGCAAGAGCAGGCTGGCCACCGAGACGGCGTTTTCCAGCGCAATTCGCACCACCTTGGTGGGATCGATGATCCCCGCCTCTACCAGGTCCACGTACTCCTTGCGCGCAGCATCGAAGCCCGTGTTGGCCTTGCCTGCCCGCATCTGGTTCACCACCACACCCCCGTCGACGTCGGAGTTCTCTGCGATCTGACGGGTGGGCGATTCGAGGGCGCGGCGCAGGATCTGCAGCCCGGTCCGCTCGTCGCCTTCAGTCTTTCCTTCCTCGCGCTCTACCGCCTCGATGGCGCGAAGCAGCGCCAGCCCGCCTCCCGGGACGATGCCCTCCGCCACCGCGGCCTTGGTGGCGCTGATCGCGTCGTCCAGAGCTTCCTTCTTGCTCTTCATCTCGGCCTCCGACGGCGCCCCCACACGGATCACCGCGACGCCGCCCGAGAGCTTCGCCAGGCGTTCCCGGAGCTTTTCCTTGTCGTAGTCACTGGTGACCTTCTCGATCTGGGCTCGAATCTGCTGCTTGCGCCCCTCGATTTGGGCTTTCTCGCCGGCGCCACCGATGATGGTGGTGTTGTCCTTGTCGACCACGACACGCTTGGCGCGTCCGAGGTCGGCCAGCTGGAGACTCTCCAGCTTGATCCCGATCTCCTCGGTTACCACGCGGCCGCTGGTCAGAATGGCGATGTCCTGCAGCATCTCCTTCCGCCGGTCGCCGTAGCCGGGGGCCTTCGTCGCCGCGCACCTCAGCGATCCCCGGAGCTTGTTGACCACGAGAGTGGCCAGGGCCTCGCCTTCTACGTCTTCCGCGATCAGGAGGAGCGGAGCCCCGGCCCGGGCCACCTGCTCGAGGAGGGGGAGGAGATCCTTCATCACGCCGACCTTGCGGTCCGTGAGCAGAATGAGCGGGTCGTCCAGCACGACCTCCATCTTTTCCGGGTCCGTGATGAAGTACGGCGACAGGTAGCCCCGATCGAACTGGAGACCTTCGACCACCTCGAGCTGCGTCTCGGTGGTCTTGGACTCTTCGACCGTGATGACGCCGTCGTTGCCGACCTTCTCCATGGCATCGGCCACGAGGTCGCCGATGGCCTGATCGTTGTGGGCCGAGATCGTCGCGATCTGCGCCTTCTCGAGCCGGCTCTTGACGGGGCGGGACAGCATCTTGATGGCGTCCACGGCGGCACGGGCGCCTCGCTCCAGTCCGCGCTTGAGATCCACGGCGCTGGCGCCCGCCACCACGTTCCGCACGCCGTCGGCGAAGATGGCGTGGGCAAGTATGGTCGCCGTGCTGGTGCCGTCGCCGACGGCGTCGCTCGTTCGCTCGGCAGCCTGGCGGATCATCTGTGCCCCTAGGTTCTCGACGTGGTCCTTGAGCTCCATCTCCTTGGCAATGGTCACCCCGTCATTGCAGACAATCGGGAGACCGAATGTCTTCTCGATCAGGACACATCTGGACTTCGGGCCGAGTGTCACGCGCACCGCGTCCGCCAGGGCCGTCACGCCTCGAAGGATCCGCTCACGCGCTTCGGAACGGAAGAACACCTGCTTGTGGGGCATCTCTCTTCCTCCTTATGGCCGACCGGTTAGGCGGAGCACGACTTTTCCTTTGGTGTAAGCAACGGAGGTGCCACGCCGGAAGAGCAATCATTCAAGGACTTTCCGGTTGGGCGTGCGCGGCGACTTGGGGAGGTGGCGCCCCACGTGCGGCACCCCCTCTCCACTGAGTCGCTCCAACCCTCTGATTCAATGAGAATCCAGATCCGGCACCGCGCATGCAGCGCCATCGTCCCGATGAAAGCGATCGAGGGCGGCATGCCTGACACCAAACAATCGCCCGGGCCACGCGTGAACACTCGCGTCCTCATCCTGGGAGCGGCGGGGCGCGATTTCCATAATTTCAACATGGTTTATCGCGACGATCCCGCCGCCCGGGTCGTCGCCTTCACGCGCGCCCAGATCCCCCGCACCGGCGACCGGCGCTATCCGGCGTCCCTCGCCGGTCCCCGATATCCCGACGGGATCCCGATCGAGGACGAGGCCGACCTGGAAGGTATCTGCCGGCGGGAACAGGTGAACCAGGTCGTGTTCGCGTACAGCGACGTCCCGCATGCCACCGTGATGCACCTGGCCTCCCGCGCCATGGCCGTCGGTGCCGACTTCGTGCTGCTCGGCCCAAGGCGCACGATGCTTCAGGCGGGTGTACGGGTTATCGCGATCTCCGCCATCCGCACCGGATGCGGCAAGTCGCAAACCGCCCGGTGGCTCGGCCGTCGCCTTCGCGAGCGCGGCCTCCGCGTCGCCGTGCTCCGCCACCCGATGCCGTACGGTGATCTCGAGCGGCAGCGCGTGCAGCGCTTCGCGACGCGCGGGGACCTGGAAACGGCGCGATGCACGGCGGAGGAGCGCGAGGAATACGAGCCGCATATAGCCGCCGGCAACGTGGTCTTCGCCGGGGTCGACTATGCCGCCATCACGGCGGCGGCGGAGAGGGAAGCCGACATCATCGTGTGGGATGGCGGCAACAATGACTTCCCGTTTCTCGTGCCGAGCCTCCATCTGGTCGTCGCGGACGCCCTCCGGCCGGGACAGGCCACCGCGTATCATCCGGGCGAGACGGTGCTCCGCATGGCGGACGTCGTCATCGTCAACAAGGTCGACGCCGCTTCCCCCGCCGTTGTTCAGGACGTCGTCGAGGAAGTGCGAGGCGTCAATCCGACGGCGGTCATCGTGCGGGCCGCTTCGCCCGTCCGGCTTGATGATCCTCAGGCCGTCAGGGACCGGCGGGTGCTGGTGGTCGAGGACGGCCCGACCATCACCCACGGGGGCATGGCCTACGGGGCGGGATACCTCGCGGCAACGACCGGAGGCGCCGCTACCATCGTGGATCCGCGCGGGTCAGCCGCACCAGCCCTCCAGGCGCTCTTCGCACAGTATCCGCACATCGGTCGCGTCGTTCCCGCCGTCGGATACGACGAGACACAGCTCGAAGGGCTCCGTCAGACGATCAACCGCGCGGACGCCGATGTGGTGGTGTCGGCGACGCCGATCGATCTCGCCGCGCTGATCGCCCTCAACAAGCCGGTGGTGCGCGCCCGGTACGACTTCGCCGATGCGGGAGAGCCGACGCTCGGCTCGGTAATTGATTCCTTCCTGCAAGGCATGGTGCCGCCGGGACCGGCGTGAACCCGCACGGGGCTCTCTAGACCTGGGCTTCGCTTCGTGCTGAAGTGTATTGTCAGAGCGATCGATGACCACCCCCCCATCGAAGCCGCCAGAAACAGTCCTCGTGGTCGATGACGACCCGGAGGTGCTTTCGCTGGCCGTGGACATTCTCGGCGGGGCGGGCTACACCGTCCTCAGCACCACGGATCCGCGCCAGGCTCTCCGGCTGGCCCGCACCCACCCCGAGCCCGTGCATCTCCTGGTCACGGATATCGTGATGCCGCTGATGAACGGGATGCAGCTGGCGACGGAAGTGCAGGTCCTCCGCCCGGACGTGAAGATTCTCCTGATTTCCGCGTACCGAACGAAGGAGACCGAGGACTTTCGGATGCGGCTGGGTCTTCGCGGACTCTTTCTCGACAAGCCGTTCACCGTGGCCGCGCTCACGGGGGCGGTCCGCTCGCTCCTGACCGCCCGCGCATCGAGCCCTTGGCGACGTCCCCAATGACCGCGCCCGCGCCACTCCAGGGAATGACGGCACCGTCAAGCCGATAGATCCGGGAGGGCGTGCCCGTCATTTGGGCCGCGGCCAGGGCACCCGTGCGGGCTGATCCAGCGCGGCCCGGACCTTCCGCTCGAGCCCTACCACCGTGAAGGGCTTGTCGAGAAAGAGCAGTCGCTGGGCCTCCCGATAGTCGTCGATCTCCTGAGTACTGTACGCGGACATCAGGAGGATTTTCACCTCGGGCCGGGCGGCCCGGAATTCCTCGGCGAGCTGCAACCCGCTCATCAGCGGCATGACGACGTCCGTGAGGAGCAGGTGGAGAGGCTCAACGCGCGCACGGGCGAGCCGGAGAGCCTCGCGCGAATCTGTCGTGCCCAGGACCGTGTAGCCCGCCCTCTCCAGGGTGTCCACAGCCAGTGATAGCACCTCAGGGTCGTCGTCGACGACGAGGATCCTCTCGGCCGGCTTCGATGATGGGCTCATAGATCACAATGGTCTCCGCTCAGGCGCCCCGGAGTCAATGAAACACCGGCTTGCCGGCGCCGTCGATTTGACCTCGGCTGGCCCCTCTGGCAGGATCGGCGCGCAACGCCACGATTCGTCCGCGGTCGTGAAGCTCACGGGAGGAGACCGACATGTGCTTCGTGGATTCCGATTGGTCCAGGCGGGGCTTTCTGGCAAACGGCATGGTGGCGGGAGTCGCGATGGCGACCGCGAGCCTGGGGCGCTCCCTGTTCGCCCCCGGCGCCGCGGAAGGCGCCGAGACCTCCCCGCGCGGCGGTGGGCCCGGCGCCGTCGGCGTCAACTTCAAATGGTTCGGAACGAACGGCTGGGAAATCACTTTCGGTAACAAGACCATTCTCATCGACCCGTGGTTCAATCGGTTCGAGTCGGGGTTCCTCCAGAACAAGCTGAAGATGGACGCCACGCTGCCCACGGACACCACGCTCATCGACCAGCATGTGAAGACGGCGGACCAGATCCTGATCGGTCACGGGCATTGGGACCACATGGCGGACGGGCCCTACATCGCCAAGAAGACGGGGGCAATGGTCATCGGCTCGGAGAGCCATGCCAATCTCATGCGAGCGGCCGGGGTCGCGGAAGGCAAGATCGTGCAGGTCAAGGGCGGCGAGTACATGCAGTTCGACGGCTACACCATCGAAGTCTTCCCGAGCGTGCACTCGATGGGAGGCACGAAGAAGTACGCGGTTCCCGGCCACGTCGTCTCCGTCCCGCCCGCGCCCCCCACCAAGCTCGGTGACCTGCCCGAAGGGGACACGCTGATCTACCTCCTTACCATTGGAGACAAGTACAGCATCTTCCTCATGAGCTCGGGCAACTACATCGAGCGCGCCATCGCCGGACTCAGGCCGGACGTGGCCCTCATCGCCCCGCTGTTCTCCAACAACACGCACGCCTTCACGCCTCGGCTCGTCAAAGCGCTGAACTATCCCAAGATCGTGCTGCCCACGCACTGGGATGACTTCGAGGCTCCGCTCTCCGAGCCCCCGAAGGATCTCCGCGGCATCTACGGCGACGTGGCCAACCTGGATCTCTGGGTGAAAGAGATGAAGACCGTGTCGCCGAAGACCAGGATCATCACCACGAAGTACTTCGGGTCCTACGCGCCGTAGCGTGGCGAAGCTCCGGGCGATCTCGGAGTCGAGGGACTGCATCGAGACGAGCCTGGTCACGTGTCCGCCCGGAGGTTAGCGCATGAGGGACCTGGGTTTCGCCGGCACCGGTATCGTCTTCGGCTGGCTGATGAGCAAGGCCTGGAGCGACCCGGGCTGCCAGGTGGGCTTGGTCATTTTCCTGGTGGTCACCGCCGCCATGACCCTTGTCTTCGCCCTTGCCGTCGTCGGCCACGGGAGAAATCTCGGCCCCGAAGACCCTGACAAGGACGATGACGAAGATCGCTCCTGAGTCTTCAGTCGATCACGGCCACCGCCTCGATCTCGATCAGGGCACCTGGGATGGCGAGCCCGGCCACCTGCACCAGGGTGCTGGCGGGCGGGTTGGAGCCGAAGAACTCCTGGCGCACCTCGCCGTAACCTTCGCGGTAGCGGATGTCTGTGACGAAGACGGTGACCTTCACGACGTCCCGGAGGCTGGCGCCACCGGTCTCGAGGATGCGGCGCATATTCTCGAGGACACGCCGGGTCTGGGCGCCGATGTCGTTCGGCCCGACGAGCTTGCCGTCCTTGTCGAGCGCGAGCTGTCCGGCAACATAGACGGTGTTCCCGACGCGCCAGCCGTGCGTGTAGCGGGGTCGAGGATCGGCCATGTCGACGGGTTGAATCGCCGTGCGTGCCATTGTGCGCCTCCTGAGTGCGGTGGTGGATTCCCCTGCCGGCCTGATCTTCTCACGAGGTTCTCATTGTCGTCTCATGGAGCGGCGTAAGTGGAGCCCATCACCAACGTCAGGCGCCGCTTTCGACGATTTCTGCACCACGGACTCATCAATCCTCTTCCCCCTACACACGATGAGCGCCGAGCTCGGCGCTCTTGAAAAAACCGGGATAGTCCGGTCAGCGGCTACTGTTCCATGCCCGCTGCCTCGTGCCACGCCTGGCGGAGTATCACGATCTTCTGAATCCGGCCACCCCGAAGCTCAGCCTTGATGACGTCACCCGTGTCGAGTGAAGCCAGATCGGTGGTCTTCCTGTCGTCGGTGATGACCACGGCCTCGTTCGTCACCTTGTGCACGTGTACCCGCCCCTGGCTGTTCATGCACACGATGCTCCGGGCATCCTTGTTGATCTCCATGACGGTCAGCCGGCCCGTCTGGATCTTGGCGGTCAGATCCTCGGCGCCGACCGGGTCGATCCGCGCCAGCAGCCCGAGCAAGACGACGAGAGCGATGCCACCACGCCTCAGAAGCTTCATGATCCGCCTCCCCTTGTAGCCCGTGCCGTCGGTGCGGGCTTCGCTGGAGCTGACTCTCCGGATCGATCCATTTCGCCGGCGAGCGGTGCATCCGGAATGCCACACGGCGACCTTGGAGAAACGCCGAGTTGGACCGCAGCCGCCCAGAGGTCTTGGGCGTCACGCCCGGTGCTGGGAAGGATCGACTCGGGCACAACGGAGAAGGAAACCGGGACCGTCGGTCAAGGTGCATGCGGCGACTCTCTTCGAGGCCGCAGCCTGGCCTCAAAACACCAGGAGCGCCGAGAGGAACTCGACGCTCAAGGGGAACCTGCGGGCGGGTGAGTCGCCTACGGCGTGAGATCGAGAGCTTCCACGATGCGTGTGAACGGGATCTTGGCTTTCTCTCCCTTTGGTACGGGGGACATTCACTGCCAGGACTCGGGGGAACTCTGAGCGCGCCCCTTGCGTCTGTCAATGCCGGCGCTTCCATTTTGCGACGAGCGTGCTGCTGGGGCCTCGGGCGACGCTCGAGGCCCCAGCGGGCAGCCTTCGACGGCCTTCTACTGGCCGTGCTGAACGGCAGGGTTCCCTGTGTACTTGACCGTCAGCACCGGACACGGAGCCAGCCGCACCACCTTTTCGGCGACACTGCCCAGGACCATATGCTCCAGTCCGGTGCGGCCATGGGTCGCCATGATGATGAGATCGACATTGTGCTCCCGAGCGAAGCGGACAATCGTATCGGCAGGCCGGCCGATTGCGATCCCGACTTCCCAGGTGCCGCGGCAGGCCTCCGGTACGAGGTCATGGAGTCGAGTCAGCGCCTCGTCACTGAGGTCCTGGCGCACAATCGTCGGCTCTCCCACGGGAGCCTGAGCCACACGACCGCCGGCTACGACATCAAAACCCGCCTCAAATCCCGAAGATGGCGCGCCGGTGACATAGTACACACCGGTCCGGGCATCCATTGGCTGCACGTGCAACAGCGTCACTTTGGCGCCATGCAGGGTCGCTTCCTGGACCGCATAGCTCAAGGCGTGGTTTGCCGGCTCTGAAAAGTCCGTCGGGACGAGCATGTGTCTGAAGGCCATATTGTGTGCCTCCCTCACTGTCGGGCCATGACTGGTGCGTGACCGTCTTCAGTAGGACACAGAGGAGCATCAAGCATGCCCGATCCGAATGAGCAAGAAATCAGGATGTTACGCGGTGCCCGACACGCTCGACGCCTGCGCCCGCATCCCCAGTGAGGCAGAGGCGCCCCGGTTGCCCGATGCGGGGCTACTTCCCTCTCGTCAGTCCTTTGGCAGCCCGAGCACGCGCTCGGCGAGGATGTTCCGCATGATCTCGGAGGTGCCA
>Ga0335084_10002803_pt1 | contig 16896 bp, 15 predicted proteins | sample Lox_Sample_44_FD_206721 | JGI IMG/M metagenome (GOLD analysis project Ga0335084, IMG submission 206721) | Soil microbial communities from Loxahatchee National Wildlife Refuge, Florida, United States - Lox_Sample_4.4 | ecosystem: Environmental > Terrestrial > Soil > Wetlands | place: USA... | reverse complement strand
ATCTCCAGGTCGAATCGCTGCATCGAGCGGGTCGACGGCTTCACGTAGCGCTTCAGAATCCTCGCGGGCACCGCCCGGAGGTGGGCTCGCGAAGCCAGGTCCGAGCCGGCTCCGCCGAGCTCGGGTTGCCAGGCGAACCGGCCCCGCTCGCTCGGATGGATCTTGAAATCCATCGAGGGATGCACATAGGGCGCGATCATCCGGTGGAACGCGGCGGTCTGCTCCGAGGAGAGCCAGAAACCCCGGCCGTCGTCGCGGGGGCGGCCGATCCCGAGGCGCTCGAACAGACTCGCCACGCGGGCGCGGGATTCCGCCGAGAGGGCCGTGTTGTAGAGCACGGCCTTGCCCTTTCCCCGGCGGGAATAGGATCCCGAGAAGGAGCCGTCATCGGCGTACCAGACGGCCAGCCCGCGGGCATCGAGCCGGTCGAGGGCGGTCGGGGACGCGAGACGCTCGCGGTCAGCGCCGTAATAATGGCTCCGCAGATCGGCGAGCGCCGGAATGGCGAGCGTGTCAAAACCGAACCCATTGCCCGTTCGGCGGATCAGACTCGAGAACGGCGCCAGCATCGAGTGCTTCCAGTGAAGATAGTCTTTCTGCGCTTCGCTGTGTCCCACCCGGAACGACGCGACGTGGGCCCCCACCTTCCGAAGCGACCCGTCTCCGAAGCTCCCGCCGAGGATCACCTGCCACTGGTCTGCCGTCAGGGCGTAGTCTTTCACCGAGACGAGCACCTCGTCTCCAACTTCCAGATCGGCGGCCGCTGTCGGCCCGTTGGGAGTGAAGATGACGTGGCTGTCCGTGGCCCCGAAGCGCCGGCGCCCTGACCGGCCCCCTTCGACCTCGAACTGGACGAAATGATCGGCGCGGCCGTTGTCGAACCAGTTCACCACGCGGCGCGGCTCGATCCGACCCGTGGTGGGATCGTACGAGAGGACTTCCACTGCCCGACGCTGGTTCACCAGCTTGCCGATCTTCTCCGTGCTTCCATCGGCCAGGACGACTCGCGTCGTGTAGTGGAAACAGCCGAACATCACGCCGATCTTCTCGCGGATCTGGTTGATGAAGATGACCGCGCCGCCCGAGCGGGAAATCGCCGCCGTGAGCTTGCGGAGCGCCTGGGACATCAGCCGCGCCTGCAGGCCCGGCAGCGAGTCGCCCATGTCGCCGTCGAGCTCGGCCCGCGGCACGAGGGCCGCGACCGAGTCGATCACGATCACGTCCACGGCGTTCGAGCGCACGAGCGTCTCGGCTATCTCGAGCGCCTGCTCTCCGGTGTCCGGCTGGGAGATCAGGAGCTCGTCGGTGTTGACACCCAGATTCTTCGCGTAGATCGGGTCGAGCGCGTGCTCGGCGTCGATGAAGGCGGCCGTGCCGCCCATGCGCTGGGCCTCGGCGATGATGTGCAGCGCGAGCGTCGTCTTGCCCGAAGATTCCGGCCCGTAGATCTCGGTGACGCGGCCGCGCGGGATGCCGCCGATGCCGAGCGCGACGTCGAGGGACAGGGCCCCCGTGGGGATGACCGAGATCTCGTCGAACACCCCTCCCTGGCCCAGGCGCATGATGGCACCCTTGCCGAACTGCCGGTCGATGGACGCGATGGCCAGGTCAAGGGCCTGCCGGCGATCGCTCTTCGCTACTTCAGCCATGGGTTCTCCTCTGAGGCGCGTAAACGCCCAATTCGACGAGCAGTTTGCTCATTGTAGGGGCCCGTGGACCCCAAAGTCAATTCGCGCGTCCGACACATCCATCCTGCCGCCCTCTTCGGGCGTGTCAATGTCGCGAAATCGATACGCTTCGGGAAGTCAGGCGTCGTACTCGGAGGACAGCGGCACGGAGGCGATGCCGGTGTAGCGAGCCCCCGAGGTGAAGAGATCGCTCCGCATGAGCGCGATCGAGGCGACGGGCATCGAGCCGAAGGGCGCGGTCGCCCCGCGCATCACCGCCGCGCGGAGCTCCGCCATGCCCTCGCGCCGCCAGCGCTTCTCGTCGGCGACCCGGCCGATGGTGACGTGCGCCTGCCAGGCGCGCGCTTCGATCGGGACGCCCCGTCTCTCGAGCGCCTCCGCCACGCGCGTCTGCAGCCGCTGCACCTCCTGCGCCCCCTCGGAGACTCCGACCCAGAGGGTGCGCGGGTGATCGAGGCCAGGAAAGGCGCCCAGCCCCTTGAGACCCAGCGTGAAGCTCGGCACGCCCAACGCAGCCCCCTCGAGCGCCGGCACCAGCTCCGCCATCTGCTGCTCGGTCTGGTCGCCGAGGAACCTGAGCGTCAGGTGGAGATTGTGCGGCGGCACCCAGGCGACCACCTTCGACAGCGGGCGAAGGCGGTCGATCTGCGCGGCGATGGCGCGACGGGTCTGCTCGTCGAGGAGGACGGCGACGAAGGCCCGCGGCATCAGCGCGCCAGCCGGCGGCGAAGCATGTCGAGCGCCGTCTGCGAGGACTGCCACTTGACGGCGACACGGTCGCCGGTGAATCGGCAGCGAAGGGTCTCGACACCGGCCGGCGTCGCGCAGCCGATGTAGACCGTGCCGACCGGCTTCTCCGCGCTCCCGCCGTCGGGCCCGGCGATGCCGGTGACTGCCAAGCCGCAGGGCGAGCGTGAGATGCGGCACACGCCCTCCGCCATGGCCTTGGCGACGGGGGCGCTCACGGCGCCGTGGGCGCGCAGGAGCGGCTCGGGGACGCCGAGGAGATCCTCCTTGGCGCGGTTCGAGTAGACGATGACGCCGCGCTCGACGTAGCGCGAGGAGCCCGCGATGTTGGTCAGCCTGTGGCCGAGGAGCCCGCCCGTGCACGATTCGGCGACCGAGACGGTCCACCCCCGCTCGAGCAGGAGCCGCCCGACGACCTCCTCGAGGCTGTCGTCGTCCTGGCCGTAACAGTCGACGCCGAGCGCCGCTCGCACGTCGGCCTCGACCGGCGCCAGCGCGGCCTCTGCCAGCGCGCGCGTGGCGCCGCGCCCGAACAGGCGCACGTGGACGTCGCCCTCGACGGGCACGCAGGAGACGGTGACGTCGCCCTCCTTGCCGAGCCATGGGCCGACGCGGTCTTCGGCATCCGCCGCGGCGAGCCCCGTCGTCAGCAGCACGCGCTGGATGACCGCGCCCCCGGCTTCGAGTCCGGTGGGCGCTCTGAGAAGATCTCTCACCATCCTCCCGAGGTGTGGCGAGCCGAGCGGCAGGACGACGAGAACTCCGTTCTTGGCGGCGAGCGACCAGCCATCCCAGCCTTCGGGCGCCGACTGCAGAAGCAGGGCGCCCTTGGGCAAGAGCCCGAGCCGGTCGAGCCGTCTCGGCATCGCCTGGCCGCGCTGGGCGAATGAGGCCTCGAGCAGCGCCAGGCGCCGATCGTTGAGGACGAGCCGCGCGCCCGTCAGGCGCGCGACCACGCGGGGCACGAGCTCGCCCGCCGAGCCGCCCGGCTCTGTGAGCACGACCGTGAGCCCGCCGCCCTCGAGCGGCCCGCGCAGCGCGGGCTCGAGTGCCGCCTCGCTCGGGTCCACCACCTGGCGGGAGGCGAGCGGAACGCCCGCTGCGGCCAGCGCGCGCGCCACCTGACGGGCCGCCCTGTCGTCGACCGCGCCGTCCGCCACCGTCAGCACGTGAGCCAGGCTCACGCCGGCACCCCGAAGAGCATCCGCGCCCCCATGATCAGCACGAGGGCATAGACACCCGCGATCAGGTCGTCCACCACGACGCCGAAGCCGCCACGCAGGGCCTGGGCCTCGCGTGCAGGAAAAGGCTTCCAGATGTCGAAGAGCCGGAAGAGGAAGAACGCGCAGACAAGGACGCTCGGGGTGCGCGGCAGAAGCAGCACCGCCACCATCATGCCTGCGACCTCATCGATGACGATGAGGCCGGGATCCTTGCGCCCGACCACGGTTTCGACGCGGCTCGACGCCCAGATGCCGACGACGACGACAACCGTCAGCGCGGCCCAGAGACCGGCGCGGGAGAACGGGATCAGCCACAGCCCGACGGCCGCCACCAGGCTGCCGACGGTGCCGGGCGCAACGGGCGAGTAGCCGGCACCGGCGGCGCTGGCGATGACGAAGGCCAGGCGGTCCGCGATGCGGATCTGCTATTCCCCCACGAGCTCGTAGCCGTCCGCTTCGACGATGCGGATCTCGGCGAAGCGCCCGGGGCTGAGCTTGGGATTGCGAAGGTAGACGACTCCGTCGATCTCCGGCGCCTGTCCCGCCATCCTTCCCTCGAAGGGGAACGCGGGATCGACGCTCGGACCGTCCACCAGGACCGTCTGCGTCGTGCCGTAGAGCGCCTTCTGGCGCTGCCAGGCGAGGCGGTCCTGAAGCTCCTGGACCTGGTGCGCGCGCGCCGCCATCACGTCCGGGTGCACCTGGTCGGGCATGGTCGCCGCCGGCGTGCCCTCCTCGACCGAGTAAGTGAAAACGCCGAGGCGGTCGAAGGCCGTGTCCTCGACGAAGGCCAGGAGGTTGTCAAACGCGGCGTCCGTCTCGCCGGGAAAGCCCACGAGCGCTGTCGTGCGGATCGTGACGCCCGGGATGGCTTCGCGGAACTGCGCAACGATGTCCTTCATCCTCTGCGCGGTCACGGCGCGGCGCATGGCCCGGAGAATGGCGTCGTCGCCGTGCTGCACCGGCATGTCGAGATACGGCACGACGCGCGCGCGCCGCCACTTGTCCACCAGGCGGTCATTCACGTGCGCGGGATGGAGGTACATGGGCCTGATCCACGGCATGCGCGTGTCGGACAGCGCGAGAAGCAGATCGCCGATGTCGCCGTTGCCGGGCAGCTCGCGGCCGTAGGCGAGCGTGTCCTGGGAGACGAGGATCGCCTCCTGCATGCCTTGCTTCGCCAGCCCCTCGACCTCGGCCACGATGTCTGCGAGCGGCCGGCTCCTGTGGGCGCCCCGGAACTGGGGGATGGCGCAGAAGGTGCAGCCCATGTCGCAACCCTCGGCGATCTTCACGTAGGCGTAGGGAACGCGCGAGGTCAAGAGGCGTGGAGTCTTCGCATCGTAGAGATAGCCGGGTGGCGCGCTCGTGACCCAGTCCTGTCTGCCGTCGGCCTGGTTGACGAGCGCCACGATCCTGTCGAGCTCGGACGTGCCGAGGATCGCCGTCACCTCGGGGATTTCGCTGAGGATCTCGCCGCCGTAGCGCTGGGTGAGGCACCCGGTGACGATGAGCGCGCGCGCCGGGCCCGCCTCCTTCACGCGCGCCAGCTCGAGAATTGTCTGGACCGATTCCTCGCGGGCGCGATCGATGAAGGCGCAGGTATTGACGACGAGGCAGTCGGCCGTCTCGGCAGCCTGGGTGATCTCGTGGCCGGCACGGGCGAGCATCCCCAGCATCAGCTCCGAGTCGACCTGGTTCTTGGGGCAGCCGAGAGTGGTGAAATGGACTTTCATGACGCGGCTTTATGATCCCACAGGGCGTCGTGGAGAGTCAAACGCTGCTCCCCGGAACGAGTTTGAGCGCCCGAGGTTAGAGGTGTATGGCACCCGGCATGTCAGGTCTGCTCCGTTCGGTCCGGCCCGCTGTCGTCGCTCTCCTGACCACGGCTCTCGTGCTGGGAATCAACGGCTTCGTGGGCGCGATCCACTCGGTCCACCACCTGCCCGCTTCCGTGGAGTCCCATGCGCAGGGAGCGCACGACCAGGGACACAACGAGGGAGACCGTCTACCGGACCGGGCGCCCGGAGGCTCGCCCGACCAGGGTTGTCCCGTGGCGGCCGCCGCGTTGCACCTCGCTGCAACCGGGGTGGCGACGCCCCCCGCCGCGGCCCCCTCGAAGGTGGAGCCCGAGCTTGTGGCGCCCAGGCCGAAGGACGCGCTGCGCTTGGCCGCCCGACAGCCCGGTTCCGGAAGAGCGCCTCCCTCCCTCCGCTCGCTGCCCAGCTAACCCGCCGCTTCGCCCAGGATCCTCCGGCAGACGTCCGCCGAGCGCCCCGGAGCCGCGGCTGAGGCTCTCTCTCAGCGACTGGAGAGATCCCATGGCATCAGTGCATTTGACGGCCGCGCTCGCCGCCGCGCTGGCCCTCTGCGCCTGGCCCGCGCTCGCGACAGCGCACGGTCTCGCCGGCAAGCGCTTCTTCCCGTCCACGCTCACGATCGACGACCCCTTCGTTGCCGACGAGCTCTCGCTGCCGACCTTCGTGCACATCAAGCAGCCCGGCGAGGGCGACGTGCCGCCCGGCCAGGTCACCAGCATCTCGGGCGAATTCTCGAAGCGCATCTTGCCCAACCTCGGCTTGACGCTCGGAGGGGAGTGGAACCTTCTCGATCCCGGGGAGAACGGCAACACCCAGAGCGGATTCGGCAATCTCGAGGTGACGTTGAAGTATCAGTTCTTTACGAGCGCCGAGCACGAGACGATCCTCTCGGCGGCCTTCGGCTGGGAGGCGGGCGGCACGGGCAAGAAGAAGGCCGGCGCCGAGTCCTTCGACGTCTTCAAGCCCGCCATCCTTTTCGGCAAGGGCATGGGCGACCTGCCCGAGGCGCTCAGCTGGCTGAAACCGGTCGCGGTCACCGGCATCGTCGAAGGCGTGCTGCCGAGCCGCAGCGGCAACAAGACCTACACGCTCAACGACGACGGCGACCTCGAGGTAGAGATCGAGAAGAACCCCAACGTTTTCCACTAGGGCTTCGCCGTCATGTACAGCCTGCCGTATCTGCAGTCGTTCGTGAAGGACGTCGGGCTGCCGGCCGTGATCAACCGGCTGATCCCGCTGGTGGAGATCGACATCAACAACCCGCTCGACCGCGGGTTCGCAGGCAAGACCACGGGCACGGTCAACCCCGGCATCATCTGGGCGGGCAAGTACCTTCAGCTCGGGCTGGAGGCCGTCGTGCCGATCAACGAGCGCACGGGCAAGAACGTGGGCATTCGCGGCCAGGTCCACTTCTTCCTCGACGACATCTTCCCCACGACGATCGGGCGGCCGCTCTTCACTTGGCGAGCCTGAGGGGGCTCGGCGCGGCGGTCGCGCTGGCAACGCTCCCGCTCGGGGCGGGCGTGGCGTGGAGCCACGCGTTCCTCGAGCGCGCCGAGCCGCGCGTCGGCAGCACCGTCAAGTCGCCGCCGTCCCAGGTGCGCGCGTGGTTCACGCAGGATCTCGAGCCCGCCTTCAGCACACTCGAGGTGGTCAACGACAAGGGCGAGCGCGTGGACCGCGGCGCCGCACAGGTCGACGCGTCGAGCCGGGCGCTGCTCCAGGTGCCGCTCCGGCCGCTCCCGCCCGGCGGCTACCGCGTCAAGTGGCGCGTGCTCTCCGTCGACACCCACGTCACCGAGGGCGATTTCACCTTCCGCGTAGCCGACGCACCCTAGACGAGAGGCGGCCTGTTACTGGGTTTTGCCGGTCAGCTCGACGATCTTGCCGGCGCGGAGCACCTTCATCTTGAAGGGCGTGCCCGGCGGCTCGGCGGCCAGCCTGCTGCGGATCTTCTCGATGTTGTCGCCCGACCCGACGGCGACGCCGTCGATGGACAGGATGATGTCGCCGCCCACGGCGATCTGCTGGCCCGCGATCGTGGCGATCTTGTCGCCGCCGAGCAGACCCATGTCCCATGCGGACGATCCCTGGGCGACGGTCTTGACGAGGAAGCCGGAGGGCTCGGGGAGGTTGAAGATGGCCGCCAGGTCACCCGTCAGCATGGTGCCGTCGATGCCGCTCCAGAAGGACTTCCGCTCGAGCATCAGCTTCTTGGCCGTGTTGATCGTGACGACGAAGCCCAGGCCTTCGCTGCCGCCGGACTTGGAGATGTTGTGGCTGACGATGCCGATGACCTCGGCCGCCATGTTGAACATGGGCCCGCCCGAGTTGCCCGTGTTGATCGTGGCCGTGGTCTGGAAGAACTCCGCCAGCGGCATGCCCTTGTAGACGGTGTTGGGCGGCCAGCGCGCGCTGATCCAGCCCGCGCTCATCGAGTGCGCGAGCCCATACGGCGCGCCGATCACGATGACCTGGTCGCCGACCCTGACCGTGCTCGAATCCGCCATCGTCGCCGCGCGCATGCTCGGGGGCACCCGCGCCAGCTGGAGGAGCGAGAGATCGGCGGCGGGCTCCGAGGCGACGATCTTCGCGGACACGCGCTCGCCGCCGAGCGCCTCGACGGTGATCTCGTCCATCGCGTTGACGACGTGCGCGGCCGTCATCACCTTGCCGTCGGCGGAGACCAGCACGCCCGAGCCCGTCTCGCTGAAGCGGGTGACGCCGATGTTACTGACGTCGCGCCCCTTGGCCCGGATCACCACGACAGACGGGTTGGCCTTGCGGAAGACGTCGGTCAGGTTCTGGGCCTCGACCTGCGCTTGGAGCCCCGGCAGTGCCAACGCGCCGAGGAGGGCGGCGAAGAGCTTCGTTGTCACGTGGAGCGGTAGTTGGTGAACTGGAGCGCGACGCCCAGGTCCTTGCCCTTCACCAGCGCGATGACAGCCTGGAGGTCGTCGCGGTTCTTGCCCGAGACCCGCACCTGCTTTTCCTGGATCGAGGCCTGGACGCGGATCTTGGAGTCCTTGATGAGGCGCACGATCTCCTTGGCCTTCTCCATGGGGATGCCGTCCTGCAGCGTGATGCGCTGGCGCACGGTGCCGCCGGCCGCGGGCTCCGGGTCCTTGATCGTGAGCGCCTTGAGGTCGACGCCGCGGCGGTGGAGCTTCGACTGGAGGATGTCGAGCACGGCCTTGAGCTTCATGTCGTCGGCCGAGGTCAGGACCAGGTCCATCTTCTCCTCGAGGATCTCGTTCTTCGAGCCCTTGAGGTCGTAGCGCGTCTCGACCTCGCGCCTGGCCTGGTTGACGGCATTGGCGACCTCGGCCATGTCCACCTTGCACGCGATGTCGAAGCTGTTCTCCGCGGCCATGGCGTCTCCCGGCGCTTCCTATTTGATGTCGAGCGGAACCACCGCCACCCCCTTGGGAGGCGTGAACGCGAAGAGGGTATCACTGAGTCCGGGGTTGACGGCAACCCGATTGAACGACATCGTCACCGTGTTCTGGAGCTGGTCGTAGAGCACGGCCTGGCGGACTACGTAGTTGTCCTTCGGGTCGACCGTGAGCACGAGCCGCGTCAGGAGCGGCGTCGGCTTCCTGGGAGTGAGGTCGAGGACGGGCCGGCCAGCCGAATCCGTCTTGTTCGCCGGGTTCAGGAAGCGCACGGAGAACTCCTCGCGCAACTTGCCGAGTCCCTGGAGAAAGCTCCCCGCCGGACCGGCGAGCGCCCTGGGCGCGTCGCCCTTGTTGACCTGGTTGAGCTCGGGCGTGTAGACCCAGAGGTAGGTGCCGTCCGACACGATCTGCTGGGGCGACGGGCTCTTGTAGTCCCACCGCATCTTGCCGCCCTTCTTGAGGTACACCGTGCCCTCGGCCTTGACGTCCTGCCCCAGGCTCTTGTTCCGCGCCAGCTGCGTAAATTCAGCCCGCAGGTCGTTCATCTTCCCGTAGGTCGCCTCCACCGCATCCACCACCTCCTCCAGCTCCTGCGCCCCCGCCGATAGCGGAATGGTCCAGAGGAAGAGGAGCATGAAAAGGGCAGCCCGCAGAAGCGGCGGGCGGCGCGCCGGGGGATGCCCCCCGAACCCCCGTGCTGTTGGGGGTGACGGGGGCGCTCCCGGCGCGCCGCCCGCCGCTTCTGCGAGAGCCCGGCGACGCGAGCCCACTACTTCCCCCGCTTCGCAAGGTACTCAGGGCCCACAAGGATCTCGCGAGGCTTCGCGCCATGGCCCGGGCCGATGATGCGGTCCTGCTCCATCATGTCGATGAAGCGCGCCGCCTTCGGGTAGCCGAGCCCGAGGCGCCGCTGGAGGAAGGAGATCGAACCCGCGCGCTGGGAGATCACGAGCGTGACCGCGTCCCAGTAGACATCGTCGCGGTCCACGTCGCCGCCGGCGGCGTCCTCCTCCATCACGGGCAGCTCGACCTTCTCGTAGATCGCCGAGCCCTGCTTCCGCAGGAAGTCGCAGATGGCCTTGACCTCGTTGTCGGCGACCCACGAGCCGTGCACCCGCATCTGGCGCGACGCCCCGGGCGGCACGAAGATCATGTCGCCGCGGCCCAGGAGCTGCTCCGCCCCGTTGCCGTCGAGCACGGTGCGGGAATCCACCTTGCTCGCCACCTGGAAGGCGATGCGCGTCGGGAAGTTGGCCTTGATGAGCCCCGTGACGACGTCGACGGACGGGCGCTGGGTCGCGATGATGAGATGGATGCCGACGGCGCGCGCGATCTGCGCCAGGCGCACCAGGGAATTCTGGACATCGCCCGCCGAGACCATCATGAGGTCGGCCAGCTCGTCCACGACGACGACCCAGTACGGCAGCTTCTCCTCGGGCGCCACTTCCTTGTTGTAACCCTCGATGTTGCGCACGGCCTTGGCCTGGAGCGCCTTGTAGCGCTCGTCCATCTTGCCGACGATCCACCTGAGCCGCGCAGAGGCTTCCTTGGCATCGGTGACCACGGGCGCCAGGAGATGCGGGATGCTCTCGTAGATGCCGAGCTCGAGCCGCTTGGGGTCGATCAATAGAAATCGCACGTCGGCGGGCGTCGACTTGTACAGAAGCGAGCAGATCATCGTGTTGAGCCCGACGCTCTTCCCGCTGCCGGTCGAGCCCGCGATGAGGAGATGCGGCATGGACGTCAGGTCGGCGACCACCGGGTTGCCGGTCGTGTCCTTCCCGAGCGCCAGCGGCAGCCTGCCCTTGGACTCGACGAATTCCGGCGAGACGAGGATCTCGCGCAGGTAGACCGTAGCGATCTCCGGGTTCGGTACCTCGACGGCGACCGTGCCGCGCCCGGGGATGGGCCCGATGATGCGGACCGCCGCGGCCTTCATGGCCAGCGCGAGGTCATCGGCCAGGTTCACGACCTGGCTGACCTTGACGCCGGCCGCGGGCTCGAATTCGTAGGAGGTGATGACGGGGCCGGGACTCGCCTGGACGATGTGGCCGGTGACACCGAAGTCCTCGAGCTTCTTCTTGAGCGTCTGCGCGTTGGCCTCGAGCTCCTCGCGCGTCCGCGCGAGCGCCGAGGAGGGCGGGACCTGCAGGAGCCCGACGGACGGCAGCTGGAATGCGCGAGCGCCGCCCTTGCCGAAGTCGAAGGTCTCCTGCCACGCGAGCCCCTTCTCGACGAGCGAGGACTTGAGCTTGGCCGGCTCCTTGACGACGAGGCGCGGCGGCTCTGCGGGCTCGTCCAGCTCCACCGCGGGTTCCCGGCTCGCGGAGGCGGCGGATCGGGAGGCCGGGCCCGCCGTCTTCTTGCCGCCGAGGAAGGGCAGCGCCGAGAGCCTGTCGCCCGCCACCCGCGTCATCACGTGGAGCGACACCCGCGTGACAAACAGCACGGCGACCGGAATGATGGCCAGAAGGATGATCCAGGTGCCCACGCTTCCGACGGAGACGCGGAGGGCTTCCGACACGGCCCAGCCGAGGACACCGCCCTTGTGGATGCGCTGCTCCGACAGCGTGTCGGACATGCGCGTGAGAATTCCCGTCACCCCGATCAGAAGCAGGGCGAGGCCGGCAGCGGCGGGCCAGCCCGTCACCATGCGCGAGCGGATGAAGGCCGAGGCGCCGTAGCCCGCTAGCAGGACGGGGAAGAGGTAGCCGGCGTAGCCGAAAGCCCAGAAGAAGACCCAGCCCAGCCACACGCCGACCGGTCCCGCGGGGCTCGTCTGGTCGAGCACGTGCAGCGTCGGGTCGAACGAGGAGAGCGCCACGAAGCCAAAGCCCGACAGCGCGAGCGCCAGGATGCCCTTGACCTCGCGCACCCAGCGCCCCTGCTCCCGCTTGGCCTTGCGGGCCGCGCGGGCGGCGCCGTCGCCCTTGGGCGCGCTTGTGGACACGGCAGGTCGTTCGGTGGCAGACGAAGCCATCACACCTCCAGGATCAACGGGATCACGACCGGCTTGCGGTCGAAGCGCTGGTTGATGAAGCGGCGAGCGGCGCTCCGCACCACGGCCCCGATCAGCTCGCGGTCGATCACCTCCGGCTCCTGCCGGGCCGCCAGGGCGTCGCGGATAGCCTGCTTGACCTCGTCCATCAGCTCGTCAGACTCCTTCATGTAGACGAAGCCGCGGGAGGCGATCTCGGGTCCCGCCACCACCGAGCCCGTGATCTTGTCCACGGTCAGCGCCACCACGACCATGCCCGCCTCGGCCAGGAGCTGGCGGTCCCGCAGCACCACCTGCCCCACGTCGCCGACACCCTTGCCGTCCACATACACGCGGCCCGCGGGGTAGCCCGCGAGCACGCGCGCGCCTGACTTCGAGAGCTCCAGACCCGCGCCGTCCTCGACGAGGAAGATGCGGTCCTTGGCAATCCCGACGCTCTCGGCGAGCCGCGCATGCTGGAGCAGGTGACGGTACTCGCCGTGCACGGGCATGAAGTAGCGCGGCCGCGTCAGCTCCATCATCTGCTTGAGATCGTCCTCGCTCGCGTGCCCCGAGACGTGGACGAAGGCGACGTCCTCCCAGAGCACCTCGGCGCCTCGGCGGAGGAGCGCATTGATGACCCGCCCGATCACGCGCTCGTTGCCAGGGATGACGCGCGAGGAGAAGATCACGAGGTCCCCCGCTCCGACCTCGACGTGCTTGTGCTCACCGGCGGCGATCAGCGACACGGCCGAGTGCGTCTCGCCCTGGCTGCCCGTCGACAGGATCACCTGCTTGCGGGGCGCGAGCGCGCTCAGCTCCTCGAGGGAGACGATGAGCCCCTCGGGCACCTTGAGGTAGCCCAACTCGGAGGCGACGGCGACGTTGGCGACCATGCTCCGGCCGAGCAGCGCGACCTTCCGGCCGCCGGCCCGCGCCAGATTCAGCACCTGCTGGATCCTGTGAATGTGCGACGCGAACGTGGCGACGAGGATCCTGCCCGGCGCTGGGGCGAAGCGGCCCGCGAGCGCCTCCCCGACCTCCGTCTCCGATCCCGTCCGCCCCGGCCGGCCGACATTTGTCGAATCCGAGCAGAGGCAGAGCACGCCCCGCTCGCCCAGCTCGGCGAACTTCGCGTAGTCGGGCTGCTCGGCATCCACCGGACGCTGGTCGAGCTTGAAGTCTCCGGTGTGGATGACCGTGCCCACCGGAGTCTCGATGGCGAGCCCGATTCCGTCGGCGATCGAGTGGGTGACGCGGATCGGAACCACGACGAAGCCGCCCGCCCCGATCTCGTCGCCCGGCGCGTAGGATCTCAGATCCGCCCGCTCGAGGGCGCCGAGCTCGGCCAGCCGATGTCGCGCTATCGCGAGCGTCAGCGGCGTGCCGTATACGGGGACGTCGAACTCGCGCAAAAGATAGGAGAGAGCGCCGATATGGTCCTCGTGTCCGTGGGTCAGCACCACGGCGCGAAAACGCTCCCGGTGCTCGCGGAGGTAGGTGAAGTCCGGGATGACGTAGTCCACCCCGGGCATTTCGTCGTCGGGGAAGAGGAGACCGCAGTCCACGGCGATGATGTCGTCGCCGGATTCGATCAGCATCATGTTGAGGCCGATCTCGCCGAGACCGCCCAGGGGGATCAGGCGGACAACGGGCTCGGCGGGTACGTCGATCGGAACCGGCTCGGGTCTGTAAAGGGAGCTCACGGCGGCGTCAACATCGTACCACCCCGCGGCGGGCGGGCCAAAAAGCAGGGCGCAGCTCGGGCCGGTTGCCGCCGCTGACGCGTGACACACTGATATACTGCTGCTGATGGGGGCCCCCGTGTGCCGCTTGGTCGACCACTGCGATCGACGATGTGTGACGGGAGCCGCCCGTGAGTCCGCCCCCAGCTCCAGCGACTGGTCGAGCAGTGAGGGACGCCTCGTCCCCCCCGGCGCAGCTGTCCCATGACGCGGCCGATTCGTGTCCTGGAGCTCCTCGTCTCGACCATCCCCGGTGGCGGCCCGAGGCACGTCTACGACCTCGTCCGGTACCTCCCCAGGGACGAATTCGAGGTCGTAGTCGCCGCCCCGCGCGACGGCCTCGTCTTCGACCGGTTCCAGGACCTTGGACTGGAGGTCGTGGAGCGGCCGATCCCGCAGCTCAACCCCTGGCAGCTGCTCACGACGGTTCGGCTGCTGAGAGAGCGCGCCATCGACGTGGTTCACACGCACGGCAAGGGCGCGGGTTTCCACGGGCGCATGGCCGCCCACCGGCTCGGCATTCCCGCCATCCACACCTTCCACGGCATCCACTACAAGGGCTACCCCCGCTGGATCCAGCCGCTCTATCTCGGCCTCGAGCGCCGGCTCGCGCGACGCACGCACACCGTCATCAACGTCTCGGCCGCGCAGGAGTCCGAGGGGCTCGGCCTCGGCCTGTTCCGACCGGAGCAGAGCGCCGTGGTCGTCAACGGGATCGACGTCGAGGAGTTCGACCGAGCGGGCGGCGAGTCGCCGGTGCGTCGCGAGTCCCTCGGACTCGGCGCCGACGATCCCGTCATCGGCTGCGTGAGTCGCTTCGATCCGGTCAAGCGTCTCGAGGTGCTTCTCCACGTCGTCGACCGCCTGAGAGTTCGCCTCCCGCGGGTGATGCTCATCCTCGTGGGCGGCGGCGAGGAGGAGGCGCACATCCGGCGGCTCTCCTCCAAGCTCGGCCTCAACCAGCACGTGATCTTCACCGGCTTCCTCGAGACACCCGCGCGCGTTTCCGCGGTCCTCGATCTCTACGTGGCCAGCTCCCAGAAGGAGGGGCTGCCGCTCTCCCTGCTCTCGGCCATGGGCGCCGGACTGGCCGTCGTGGCCACCGACGTGCCCGGACACCGCGAGGTGGTCATTCACGGGGAGACCGGGATTCTCGTCCCGGCCGAGAACCCCGCAGCGTTGGCCGAGGCGGTGGCCTCGCTGCTGGCTGATCCCGCGCGGCGCCGAAGCATGGGCGAGTCCGGCCGCCAGCGGGTGCTCAAGGATTTCGGGCTCTGGCCCATGGTCGAGAGCACGGCCGCGATCTACCGGCGGGCGGCGAGGGCGCGGGCGCTGTCGGTCCCGGTGGCGCCGGCTGGAGCCGGTGGACACGGGCCATGAGGGCAGCAACGGGGGTCGCCGTCAACGCGTGTATCATCGGAGAGCACCCCACCGGCCTCGGCCTCTACACCATCAAGCTCATCCGCGCGCTCGACGGCCTCCGCGACGACCTCGTCGTGTACACCTCCGCCCCGGTCACGCTCGAGGGCCTCCGTGCCCCGGTGATCCCGATCACCCCCGCGGTGCGTCCCGACCTGGGGCTCCGCGGCCACGTGGCCCGCGCGCTCTGGCTCCAGACCGTGCAGCGGATGCGATGCCGGGCTCGTGGGTTCCGGGTCGTGCTGAACACGATCCCCGAGGCGATCCTCGACGGCCAGATCCCGCAGGTCACGGTGGTCCACGACCTCCTGCCGCTCTCGTTTCCTCCGGAGTACCCGCGGCAACAGCATTACTTTCGGCACCTCGTGCCCCGCGCCCTGCGTCTCTCGCGCCACGTGATCGCGGACTCCCAAAGCACGCGCTCCGATGTCATCCGGCGGTTCAAGATCGCCCCGGAGAAGGTCACGGTGGTCTCCCCGGGCTATGATCCTGCGCTGTACTCCCCCGTCGACAATGGCGCCGGCGCATCGTTGGGTCCTGATCCGTATCTCCTGTACGTCGGCAACCTCCTGCCCCACAAGAACCTCCCACGGCTGCTCGATGCCTTCGCGATTCTCCGCCGGCGCCTCCGGGTGAGGCTCATCATCCGCGGGGAAGGGTGGCCCGCCTACACCCGGAGCCTCTACGAGCAGGTGGAGATGCTCGGCCTGGCCGAGAGCGTCAGCTTTCTCGAGTACGCGGACGAGGGGACCCTTCGAGATCTCTACCAGCGAGCCGCCTGCCTCGTCCTCCCATCGCTTGGCGAGGGGTTCGGGCTCCCTGTGCTCGAGGCGATGGCGTGTGGCCTCCCCGTGGTCACGTCCCGCGTCTCGTCGCTCGCCGAGCTCGCTGGAAACGCGGCGGTGACCGTGAACCCGTACGACTCGATCGAGCTGTCGGACGCCATACACCGCGTGTTGATCGACCGCGGCCTCCGCGAGGACCTGCGACGGCGGGGCCTCGAGCGGGCCGGGCAGTTTACCTGGCGGCAGACGGCCGAGCACGTCTCGGCGCTTCTCGACGAGGTCGTGGGCCGCCGCGCGCCGGCGAAGACCACCCAGCCCCAATCCGAAAATAGATGTTGAGTGACACTGCGATCACCCTCAAGAAACAGCCTGCTATTGAGAGACAGCAAGTGTTTCTCCACTCTTCATTTTTAATGAGAACCTGTCTTACTTCACTGCCTCCTTAGCCGCGCGTGATTTCGCATAGTAGCTATTTGCCCTGGCATTGTCTCCTTTAAATTTGTACGCCGTGGCCATCAGGTCGAATGTGCCCGCGCGGCTCTCTTCGTCCGTCTCGTACTCCAGAGACTTGTCGAAGTAAACCAACGCACTATCAAACTGACCGAACGTTCCGTAGCAGCTTCCTAAGTTCTTCAATGCAGCCGAATAGCGGGGGTCAATTTTGAGCGCCTCCTTGAACAACACCATCGCCTCCGTGTAGTTCTTCTGCTCACCCAGGATGACGCCTTTGAAGTTCATCGCCTTAGCATCGTAATTGACTATCTCAAGCGCCTTGTCGTAATCCTTCATCGCCGAACGGCTGTCGCCCATACGGAAATATGTTTCGCCCCTTTCTCGGTAGGCATCGAAGTTCTGCGGGTATAGTTCGATCGCGATGCTGAACTCCTTAATGGCATGGTTATAAATGGCATTCTGCTTCAGAGAATCCTTCTCCTCCTTGGCGTCCTTGTTCTTTAGCGCCATGGCGGCAGCGTAGTGGACGCGGGAGCTGTTGGGAGAGTCTCTCAGTCCTGACATGTAGGTGGACGTGTCGTTCTCCCAAATGGGATTCCGTTCGACGATTCTGAACGAATAGAGAGCAAGAACGACAAACG
>Ga0335084_10002802_pt1 | contig 16906 bp, 11 predicted proteins | sample Lox_Sample_44_FD_206721 | JGI IMG/M metagenome (GOLD analysis project Ga0335084, IMG submission 206721) | Soil microbial communities from Loxahatchee National Wildlife Refuge, Florida, United States - Lox_Sample_4.4 | ecosystem: Environmental > Terrestrial > Soil > Wetlands | place: USA... | reverse complement strand
CCGCAGCGTGTCGATCGACACCAGCACCACCGGAGCGTCGGGGAAATGGGCGATGCCTTCGCCTCGGCAGGCCGGGAGCGCGGCCGCTGCGGCCACGGCGAGCGCGGCGCGGGCGGCGCGGCTCAGGAGGCCTGGCCGAGCCATGCGCGTACGCGCTCGATGTCGCGGCGCTCGAGCGCCAGCGGGGCCTCGCGCAGGTAGGCCTCGAGATAGCGCCGGGCCTCCGCTTCGCGGCCCATCCGGCGCAGCGTCTCGCCGAGGTTGTAGAGCGTCTGGTAGTCGCGCGGATCGAGCTCCACCGCGAGTCGCCAGTGCTCGACCGCCTCTTCGCCGCGCCCCTCCGTCATCGCGATCACGCCCAGGCTGTTGTGCGCGCGGGCGACGCCGGAGTCGAGCGCCAGCGCGGCCTCGAACGAGCGCCGCGCCGAGTCCCGAGAGCCCGCCATCAGCTCCACGGTCCCGACGTTGACGAGCGTCAGCGCGTTCGTGGGATAGGCGGCGCGGGCGGTCTCGAACGTGGCGCGGGCGTCGTCGAAGCGGCCCGTGCGCGCGAGCGCCATGCCGCGCGCGGTGAGGATGTCGAGGTTGGGCTCCCCGAGGCCCACGTAGGGCGCCGTCACCTTCACCGCCTCGGCGGCGCGACCGGCTTCGGTCAGGTAGATCGCGTAGAGCGACACCGCCTCGGCATCGAGCGGCCGCAGCTCGAAGGAGCGCTTGGCCGCCGCCACCGCGGCCTCCAGGTTCCCGAGCCCCCTCTCGATGTACGCGAGGTGCAGGTAGCTCACCGGCATCTCGGGCCGCTCCTGGATGTTCTGCCGGCAGAGCGCGATCGCCGCCTCGAGCTTGCCCGCGCGATAGAGGCTCACCACGTCGCGGATCCGGGTGTCGATCGCCACGAGGTTCTTGGGATCGTCCTGCTTCCCGAAGCTCTGCTTCACCGGGCTGGTCGCGGCCGCCACGTAGCCGAGCGCCCGCAGGCGCTCGAGCGCCTCCTTCTCCTCGGCCACGCGGCTGATGCCGTGGTCGCGCGCCCGGAAGCGCCCGAGCACGGCCTTGAGCCGTTCGAGGTCCGCGGGCTGGCGCGAGGCGAGGTTGTGCTGCTCGGCCGGATCGGCCCGCACGTCGTAGAGCTCGGGCTCCGGGAGGTCCACGTACTTGAGGCCGTCCGCGAGCACGCCGTAGAGCGGCGCCCAGCCGCGGTTGAGCGAGGAGGAGAGCGACTCGAAGTACAGGGGGGCGGGCTCGAGGCGGCGGCCGAAGGCGAGCGGCCACAGGCTGCGCCCCGAGAGCCCCGCGGGCGCCGGAAGCGCGAGCGCGTCGAGCAGCGTCGGGACGAGGTCAACGTGACGAACCGGATCGGTGACCACGCGCGGCGCGACGAGACGCGGGCAGTAGAGGATCAGCGGGACGTGCAGCGTCTCCTCGTAGCCGAAGATGCCGTGGGTCATCTCGCCGTGGCGGCCGAGCGACTCGCCGTGGTCGCCCGTCAGCACGATCAGGAAGCGGCCGCGCTCGCCCTCCGCCAGCAGCGGGCCGAGCAGCGGGCCGAGTGCTTCGTCCGCCGCGGCCACCTCACCCTGGTAGGGCTCGCTCGCGTAGCGCGAGCGATAGGGCTCGGGGGGCTCGTAGGGAAAGTGCGGCTCGTAGAGGTGCAGGAAGACGAAGCGGGGCGCCGAGCCCGCGCGCGCCAGCCATGCGATCGCGGCCGCGACGGTCTTCTGCGCGTGCCGCTCGGGCACCACGAACTCGCCGCGGGCCTCCGCGCCGCCCAGGCGGTCGTCGTACACGTCGAAGCCGCGGTCGAGCCCGAAGCGCGCGTCGAGCACGAACGCGCTCACGAAGGCGCCGGTCGCGTAGCCGCGCTCCTTGAGCAGCGTGGCGAGCGTCGGCACGTCCTTCGGGAAGCGGAAGCCGCTGTTGTCGCGCACGCCGTGCTCGAAGGGATAGCGTCCGGAGAGCATGTTGGAGTGCGAGGCCAGCGTCACCACGTTGTGCGCGTGAGCGTTCGCGAAGCGCACGCCGGCCGCCGCGAGCCGGTCGATCCAGGGCGTGCCCGCGTTCGCGCGGCCGTAGGCGCCGAGCGCGTCGGGGCGCAGGGTGTCGATCGAGATCAGCAGCACGGAGAGCCCCGGCTCGTGCTTCTCGCGCGTGGCCAGCCGGCTCGCGAGCAGCCCCATCGCCGCGACCGCCGCCAGCGCGAGGAGCGGAGCCCAGAGGAGCCACCGGCGGGCCGGCTTCGCGGCAGCGCCGCCCTCCGCGGCGGCTGCGCGCGGGGCTCGCCCCTTCTTCTGCTTTCGCCCCAAGCCATTTGAGTGTATACCGGCGCATGCACGCCAGCCTTCCGCTCGCCGCACTGGTCCTGGCCGCGGCTGCGCCGCTCGGCTCGCAGCCCGCGCCGGCCCAGCAACTGCCCGTCTTCGGCACCGGCGTCACGCTCGTGGCCATTCCGGTCTTCGTCACCGACAAGAACGGCAAGGCGGTCCCCGGCTTGACCGCGGCCGACTTCGAGATCGAGGACCAGGGCCGCAAAGTGCCGATCGTGTCGTTCGAGGCCGTGGACGCGCGAAGCGCGGCTCCCGCGAGCGATGCCGCCGGGCTGGTGCAGGCCGCGGCGAGGCGGCAGTTCCTGCTGCTGTTCGACCTCGCGTTCTCGGCGCCCACGGGGATCATGAAAGCGCGCGAGGCCGCCATCAAGTTCGTCCGCGGATCGCTCGCGCCGACCGACCTCGTCGCCGTGGCGACCTACGGCCAGGCCGGCATCCGCATCCTGCTGCGCTTCACGGCCGACCGCGACCAGGCGGCTCGCGCCATCGAGACGCTCGGAGTCGGCGAGGGCGAGCGCTTGCGGGACCCGCTGAACATCGCCTACGAGCTCGGCGCGCCCCCGATGGGGCCGGGGCAAGGCGGGGGCGCGGGGGAAGGCCGCGAGGCGATGATGCTCCAGGAGCTGCGCGCCACCGCGCAGCAGATCAGCCGGGCCGAGCAGACGCAGTACCGCCAGCGTGTCGACTCGTTCCTGGGCGGGCTCCAGAATCTCGGACGCATGCTCGACTCGGTCCAGGGCCGCAAGCAGGTGATCCTGCTCTCGGCGGGGTTCGATTCGACGGTGCTCGGCGGAGCCACCGGGCAGGAGGCGGCCGACGCGGCGCAGGCCGTCGTGGAGGGACGGCTGTGGGACGTCCAGTCCGACCGCCAGTTCGGCGACGTCACGGCTCGACAGGAGATCGACGCCCTGTTCCAGACCCTGAACGCCTCCGACACGGTGATCCACAGCGTCGACGTCACGGGGATGGTCGCCGGCGCCGCCGTCGACGAAGCGCAGCCGACGCGCACGGCCACGGGACGGGACACGCTGGCCCAGCTCGCGTCGAACACGGGCGGCCGCTTCATCAAGGACGCGAACGATCTCGGGGCCGGGCTGCGCGAGGTGCTCGACGCCTCCAGCACCTACTACGTGCTCGCCTTCGAGCCGAGCGATACCGACAAGAAGCGCGACCGCCCGCACAAGCTCAAGGTGAAGGTGCTGCGCGCGGGGCTCGACGTCTCGAGCCGCCGCGCCTACCTGCCGCCCGACCCGAAGCGCGAGCTCGACCCCGCGTCGCAGCAGCTCCAGGCGGCCGAGACGATCGCCAAGGGCCTGACCGGCGGGCCGATCCGCCTCGCGGCGGTCGCGGTCCCGTATCGCAACGCTCGCGGCAAGGTCTCGCTGCCGGTCGTGCTCGAAGTCGACGGCAAGACGTTGCTCGCAGGCGGGGCCGCCAAGCAGCTGCGCATCGAGGTCTTCGGCTACGCCATCGGCGCGGATGGCCACGTCTACGACGCCGTGGCGCTCGCGCCCACGCTCGACGTCGCCGCGGCCAAGGCTTCGCTCGAGACCAAGGGCCTGCAGGTGCTGACGGCGTTCGCCGTCCCGGAAGGTTCCATCGACCTGCGCTTCCTGGTGCGCGACGGCGCGGCGCGGCGCGCGGGCTCGTTGCGGCTCCGGCTCGACGTGCCGGCCTTCAAGCCGGGCAGCACGGTGCTGTCGCCGCCGCTCGCGATGGACGACCCCCACTCGCGGCTCGTGCTGCCCGCGCCGTCGCGGGCGCTGCCCGCGCTCGAGATCCCGTTCCGCCTGGAGGACACCCCCTTCACGGCCGAGCTGCTGCCCTTGCTGCTGAACGGCGCGCAGCGCGAGGTGTGCGTGATCGCGTGGGGAGGCTCGGCCCGCTTCGGCACGAAGTCCGAGTTCGAGGTCGTGGCGCATCTCGTCGACGCCGCGGGCGCCTTGCTCGAGCTGCCGCTCGCCGGACCGGCGCGCGTGGTGGCCGACAACGACGGGCTGCAGCGCTACGTGCTGGGTCTGTCGCCGAAGGGCGTCCCTGCCGGCGAGTACGCGCTGCAGATCAGCTTCAAGAACGCCGGCGGCGATTCCGTGAGCTCGCGTTTCCCGGTCAAGGTCCAGTAGCCACGCGGCCAGGCCGGCACGCGAGCCGGAGCGTGCGGGACGCTACCTGAGCAGCGCCCGCACGCGGGCGATGTCGCGCGCCTCGAGCGCGGGCGGTGCGGCGGCCAGGTACGAGTCCAAGAACGGCCGCGCCTCGGTCCGCCGCCCCGTCTCCCACAAGTAGGTGCCCAGGTTGTAGAGCGTCTGGTAGTCCTGGGGATCGAGCGCCACGGCGCGACGCCAGCGCTCGACGGCCTCCGGCATGCGGCCCTCGCGGGCGGCGATCACGCCCAGGCTGTTGTGGGCGCGCGCGACGTCGGGGTCGAGGTCGAGCGCGGCCTCGAAGGCCTGCCGCGCGCGCGCCGCGTCTCCCTGCTTCAGGTAGACGGTGCCGATGTTGACCAACACCTGGGTGTTGGCAGGGTGCGCCTGGCGCGCGCGCGCGAGCACGTCGAGCGCTTGCTGCGGTCGTTTGGCCGTGGCGAGCGCCATGGCGAGCGCGTTCAGGACGTCGAGGTCGTCTTCGCCGCGCGCGAGCCACGGCTCCAGGAAGCGGACGGCGTCCGGCGCGCGTCCCGCCTCGGTCAGGTACACGCCGAGCAGCGCCGCCGTCTCGGCGTCGCCGGGCCGCAGCGCGACGGCGCGGCGCGCGGCCGCGATCGCCGCGTCCATGTCGCCGCGCGCGGCCTCGAGGGCGGCGATCTGCAGATGCGCCACGTCCATGTCCGGCCGGCGCGCGATCACGTCGCGCCCCACGGCGATCGCCTGCTCGAGCTGGCCTTCGCGATAGAGCGCGAGCATCCGGTCGGTCAGCGCGTCGAGCTCGATCAGGCGCTTCGGATCGTCGTCGGGGGTGAAGCGCTGCTTCGGCGCCTGAGGCTGCGCCGAGGCCGCGTAGCCCAGCGCGCGCAGCCGCTCGAGCGTCTCCTGCGCTTCCGGCGCCGGGAGGACGCCCGGGTCGCGTGCGCGCAGGATCTCGAGCCGCGAGCGAAGCCGCTCCAGGTCCTGCGGGCGTGAGGCGGCGAGGTTGTGGGTCTCCGCCGAGTCCGTGGTCAGGTCGTAGAGCTCGGGCAGCGGCAGGTCGATGTACTTGAGGGGCCCGTCGCGCAGCCCCCGCAGCGGCGCCCACCGCCGGTTGAGCGAGGTGGTGAGCGCCTCGAAGTAGCCGGGCGGCGCCCCTCCCTCTCGCTGGCCCGCGAGCAGCGGCAGCAGGCTGCGGCCGGGCAGCTCCGCCGGCACGGGCATGCCGAGCACGTCCAGGACGGTCGGGACGATGTCGACGTGGCGCACGGGCTCGCGCACCACGCGCGGCCCGAACAGCGCCGGTGCGTAGATCACGAGCGGCACGCGCAGCGTCGCTTCGTACGCGAAGACGCCGTGCGTCGCCTCGCCGTGCTCGCCGAGCGACTCGCCGTGGTCGGAGGTCAGGATCACGAGCGTCCGGCCGCTCCGGCCCTGCTCCAGGATCGGCGCGAAGAGCGGCTCGAGCGCCGCGTCGGCCGCGTTCACCTCGCCGTGGTACGCGTCGGGCGCCCCCGCGGCGAAGGCGGCGGGCGGTTCGTAGGGCGAGTGGGGCTCGTAGAGGTGCACGAACGCGAAGCTCGGCCCGGCGCCGCCCGCGAGCCAGCGGCGCGCCTCCGCCACGGTCGCGGGCCCGGGGCGCTCCGGCATCGCGAAGGCCCGGCCCGACTCCCCGCCCGGAACGCGGCAGTCCCAGCGATCGAAGCCGCTCGCGAGCCCGAAGCGCTCGTCGAGCACGAAGGCGCTCGCGAAGCCGCCGCTCCTGTAGCCCCGCGGCTTCAGCCAGCCCGCGAGCGTCCGGGCGTCCTTCGGGACGCGGAAGCCGCTGTTGTCCCGGACGCCGTGCTGGAAGGGCAAGAGGCCGGTGAGGATGTTCACGTGCGAGGGCAGCGTGACGACGTTGTGGGCGTGGGCCGCGTCGAAGCGCACGCCGGCTTGCGCCAGCCGGTCGATCCACGGGGTCCGCGCGGTAGCGTTTCCGTAGGCGCCGAGCGCGTCGGCGCGCAGCGTGTCGATCGTCACGAGCAGGACCGAGAGCCCGGGGTCGCGCGGCAGCGCGGGCGCGTGGAGCCGGCTCCAGGCGAGAGCGACGACACCGGCGAGCGCGAGCAGCGCGCCGAGCGGCAGCCAGCGCGCACGGGCCGCGGGAGACCGAGCGGAAGGCGCTTGCGGGGGTACCGGCGACGGGCGGCGCTTCTGGGTCAGACGGGGCTCCGAATCCGTCATTCTAGCGGCGCCTGCCCCGGCCGCTCTCGTCCGGCCTCGACCTATACTCGTGCCCGTACCGAGGGAGGTGCTTCATGGGACGCGTCGTGGGACCGGGATCGCTCGTCGTCGCCGCTCTGGTGCTCGCCGCTTCCGCCACGGCGCAGGACTGGCGGGGCACGGGCCGCATCCAGGGGACCTTGACCGACGAGGCCGACAAGAAGCCGCTCGTCGGCGCCACGGTGAAGGCCCTGTGCGCCGAGCGCGGCGGCACGACCCTCAAGACCGACAAGAAGGGCCAGTGGGTGCTCGGCGGTGTCGTCGCGTGCAAGTGGGACTTCGACTTCGCGCTCGAGGGCTACGAGACGAAGAAGGTGAGCGTCACGCTCCCGAGCGAAGAGAGCCGGCTCCAGCCCGTCGTGATCTCGCTCAAGCGCTCGGGTCCGCCGCCGGAGCTGACGGCCGCGGCCACGAAGGCCGACGAAGCCTACAAGGCCGGACGTTACGACGAGGCGCGCGCGGAGTACGAGAAGCTGCTCGCGGCGCGGCCGGACCTGGCCTCGACCGTCTACCAGCGCATCGGCTTCACCTACGTGCAGGAGAAGCAATACGAGCCCGCGCTCGCCGCGCTCGACAAAGCGCTCGCCGCCGACCCGCAGAACGCGCAGCTGCGCGCGATCGCCGCACAGGCCGCGCTCGAGGCCAAGAAGCTCGACAAGGCGCGCGAGCTGCTATCCGGCCTCGACGAGTCCAAGATCGAGAGCCCCGACACCTTCTTCAACATGGGCATCGACTTCTTCAACGCCGGCGAGGCGCAGGACGCGATCGCGTACTTCGGCAAGACGATCGCGAAGGACCCGGCCTACGTCGACGCCTACTACCGCCGCGGGCTCGCCTACCTCGGCCAGGGCAAGACGGCCGAGGCCAAGGCCGACTTCCAGAAGGTGGTCGAGCTTCAGCCCACCAGCGAGATGGGGTCGATGTCGAAGAAGGCACTGGAGCAGCTGCACTAGGCCGCTGCCGAACCTGCCGGCGTAGAATCGCGGCCCGGAGGTCGGCATGGACTCTCGGTCGAGCCGGGCGGCGTGGGCCGTCGCATTCATTCTCGCGGGTGCCGCGGCATCGGCCGCGGACTGGCCGGCCGAGGCCGAGCGCCGCATCTCGTTCGACCTCGGCTGGCGCTTCCAGAAGGGCGAGCTGCCGGGCGCCGAGCAGCCGGCCTTCGACGACGCGTCGTGGCGCGCGCTCGACCTGCCCCACGACTGGGCGATCGAAGGCCCGTTCGACCCGAAGATCAGCCCGCATCAGGGGTCGCTGCCCTCCTTCGGGGTGGCGTGGTACCGCAAGCACTTCGCGGCGCCGGCCGCGGGCCGCGGGCGCACCTACACCCTCGAGCTCGACGGCGCGATGTCGAACTCCACCGTCTACCTGAACGGGCGCGAGCTCGGCGGCCGGCCGTACGGCTACATCGGCTTCGCCGTGGACCTGACGCCCGCGCTCCGCTTCGGCGGCGACAACGTGCTCGCCGTGCGCCTCGCCCCCGAGGAGCACTCGTCGCGCTGGTATCCCGGGGCGGGCCTCTACCGCCACGTGTGGGTCGACGCGACCGGCCCCGTCCACGTGGCCCGCTGGGGCACCTACGTCACGACACCGGCGGTGACCGAGGCGGAAGCCACGGTCTCGGTCCGCAGCGAGCTCCAGAACCGCGAGGCCACGGAGGCCCGCGTGGTCCTCGAGACGAGCGTCGTGGCCGCGGACGGCCGCGAAGTGGCACGCGCGACGTCGGACGCGACGCTGCCCGCCTCGGCCACGACGAGCGTCGCCGCGAGCGTCGTCGTGCCGAAGCCCACGCGCTGGGACGTCGAGCACCCGTACCTCTACACGGTCGTCAGCACGTTGAAGCGCGGCACGAGCGTCCTCGACCAGTACCGGACGCCGTTCGGGATCCGGACGATCGAATGGGGCCCGACCAGGGGCTTCGTGCTGAACGGCCGGCGCGTGCCCCTGAAGGGCGTGTGCGACCACCACGACCTCGGCGCGCTCGGGTCGGCCGTGAGCCGGCGCGCGATCGAGCGCCAGCTCGAGATCCTGAAGCGGATGGGTGCGAACGCGATCCGCACCAGCCACAACCCGCCGGCGCCCGAGCTGCTCGACGCCGCCGACCGGATGGGCTTCCTCGTGATGGACGAGGCCTTCGACATGTGGGGCCAGCCGAAGGTCCCGAACGGCCACGGCAAGTACTTCGCGGCGTGGGGCGAGCGCGACCTGCGCGACATGATCCACCGCGACCGCAACCATCCGAGCGTCGTGATGTGGAGCATCGGCAACGAGGTGCGCGAGCAGTCGGACCCGGAAGGCTGGAAGGTCGCGCGCCGGCTCACCGACATCTGCCACGAAGAGGACAAGACGCGGCCGGTGACGGCCGCCTTCAACGAGGTCGAGAGCGCGATCAAGAACCGCCTCGCCGAGCAGGTGGACATCCCGGGCCTCAACTACGGCGTGCGCCAGTACGCGCAGGTGCTGGCCGAGCACCCGAGCTGGACGGTGGTGGCCTCCGAGACCGCCTCCTGCGTCAGCTCGCGCGGCGTCTATCACCTGCCGCTCGAGGCGTACTTCAAGCACCCCTCGCTCCAGATCTCGAGCTACGACGTCGTGGCGGCGCCCTGGGCGTACTGCCCGGACGTCGAGTTCGCGGCTCAGGCGGCCAACCCCGCGATGCTCGGCGAGTTCGTGTGGACGGGCTTCGACTACATCGGCGAGCCGACGCCCTACTTCGCCTGGGACAAGCCGCGCGACGAGAAGGACTGGCCGTCGCGCAGCTCGTACTTCGGGATCATCGACCTCGCCGGCTTCCCGAAGGACCGCTACTACCTCTACCAGAGCCAGTGGACGACGGCCCCCATGGTCCACGTGCTCCCGCACTGGAACTGGGCCGGCCGCGACGGACAGAAGATCCCGGTGATGGCGTACACGAACGCCGAGGACGTCGAGCTGTTCCTGAACGGCCGCTCGCTCGGCCGCAAGAAGAAGGGCGAGCCCTACGTGATCCCCGTGAACAAGCGGACGAGCGACGATCTCCACTTCACGACTCACTACCGCCTCGTGTGGGACGTGCCCTTCGAGCCGGGGACGCTCGATGCGGTCGCCTACACGGGCGGCAAGGAGGTGGCGCGGACCAGCGTCCGGACCGCGGGCGCGCCCGCGCGGGTCGCGCTCGGCCTCGACCGCGCCGAGATCCGCGCCGACGGCGAGGACCTCTCGTTCGTCACCGTGCGCATCGAGGACAAGGACGGCACGCTGGTCCCGGAGGCGGACAACCTCGTCCGGTTCAAGGTCGAGGGGCCCGGACGCATCGTCGCGGTCGACAACGGCAGCCCGGCGAGCCTCGAGCCGTTCCAGGGCGACAGGCGCAAGGCCTTCAGCGGGCTCGCGCTCGTGGTCGTGCGCTCACACCGCGGCGAAGCCGGCAAGGTCGTGATCAAGGCCGAGTCCGACGGTCTGGCTGCGGCGCAGGCGACCTTGACGACGACGCGCTGAGCTCTGCCCTTCAGCGTACGCCGGCCACCGAGAGCGCGGCGTCGACCTCGACCGCGAGCGTCCCGTGCCCGGTCTCGGCGACGACCACGCCGGCCAGGCGGCCGGACAGCATCCCGTTCGCGTCGCGCGGCAGGTCGAGCCTGATGCCCGATCCCTCGCGCTGCAGCGGCTGCGCGCGCGAGTAGTCGAGCACGCGCGGGGTCTCCGGGTAGAAGTAGGCGCTCGCCACGGCCGTTCCCTTCGGGGGCTTGAGCGAGAGAGCGATCTCGGAGGCCGAGGCGACCGCCGTCGCGTGCCAGCTCCCGGCCTTGGCGGGCAGCCGCCGCCGCGCCTCGGCGAAGAGCGCCGCGTCCGGTCCGGCGCCTGCGACCGCCGCCATCGGCAGCACGAGCGCGAGCTCGGCCTTTCCGGGAATGCAGACCTCCTTGCACTCGAGCCAGTTGACCCGCGCTTCGAGCCGCAGCTCCCCCTTCGCCACGTCGCGCGCGACCTGTAGCTCGACCGGCAGCAGCACCTGCCCGTCGTAGCCGAAGCTCACGACCGGGCCCGCCTCGAAGCGCGCCGGGTACGGCCAGAGCGTCTCGCCCGCCGTGACGCCGGCGGGCAGCCGCCACGCGATTCGCGTCGCGAGGCCCGAGTCGCCCGGGTTCTGCCAGTAGGTGTGCCAGCCCTGCTCCATCTCGAGGCGGACGCCGACGGCGAGCGTGCGGCCCGGGACGAAGGCGGCGCTCTCGGACACGAGCGACGCCTTCACGTGATGGGCCGGGGGGTTGGTCTGGGCGGCGGCAGAGGCGGCGAGGAGCGCGAGCAGGCTCGCGGCACGGGCGGTGAGCGAGCGGTTCGTCATCCCGGCAGGATAACCCGATCCGCCCACGACCCCCCCGTCAGGCCGTCTGGATCACCCTCAGCACGCGCAGGTTCTGGATCGAGACCTGCGCCGCGACCTGGCTCGCCACCGCCTCGAAGGCCAGGGCCGCGGGCGCGTCGGGGGCCGCCGCCACGATCGGCTGGCCCTCGTCGCCGCCGGCGCGCACGCGCGTGTCGATCGGCACCTCGCCGAGGAACGGGATCTGGAGCTCCTCCGCCATCCGGCGTCCGCCGCCGCTGCCGAAGATCTCCGTGCGCTCCTGGCAGTGTCCGCACACGAAGTAGCTCATGTTCTCGACCACGCCGAGCACCGGGATGTTGAGCTGGCGGAACATGCCCACGGCCTTGCGGACGTCGGAGACCGAGACGCCCTGGGGCGTCGTGACCAGGACCGCTCCGGCCATCGGCACGCTCTGCGCCATCGAGAGCGCGACGTCGCCGGTGCCCGGCGGCAGGTCGACGACGAGGTAGTCGAGCTCGCCCCAGAGCACGTCGCGCATGAACTGCTGCACCGCGCCGTGCAGCATCGGCCCGCGCCAGATGATCGGCTGGTCGGGCGGAACCAGCATGCCCATCGAGATCAGCTTGATGCCGTGGGCCGAGGGCGGCACGATGCGCTTGTCGGCGTTCACCTCGGGCGCTTCGCTGACGCCGAGCATCTGCGGGATGTTCGGGCCGTAGACGTCGCCGTCGAGCAGCCCCACGCGCGCGCCCTTGCGCGCGAGCGAGACCGCGAGGTTCACGGCGGTCGTCGACTTGCCGACGCCGCCCTTGCCCGCGCCCACCGCCAGGATGTTGCGGATGCCCGCCACCTGCTGGCGTCCGAAGCCGCCCCGCGTGCTGACGTTGGCCGTCATCTTCGCGCGCGCAGCCGCCACGCCCGGCAGCGCGGCGACGAGCGCCTCCGCCTGGTCCTTCATCTGGTCCTTGACGGGGCAGGCCGGCGTCGTGAGCTCGATCGTGAAGTCGACCTCGCCGCCCTTGATCTCGACCTCCTTTACGAAGCCGAGCGTCACGATGTCCTTGTGCAGATCCGGGTCCTGCACCCCGCGCAGCGCGGAGAGCACCTCGTCCTTGGTCACGCTCAAGAGTGCGTCTCCTGTCTTCGGGCAGGCCTCAGGACGCGACCTGGGCCTTGTCGACGAGGTCCTGCAGCACCTCGAACTTGCCGGGCGGGCTGCCGAGCAGCATCCGGCGGATCTTGCCGGCGCCGTCGATCACGAACGTGGTCGGGTAGCCCTGGGTCACGCCGAACGCGTCGCCCGTCTTCTCGTCGCCGATCAGCTGGCGGTACGGGATCTTGTGCTCGCGCACGAACTCGTCGATCTCCTGCGGCGAGCCGGAGTCCATCACGATCCCGATCACCTCGATCCCGCGCGCGTGGTTGCGGCGGTAGAAGTCGGCGTAGTCGGGGATCTCACGGATGCAGGGCCCGCACCAGGTGGCCCAGAAGTCCACGATCACGACCTTGCCCTTGAGCGAGTCGAGGCTCACCCGCCCGCCGTTCAAGTCGGGCAGGTCGAAGGGCGGCGCCGGCTTGACCTCTTTCGCCTGAGGCGCCGGCCCGCACGCCACGAAAGCCCCGAGCGCCCCCGCCACGGCAACAGCTACAAGTCCAGTACGCCAACAACGACCCATCTCGCAAGTATATCTGCAGCGGCTTTTCGACGGGGCCTCACGGGGGTTCTGGGAGGCGAAGCCCGCAGCCACCCACGGTGGGTCTGGGGGGCGAAGCCCCCCAGAACAGGAAAGCCAGAAACGGGCCTCCAGCCTCGTTGGCTCGGATGTCCTCTCCCTGTTGGACGACGAGCGCGTCCGTTGGCCTCTCCGGTCTTCGGTTCGTCGTTGGGCTTCGTTGCGTCGGCCCGTCGCCGAGCTATCCGATGTTCGCGAGACCCGGGAACAGCTTCGACACCCACTGCGCGATCAGCGTCAGCCGATCGGTGACCAGCAGCACCCCGACGCCGACCAGGAGCGCGCCAGAGGCGACCTCCACCGCGTGCATCCACTTGCGCAGGCCCCCGGAAGCCTTGAAGAACCAGTTGACGGCCAGCGCCGACAGCAGGAACGGGATGCCGAGGCCGGCCGAGTAGGCCGACAGCAGGACGACGCCCTGCCCCACCGTCTCCTGCTGCGAGGCGTAGAGGATGATCGCGCCCAGGATCGGGCCGATGCACGGCGTCCAGCCGAAGGCGAAGGCGAGGCCGACGACATACGCACCGACGAGGCCCAGCGGGCGGGACGTCACGCTCGCGCGCTTCTCGCCGAGCAGCCACTGGATCTTGAAGACTCCCATGGTGTGGAGTCCCAGCACGACGATGATCACGCCTCCGATCATGCCGAGCGTGCGCTTGTGCTCCAGCAGCAGCGCGCCCACGAGCGTCGCGGCCGCTCCGAGCGCGACGAAGACGGTCGAGAAGCCGAGGACGAACGCCAGGCTGGAAAGAACCACGCGCCGCACGAGGTCGAAAGGCGCGCCGCCGTCCTTCCACTGCGCGACGTTCACGCCACTGATGAACGACAGGTAGCCGGGCACGATCGGCAGCACGCACGGCGAAACGAACGACACGAGGCCGGCCAGGAAGGCGGCCGCGAGGGACACGCTCGAGGTCATCCCCTGATTGTAGGCAACTCGCGCCCGCGGGTGCCGCGCCGCTCGGCCTGTGGTCTACTTGAGCCGTCCGTCTCGGGGCGACGGGCCACTCCGATGACACCCCCCCGCTTGACGCGCCTGGTCCTCGCCGCGCTCGCGGCCGCATGGCTCGGCTCGCCCACTCGGGCCCAGGACTCGGGTGGCGCGAGCGCCGACGTCCCCGCGTTCCTGGACGGGCTCGAGGCGGCCTGGCAGACACGCAACGTCGAGGCCTGGCTGGCGGCCCGCGAGTTCAAGGCGGCGGGGGAGCGGGACTCCGAGCGCGAGCTGGTCCGCGATTGGCTGGCTTCGGACGAGGTCGTCTTCACGCTGCTGCGTCGGCCGACGCCGCGGGCGACGGACACGCGCTTCACGCTCGAGGCCCAGCTCTTCGTCGCGAAGGAGCCGCGAGCCCGAGTGCTGTTCTGGACGCTGGTCGTCGAGCGCCGCGCCGCGGGCTGGCGGATCGTGTCGCGCCAGGACGTGAGCCAGATGGACGGCCTCACGCACCTCGGCCTCGGCCCGCAGGCGTTCCGCGCGAAGGGCGTCGTCCTGCGCGAGAAGGACTTCGAGCTGCGGCTCGAGGACGGGACGCTGTTCTCGAGCCCCGCGGAGATCGGCCCCACGCTCCTGGTGTTCGTGGGAAGGGCGCGCGTGCGCTTCACACCCGGGCCCAAGGCCGAGCGCGAGCAGCTCAGGCAGTTCTCGGGCCAGCTCGCGCTCGAGCGCGAGGTGCCGTGGGCGTTCATTCGCCTGCACCCCTCGGAGCTGGCGCGCGCCGTGGGTACTGCGGCCCTCGAGCCCGAGCCGAGCCCCGAAAGGCGCCGCGCCGACGCCGAGCGCATCTTCCGCGAGCGCTCGGAGCGCAGCTTCATCGTGGACGCACCGCTGCCGCGCTCGCCGTGGTGGCTGACGCCGGGCAGCGGCGACGCAGTGGTCGACTTCCCCTGGGGCAGGAAGCACGTGCTCACGTACGCGCTGACGTCGTCGGAGCCCGAGGACGTGAACCTGTTCGACCGGGACCGAAGGCTCCAGATCTGCAGCTACCCGTCGAGCGGCGGCGCGGCCATCTATACCGAGGACCAGGACCGCGTGATCGACGTGATCGAGCACGACATCACGGCCCGGCTCGAGCCCGAGAGCTACGAGCTCACCGTCACGCACCGCATGTGGGTGCGGCTGGTCAGCCCGGCCTCCACGGTGCGGCTGCGCCTCGACGACGACTTCCGCGTGAGCTCGGTGCAGTCGGGCGACGGCGGCAATCTGCTGTTCTTCCGCGTGCGCGACCAGGGCACGCTGGTCGTCTCGCTCGGGCCGCTCGCGAACCGGGGCGAGCCGTTCACGCTGGTGACACGCTACTCGGGCCGCCACAACCCGCTTGGCGTGGATCAGGAGGCCGTCCAGCAGCCGCCGCCGATCGTCGAGAGCAGCGACGTCATCTTCACGGAGCGCCCCCCGATCGTCTACGCGAACCGCAGCGCCTGGTACCCGCATCCCCCCAACGAGGACTATGCGACCGCGCACGTCGTGCTCGACACGCCCGAGGGCTGGCTCGCCGTGACCGGCGGCGAGCAGGTCGGCGTCCGGAGCCAGTCCGGCCGCACGCGCGCCGAGTTCCGGATGGCGAAGCCCGGCAAGTACCTGACCGCGGTCGTGGGGCGCCTCACGGACGTCGGGCTGCGCCAGGAAGGGGAGCAGGCCGTGCGCGGCTACGCCACGGCGCGCACGCGGCACCAGGCGCTCGAAGAGATGCAGGAGCTCGAGCGCATGTTCGCCTTCTACGCCGCGAAGTTCGGGCCGTCGCCCTACCCGATGCTGGGGTTCGTCCTAGCCGACGCCGAGACGCCCGGGGGCCACAGCCCTCCGGGGTTGATCTACATGCAGCAGCGGCCGCCGATCCTGCACTCGCGGCCGCTGGCCGAGGATCCCTCGAACTTCGCCGACCTGCCCGGCTACTTTCTCGCGCACGAGGCGGCGCACCAGTGGTGGGGCCAGGGGACGGCGCCGGCGAACTACCGCGAGCGCTGGCTGTCCGAGGCGTGGGCCCAATACGCCGCGGCGCTGTGGCTGCGGGAGCGGCTCGGCGAGCGCGCGTTCACCTCGATGATGGACCGCATGGGCGGCTGGGCGATGCGGGACGACGCCGCGGGCCCGATCCACCTCGGGCAGCGGCTCGGCCACCTGAAGCAGGAGCCTCGCTACTTCCGCGCGGTGGTCTACGACAAGGGCGCCTGGGTGCTGCACATGCTGCGGAACCTCGTCGGAGACGAGGCCTTCTTCGCGGGGGCCCGCGCGTTCCTGGAGGCCCACCGCTACCAGAAGGCCGACACCGAGGCGCTGCGTCGGGCGCTCGAGTCCGCGAGCGGGCAGGACCTCAAGCCCTACTTCGACCGCTGGGTCTACGAGACCGGCCTGCCTAGCCTCACGTGGTCCTCGACCACCGCGAGCACGCCCGAGGGGTACAGGACCACGGTGGACGTCCGGCCGCACGACTTCCCCGGCCCGCTGCCGCTTTCGATCAGCGTGTACAGCGGGGCCGCCACCGAGACGCGTACGGTGCGGCTCGCCCCGGAGGGCGGGTCATTCACGTTCGACACGCGCGAAGCGCCGCGGCGCGTCGCGCTCAACGAGGACCGCGGGCTGCTCGTGACGGTCGACCGGGTCGACGCGCGGGCTCAGCGATAGGCGTTGCGCCGGCCTTCCTCCTCGAGGCTCGCGATCTTCGCCTTCGTGTCGGCGAGCTTCTTCTGGTTCTCCTCGAGCAGCTGGAGATTGGCCGCACGCCCCGGGCCGTAGAGGCTGCTCGTGTCGTTGAGCGCGAGCTGCACCTTGGTGACCATCTCCTGGTAGGCGGCCTCTTCCTTGTGCGCCTGGTCGAGCTTCTGGCGCCACTCGGCCTGCGCCTTCTCGCGCGGGTCTTCGGTCGCCTTCTCCTTCTCCTTGTCGGTCGCGGCGCCCTCGGCCGGCTTGTCGGTCTTGGCCTGGGCCGAAGCCTCGGCGCCCGCGGGCTGGTCAGCGGAGGAGACCGGAGCCATCGAGCGGCCGATGCTGTCCTCGGTGTAGACCTTCGTCTGCTTCGGAGGCGCGGCCTTCCGCTTCTGCTTCTCCTTGGCCGCGGCGTCCCCGAGACCCTGGGCGGAGCCGACCGAGGCCAGCAGCAGCGCAGCCACCGTGAGTGCCGCGGCGTGGAGCAACCGCATCGTGACCTCCTTCAGTAA
>Ga0335084_10002801_pt1 | contig 16908 bp, 13 predicted proteins | sample Lox_Sample_44_FD_206721 | JGI IMG/M metagenome (GOLD analysis project Ga0335084, IMG submission 206721) | Soil microbial communities from Loxahatchee National Wildlife Refuge, Florida, United States - Lox_Sample_4.4 | ecosystem: Environmental > Terrestrial > Soil > Wetlands | place: USA... | reverse complement strand
TCGAGCCGGGGAACGGCCACTTGGCGAGCACGTAGCCGTTGAGCGAGCCGAGCATCGCCGAGAGCGCCGCGGCGGAGAGGGTGAGGACGAAGCTGTTCTCGAGCTTGGGCAAGAACGACGTCCACGCCTCGGCGAAGCTCTGCCAGTTCCAGACGTGCGGCAGCTGCCACGCCGTGTCGAGGTTGATCGCGGCCGGCTCCTTCAGCGCCGTCACGGCCATCATGTAGATGGGCATGACGAAGAACGCCGTGGCCGCGAAGAGGACGACGTACATGAGCCAGCGCCACGGAGAGGTCCGCCGCCGCGGGCTGCGCCCCGTCATTCGCCCGCCCCTTCCTTCAGCTGACTGCGCAGGTACGGCACGATGACGAGCGCCACGACCAGGAGCAGGATCACGCCGATGGCGGCGCCCTTCGCGAACTGGTTCCCGCGGAAGGTGGTGACGTACATGAGCAGCGCCGGCACGTCGGTGCGCGAGTTGTCGGGGCCCGCCATCGCGAAGACCAGGTCGAAGATCTTCAGGCTGATGTGGCCGAGGATGATCATGGCCGAGAGCGTGATGGGGGCCATGAGCGGCAGGATGATGCGCGTGTAGAGCTGCCAGCCGCTCGCGCCCTCCACCACCGCCCCCTCGCGCAGCTCCTCTGGGATGCCGGCGAGGCCCGCCAGATAGAGGGCCATGGTGTAGCCCGCCATCTGCCACACCGCCGCCACCACGATGCCGACGAAGGCGAGGTTGAAGCCGTGCAGCTCCGGAAAGGGCAGCAGCCTGACGGCGCGGCCCGGGAGGAGCCCCCACGCCACCAGCGCGACGGCGCCGAGGGCGAGGAGCGCGCCTCGCCGGCGCCTGCCGGCGCGGAAGGTCACGGCGGCGATGGCAGCGAGCGCCGCGGCCAGGGCGAGCGCCGCGTACATGGGCAGCGCGTTCCACTCGAAGCGCCACACCTGCTTGCCCGAGGTGAGCCAGGTGAAGTCGGCGGGGGGAAGCCCCACCAGCGCCGGCAGCGCGTTCACGCCGCCGCCTGGCTGGAGGAGCCAGCGCCAGATGGTGCCGGTCACCACGAAGGACAGCGCGAACGGGAACAGGAACAGGCCGCGGAAGGCGCCCTCGCCCCGCGGCTTGTGATCGATGAGGATGGCGAGCGCGAGGCCGAGCGCGAGGCAGCCGGCGATGAAGAACACGGTGAAGTACACCGTGCTCGCCAGGTCCTGCCGGAAGCGGCTGTCGATGAGGCCGGTGAAGAGCTCGCGGTAGTTGTCGAGCCCGATGAAGTGCAGCTTTGGGTGGAGCGCCAGCGCCTGGCTGGGATCCTTTCCCCAGTCGGTGAAGGAGGTGTAGATCGTCCGGCCGATGAACCCGTAGACGAAGACCGCGACGAGCACGATCGAGGGGAGGAGGACGAGGAGTCCGGTGACCTGGTTCGTGTGCTTCCGCCAGCTCATCTCGCCTCCCCGGGCCCTCCGACGTGCGCGCGCCGCGAGAGGCCCCACCCGGAGCACGGGCGGGGCCCACGGGGCGCTTGACCTCGTGCTACTTGCCGAGCCCGACCTGGTCGGCGATGGCCTGCGCGGCATTGGCCGCGGCGAGCGCGTTCTTCCCGCCGAGGTAGATCTCCATCACCGTCCCGAACTGGCTGGCGAAGATCTCCGGCGCCACGGCGCCGTGCGCGAGGCTGCCCACCACCTTGTTGCTCTTCCAGTCCTTCGCGGCCGAGTTCAGATAAGCGTTGTACTTCGTGAGATCGGAGTCGAGCCGCGCGGCGATGGAGCCCTTCAGCGGGTTGAAGATGTCCTGTCCCTCGCGCGAGCCGAGCAGCTTCAGCCACTTCACGGCCGCGTCGTGGTGCTTCACGCCCTTCGGCAGCCCGAACGAGTCCGAGAGCATCATGAACGTGCCCGAGGTCCCTGGGGACGCCGCCCAGCCGAACCCCTCGCCCGGCTTGAGCTTCAGGGTCGTGGACATGTAGCCTGCGGCCCAGTCGCCCATGATGTTGAACGCGGCGTTGCCCTTCAGCGTCCGGTCCACCGCCTGCTGCCACGAGAGCCCCGAGGCGTCCGGGTTCGTGCAGGCGAGCACGCTGCCGAAGGTGTCCCACGCCTTCACGGCGCTCGAGTCGGTGAACTTCATCTTCCCGCTCCACAGGGCCGACCAGCCGTCCGGCCCGAGGACGCCGAGCGCCACCGACTCCCACAGGTGGACCTGGGTCCAGTTCTCGCCCAGCGCGAGCGGATACTGGACGCCCTTGCCCTGCAGCGTCTTGCAGGTGGCGAGGAACTCGTCCCAGGTCTTCGGCGGCGTGACGCCCCACTTCTTCAAGTTCGCGGGCACGTACCACATGACGTTGGAGCGGTGGATGTTCACCGGCACGCTCCAGATGCCGCCCCGCGCCGACAGGAGCGCGATGAGGCCAGGCGGGAACTTCTCCGTCCATCCCTCCGACTTGAACAGGGGGGTGAGGTCCTCCATGCGGTTCGCGACCACCCACGTGCCGATGAGCTCCTGGCCGGCGTGGACCTGGAACGAGTCGGGCGGGTCGCCGCCGAGCATGCGGGTCTTCAGCACGGCCCGCGCGTTGACGCCGGAGCCGCCGGTGACGGTGGAGTTGATCACCGGGATGTTCGGGTAGAGCACCTCGTAACGGTCGATGAGCGCCTTCAGCGCCGGGCCCTCGTCGCCCGCCCACCAGGAGAAGATCTCGAGCTTCTCCTGGGCCCGAGCCGCCGTGGCGCCGAAGACCACTGCCAATACCAGACCACAAAGGATAGCACGCTTAGTCATGGATGCCTCCTCACTGTGAGGAACACAGGGTCTACCCGTCCGCTTCCGTTGTCGATGTCTTCGGGGGGGCGCCCCCATCGATCCCCGGCGCCCTCACCACAGCCGCGCCGCGCCGCGCGCGCCGCTCGCATCGCCGTGCTCGGGCGGGACGAGGCGGGTGTCCACCCGATCGGAGAAGGCCCATCGCTGCCAGAGCTTCGGGACGCTGTCGTACAGCCTTCGCACGTTCGACAGCCCGCCGCCGAGCACGATGACGTCGGGGTCGAGGACGTTGACCACCCCGGCCAGCGCCCGCGCCAGCCGCCCCTCGTACCGCACGAGCGCGGCCTCGGCCGCGGCGTCGCCCGCGCGGGCGTGCGCGACGACCTCGACCGCACTGCGCGCCCGTCCAGTGACCTCGCGGAAGTCCCTTTCGAGGCCCGTCCCCGAGACGAACTGCTCGATGCAGCCGCGCTTCCCGCAGTGACACGGCGGGCCGGGCCATTCGCGTTCGTCAGGCCACGGCAGCGGGTTGTGGCCCCACTCGCCGGCGATGGCGTTCGGGCCGGTCAGCACCCGGCGGTCGACGACGATGCCGCCGCCGCAGCCCGTGCCCAGGATGACCCCGAAGACGACGCGCCCGCCCGCCCCGGCGCCGTCGACCGCCTCCGAGAGCGCGAAGCAGTTGGCGTCGTTGGCGAGCCGGACCGGACGGCCGAGCCGCAGCGCGAGGTCGCGGTCGATGGGCTTGCCCACGATCCAGGTGGCGTTCGCGTTCTTCACCAGCCCGGTCGCAGGGGAGAGGGCGCCCGGGATGCCGACGCCCACCGTCCCGGGCTCGCCCGCCTCGGCCTCCAGCGCCAGCACCAGCTCGGCCACGGCGTCGAGGGTCCGCGGGTAGTCGGCCCGTGGCGTCGGGACGCGCCGCCGCGCGAGGACGCGCCCGGCCTCGTCGAGCGCGATGGCCTCGATCTTCGTGCCGCCCAGGTCGACGCCGATCCGCATCGCTCACCTCCTCCCGGCGGGGGCTGCGAACGGCTCGAGGAGATCGTCCTCCCGGCCGAGCTCGTATGCCAGATCGAAGGTGGTGTAGCGGTTGCGCAGCAGGCGAACCTGGCGCAACGGGAGGTACCGCTTCCCGTCGGCGATGCCGAGCACGTCGAGGGAGAAGGGGAACCCGAGGCCCGCCAGCAGGTCGACGGCCCCCGACAGCTCGGCCAGCATCGCCCCGGCCAGCTCGGAGATGCCACCTCGCCGCGCCGCGAAGGCCTCGAGCCGGCGCGCCAGCTCGGCGCCGTCGAAGGCCCGGCCGCGCTGCTCCGACGCGATCTTGTCCTCGAACGGGCGCATCTCCGCAGGAAGCGCCTCGCGCCACGGGCGCTCCCGCCGGTACGCCTCGAGCCTGCGCGCCGCATCGGGACCGGACCGGTCCAGCTTGCCGTAGAAGGCCGAGTAGCTGCGGAGGACCAGGTTGCTCGCGGCTCCGACCAGGATCCCGTGCAGATCGAGTGTTGCGTTCCCGACCGCGCCGGCCGTCTCCCAGAAGTGGGCCACGGTGTGCTCCGCCGAGGCGGCGGGACGCGAGCTGCCCAGCGCCTGCATGGCGAAGCCCGAGACGAGGATCGCGTCGGTGAGCGAACGGACCGCGGCGCGCGGGTCGCGCGCCTGCTCCCGCGCCGCCGCGAGCGCGAGCCGGGCGGAACCGAGCGCCAGGGACGCCAGGGGCTCGCACAGGTGCTCGCGGGTGATCATGCGGGAGAGGTTCCAGTCGAGGTACGCCAGGAACTTGCCGAGCAGGTCTCCGAGGCCGGCCAGGAACATCTGCGGCGGAGCCTCGCGCATCACGTCGAGATCGCAGACGATGACGTCGGAGGGGCGGCTGGGCACCGCCAGGTGATGGCCGCCGACGCGGATCGCCGAGGTGGCCGAGCTGTAGGCGTCGACCGAGGGCGCCGTCGCCACGCACCAGTTCGGAACGCCGGTGTCGAGCGAGACCCGCTTCACGAGGTCGCTCACGACGCCACTGCCCACTCCCACCAGGAGCTCCGGCGCAAGCTCCCGAACGGTGGAGCCAAGCTCGACCACCAGCTCCATGGTGGGCACGGGCCTGGGATCGGCGGGCAGGACCGTCGAGGCGACCCTGCCGCCGCTCGCGAGCGATTTCCAGCGCGCGCCGGCGGCTGCCTCGGTGCGCTCGTCACTCAGGACCCACAAGCTGGGCCGCGGCCCGTGCAGCCGCAGGAGCAGCTCCCGCGACGCCTCGAGCGCGCGCTCGCCCAGGATCACCTCGCGCACCGCGATGTGGTGGGTGAGCCCGCACGGACAGGCGACCGCGCCGCCACGGCCGAGCCAGCCGAGCAGCTCCTGGTAGCGAGGCGTGGTCACCGCCGGAGGTTCTTGCGTGGAACCCACGATGTCAACGCCAGGATGCGCGCGCGCCGCTCCGGTCAGCGCCTCGCTCACGGCCCGCAGCTGGATGATTCGCCCTCTCGGGGTGGTGCGATGTCCAGCAGGTGCGCGTGCGCAGCGAGGGCGATCGTTATAACCCCCGGCCGGAGGTGGCACATGAAGCGCGTCGTGTGGGGCATCCTCGGCACGGCGAGGATCGCGACACAGAAGGTCATCCCGGCGATGCGGAAGAGCGCCTGGTGCGAGGTGCGCGCCATCGCCTCCCGCTCGAGCGCGAATGCCCGCAGCGCCGCGGACGCGCTGGGTATCCCGGTCGCCTACGGATCCTACGAGGCGCTGCTGGCCGACCCCGAGATCGAGGCCATCTACAACCCGCTCCCGAACCAGCTGCACGTGCCGTTCACGCTCGCGGCGGCGCGAGCCGGCAAGCACGTGCTGTGCGAGAAGCCCATTGCGCTCGACGCCGCGGAGGCCGCGCGCCTGCGCGACGTCGCCGGGAAGGTCCACGTGATGGAGGCGTTCATGGTGCGCTTCCATCCCCAGTGGCTGAGGCTGCGCGAGCTCCTCAGGGCGGGGCAGGTGGGGAGGCCGATGGCCGTCCAGGTCTTCTTCTCCTTCTTCAACGAGGACCCGGCCGACATCCGCAACCAGCCGGCGGCGGGCGGCGGGGCGCTCTACGACGTCGGCGGCTACGCCATCGTGGCCGGGCGCTACTTCTTCGAGGCGGAGGCGCGGCGGGCCGTCGCGCTCGTCGACCGCGACCCGCGCTTCGGCACCGATCGCATGACGAGCGCGCTCGTCGACTTCGGGGAGGGGCGGCACCTCGACTTCACCGTCTCGACGCAGTGCGCGCGCTACCAGCGGGTCGAGGTGTGCGGCCCGCGCGGCCGCATCGAGCTCCAGATCCCGTTCAACGCCCCGCAGGGCGGCGCCATGCGCGTCCTGCTCGACGACGGCGCGACGCTCGACGCGGCCTCGGCGAAGACCGAGACCCTGCCTCCGTCCGACCAGTACACGCTCGAGGCGGAGGCCTTCTCGCGCGCGGTGCGAGGCGAGCTCGAGCTGCCCTACGGAATCGAGGACGCCGTGAGCAACATGCGCGTCATCGACGCGCTCTTCCGATCGGAGCGGAGCGGGCGCTGGGAGGAGTGCCCGAGCGGCGCGTCCGCCGCGCCGCCCGCTACCCGGTGAGCTCCCGCTCCACGAACGCGCCGAGCGCCAGGTAGTCCTGGTAGAGCGCCCGGTACAGGTCGGCCCGCGCAGGGTCCGGCCGGTAGACCACGTCCGTGCCGCGGGACATGGCGCGCTGGGCGTCCTCGACCCTCCCGTGGAGCCCGGCCGCGGTCGCGGCAAACATCGCTGCGCCGAGCGCCACCGGCTGGTCGCCGGCGGAGACGGCGATGTCCATGTCGATGACGTCGGCCAGCACCTGCATGATGAGCGGGCTCTTCCTGGCCACGCCGCCGATCGCGATGACGCCGTCGATGCGAATCTGGTGGCGCCTGAAGCGCTCGACGATGGCCCGGGCGCCGAAGGCGGTGGCCTCGACGAGCCCGCGGTAGACGCGCGGCGCGTCGGTCCCGAGGCTCAGGCCGGCGACGGCCGCCTTGAGGCGCTGATTCGCGTCGGGCGTCCTCCGGCCATTCATCCAGTCGAGCGCGACGAGCGAGGTCGCGTCGGGCGCAAGGTCGCGCGCAGCCGCCTCGAGCGCCGGGATGATCTGCTCCGCCACCTCCGCCGCGAGCGCCCGGCGCGCCGGCTGGTCACCGGGCAGGCCGGCGAGTATGGCGTCGAGCGGCCAGCAGAGGAGCCTCTTGAACCAGGCGTACACGTCGCCGAACGACGACTGGCCTGCCTCGTAGCCGATGGCGCCGGGGATGATCGATCCGTCCACCTGGCCGCAGATCCCCGGCACGAGCGTCTCCGGCTGGTCCGTCCTCGGCGCGACCATCATGTCGAGGCTGCTCGTGCCCAGGATCTTCACGAGCCGATGAGGGCCGATGCCGCCTCCCACCGCGCCCATGTGGGCGTCGAACGCGCCGACCCCCACGACGCAGTCGCGTGGCAGGCCGAGCCGGGCGGCCCAGCCGGCCGAGACCGTCCCGAAGGGCGCGTCCGAGGTCCACGTCCCGGTGCCGAGCGTGTCCTTCAGTCCAGGCAGGCGGGGGTGGAGCCGGGCGAGGAACGCGTCCGAAGGGTAGCCGCCGAACTCGGCGTGCCACATCGCCTTGTGTCCCGCGGCGCAGCGGCTCCGCCGGATCTTCCCGAGGTCCTCCGTCTCGGTCAGGACGGCAGGGATCCAGTCGCACAGCTCGAGCACGGTGACCGCGGCGCGTGCGGCCGCGCCGTCCTTCTCGAGGACCCGCAGGACCTTGGCCCAGAACCACTCGGTGGAGTAGATGCCGCCTTCGTACTTCGTGTAGTCGACGCCGCCCCAGGTGCGCGCGACCTGGTTGATCCGCTCGGCCTCGGCGACCGCGGTGTGGTCCTTCCACAGGATGAACATCGCGTCGGGGTCCTCGGCGAGCTCCGGGGAGAGCGCGAGCGGCCTCCCCCGGGCGTCGGCCAGGGCAGGCGTCGAGCCGGTGGTGTCGGCGGAGATGCCGCGCACCCTCCCCGCGACGTCGGGCCCCGCTGCCGCGAGCGCCTCCGCCAGCGAGGCCTGGAGGGTTTCCAGGTAGTCGAGCGGATGATGGCGGAAGCGGTTCTCGAGCGCGTCGCAGTAGAGCCCCTTCGCCCAGCGCGGATAGGACTTCACCGACCCGCCCAGCACCTCGCCGTCGGACGCGTCCACCACGATGGCCCTGACGGTATCGGTGCCGAAGTCCAGCCCCACCACGAAGCTCTCGTTCTTCATGACGCCACGCTCCGCGCTGGCTGCCTCAAGGCAGCGCTCATGATGGTCTCCGGGCTGGCCTCCTCGCGCGAGAGGACCGCCTTCACCCTTCCTTCGTGCATGACGAGCACGCGATCGGAGAGCGCCAGGATCTCGGGCAGCTCGGAGGAGATGAGGAGGATCGCGACCCCCTCGCCGGCGAGCCCCGACACGATGCGGTGCACCTCCGCCTTGGCCGCCACGTCGATGCCGCGCGTCGGCTCGTCGAGGATGAGGATGCGCGGGCGGATGGCGAGGCCCTTCGCGATGACCACCTTCTGCTGGTTCCCGCCCGAGAGGTTGTTCACCGGCTGTTCGCGCGTCGAGATCTTGATCCGCAGCGCGGCGACGTAGGCGTCGGTGACCGCGTTCTCCTTGCGCGCGCTGAAGAAGGCGCCAAGGCGCAGGAGCGCGCGGTGGATGCTCATGGTCAGGTTCTCGCGCACCGACATGGGCAGCACCAGCGCCTGCACCTTGCGGTCCTCGGGGACATAGGCGATCCCGAGCGCCACCGCGTCTCTCGGGCTGCCGATGCGCACCTGCGCGCCCTCGATGAAGACCCTGCCCTTGGTCCGGCGGTCGGCGCCGATGAGCATGCGGGCGGTCTCCGTCCTGCCCGACCCGATGAGGCCGGCGAACCCGAGGATCTCCCCTCGCCGCAGCGAGAAGCTCACGTCCTCGACGTGCGGCGGCCCGCCGAGGCCGTCGACGCGCAGGACCTCGGCACCCGGCGCCGTCTGGGCGGTGCGCGGGGCGAACGACCCGAGCGCGCGCCCGACCATGTGCGTGATGAGCTCCTCCATGGTCCCCGTCCTCGGGTCCACCTCGCCGGCGTTCTCGCCGTCGCGCAGGACGACGATCCGGTCGGTGATCTCGAACACCTCCTTGAGCTTGTGCGAGATGAAGACGACCGAGATGCCTCTCGCCTTGAGGTCGCGGATGACGTGGAAGAGCTTCGCCGTCTCCGTGTCGGTGAGCGACGAGGTCGGCTCGTCCATGATGAGGAGCTTCACGTCGGTGAGCAGCGCCTTCGCGATCTCGATCATCTGCTGGATGGCGGTGGAGAGCCGGCGCACCTCGACGTCGAGGTCGACCTTGAGGCCGAGCAGCTCGAACAGCTCGAGCGCCTTCCGCCGCATGGCGGCGCGGTCGAGGAAGGGAGAGCGGCCCCGGAAGATCTCGCGGCCCAGGAAGAGGTTGTCGAGCGGCTTCAGGTTGGGGCAGTTGTTGAGCTCCTGGAAGATGAGCGTGATCCCCGCCCGCTGCGCCTCCTGGATCGACGAGAACTGGACCGCCCTGCCCTCCCAGCGCACCTCGCCCTCGTCGGCGCGGTACACGCCGGCCAGGATCTTCATGAGGGTGGACTTTCCTGCGCCGTTCTCGCCGAGGAGCGCCACCACCTCGCCCCGCGCCACCGAGAAGTCCGCGGCGCGCAGCGCCTTCACGCCCGGGAACGACTTCGAGATGCCCCGCATGGTGAGGAAGGCGGGCCCCATCGCTAGGCCCTCCGCGACTTCACACGGTCGAGCACGGCCGCGAGCACGATGATGATCCCGATGATGGCCGTCTGCCAGTAGGAGGAGACCCTCATCAGCACCAGGCCGTTCTTGATGACGCCCATGATGCAGGCGCCGATGATGACGCCGAGCACGCTGCCCGAGCCGCCGGCGAGCGAGGTGCCGCCGATCACCGCCGCCGCGATCGCGTCGAGCTCCCAGCCCTTGCCCGTGTCGGCCTGGGCGGAGTTGAAGCGCGCCACCAGGATGATCCCGGCGATCGAGGCGGTGACCGCGGAGATCATGTAGAGGACGAGCTTGATGCGGCGGACGTCGATGCCGGAGAGAAAGGTCGCCTGCTCGTTCCCGCCGATGGCGTAGGTGCGGCGGCCAAACGCGGTGTAGGTGAGCGTGACGTGCGCGGCGACCGCGATGCCGGCGGCGATCCACACCGGGATGGGGAGGCCGAGGAAGGAGCCCTGGGCGAGGGGGATGAAGGAGGCGGGGATCTCGGTGATGGGCCACCCCTTCGTGAAACCCAGCACCAGCCCCGAGGCGAGGGAGAGCATGCCCAGCGTCACGATGAAGGGGGCGATGCTCACATAGGAGATGAGCGTGCCGTTCACCGCGCCCATCGCGAGCCCGACGAGGACGCCGAGGAGCACCGCCAGCGGCGGTGGGAGCCCCGCCCTCATCGCGGAGGCGGCAGCCATCCCCGCGAGCGCCATGACCGAGCCGACCGAGAGGTCGATGCCGCCGGTCAGGATGACGAAGAGCTCGCCGAACGCGACGATCGCCACGAACGAGATCTGCCGTGAGACGAGGTAGAGGTTCCCCGGGCTCAGGAAGTTCGGCGCGACGACGCCGATCACCGTCATGATGAGGATGAGCGCGAGGAGGATCGCCGACTCGCGGCTCCTCACCAGGGCCGAGAGGGCACCGCGGAAGGGGCGCCGCGTCGCCTGGTACGGAGCGCTGGGCGTGATGTCCATTCCGCACTCCTGACGCAGGACGGCCGCGACCGAGGCCGCGGCCGTCCGGGGTTCGCGCGCTCCGCTACGCCACTGCCTCGCCTACTTGTTCCCCGCGAACTCCTTCTTCATCTCCTCCATGTAGCTGTTCACGTTCCCCTTGGTGACGAAGAGGACGCCCGTGTCGGTGACCTTGGGGAGCGTCTTGCCCTTCGTCGCGTCGAGCAGGGCCTCCACCGAGAGCCAGCCCATCTTGAAGGTCTTCTGGACGAGGCAGAACGCGACGGTGCCGTCCTTGACGCCCTCGAGCGTGTCCTTCAGGTCGTCGAAGCCGCCGAGCAGGACCTTCCCGGCCTTCTTCTGCTGCCGGAGGACGCCGGCGGCGGCCGGAGCGCCCTCGGCGGAGACGGCGAAGATGGCGGTGAGGTCGGGGTACGTCTGCAGGATCGCCTCCGTCTTGTTCGTCGCGACGGAGAAGTCGCCCTGGACGTCGACCACCTCGACGATATTCACACCCGGTGCGAACTTGGCCATCGCCTCCTTGAAGCCCTGGGTGCGCAGGTTGAGGTTCGCCGCGCCCAGGCCGCCCTGCAGGATGACCATCTTGCCCTTGCCCTTGGTGAGCTCGGCCATCTTCCTGCCCGCCTCGTACCCGGCGGTCTTGTTGTCGGTGCCGATGTAGGTGAGCGCCTGGGACGACGGGGCGGGCGCGTCGAAGGTGATGACCTTGATGCCCGCCTTGGTCGCCTCCGCGATGACCGGGACGAGGCCGGCGTCGTCGAGGGCGGAGATGGCGATGCCGTCCACCCGCTGGGCGATGAGCTCCTCGATGGCCTTGACCTGGAGCGGCAGCTCGAACTTCTGCGGATCGACCTTGTCGACCTCGACGCCGTACTTCTTGGCGGCCGCCTTGAAGCCCTCGTAGCAGGGCTCGTAGTACGGGTGCACGCCCTTCGGGACCATGACGAAGGTCTTCTTCGTCGCCGCCGCCGCGCCGAGCGGGAGTAGGAGTGCTGCGACCATCGCCGAGACGACGAACGTCCTTCTTTGCATGGAGCTCCTCCCTCGACCCGTCGCGCGCGGATGCGGCGACATGGGCATGTGAAGCTGCAGCGAATTAGGGATACAATCGCGATTGTGAACGCTCACATTTTCGAAGTCAAGGAGATCGCGCGGACCGCGACGTCCGAGGCCTGGGCGCGCGGTGAGGGCCACGCTCGGCGCGCAACGGCGCGTCGGTGCGGCAACAGGTCTCCCCTCTTCGCGCGACGCTCCCGCGCCGGGGAGTCCGCATGACCGACCCGCTCGCCCGCGGCGGCGGCAAGCCCAGGACCGGCAGGCGGCAGCCCGCCGTGATGACGGATGTGGCCAAGCTCGCGGGTGTATCGTACCAGACGGTCTCGCGCGTCCTGCACGACAGCCCGCACGTGCGGCGCGACACCCGCGAGCGCGTGCTCGCGGCCATCCGGCAGCTCGACTACCGCCCCAACTCCGTGGCGCAGGCCCTCGTCACGGGACGATCGCGGACGCTTGGCGTCGTCAGCTTCGACACGACGCTCTTCGGGCCAGCCTCGACCCTGTTCGGGATCGAGGAGGCCGCCCACAGTGCCGGTTACGCCATCAGCATCGTCAGCCTGAAGACGCTCAATCGCGCCCTCGTCCTCGAGGGCGTGGAGCGGCTCCGACGCCAGGGCGTCGACGGTATCGTGGTCCTCGCGCCGCAGAGGTCGGCGGTGGACGCGCTCCTGCACCTGCCGCGCGCCGTACCGGTCGTCGGAGTCGAGGCCGGACCCGACGAATCCGTGCCGGTCGTGGCCGTCGATCACTTCGGCGGCGCCGCCGCCGCCACCAGGCACCTCCTCGACCTCGGGCACCGCACCGTATGGCACATCGGCGGACCCGCCGATTGGCTCGAGGCGGAGCAGCGTGTCGACGGCTGGCGCTCGACCCTCAGGGCGGCGGGAGCGCCCGTGCCACCGCCTCTGCGGGGCGACTGGAGCCCGCGTTCTGGCTACGAGGCGGGGCAGCGGCTCGTGACCCTGTCGGGCGTCACCGCCGTCTTCGTGGCCAACGACCAGATGGCGCTCGGGCTGCTGCGTCTGCTTCACGAGGCAGGGCGGGAGACGCCCCGCGAGATCAGCATCGTCGGCTTCGACGACATCCCCGAGGCCGCCTACTTCACGCCGCCGCTCACCACCGTGCGGCAGGACTTCGCCGAGGTGGGGCGCCGCTGCCTGCACCTGCTCCTCGGCCAGATCGAGGCCGGCACCCGCTCCTGGTCGCGCGTCGTCATCCCGACCGAGCTCGTCGTGCGCAGGAGCACGACGAACGTCGGGGGCGCCGAGGGAGCCGCCGGCGTGCACCCGCGGCGGCGAGGTGGCGCTTGAACGTCCCGCCGCCTCGCGCGATACCGGAGTCCCTGCGCCTCCGGGGAGAGCCCGCATGAAGCTGGACCACGTCGGCATCGAGGTACGCGACCTCTACTCGGTCGAGCTCTTCTACCGCAGGGTGCTCGGCTTCTCGCCGCGCTACCGCTACGTCAGCCAGAACACGCCCGGCCTGCGCACCGTGTTCCTCGAGCGGGACGGCCTGGCGCTCGAGCTGCTGGAGCGGCCGCGGGGCGACGGGTTCCCCGGCGAGCGAGCGCGGGCGCCCAACCACGTCTCGCTCGAGGTGGAGGACGTCGACGCCGAATACGCACGGATCGCGTCGCTGCGGCTGCCAGGCGCACCGCTCGCGGCGCCGCGCGACACCGGCGACGGCTACCGCGAGCTGTCCATCTCCGACCCGGAGGGCAACGTGGTCGAGCTCTCGATGCGGGTGCGCCCGGAGCCGCGCTACCCCGTCCGGGCGGTGATCTTCGACGTCGACGGAACCCTCGTGGACAGCGAGGAGAACTACTTCCTCGCCGACCGAGAGCTGCTCGCGCGGCGCGGGGTCGCCTTCACGCGCGACGACAAGCGCCGCTATGTCGGCGGCAGCAACCTCGACATGATGGTCGACGTGAAGCGGCGCTTCGATCTGCCGGACAGCGTGCAGGAGCTCGCCGACGCCAAGAACGCCCTCTACCTCGAGCTGGCGCGGGGGACCCGCGCCTACCCGGAGATGAAGCGCTTCCTCGTCATGCTGCGCGACCGCGGGATCGCCGTCGCTGCCGCGTCTGGCTCGGCCCCGCACGTGCTCGAACGCGTCCTCTCCGCGGCCGGCCTCGCAGAATACCTCCCGATCGTCGTGTCGGCGGAAGAGGTCCCGCGCGGGAAGCCGGCGCCCGACGTCTTCCTCGAGGCGGCGCGGCGCCTCGAGGTCCCGCCGCACGCCTGCGTCGTCGTCGAGGACTCCCCGTATGGAGTCGAGGCGGCGAGCCGGGCCTTCATGCGCTGCATCGCCGTCCCGTACCTCGTCGACGACCCGCTCCCCGACGCCCTCCGGATGGCGGATCTGCTCTTCGAGCGAGGCATGAGCGCGTTCGACGCCACCCGCGCCTACGCCTGGGTGGAGGCCCGGCTGTTGGGGTGACCGGCTGGCTTGACGTGCGTCGTGTGAACGCTCACAATTCCAGGTGGACGAGTCACACATGGGGAGGGGGAGCGCTGCCCGCGCGGGCGGCGTGAGGCTTCCGACCATGACGAAAGGGGAAGGATCGTGCTCGACCTCGACAAGCCGGAGATCTGGTTTCTCACGGGAAGCCAGCACCTCTACGGTGAGCAGACGCTGAAGAAGGTGGCCGAGGACTCGCGCCGGATCGCCGCGTCCCTCGACGCCTCGGGCAAGCTCCCCGTGCGCGTGGTGTGGAAGCCGGTGCTCACCGGACCGGACGAGATCGTGAGCACCTGTCTCGAGGCGACCACCTCGCCGCGCTGCGTCGGCGTCGTCGCCTGGATGCACACCTTCTCGCCCGCGAAGATGTGGATCGGCGGGCTGACCCGCCTCGCGAAGCCCCTCGCCCACCTCCACACCCAGTTCAATCGCGAGCTGCCGTGGGGCGAGATCGACATGGATTTCATGAACCTGAACCAGTCCGCCCATGGCGACCGGGAGTTCGGGTTCATCGCCGCGCGCCTGCGCCTGGAGCGCAAGATCGTGGTCGGGCACTGGCAGGACGAGGACGTCCTCGCGACGCTCGACGGCTGGTCGCGGTCCGCCTGCGGCGCCGCCGAGTCGCGCCGCCTGAAGATCGCTCGCTTCGGTGGGACCAACATGAGGGAGGTCGCCGTCACCGGGGGGGACCGGGTCGAGGCTCAGATCCACCTCGGCTGGTCCGTCAATGGGTACCCCGTCGGGGACCTGGTCGGGCGCATCGCGGACGTGGGCGACGCCGAGATCGATCGTCTGGTCGAGGAGTACGAGGCCAGCTACACGCTCGCGCCGCCGCTCCGCAAGGCCGGAGACCGCCGGCGGGAGCTGCGGGACGCCGCGCGCCAGGAGATCGGCATGCGCGGCTTCCTCGAGGAAGGCGGGTTCGGCGCCTTCACCACCACCTTCGAGGACCTCCACGGCCTCCGGCAGCTCCCCGGCCTCGCCTGCCAGCGGCTCATGGCCGAGGGCTACGGCTTCGGCGCGGAGGGCGACTGGAAGACCGCCGCCCTGGTGCGCCTCATGAAGGTGATGTCCGCCGGCCGGCCCGGCGGCGTCTCGTTCATGGAGGACTACACGTACCACCTCGTCAAGGGGCAGGAGCTCGTCCTCGGCGCGCACATGCTCGAGGTTTGCCCGTCGATCGCGGCCGGGAGGCCGTCGCTCGAGATCCACCCGCTCGGCATCGGCGGGAAGGCCGACCCCTGCCGGCTCGTGTTCGAGGCCGCGGCCGGCCCGGCCGTCGCCGCCACCCTCGTCGACATGGGCGGCCGCATGCGCATGATCGTGAACGAGGTGGACGTGGTGAGACCCGAGCAGCCCATGCCGAAGCTCCCGGTGGCGCACGCGGTCTGGGTCCCGCGCCCCGACTTCAAGCGGGCGTGCGAGGCGTGGCTCCTCGCCGGCGGCGCGCACCACACCAGCTTCAGCCGCGCCGTGACCGCCACCGAGCTCGACGACCTCGCCGCCATGACGGGAGTCGAGTTCATCCGGATCGGCCAGGGGACGGAGCCGCGCGCGCTCCGGAACGAGCTACGCTGGAACGACGCCGCGTATCGGTCGCGCTGAGCGACGCCGGGTACGGGCGGGACGTCGCCCCGGTTTCGACGAGGAGGCCGCATGCGTTCGCCTTACCGTGAGCTCCAGGAGCGCGCCTTCGCGGCCAACATGGAGATCCCGAAGCGCGGGCTCGCCATCTACACCTTCGGGAACGTCTCCGCGTACTCCCCCGGCGCCGGCGTCCTCGCCATCAAGCCGAGCGGCGTGCCCTACGACGCGCTCGCGGTCGAGGACATGGTGGTGGTCGACCTCGAGGGGAAGGTCGTCGAGGGCGCGCTCCGCCCGTCGTCGGACACGCGCACCCACATCGTGCTGTACCGGAGCCTCGGCGGGCTCGGCGGCATCGCCCACACGCACTCGACCTATGCGACGGGATGGGCGCAGGCGCGCTCCGCCATCCCGATCTACGGGACGACCCACGCCGACCACCTCCCCGAGGACGTGCCCTGCACCGCGCTCATGACCGACGCGGCGGTGGAGCGCGACTACGAGACCGAGACCGGGAACCAGATCCTGGCGTGCTTCCGCGACCGGGACCCGACGCACACGCCCATGGTGCTGGTGGCGGGGCACGGCCCGTTCACGTGGGGGGCCACGCCCGAGGCGGCGGTCTACCACGCGGCCGTGCTGGAGGAGATCGCGAAGATGGCCTTCGTCACGCGCGCCATCGCCCCCGGTGCGGCGCCGCTCCCCGGCCGCATCGTGCGCAAGCACTTCGAGCGCAAGCACGGCAAGGACGCGACCTACGGCCAGGCGCCCACCGCACCGGCCGCGGCTCAGGGCTCGACGCCGAAGCGGTAGACGGTCGTCGAGCGGTAGGTCTCGTGGGGCCTGAGGAGGGTCGAGGGGAAGGAGGGCTGGTGAGGCGAGTCGGGGTAGTGCTGTGACTCGAGACAGAGCCCCGCGCGCTTGCCGTACACCCGCCCGCCCTTGCCGGTGATGGTCCCGTCGAGGAAGTTGCCCGAGTAGAACTGCAGGCCCGGCTCCGTCGTCAGCACCTCCATGAAGCGGCCGAGCACCGGGCCGCTCACCCGCGCCGCGAGGAAGAGCCCGGCGCCCTCGCGCTCGAGCACCCAGTTGTGATCGTACCCGCGGCCGAGCGCGAGCTGCTCGTCGTCGGACGTGATGCGAGCGCCCACCGGGGTGGGGCTCGTGAAGTCCATCGGCGTGCCGCGCACCGAACGCAGCTCGCCGGTGGGGATGAGGCCCTCGCCGACCGGCGTGAAGCGCCCGGCGTTGAGCGTGAGGACATGACCGAGCACGTCG
>Ga0335084_10002800_pt1 | contig 16910 bp, 12 predicted proteins | sample Lox_Sample_44_FD_206721 | JGI IMG/M metagenome (GOLD analysis project Ga0335084, IMG submission 206721) | Soil microbial communities from Loxahatchee National Wildlife Refuge, Florida, United States - Lox_Sample_4.4 | ecosystem: Environmental > Terrestrial > Soil > Wetlands | place: USA... | reverse complement strand
TGCCGAGGGCGCCACCCAGGACAAGGTCCATGCTCAGTGCAATAACCACTCCCAGAATTCCCCCGCACAGGGATCCGATATAAAATCCCTTCTTCACTCCTCTATGCCGTATTTCTTCAATTTTCTGTAGAGGGTTGCAAGATCAACACCCAGCGCTCTGGCGGTTTCTTCCTTATTGTTATTGTGCGAATGGTACACATTCAGTATGAGGTTTTTCTCATATTCTGAGAGGGAGAGTTTGAGCGATGACGCCTCCTCCTGTCCCAAAAAAACGGACTCCTCTCTTTTCAGCTTTTCCGGAATGTCAGCAGCAGTAATGAAATCCCCCTGGCACAGCACCACCGCCCTCTCGATCACATTCCTCAGCTCCCTCGCATTCCCGGGCCAGGGATACTGTGTGAGAATCCCCATTGCTTTACCATCCACTCCGTGTACCGGTTTTTTGTTGTCTTCAGAAAACCGTTTGAGAAAATGGTTCACAAGAAGGGGGATATCCTCCCTCCTCTCCCTCAAGGGGGGAATCTTTATCTCAATGACATTCAACCGATAGTAAAGGTCCTCCCTGAATGTCCTTTCCTTGATACACGTTTCAAGATCATGATTGGTGGCGGTGACCAACCTCACATCTACCACTCTCCCCCGCGTATCACCCAGCGGGGTAACCTCCGAAGACTCTAGGACCTTCAGTAATTTAGACTGAAGGCTTATGGGCATATCACCGATCTCATCGAGGAAAAGAGTCCCCTGGTCTGCCATAGTGATAAGTCCTGTCTTGTCAGACACCGCTCCGGTAAACGCTCCCTTCTTGTACCCAAAGAGCTCTGACTCCAGAAGCCCTTCAGGGATGGCAGAACAGTTGATGGAAATGAAAGGTTTGTCTCTCCGGGGGCTGTTACGATGAACCATTTCCGCGATGAGCCCCTTCCCTGTACCACTCTCGCCCAGGATGAGGATGTTACTCTTGGTCGGGATCACCTTTTCCAGCGTCTCGATAATCCTGATCATTGATTCTGAACTCGTCACAAAATCCATACTTCCCATGCGCTGGCTCAACTGCTGTCTGAGGGCGATATTTTCTTCAACAAGTCTCTTCTGCTCCAGGATCCTCTTTATGGTAATCTTGATCTCCTCGTTGAGAAAGGGCTTCACGATATAGTCAGATGCCCCTTTCTTCATGATGTTGACTGCAGACTCAACAGACGCAAAGGCGGTCATGATCACCACCGCAGTGTTGGCGCTCAATTCCTTGGTCTTTTCGAGCACCGCAAGACCGTCCACCTTATCCATCTTGAGATCGGTGATCACCACATCAAAACGCTCTTTTTTCAACTTCTCCAGGGCCTCCTCCCCATTGCAGGCAACAGATACTGAGTATCCCTCACTCTTCAGGAGAAATTCGAGGACCTTGCAGATATCCTTTTCGTCATCCACCACCAGTAGTTTCGCCTTCATTTCGCTCCTTCCAGAGGGAGGGTAATGATAAATCTGGACCCTTTTCCGGGTTCACTCTCCACCGTGAGGCTGCCGTTCAATTTCTTGATGATGCTATAGCTGACCGCGAGCCCCAACCCTGTTCCTTTCTCTTTCGTAGTATAAAATGGATCGAATATCCTTCCAATGTTCTCCTTGGGAATGCCCACGCCCGTATCCGCGAAATCAATAACGATACTGCCATTCTTCACCCTGCTTCCTATGGTAAGTGTCCCGCCGCCGGGCATGGCATCCACCGCATTCAGGACAAGATTAACGATCACCTGCGAGAGTTGATTTCCGTCCGTGGTGATCTCCGGGATATCAGGGCCCAGATTTCTCACAATGGTGACATCCTTCGCCCTCTTGTCGTACTGAATGAGAGAAAGCGAAGACTCGATAAGAGTATTGACCTTCCATGACTTAAGCTCCACAAGGGGTGTTTTCGAGAAACCGGAGAGCTGCTTAAGGATTTCCGCAATCCTGTTGATATGAAAGTAGATGGTCTCGAGGCTCTCCTTCTTAAACCCATCCTGCTCCATATCTTTCAGTATCTGGACAAAGGAAAATACCGAGGTGAGAGGATTGCCGATCTCGTGGGCAATGCCTGCGGTCAGCCTTCCAAGGGATGCGAGCTTCTCAGAATGCATCATCTGCTCCTCCATCCTTTTCATCTCGGTAATGTCCTGCACAAGTCTGATATACCCGTGCACGCCACCGTCCGCTCCCTTGATTGGCGCAGTGGTCACCTGGAAATACTTATCACTTCTTCCAAAGAGATTCACCAGTATCTCTGTCTGCATCTCATCCACAGAATAGGAGCCCAGAATGGTGCAATCCGCACATATTTCTTCACAGTACTTGCCGGTGATGTCCTCACCCGCCATTTCCTGCATAGTCCGGTTCGTCCATTGTATCTTTCCGTTATTGTCGAGGAGGAGGATCCCGCTCCCGATGGCGCTCACGATGGTATTGAGTTTTTCCTTCTCAGTGGAAAGTTCTTCTGTCCTCTTATGCACCTTCCGTTCAAGATCCTCAGCGTATTTCTCCAGTTCCTTCTGGTGCTTCTCCAGTTCTTCGGTCTTTGTCCTTTTTCTGTAAAAGAATATGAGCACCACCGAGACAATACTTGTGGTAATAAAGATGGATATGATAAGCCAGGAATAGAATCTCATTGACCTCTGTATCGTCCTGGTGACTTCTGAATAGGGGGCTGACACCGCCACAATCCATTTCGCGTTCCCTATGGATGCTGTGGAAAAGGCAAGGACCTTGTCTTCACCCGATGGCGCAACATACCTGCCGTAAGAATCGCCCTTCCCTTCGATAATCTTCTTTTCCACTTCAAATGTCCTGTGGCACTTGAAGCAGGATGCATCAGTCCTATATAAATTCTTACCCACCATGCCGGGCTGAATAGGATGGTAGAGAAGGTCGCCCTTGCCGTCCATCATCCAGGCATATCCCCGTGAGCCGGATTTAAGAGGACTCAGGAACTCCTGCGCCACATCCTGAATGCCAAGGGAAAGGAGCGCCGCGCCCTCAAAAGAGTTCCCCCGGCATATGGGTGCCGCAATCCGGAGTCTCTTGCTGTCCTGTTCTATAAGCATTCCTTCCGGGCATAATCCCCTTGTTTTTTCCCGCATTGCCTTCATGTCCATCGTCTCCGAAACGGTTTTCCCTTTGGTAAAGAAGACTTCGTCTGAGGACCCGATAAACGCAATATCAGTCTTGATCATGTCTTTTCCTTTGAAAAACTCATTCACGAGCCTGGAAAAGTCACGCTTTTCTTTCACCTTCAGCCCCGACACTACCACTGCAATATGCCGTAATTCATCCTTGAGGCCGTTGACGTAGGACTGAATGTTGGACGCCTCTGCATTGGCCAGAAACAGCTGCTGTTTATTGAACTGCTCAGCCATTTCCATCTGGAGTGTCTGTTGGAAGAAAATGTTTAAGGTAATAAGCGCTGAGACGATGACGGCAAGTATGCCTATGATAATGATGTACCCTTTCACGATTTTATCATAACAGAAACAGAGAGACCTGGTACAGGGATCAGGAGAGCGGGAGATAGGCTACAGGGTTCATGTCCATGCGGGCAAGCTTATGTGCCCTCACATGATGATACCCGGCTGCGGCAATCATTGCCGCATTGTCCGTGCAGAGAGACGCGGCGGGAATGGATAGTTGAATCTCTCTTTCTTTTGCGAAAAGCGTCAACTCCCTTCTCAGTGCGCTGTTTGCTCCCACACCGCCGGATACCGTCACCCGAAATATCCCCTCCCTGGTTACCGCCCACTCAGTTTTCCTCAGCAACACATCAATGACCGCCTGCTGGAAACTCGCCGCAATATCATTGATGCCACGCGGATGTGACTCTTTTAGATGGTTCATGACTGCAGTCTTAAGGCCGCTGAAACTGAAGTCAAGGCCCTCCGGCAGATATGCCCGGGGAAAGACTACTGCTTCAGGATCTCCCTCACAAGCCAACCTGTCGATCACAGGCCCCCCGGGATATCCCAGACCAAGAAGCTTTGATACCTTGTCGTATGCCTCCCCTGCAGCGTCATCCCTCGTTCTCCCAAGTTCCCGGTACTTTCCAAAACCGTCGACACGATAAAGACTCGTATGTCCCCCCGACACGATAAGGGAGATGAAAGGAAACTCAAATGCCGGTGCGGCAGAATCTTCATTTCCCCCATATGCCCCGTCAGGAAACTTATCCAAAAAACTCGAAAATACATGACCTTCAAGGTGGTTTACCGCAACGAGGGGGATACCCTTCGAAAAGCATAATGCCTTCGCAAAGGAACACCCCACAAGCAGCGAACCTATTAATCCGGGTCCATGACATACCGCAATGGCTGAGAGGTCTTCAAGGGTTATGTGAGCAGATCGCAATGCCTCATCTACCACTGGCCATATCATCTCGACATGCCTGCGTGATGCCAGTTCAGGAACTATTCCCCCAAATCTGTGATGGACGATCTCCTGGCTGGAAACAACATTCGAACGGATCTTTACTCCCTCTTCAACCACAGAGGCAGAAGTGTCATCGCATGAGGTGTCGATACCAAGGATTACCATAAGCCTTCCCGAGCGCTTCTTTACTGGGGCCGGTGTTCGTAGACGCTCACATCCTGGGGCGGCGAAAATGAGAAAACAGACTCCTTAACCCCTGAATTGATATGCACATCCTTAAAGGTGATACTTATAGTGTTTGAGCGTTTGTCGATGATTGTCAAGGAACCTATGGGGAATTCACTGTCAGAAGGGGTGATCTCTATGGATACCACACTGCCCATACCTTTTCGTGGCTTAAGGAGCAACTTCCCGTTTTTTTCAGTAACGGTGAATTCCCTGTCAATGTGGGCAAATCCAGTTAAAAGGGCAATGGGGGCCTGACCGTAGCTCTGACTGTCAAATTTCCCCTTGAGCACCTGTTTCTCGTCCTTCTGATAAATGAGCAGCTCATCATGGGTGATGAGCACTTCGGTGAAATGCCGTTTCTTCTCATCATAGTATTGCCATCTCATCTGAGAAGGCATCTTGATCACAAAGGAACCTTTAAACGCATCGGTCCTCTTCAGGTCCCTGATATGGCTCTTCTGGACAAACTCCCCCTTGATGTCTTTTATATTTTCATATGCCTTCTGGATCTTCTCCTCTGCAGTGTCTCCACCCCGAGTCCCGGAAGCACCTGCACAGAAAAGGGCGAAGCAGCAAAGAGTCAAAAAAAAACCTCTATGCACTGGCCTTGCCCTCATCCCATCACCGTTACTTCCCAGACAGACTGTGCAATGACGAACACCTTCGTGTTATTACTCGCATCGTCAACGGGAATGAGGAAGAACCCTTTCGCCTTTGCAGGCTCCAGAAAAAAGCCCTTTTCCCATGGTATCTCACCCTCAACATATCCCACCATGGATTCACCATCCTTGAATTTCACAAACACCCTTTTCCCCGGAGGGTTCTCTTTTTCAAAAGACTTCTTCTCACTCCGGGTTTTGTCCCCTTCAAAGGTTCTTACGAAAAATATTGCCTTAAGCTCGTCCATGCCAAACCTCTGCGTGGCATCCGACTCTTCCCCTATGAGAATACTGTCAGCCTTGGGAGAAAAATCATCAAGGTGACCTTTCACAACCCTTCCGTCAACAAACCTCAACACCACTTTCTGGCGTTCCATCATGCAAATTTTACCATATTACAAAAAAATTTATTCATATCCTTTTGCCATTCCCTGCCCCTGACGAGTGGGTTCCACTATTCTGAAAAACGTGACCTCTTCCCGTGTGCTAAAATAGTAATCTGCTATGCGTGCTGCTGCCATTGATGTAGGCTCAAATACCTTGAGGATGCTCATCGGGGATATCCACGAGCGCGGAATTGCCCGCGTTTCCTTTACGCGCGCAATTACACGTCTTGCGCAGGGGATGACCAATTCCGGCATGTTAGGCGAAAAGAACATGAGGGAATCCCTTCTGGTGCTGAAGGGGTTTTCTCAATCCCTTGCACATTACGGAACGACCCGTGTGATAGCTGTGGGAACCAGTGCCCTGAGAGAGGCAAAAAATGGTCAAGACTTCGCTGATACCGTTTTTCGTGAAACAGGTATAAGGATCGAGATTATTTCTGGCATACAGGAGGCAGAACTCACCTTGAGAGGCATGACACTGGGGATGGAAACAGAAGGAGACTCCCTGCTTATGGACATCGGGGGGGGGAGCACCGAATGGATACTTTTGCAAGGCGGATCTGCCCAATTGACCCTCTATGGTTCATTGCCCCTGGGTGTTGTAACTCTCTGTGAGAGGTTTGTGAGCGGAGATCCCCCTTCCCGCAGAGAGGTTTCAGCCCTCTCTGCCGAAATCAACGCACACCTTGAGCCTCTGAGGCACACGCTCGCAGGACATGCGATGCCCCTCACGCGAGTGATCGGAACCGGCGGTTCCGTCACCACACTTGCATCCATAGATCTCGGCCTGGACACCTATGATCATGAAAAGATCCATATGCATACCATTTCCCTCCCCACGTTGTATGCAATGAGGGAAAGACTGCTCTCACTCCCCTTGAACGCCAGACAGGCCGTCACCGGTCTTGAGCCCATGAGGGCTGACTTGATTATCCCCGGCATTCTGCTTACAATTAGATGGATGGAACTTTTTGAGGCCAGTGACATTGTGGTGAGTGATTTCGGATTGCTGGAAGGATTATTGAGAGAGGCACGTGATGAAAACCGCCTTTGAAAGACCGGCAAGTCTGAAATCCTCTCCCTTTCGCTACTGTCCCGGTTGCGGACATAGCCTCATTCACAGGCTGATCGCTGAGAGCATTGATTCTCTTGGTATCCGGGAAAGGGTAATCGGCATTGCTCCGGTGGGATGTGCGGTCTTCGCATATGACTACTTTGATTTTGACATTCTGGAGGTTGCCCATGGCAGGCCCCCTGCGGCTGCAACAGCCATGAAGCGGGTCTTACCCGACAGGATAATTTTTTCCTACCAGGGAGATGGAGACCTCGCTGCCATAGGCACTGCTGAGATAATACACGCAGCAGCGAGAGGAGAGAATATCACGGTTTTCTTCGTCAACAATGCAACCTACGGGATGACCGGGGGGCAAATGGCACCCACTACCCTTCCGGGCCAGAAAACGACTACCACGCCCAAAGGGCGAGACACCAGTCAGTCCGGATATCCGCTCCGGGTTGCGGAAATGCTTGCCACCATTGAGGGGGCTTCATTTATTGCAAGGACCTCTGTGGACTCGCCCAAGAATCTTCTCAGAACAAGGGCACTTATTGAGAAAACATTCAGATATCAGCGGGAAGGGAAGGGGTTCAGCCTCCTGGAAATACTCTCTCCGTGCCCGACGGATTGGGGACTATCCCCTGAAGAGTCAATCAAATGGATACAATCCGATATGATTCCTGTTTACCCTCTGGGGATCCTGAAGGACAGATACGCGGAGGAGACTTGAAAAGCATAGGGATACTGGTGGCAGGGTTCGGAGGACAGGGAATTCTCTTGCTGGGCAGGCTTATCGCCTACAGCGGAATGCTGGAAGGCAAGGAGGTAACCTGCTTCCCCTCCTATGGTGCCGAGATGCGTGGGGGAACCGCAAACTCCACAGTAATCGTCTCTGATGAGATGATAGGTTCCCCTATTATGGGGAACCCTGACATCCTTATTGCCATGAATGAGGCATCCCTCAAGAGGTTCCAGTCGAAAGTAAAATCAGGGGGGTTACTTATTCTTGACTCTTCTCTCATCCCGTCATCTGCAATAAGGGCTGATATTCACGCCATCCATATCCCCGCAACCGAGATCGCTGCATCCATCGCTGAGTCCGGGGCACCAAGAAGAAACTCGATACTCACCGCGACGAGCGTAAGGTCAGCAAACATGGTAATGTTTGGCGCGTTGCTCGCAGAAACAGGGATAGTGAACGTGGATACTGCGCTGAACGCGCTGGAGCGCCTTACATCCTCAAAAAGAGAAAAGACTCTTGAAGGAAACAAAAAAGCAGTCATGAGGGGAGTTGCATACATTGCCAGTAAGAAAAGCAAAGATAACTGATGTAAAGGCCATTCACAAGCTCGTGAATGAGTTCGCAAAAAAGGGGGAGATGATCCCACGCTCTTTGAATGATCTCTACGAAAATGTAAGAGACATCTTTGTGTATGAAGAGAAGGGCGAGATACAGGGGGTATGCGCCCTTCATATCCTCTGGGAGGACCTGGCCGAGGTGCGGTCTCTCTCTGTACGCTTGGATGCGCAGGGCATAGGCATTGGCAAGAAACTTGTCGCCACGTGTATGAAAGAGGCAAAGACGTTGGGGATAAAGAGGCTCTTTGCCCTTACCTACCATCCCGAATTCTTCGGAAAGATAGGATTTGGCATTATTGACAAGTCAAAACTCCCTCAGAAGATATGGGGTGAATGCCTGAGATGTCCGAAATTCCCTGAGTGCGACGAATCTGCAGTCATCATGAATCTCTCATGAGCCTCCTCCATCTTCCGGCTCCCTGATCAGGACCCTGATATACGCCTTTGCCCTGAGTTCTTCAATCTGTTTTTTCAGGAGACTGTTGATCTCCCGCTCTGCGAAATAGTGTTCAATCTTGTCCCTCACCGATTCATATGGGGCTTCCTTGAACTCTTCGATGTTCTTCTGGTAATAGTCCTCGATGTCTTCCTCCCTGACCCGTATGAATGCCTTGACCTTCAACTCTATGTATTCATTGAGGAGCTCCTCATCACTCTTCCCCTCGAATCTCAGGCGTTTCGCTTCATTCAACAGGAGCATTCTGTTGACCATGGTGTCAAGCACTTCCCTCCTCGTAATGTCAGGCTGCATCTTTCTCGTCCTGTCAAAGGTTTCGTTAAGTTCGCTGAGGGTAATGGCCTTGTCATCAACACAGGCCACGACCCGGTCGATGAGCTCTGCACTTGAAACGGTAAAAAGTGAACAATGAAAAGCGAAAAGTAAAAGGACGATATATAGCCTATTGATCTTTTCTGACAGCCTGCTGCTGACTCCTGACCGCCCCTCCCTCATCTCAGAACGCCTGCCCGATGCTAAAGAATATTTCGCTCCTGCTCAGACCGGCAACCCTCTTGAGCTTATACCCGTAGTCGAGACGGAACGGCCCCACCGGGGTGTCGTACCGTAATCCCGCACCGACTGTATGCTTGAGAGACCAATCGATGTCACCAATCCTTTGCCAGACATTTCCACTATCAAGAAAGGTAACGATGCCCAACCCTTTCCAGACTGAGGTCCTCAGTTCAATGTTCGTCTCGATAAAGGCATTGCCACCCGTGGGGTCATTGTTTGCCCCCAGCGGTCCGACGGTGTCCTGTGCATAGCCCCTCACGGTGCTCCTCCCCCCAAGGAAGAACCTCTCAATCAGCGGAAGGATCTGGGAAGAAGAGTCCCATGCCTGGGCAAGTCCGAACCGAAAGGCCATGGCAAGTACAAAGGGCCTGGAGAGTGCATGATAGAGGCTGCCATTGAATATTACCTTTCCAAAGCTCGTCTGGGAACCAAGGGCCGAGGCAGCCACCCGCATGGTTATCCCACCGAGAAGGCCTTCCCGAGGATTAAACGGGTTGTCCCTTGTGTCATAGGAGACCCCTGTGCGGAGACTACTGACCGTAAGGTGCCCGGTGTCCTGGGGTGTAAGTATCATATCAGGCTGGACATCATAAGTGTATGCACGGACATATTCGTAATAAAGTTCGCCCTTTGTCGTGCTGCTGTACTGTTTCTCAATTCCCAGAGAACCTCCGGCCTTCTTGTAACGATACATGGTCACATTGGTATCGATATTCTTTTCCTCCTTTTGTATATAGAAAAGGTCACCCTTCAGCTGCAGGTCATTTGCAAAAAACCAGGGGTCCAGATAATTAATTTCGTATAGTTTTTCGAGAGAGTTATACCCGATCCTCAGGGACGCCTGCTTGTTCATCCCAAAGAGATTCTTATAGCCGAGATCAACAAAGGCGGTGAACTTCTCATAATTACTGTACCCAAAGCCAAAATCCACCGTTCCTGCATTTGCTTCCACCACGTCGATGCGGATGTCCCCTGTCTGGCCAAATGTATCAAGACGCTCAATGCGAACATCGGAGAACAGTCCGAGCTTGTATAATTTCTGCCTCTCCTTTGCGAGCACTCCGGGACTGAATGGCTCCCCTTCCTTGTGAAGCAACTGACGCTCAATCACCTTTCTCCGTGTCCTGGTATTGCCTGTAATCAATGTCTTTCCAAAAAAGGTTTTCGTCCCTTCCTGTATCTCAAAAGTGACAGAGGCTCCTTCCCCACTCATCTCGACCTTTGCACTCACCGTGGCATCAGTGAATCCTCTTTCATGATAAAGGTCTGCGATCCTCGCCCGGGTGTCCGCGATGTCGACCTCATTATAGGGGTCTCCCTGCTTCAGGCTTATCAATGGTTGTATCTCCCCAAGAGGGACAGAGGCTGCGCCGCTCACCTCAATGCTGTGGAGAAGAGTCCTCGGACCCTCCCTGACTGATATGGTAATACTCGCCTTATTTTGCTCTATGGACACCTTGGGTTCTTCCACCTCGACACTGAGATACCCGAGTGCAACATAAAATTCCCTTATGATGTCCACATCGGTGGATATAAGGTCCGGGTTATAGTCACTCCCCTGCTTAAGTGGCAGGAGTTCTTTAAGTTTGTTCTCAGGGAGAGTCATCCCTTCGAACTTTAGAGAACCTACGACCACCTGCTCCCCCTCAAAAACAAAAAATTTCACCTCTACGGTGTCCTCTGATGTCCCCTTTGTATCTGATATCACCGGTGCCACCTGGGCGAATGGATATCCCTTGCTGTAGTAGAGCGATACTATTTTCCTCGCCGCATCTTCAATGAGATCGTCTCTTACCTCTCCTGCCTCAAAAAAGGGCATCTCCTTCATGAGCCGCTTTGCACTAAAGACGGTGTTGCCTTCAAACTGTACAACGAGCTTCTTTCCTTTTGTCACGTCCATTTCAAGTCTGCCTTCAGCAAATTGATATGACACACGGGGATTAAGGTAGCCGTATTTCTTGTAGCGCGTCACGATTCTTTCTGCATCTTTTTTGATGGCTTCCTGGTTATACACCTCTCCTTCATTGATGTGCATCATTGACTTTACTTCGTCTTCAGGCGCTCCCTGTACTGCAACCCGCGCGATAAGAAGAGGGTTCCCTTCCTCCACCGTGATAAGGAGGTCTTTTTTGTAGGGCTCCGATGCAGGGGAGACCGAAACCGACACCACCGCGTCAGGGAACCCTCTTTCCGAAAGTGATTGTTTCATCTGTGTTACTGCTTCCTCAAGGAGATCATTTCTCAGCACTTGCCCTTCCTTCATCAGAAACATGTTCCTCAGCTCACGGTCAGAGAAGTACTGGTTCCCTGTGGTATGCACCTTTCGGATGGTGTCCTTCTCCTTCACTTCGATCCTTATCCTTGCTCCTCCTTCATCGCTATAAACCTCTATGTCATCGAAAATCCCCTTAAGGAACGCACGTTTGATTCCAGCCCTGACTTTAGAGGGATCGAGGACTTCTCCGGCCTTGATATCCAAAAGCTCAAGGAGTTCCTCCCTGCTGAGGGAAAAGAGACCTCCCACCTCAACCGTTTTCACTTCCTCACCATAGGGTTCGGCAAAAGCGGACGATACGTGAGGGACCAAAGGGAACAGTACAGACGTGAGAAATACCATGAAGGATATGAAATAGTGTGTTGGATTCATCCTATGTCTTCATTCTCTCTTATTTGAAGCTGAAGCGGAATTTAACATTTCCACCCAGCCCTCCGGACTCGTCCTTTAACCCGACAAGGGTGACATTACTTCCGATATTGTACTCAATCCTTATCACAGAGGTTTCCACCGCGTTGAAGGCTGTGGCATAGGTGACCGAGAGTTTATCTCCTATGAGCCTCTTTGAAACCATGAACCGCTGCTCGGACTTCCCCGTTACCCTTGAGGTGTACGACTCCGTTCCGATCCTGTCGATCCCTGTTATGCTCTTCACCCTTTCCTGTGCAATATCCTGCAGTTGTCCCGAGAGAAATGACGTTGCAGCACTCAGGTTGATTCCCCCCTGGATCCCCGTGGATGCCGTTCCCAGGGTACCGAGAGTGAGGAGGCTCAGTATCTGTGTTTCTTCAAGGGACGGGGTGGAGCTGAGCGTCATATCAAAATGCTCTAGCTGGCCATTAAGATTCATCCGTATATCATAATTACTGATAGTGGTCTCCGCAAGAATGTTCAGAATCGGATTTATTTTCTTCGGATCTGCGAAATCAGCAGTTGCGCTGAGTATCTTGAACTCATTGTTTCTGAAATACACAATACCGGTCCTTGTTTCTGCACGGCCGAAGATCAGGGGATTCGCAACACTTCCCCTCAGAACCAGGTCCAGTTTGAGTGATGCCCTGGCCATGTTATTATTGATTACTATGTTGTCAGAACCCAGCACCTTTATATTTAAGCCTATCTTTTCAAAGGCCCCGATCTCCGCCCGGGGTCTCTCCTGTACCTTCCCTTTGAGAAGCCAACTCTGCCACTCAACGGGCTCACGGTAGAATGCATGGTTAATCTTGATGTCTCCACTCAATGTCTGGGATTCAAGGGTTCCCGCATAGAGAAGGTTTCCGCTGAAATTCACCGGAAATTCCCTTGACACATTCACTCCGATATTACTCAATCCCACATCTAAGTAGAATCTTTTTAGTGCAAATCCCTTGAGATAGGCAACCCCTGAGAGTTCCAGGTCACCGCCTCCTGTTCTGCCTGAGAGCTTTTGGATCACGATTTTGTCTCCATCCATATAGAGATACCCATTGATGGAGCTTACCTTAGAAGGGATGTCCTTCATCCCGAAAATAGCATTGGAAATGGTAACCCCGCCATTGATCTTCGGGGCATCCCACTTTCCCGTGACGCCAAATACGTATCCCGCCTCTCCCTTGAGCGTGTCAATCTTTCTTGAAAGACTCTTCAGAGGCAGGAGTGTTGAGCTCCCCTCCAGGACGAGGTTATACTCTTTCCCTATTTCACAATCCCCGCTCACCTGAAATGAGGTGCTCCCGCTCCTCATCTTCACAGACGAGAGCGTGAGCAGTGTGTCCTTCATTTCAACACGTATCTCGGATTCATTGGAAAAATTGTAGCCATACAGAGCAATGGTTAACTGGTCCAAGAACGCCCTGGCACTAAAATGAGTTTTGTCCCCTGACATCTCGGCATATCCCCTCATATTGATGAGGAGGTCTTCGGGAACATCCTTTAAAAAGGGGGCGACAAGGAAATCGTACCTTCCTGATTTGACCTCCAGACGGGCGGTCCATGGCTTCACTCCTTTCATATCCGCCCTTCCGCTCAACGTCACACGCTCATTAAAAAGAGCAGCATCGAGAAGCAGGATATCATGCTTCATGGAGACCCTGATTTTCCCTCCTCCCAGATCCAGGCGCTTCGTCCTGCTCCCGCTGAGGGCCCCCTCTGCGACCAGCGTCTGATAATCGTATGAAAAAGAAAGAGAGAGGGAATCCACCACTACACCGTAGAGATCAAATGCCTGGACACGCGCAGTCCCCTTAATTAATGGTGCAGGTTCGGTTCCGCTGATACTAATCGAGGTATCTAATCTTCCCCTTGGATACGCTTTCAGGGGCTTCTTAGACATGCCCTTCACGAACGTCTCAAGGTCAGCATTATTGATCGCGAGAGAAAGTCCATACACGGGTTTCTTAAGGTCGAAGAGCTCCTTGCCTTCAGGAAATCCAACGGTACCCTTGAGCACTGCCGTTACGGACTGGCCCTGCTGGGGAGTCAGCGTGGCAGTAAGTTCCTTCACTTCCAGGAGGTCTTTCCTGTAACGCAGATCACCTGCCATGTCGCCGAGTGAATATTCCTCGTATGCTGTTGAATACAGCTTCACCCTTCCGGCAATAAGCGGGTTGTCAAAGCTTCCTGTGAGTGTTCCGGTGAATTCACCCTTTCCGGTGAACTCATGGCGGTATGGCAGCGTCACATCTGTGAGATCACCCGTTTTCCCCTGAACGGTAAGACGAAGTTGGCTGGCGTTGAGGTCCACGTCGCCGTAGAAACTGAAGACCGATTTGTCGGTGTTTGCCTCAGAATCTGAAAGGGTGAAGACATTATCGCGGGAAGAAAAAGAACCCTTGATCTTCCTGATCCTTCCCAACACGTCTTTTCCCTGCTCCGAAGCTTCAAAGACATACCAGCCCGAGGGATTAAAACTCGTCCCTGAAGTGCTCAATTCCCCCTTCACCTTCCCAATGGGGATATCGGGTTTCCACCCAATGAGGGTCAGGGCAGCAGGGCTGTCCACATCAGAGAATTTCGCCTTCAGCGCATAGTATTCATCACCGGATACAGACAGGGTCAGCTCTGCGTCCGCATGCCCGTGATACAGGTCAGCCTTTCCTTCCTGAAACCGTAGCGTGCGGTCACTATACAGCACTGTACATCTGAGTTCATCCACATCAATATCGAACAGATTGCCCTTCTTTAGTCGTGCCTTCGCAGCCCCTGCGAGACGGTTCAGAGGTCCTTTCAGCGTTCCGGAAAAATCCACAAAGCCCTCGACCCGCTCCTTCACCTCCAGCAGTTCCATAAGTGTCTGGACGTAAAATCCGCCCTTCAATTGCATGTCCACTACGGACTGCTGAAGATTGTCCCTCATGAGATGTACGGTCCCGTGCGCATAGATCTCACCCTCCCCCTGCCTTTTCAGGCCAAATATCTTCTTGACCGATTCAGGGAGGAGACCTGCACGAAGCTGAAAATCCCCTGAGTTCTTTGTCAGGTTCTTATTCCCTTCGGGTGAAAAGATTCCGCTCGCATTGACCATGGAGCCATAAAGCCCGATCTGGAGCCCCTTCACTTCCAGCTGCCCGTCTTTTAATACCACCGTCCCTTTCACCTCACTCTTCAATTCAGGCCAACCTTTCACATTGGAAGAAAGTTCCCGTAGGCTGAAACTTATCTTTGGGGGGGCATGTCGTTGCGCGATAAAGTTTTCCCACGCATTGAGTATGGCCTCGCCGTTCACCCCGCTGGCCCGGAACGTGTCTTCTTTGTACTGAAGAACAAACCGTCCGCTATCAAGTACCACTGCCTTGACCGTCACTGTGAGGGGAGGCTTCCTCTCCACTTCGAGATACTTTTTTATGTTCTCTACAATAGTTTCCACCTGGGTGGAGTCACACGTAATCACCGGCTCTTTTACCGTGATTCTTCTCAATACGAGCCGCTTCCTCAGGAGTCCCGAAGCTTCTATATAGCCTTTCACCCTTGGTATATGCACTATTTCGATACCCTCGTCAAAGACCTTAATCCCCTTTGCCTCGATAAACAGAGGGAACAGGTTGAGAGTGATCTTCTGAGCCATCACCTGTTTTCCGGTCAGTGAAGAGAGCTCTGGAAGGATGAGGTTCTTAAGGAGATTGGATATGTGAGGCCCGCGAAAGAACATCGCGGTAAGGACAATAATCACCACAGGAACGGCAACAAGGAGAATCTTCTTTATTGTAATCTTTCCCATAATGAACACAGGAGTTCATGGATCGCCATCCCCTCAAGCTTTGTCCCTCCTTGCTTCAGGAAGAAGATGTCGTTTGCAATCCCTGATTCAGTATTGATTCTTGCAGATATTATATCAATATCCTTTTCATGAATCAGACTTGTGGCATCGTACAGGAGTCCGAGCCTGTCCCTGGCAAAAAATTCAAGGACACTGCTCTCTCTCGAGGTCTCATTGTCAATTTCGATAAAAGGACCGAACCTTCCCATGCCCTCGGGCTTTGCCCCGGAACAGGCCAGTACACCTCTGTGCTCTTGAATGCCAGGTCCGCGCCACTTCGCTTGTTCGCCGCTGTATACCGCTTCCCGAAGCCTGCTCTCCAGGTCCTGGCAGAGCCCGTCCCAGCAGATATCTCCCCAGTTGGCGATCTGAATTTTGTCAATCACGATCCCCCCTCTTCCCGTATATACCCTTGCCCGGTAAATATTCATTCCAAGGGACGAGAGAACACCGACAACCCTTGAAAAAAGACCCGGCCTGTCCCATGCACCGACGATAACCTCCGCAGTGCCTGCCGGATCATCCTTCACCCATAATCCAAAGCCCTTTTCCGTCACTTCCTGGTAGAGCGCGTAGTCCCCGGAGATCCTTTCCGGTGTTAATGAAACAATATACCTCTCGGGCATTAGTGCGAGAAACCGCTCTATCCCCGCCCGCTCATCATCGGAACAGGGCATCCTTCTCGTAAGTGGATGACTTGCCTGCACACTATTCAAGCATTCGCTCCCGGAAGAAGCACCGGCAAAGCCGCTGAGATACCGTGAAGTGATCTCATAGAGCTCCTTGAGGAGATAGGCCTTCCATTCTGTCCAGAAATCAGGACTCACCGAGGCGATGTCTGCATAGGTAAGGAGGTAAAGAGCGTCAAGATGTTCTCTGTCTCCCACCTCATCGGCAAACTGGGCTATAACCCCGATGTCTTCCGTATCTCCCTTGAACGCGACGGATGACATCAGGGTGTGGTTCTTCACGAGAAATTCAATTCTCGTCCTCAGTTCAATCGTGAGGTTGAATCTCTCGAGGACATTTTTTACCTCCAGATAACCCGCTTCCTCATGATGGCCGCCTCCGGAACCATAGCGGTAACTCTTCACAATCCCCTTCTTCCCGATATCGTGAAGGAGAAGTGAGAAGATAAGCGCCTCCTGATGCCTTATCCCCCTGAATACGGCTGAAAGATGTTCAAGATTCTTATATTTCGTATCTCTGAGTTCAACCAGCTTCTTGACCGCGTAGAGGGCATGTTCATCTACCGTATAGCGATGATAGGGTTCGTACACCACAAGAAAACTCAGCGCACCAAAT
>Ga0335084_10002799_pt1 | contig 16913 bp, 13 predicted proteins | sample Lox_Sample_44_FD_206721 | JGI IMG/M metagenome (GOLD analysis project Ga0335084, IMG submission 206721) | Soil microbial communities from Loxahatchee National Wildlife Refuge, Florida, United States - Lox_Sample_4.4 | ecosystem: Environmental > Terrestrial > Soil > Wetlands | place: USA... | reverse complement strand
CGGCGCTGTTCGACGCCTCGGCGCGCGAGGTGGTGCGGCTGACCGGCCCGGACCGGGTGAGCTTCCTGCAGGGCATGGTCACCCAGGACGTGGAGGGGCTGCCGGTCGGCTCGGTGGCGGACGCGGCGCTGCTGACCGCCAAGGGAGCGATGGTCGCCGACGCCCGGGTGGTGAAGCGCACCGACGACTTCCTGCTCCTGACCGAGCCGGGGTACGGGCCGGTGCTGCTCGGGACCCTCGAGCGGTACCTCATCAGCGAGGATGCCGAGCTGTCCGACGCGACGGCGGGCTTCGGCCAGCTCTCGGTGGTCGGCCCCCACGCCGAGGCCGTCGCCGCCCGACTGCTCGGGCTGGGTCCGCCTGCCGGTGCGGCGCTGCGTCCGTTCGACGCCGCCGGCGCGACGGCCTGGGCCCTCCCGCAGGGCCTTCTGCTGCCCGGCCTGGATCTCCTCATCCCCGCCGACGCCCTGGGCGCGGTGTTCGACCGGCTGGTGGAAGGCGGCGCGACGCCGGTGGGGCTCACCGCGCTCGAGGTGCTCCGGGTCGAGCGAGGAACGCCCCGGTTCGGCGCGGACATGGACGAGAAGACCATCCCCCTCGAGGCGCACCTCCAGCGGGCGCTCCACTACCAGAAGGGCTGCTACATCGGGCAGGAGGTCATCGCCCGGGCGACGTTCCGCGGACACGTGAATCGCCAGCTGGTGGGGCTCCGCTTCCAGGGCGAGCCCCCGGCCCCGCGGACCGAGCTCTTCTCCGGCGACCGCCGGGTGGGGTGGGTGACCTCGGGGGTCCGCAGTCCACGGCTCGGGGCCATCGGGCTCGGCTACGCGCACCGCGACGTCGCACTGCCCGGGACCGAGCTGTCGCTGGCCGGCGCCACCGCGTCGGCGAAGGTCGAGGTGCTTCCCTTCCCGGATTGACGCCGGACCGCGGACCCCCGGTCCGGAAAGAGCCGCGCCACGTGAATTCGCGGGCGGGTGCGGAGCGCGCCAGGGTCCCCTCGGGGTGTGGGACACCGCCCGCCGATCTCCCAGACCTGTGAGGACGCGGTCAGGTCTGCTAAGCCGTCCGACGGCGCGAGAGCAGGGCCGGCGCGCACGGGGAACAAAGGGTTGCCCCGGGGAGCTCGCGAGGGTGTCCAGCCTGCTCGCCATCACCGCCGTCCTTCTCGCCGCCGCCCCCGGGGACGTCCCGCGCGCAGGCTCCGAGTCGGTCGGGCATCCGCTGCTCGCCACCGGCCCCACCGTCGAGGGCGAGAGCACGGTCCGCGCCGCCGCCGAGCCCCGGGCCCCACAGAGCTCGCGCACCGTCCGGGTGGTCTCCGAGGTGCTGGTCGCTGGTGCCGCGGGCACGCTCACCGGAGCGCTGGGCGGTTACCTCGGGTGCATCGGCTCGCTGTCGGTCCACGACAGCTGCTCGGAGGGAACGGTGGCCGCCGGTCTCCTCTCGGGCTTCGGGCTGGCGGTGGCGGCGATGGTGCCCCTCACCGGCTCGTACTTCGACGCGCACGGCTCGCCGTGGGTGAGCTGGTTCGGCGAGGCGCTGGGCGCGGGCGCAGCGCTGGCCATCGGCCAGGGCAGCGCGAGCCGGCTGATGTGGGTGGGCCCACCGCTGATGCTCGCCGGCGCGGTGCTCGGCTACGAGCTGTCGACCAGGCCGGCGCCGCCCGCCACTCCACGGGCCACGAGCGTGGAGCGGATCTCGGTCGTGCCGTCGTTCGGACCCGACGGGCGCACCGGGCTGGTCGTCGCCGGGCGGTTCTGAGCCAGTTGCTCCTTCAGCCCTTCACGCAGAGCACCTGCTTCAGCTCGGCGACGACTTCCACCAGGTCCCTCTGGTACTCCATCACCTGCTCGATGGGCTTGTACGCTCCGGGGATCTCGTCGAGCACCCCGCCGTCCTTGCGGCACTCCACACCGGCGGTCTGCTCGGCCAGGTCCTTCACGGTGAACTGACGCTTCGCCTCGCCGCGCGACATCTTTCGCCCTGCGCCATGGGACGCCGAGTGGAGTGACTCGGGGTTCCCCAGCCCCCGGACGATGTAGCTCCGCGTGCCCATCGACCCCGGGATGACCCCCAGCTGGCCTGCCCGGGCCGAGATGGCCCCCTTGCGGGTCACCAGCAGCTGCTCGCCGTGGTGCGTCTCCTCGGCGACGTAGTTGTGGTGGCAGAGCACCGGCTCGTCGAAGCGGACGTCCGGGAAGTGACTGCGGACCACCCCGGCGTAGAGGTCGAACATCAGCCGGCGGTTCAGCATGGCGTAGCGCTGGGCCCACTCGAGGTCGCGGCGGTACGCGGACATCTCCTCGGTGCCGGCGAGGAACACCGCCAGGTCCGGATCGGCCAGCGCTCGGTTGTGCTTGAGCTTCCGGGCGCGGGCCATGTGCACCTCGGCCAGCGTCTTTCCGATGTTCCGCGAGCCCGAGTGCAGCATCAGCCAGACACGCTCTTCTGTGTCCAGGCAGAGCTCGATGAAGTGATTCCCGCCGCCCAGGGTCCCGAGCTGTTTCCCCGCCCGGCCCCGCAGGTCCTTCACTGACGGGTCCAGGTCGTCGAAGCCGTCGAGCAGGTCCCCCAGCTCGGCGCCGAGCTCTGGATCCTGCGGCCGGACGAGCTCCTGGTGGGCGGCGAACCCGACGGGGATGGCGGCTTCCAGGTCCGACCGGAGGCCGCGGAGGTTCTCCGGCAGGTCCGAGGCGCCGAGGCTGGTGCGCACCGCGCCCATCCCGCATCCGATGTCCACGCCCACCGCGGCCGGAGAGACCGCTCCCCGCATCCCGATGACCGAGCCGACCGTGGCGCCCTTCCCGAAGTGCACGTCGGGCATCACCGCCACGTGGGCGACCCAGGGGAGGCTGGCGATGTTGCGGAGCTGGGTGAGCGCCTGCGACTCGACCTGCTCCACCGGAACCCACAGCCGTGCGTCCACCGTCTCTCCGCGAAGCCGGGCGAGACTCATCGGGCCACTCCTACCTTCCGGTCCCCGGCCCCACCGGGGCCTCGTCGGTGCCGTGCACGCGGGTCTCCGCGAGGCGGACGGCCGCACCCTGGCGGAGCGAATCTGTCCGGACCTCGAAGTTCATGCGGCCTCCTTGCCCCGCTCGGGCCCCGGGGCAGCATGGCAGCAACCGGCGGCCGCTGATAAGCAGGCTGGCATGCTGAACGTGCGCTTCGCACGGGCGACCTGGGGACTGGTCGGCTTCCTCCTCGCCGTCGTGGTGTGGGGAGCGTTCGTGCGGGCCACGGGGTCCGGCGCGGGCTGTGGCGCCCACTGGCCGGTGTGCAACGGGCAGGTACTTCCCCGGGCCCCCGCCCTGGAGACGCTCATCGAGTTCAGCCATCGGGTCTCGAGCGGGCTGGTCACCCTGGCGGTCCTCGCCTGGGCTGTCTGGGGCTTCCTCGCCTTCCCGCGTGGGCACCGGGTCCGCACCGGCGCAGCGCTCGGTGTGCTCGCCATCCTCCTCGAGGGCGCCATCGGTGCAGCGCTGGTCCTGTTCCGGCTGACGGGCACCAACGACTCGCTGGCCCGTCCGGCGGTGATGGGTCTTCACCTGATCAACACCTTTCTCCTGCTCGCGGTGGTGGCGCTGACCGGCGCCTGGGCTTCAGGGACGGCGAGCTTCCGGTTGCGCGAGCAGGGAGCGGTGGGGGTGCTCGTCCCGGCGGCGCTGCTCGGACTGGTGGTCCTCGGGGTGAGCGGCGCCATCGCCGCGCTCGGGGACACGCTGTTTCCCGCGCGCTCGCTGTCCGAGGGGTTCCGGCAGGACATCGCGGGTGGCGCGCATCTGCTGCTGCGACTGCGGATCCTTCATCCGCTGCTGGCGGTCGCGGTCGCAGCGTTGCTCCTGGCGACGGCCGCGGTCTGCAGCCTGCTCCGGCCCGGGCGGCCGGTGCGGCGCGCGGCGCTCACGCTGGCGACGCTGGTGGTGCTCCAGCTCACCGCGGGGCTGGTCAATCTCGCATTGCTCGCCCCGGTGTGGATGCAGCTGGTGCATCTGCTGCTCGCCGACGCGGTCTGGCTGGCTGCAGTCCTGCTCGGCGCCTCGGCGCTGGCTGCGGACGCACCCCGGCTGGCGGTCCCGGGGCTGGGGGAACCAGGGTCCGCCTCCGCGCGCTAGGCTGGGGCGATGCGAATTGCCGTCCTGACCGGTGGAGGCGACTGTCCCGGTCTCAATGCCGTCATCCGCGCCGTGGTCCGCCGGGCGCAGAACCACCGCTTCGAGGTCCTGGGGCTCCGGGACGGCTGGAAGGGCCTCATCGAGGACCGGGTCTTCCCGCTGACCCGCGAGAACACCGCGGGCATCCTGCACCGCGGCGGCACCATCCTCGGCACCAGCCGGGTGAACCCCTTCACCCTGGAGGGCGGCCTGGAGAAGGTGATGGCCAACGCCGCGAAGCACGGCATCAACGCCGTGGTGGCCATCGGCGGTGAGGGAACGCTGTCCGCCGCCGCCCGGCTCCACGAGCACGGACTGCCGGTGGTGGGCATCCCCAAGACCATCGACAACGACCTCAACGGGACGGACTACACCTTCGGCTTCGACACCGCGGTGTCGATCGCCACCGAGGCCATCGACCGGCTGCACAGCACCGCCGAGTCGCACAAGCGGGTCATCGTGGTGGAGGTGATGGGACGGCACGTCGGGTGGATCGCCACCCACGCGGGCATCGCCGGTGGGGCGGACGTCATCCTCGTCCCCGAGGAGCCGGCGGACCTGGCCGCGGTGGCCGACCAGCTGAAGCGCCGCTATGCCGGCGGCACCAGCTTCAGCATCGTGGTGGTCGCCGAGGGGACGAAGATCCGCTCCAGCCCGGACGAGCCCGAGCACGTGGTGACGTCGGGCGCGCTCGACGAGGCGGGGCGGGTCCGGCTCGGGGGTGTGGGGCAGTTCGTCGCCTCGGAGATCGAGCGCCGCACCGGCTTCGAGACCCGGGTCTCGGTGCTGGGCCACATCCAGCGTGGGGGCTCGCCCACGGCGCACGACCGGGTGCTGGCCTCCCGCTTCGGGGTCCACGCCTGCGACATGGTGGCCCGCGGTGAGTTCGGGCGGATGGCGGCGCTTCGCGGCAACGAGGTCACCAGCGTCGCCCTCGCCGACGCCACCCGGACCCTGAAGCGGGTGCCCGCCGAGTACTTCGACGTCGCCCGGGTCTTCTTCGGCTGAAGTCCCGGCTGCGCCGTCTAACCAATTGAAAACATGAGTCTTTTCGAGGTGCCAGACACCTCGTTACGGACACCTCGTTACGGACACCTCGTGACGGGTCACGCGCGCCGGTGAGAGGTCATTCCGCCCATGACCCTGGCCATCATCCGGACGCGGGCCCAGCGGAGGACGAGGGACGCCAGGGCGAGCTCGAGCGCCTTCGACAGCCACCCGGGGCGGACGGTCGTCCGGCGGCCCAGCGCGGCGAGCGTCACTCGACCGACCGCGGACGGCGGCAGACCCATGCCCATCTGCATGTCTGCCCGACCCTCGAACCCACTCTTCACCGGGCCCGGCGCGCAGGCCACCACGTCGACGCCGAGGGGCCCGAGCTCGACGTGGAGCCCCTCGGCGAGCGACTGCACGTACGCCTTCGTCGCCGCGTAGTTCGCCGCCCGCGGAACGCCCTGGAAGGCGAGCAGCGAGCTCATGAGCACCAGACCGCCCCGGCGCCGCTCGGCGAACCGGCGGCCGAAGTGGTGACAGAGGGCCGCCACCACCGCGCAGTTGACCTGCACCATCTCCAGCTCGCGCGAGAGGTCCGACTCGAGGAACGGACCCGAGGTGCCGAACCCGGCGCAGGCCACCAGCAGCCCGACGTCGATGTCCGAGGTGCCTGACGCCAGCGCCTCGACCGCGCCGGGGCGGGAGAGGTCGAGCGGGAGCACGCGGGTGCTCACCCCGTATCTCCGCGCGAGCTCTCCGGCGAACGCCTCGAGGACCTCGCGCCGACGGGCGACGAGCACCAGCTGAACGCCCGCCTCGGCGAGCCGCTCGGCGAAGTCACGCCCGATGCCGTCGGAGGCACCCGTCACCACCGCCCAGGGGCCGTACCGCTCCCGGAACCGGGACGCCGCGGCGCTCACCGGGCCACCTTGATCTGGATCTCCACGTCCCGCTCCCCGACGCCCACCTGCGCCTCGTCGAACGTCGGTGGGCGAAGCGACGGGCGGACGTTGTTCGACACGCCCCAGTCCTCGGTCGGCATGCCGAGGAAGTTGGTGTCCGTCCGGCGATTCCCGTTGAGGTCGTGCGAGACGGCCACCGCGTAGACCCCCCGCTTCAGGCCGGGGAAGCGGCACTCGACGACTCCCTGCTTGGCCGGCTGCCACTGGCCGGCCACCGCTCTGGCCCGGTCGAGCGGGAAGCCCTCCGGCCCGGCGTAGAGGGCGCAGCCGATTTCCCCGGCATCCGAGGCGACCCCGGTCACCTTCACCACCAGCTCCGCTGCCCGGGCAGAGGCCAGCGGGCCGAGGAGCACGAGCGTCAGCGCAGGAACGAGGCGGATCACCATTGGGGCCCTCCAGCAGAGTGTTGACAGTGCCTACTTCACCCAGGGTAACGGGTGATGTTGACGCCGTCAACTCTCCCTTTCGGCAGCACATCCAGCGCAGGAGCCGACACGCGGCCGCCCGGGGGCCGGGAGTATTCCTCCGGCCAACAACGACGTGCGAGGACTCGAATGGACCTGCATTCTCTGGACATGGTGCACGACGACCCCGAGGACGGCCGGTGGGAGGCCTTCGTCCGGCGCGATCCGGGCGCGGACGGGCAGTTCGTCGTGGCCGTGGAGAGCACCTGCATCTATTGCCGCCCCACCTGCCCGGCCCGCCGACCGCTGAGGAAGAACGTGCGCTTCCTCCCCGACGCGGCCACCGCCGAGCGCCAGGGGTACCGCGCCTGCAAGCGCTGCCGCCCGGAGCTCAGCCAGCGCCCCGCCGAGGCGCTCGTGGACAGGGTGAAGTCGCTCCTGATCGCGAATCTCGAGTCGCCTCCCGGTCTGGACGCGCTCGCCCGCGCGACCGGCCTGAGCCCGGCGCACCTCCAGAAGGTCTTCAAGAAGCACACCGGGCTGTCGCCCAAGGAGTTCGTCGCCGCCGCACGGCTCGAACGGTGGAAGGCCGAGCTGCGCGCGGGTCGGCCGGTGACCGAGGCCTGGCTCGAGGCGGGCTATGGCTCGGCGGGACGGGCGTACGCCGCCGCACGCAAGCAGATGGGCATGAGCCCCGCCCAGTACGGCAAGGGCGGCGCAGGCCAGCGCATCACCTGGACGGTGCTCGACACCCCACTGGGGTCACTGCTCCTCGCACGCACCGACCGCGGCCTGTGCCGGGTGGCCTTCGGCCAGAGCGCAGCGGCCCTGGAGACGCTGCTCCGCTCCGAGTTCCCGGCCGCCGAGCTCGAGCGAGCCTCGCCGGAGTCGGACGCCCGGCTCCGCGCCGCGGCGGCCGCCCTCGGTGAGCGCTCCGCCGCGGAGCGACTGCCTCTGGACGTGGAGTCGACGGCGTTCCAGCGCGAGGTCTGGCAGGCGCTCCGGGCCATCCCCAGCGGCAGCACCGCCAGCTACGCCGAGGTGGCACGGTCCATCGGTCACCCCACGGCAGTGCGTGCCGTGGCGCGCGCCTGCGCGACGAACCCGGTGGCGCTCGCCGTGCCCTGCCACCGCGTCGTCCACTCCGACGGCAGCCTCTCCGGCTACCGCTGGGGCCCGGAGCGGAAGCGGGTCCTGCTCGCGGAGGAGAAGGAATCGGCCGGCTCGGAGACGCACGCCCACCAGTAGCGGGTACGGGCGGCGAGGGTCATGAATCTCGTTCTCGGCTGCGGCGAGGCAGAGACCCTCACCGGGCTGAGCGCTGGGCCTGGATGGCTCGACGTTCGTGCCTGCTCGAGCCGGGCAACCCGCGCGAGGGTCAGGGCCTCGTGCAGGCGGGGTCCACCGTCTCCGGAAGAAACGCCAGGGTTCCGAACATCCGGTCGACGTACGCGACCGCGGACGCGGTGCACCCCGCCGTGCTCGTCCCGACCACCAGCCCCGGCTGCTGCGTGGTGCAGCCCACCGTCGATGAGAGCCAGCTCTGCTCGATCAGCAGCGTCTGGGTGGCCGAGATCGGCACCTCGGTCGTGGCGTAAACGGGAAAGTCACCGTCTCTGGCGGCCGCCTGACACGGGGTCCAGGCGGGATCGGGCGCCTGGGAGCCGTCCGGATCCACCCGGAGCTCGCCGAGCCGCAGGTACCGCGGGTCCGCGTCCAGCTCGGCTACCGTGGGCAGAGCATCCCCGGCGAGGCGGTCGTACCCGAGGATGAACGAACGCTCGCTCGGCTCCAGCGTCGTCAGGAACGCGGCCTCGTAAGGCTGAGCCGCAGGTCCGCTCCCGTCGACCTGGGATCGATCGAGCATGAGAACCTGCGGCGCTGAACAGCTGTCCGTGCCTCCAAAGGCTCCGGTGGGCCAGAAGCAGGTTCCACTCCAGCCCCAGACGCCGCGGACCTGGCCGCCCGCGTCGGTGACCATGCGCAGTGTGGGATTGACCCAGACCATCAGCTTGTGTGCGGCCGGCGGGTAGACGTCGACGGCGTTCGAGAGCCCGAGGCCGTTCCCCGGCGAGAGCGCCACGGAGAGCGTGGACGCTCCCAGCAGCGTCATCGTGTACTGGCCCTGACCCACGCTCGGTACCTCCGCCGAGAGCACCGTCCGCTTGCCCTGGCCGTCCCGCAGCACCGCTCGGAATCGCGACCCCAGCTGCGACTGTTGGGTCGATGGCGCTGGTGCGGGGTCCAGGAGGAGGAACTGGCCGTACCCCACCTCGCTCTGGTTTCCGGGAGGGGTGGCGGCGACGCCGGTCACCAGGAACTTCAGCGGCACGACCTGGTCCGAGACGATCTTCCAGTCCAGGCACTGACACCTGCCGGCGATCTGGCTCGCGGCGAGGCATCCGTCGGGAGGCGTGCAGGGAGGCTCCTCGCTGCTGCAGGACAGGAGCCCGAGGACGAGCGCCGGGATCAGGAGCAGGACGGTCGCACGCATGGAACACCCCCCGTGTTCACCCCTTGCGATCTCAACCATGCGCTCGACCCGGCCGGCAGTCCAGCAGGAAGAGCCACTCTCACAGCTCCGGCGCCAGCAGGCGGGCGATGTCGTCGATGAGCCACCAGCGCCGGCGCGGTGGCCCGAGCGAATCGGGGCACTCCGCGGCCAGCGCCGCGATCCAGGCACGCACCGCGCCGATCTCCTCCTTCGAGTAGAGGAACAGCGCGTCCTCGTAGTTGAGAAAGAAGCTCCGCATGTCGAGGTTGGGTGAGCCGACGTAAGCGACGGTGTCGTCGACCACCATCGCCTTGCCGTGCACCATCCCTGGGTGCCAGCGGAAGGTGACGCCCGCCTCGGCGAGCTCGGCGAGCAGCCCGCGCCGCGCATTGTCGGCCAGGGCGTGGTTCGACGAGGCGGGCATCACCAGCTCGGTCCGCACGCCCCGGCGGGCGCAGAGGACGAGGGCGTGCTGCACGACGTCGTCCGGCACGTAGTAGGGGGTGACGCAGGCCACGTGCGACTGCGCCGAGTACAGCGAGGTGACCAGTGCGTCGTAGAAGGTGTCGGTCGCCATCTCCGGACCGCTGGGGACGAGCTGGACGACGGCATCTCCCGCCGGGGGCGGCACCTGCGTCACTCGCACCGGCTCCTCCCGACCCGCGAAGGCCCAGTCGGCTGCGAAGAGCTGCGCCGCGTCCGCCGCGACCGGTCCCTCGAGCAGGCAGGCCACGTCCCGCCACCGGTCGGGCCTGGGTGTCGGGCCCATGTACTCGACCGCCAGGTTCATTCCTCCGAGGAACACCCGGCGTCCGTCGAAGACGGCAATCTTCCGGTGGCTCCGGAGGTTGCTCCGGCCGCGGACCGGCGCATGCAGCAGCGGCATGAAGCTTCGCACCTCTCCGCCGGCGGCGCCGATCTGCCGCATCGCCCGGGAGAGGACCGGGCGGGAGCCGACGGCGTCGAGGAGCAGGCGGACCCGGACGCCGGCCCGGGCTCGTGCGGCGAGCGCCGCGAGCAGGCTCGCGCCCACCTCGTCGTCCCCGAGGATGAACACCGTCAGGTCGATGATCCCGAAGGCGGCGGCGATGGCCGCCTGCAGCTCCTCGTAGGCCCGCTCGCCGGTCCCGAGCAGCCGGAACGCGTTCCCCCGGCGCACCCCGGGGACGCCCTCGGTCCGGAGCACCCGGGGGACGTCCGCGGCGCGGTGCCCGGCCGGCAGCTCGGCCCGGACGTCCGCCACCCTGAGCGGCGCCTGCTTGCCCTTTGCCCCTCGAGGGAACTTCCGGCCTCCGAGGAGGAAGTACAGCGGCGCCGCAGCCCAGGGAATGAAGACCAGGCCCAGGAGCCAGGCCATCATGCTCTGTGGCGCGCGGCGGGTGACCAGCACCCGGAAGGCCACCAGCACCCCCAGCACGTGCCCGGCGACCAGCAGCGGATGGGAGCGCAGCAGCGTCAGCACGGCGTGCGAGAGCGTAGCCGGCTCGAGGCGGAGCGTCGCGCGAGAAGGGCAGAGCCTGGCTGCTGCTGGAGGACGCTCAGCGATCGACCCGCTCCAGCGGCTCGTCCAGCACCGGCGCGCCATGGGCCTCGGGCGCGTCGTAGTGCCACCACTCCATCCGGTTGGCCCGGAAGCCCGCCTCCACCATCGCCTGCCGCAGCGTCTCGCGGTTCGCCCGTGCCTCGGCCGTGCCCGCGTTGCTGCCGTGGTGCGCCGCCGGCCCGAAGGTGTCGAAGGGGGTGGGCATCTCCACCGCCGCGCCGTCGAGGGTCACCAGGGTCACGTCCACCGCCCCGCCCCGGTTGTGGTTGCTTCCGGTGCGTGGGTCCGCGACGTAGCCCTTCCGGGGGACGAGCTTCCACATCGCCCACTGCACGTGGACCGGCCGGTAGCAGTCCCAGGCCTTGAGCCCGAAGCCGCGGGCCTCGAGCGCCCGCGCCGCGCGTGCGAGCCGCTCCGCCACCCCGGGCAGGAGCAGGCAGCGCGCGCCCTCGGGGTACACCGCCCGCCCGAGGAAGTTGTCGTCGGTCGCGTACCGCAGCTCGACCACCAGTCCCGGCACCCGCGTGCTCGCCTCCACCAGGCCGCCCGGAGTGCCCGCATCCGCTCCGAGGGCGACCATGGCCAGGGCGGTGAGGAGCCCGGGTGTCACGCCGCGTACGCCGTCGGGTCCGGCACCCCGGCCGCCCGGAAGCCGTCGCGGCGGATGAGACAGCTGTCGCACCGCCCACAGGCCCTCCCCGTCGGGTCCGGGTCGTAGCAGCTGTGCGTCAACGCGTAGTCCACCCCCAGCCGGGCGCCGGCCTGGATGATCTCCGCCTTTCGCAGGCCGGAGAGGGGTGCGTGCACCCGGAACCGCGCACCCTCCACGCCGGCCCGGGTCGCCAGATTGGCCAGCGCCTCGAAGGCGCGGATGAACTCCGGCCGGCAGTCCGGGTAACCCGAGTAGTCCACCGCGTTCACCCCGATGAAGAGGTCCGTCGCCCCGAGCCTCTCTGCCATACCGAGGGCGAGCGCGAGCAACAGGGTGTTGCGCGCCGGCACGTAGGTGACCGGGATGCCCGTGCCCCGCTCGACCTCCGGCCGGTCCTTGGGAACGGCGATGTCTGCGGTGAGCGCCGAGCCGCCGATCGCCCGGAGGTCCACCTGGACCACCCGCACGTCCTCCACGCCCTGTGCCCGGGCCACCACCCGCGCCCGCTCGAGCTCCACCCGGTGGCGCTGCCCGTAGTCGACCAGGAGGCAGCTGCAGAGAAAGCCTTCGCTCCGGGCCATGGCCAGGCAGGTCGCCGAGTCCAGGCCACCGGAGAGCAGCACCACTGCGCGCGGTGCGTTCATTGCTGCAGGGGCCTTCCCTGGACCGAGAAGCGGAGGGTGCAGGACTGGCAATCCGGGCTGCACCCGCCATCGCGGTGATTCAGCACCTGGACCTGTTCCTCGGTCACCCCGCAGACCAGCGGCACGCTCCACACCCCGTTCTGATCGCGCGGCCCGGTGATTCCCCCGTCCACCGGAGGGATGCCGCCGTCGAGCACCACGGAGGGCGGCGCGCAGGTGGCCACCGTGCCGAGCGCGCGGGCCTGCGACTCGCTCAGCAGGGCGATGACGTTGCGCTCCTGGACCTGGATGTCGGGCGGCTCGAGCCCGCTGCAGTTGCAGAGCGAGAAGACCCGCGGGGCGACGGCCGAGACGTCGATGACCTGGCCGACGATCACCCCGTACTCCGAGCCCGAGCCCTCGATGAAGGTGAGGTACCCCGCATCGTAGGGGGTGACCACCCCGCCATCGGGCCACCGGGTCGCGCCGTCCGGGGTGGTGGTCTGGTTGAAGGTGACCGAGAAGATGACCCCGGCGTCGACGAAGAACCCGCCCTGGGCACCGGCATCCGCCCCGGCGTCGAGGATGGCCGCAGAGCAGTCGTTGTAGAGCGGGTCACCCACCGACTGGAGCAGGTACGTTCCCACCCGCTCCTTGCCCGGGACCGCCACCTCGCCCTTGCAGGCGACCAGGGACGCACCGAGCAGGACGAAGGGGAGGAGCGACGCAGGACGGACCACGGGGGGTGGCGACCTTACACGAGCTGGAGCGCGCGCTGGACCACCGCGGCCAGCGCCGCGCTCCCGGTCAACACCGCCGCCGGATCCACCGTGTCCACGTCCGCGCCCCGGGCGACGGGATCGAGCCAGAGGAGCACCCGTGCCGCGGCCACCGGAGAGGGAACCGCCGCGAACGCCTCCGCCGCGGCGGCCGGCAGCCGGTCCACCTCGCCCGGCCGGGCCAGCGCCTGTCCCTCGTCCCCCAGCGCCAGGGCGAGGGCGACGAGGAAGGTGATCTCCTGAGGTCCGAAGAGCGACAGCGCTCCGGCGCCCAGCACCACGTCGCCGGCGCTGGCCATCCAGGCCTCCGAGGCGCCCGCGGGGTCGAGCCAGATCCGCATCTGTGGGGCGCCGAGTGCAGCCAGCGAGGCGTCGAGCACCGCACGCAGGTTCGGCATCTCCTCCACGGTGATCTCCAGCACCCCACCGGGCAGGGTGATGGAGGTCCGGACCGGCCCGCGGGCGACGGGCTGGACGGGCACCGGCGCGGCGATCGTCTCCTCCCCGGCGAAGAGATTGCCGAACGCCGCCGAGCGAGCGGCGGCCTCCTGACGTCCGGAGTGCCGCAGCGCCTCGGCGTGCAGCGCCCACCCCTCGGCGTCCACCGGATGCTCGGCGAGCAGCAGCGCCCAGAGCTGCACGGCCAGTGGTGCGCCCGCCTCCGTCCCGGCCAGCGTCGCGGCGAACTCACGCCTCGACTCCGGCGAGAGCGCGTCCAGCGACCCGATGGGTCCGAGGATGCGCAGGACGTCGGCATGGCGGCCGCCGCGCAGCGCGGTGAGGGCGAGCGCCTCGCGCTCCGCGGGGGTGTGCGCCAGCTGCTCCCGCAGCGCCAGCGCCTCCTGTCCCCGTCCGAGCGACTCCGCGAGGTCGGCGCGCTGCCGCATGCGCTCCTCCGTCGGCGGGAGCTGGGAGAGGACGCCCAGCGCCTCGGAGGCCCGGCCCAGCCGGACGTAGGCGTATGCCAGCTCGTCCTGTCGTCCGGCGAGCGCCTCCGGTCCCATCAGCGAGCTCAGCCGCTCGGCGAGGTCGGCGAACTCCGCCGGCGACTCCTCGGCCGAGGTGAGCGCGAGCAGCTTGCTGGCCGCGGCCACCGACGTCGGATCCTCCGCCGTGGCCTGCGCCCAGGCGGCACGCGCCGCATCCGTCCACCCGATGGCGAGCGCGAGGTCTCCGGCCTGCACCCTCAGCCCGGCCCGCTGCACCGGATCCGGCGTTGCCTCCACCCAGGCCGACAGGGCCGAGGCGGCATCCTCGAGCCGGTTGTCGTCGCGCGCCTGCTCGAACAGCGCCTGCCAGAGCTCGGCGGCACGGGACGGCGCGCGCGCAGCGAGCAGGCGGAGGCCGCGCTCGCGCTCGGCGTTGCGACGGCTGCGGACGTGCTGGAGGAACGCCTCCACCAGCGCCGGCGCGGTGCTCGCCTCGACCCGCTCCAGCGCCTCGAACAGGCTCTCGTCCAGCTCGCCCAGGGCCTGGAGCCGCTGGAAGGCGCGGAGCCGGTCCTCGTCCGTCGCCTCCGCCGGGGGCGAGAGGAGAATGGCGCGATGCAGTGCCAGGGCCAGGTCCATCGCCCGGCGGGACTCGGCCAGCTCCGCGCAGGCCTGGCGCTCCACCCCGGTCCCCTCCCTCAGCAGCAGCTTGCACAGGCGGCGGAGGGCCTCGGCACCGGCCGGCGTCTGGGCGAGACCCCAGAGGCTCTGGCGGATGCGCGGCGAATCCTCGAGCGCCTCGGCGATCTCCAGCGACTGGGCGTAGGCGCCTTGGGAGAAGAGCGGGTCGTACCCGTGCTCGATGGCCTGGGCGCGGGCGCCGAGCCGGAGGAAGCGCGCGGCCCAGGCGCCGGGGCCGAGCGTCTCCGGATGCAGGCGGGCCACGCGCTCGAGCAGCTCCTGGGCCTCGGCCGGATCGCCCGCGCCTTCCCAGGCCTCGGCGGCCTCGAGGAGCAGCTTCGGCCGGTCCTCGGGCGAGGCGAGCTGCGCCGCCTGGGTGAGCGAGGCCGCCGCCTTGGCCAGCTCACTCGCATCGCGCATCAGGCTGGCGAGGAGCAGCAGCGCATCCTGGCTGGCCTCGGTGGCCACCGACGCCCGGGCGAGCCGGGCGGCGCGGGCCTCGTCGCCGGCCTGCTGCGCGGCACGGGCGGCCTCGTAGAGCAGCCGGGCCCGCTCGGCCCCCTGGGCCATCTCGGCGCGGGCGGCGAGCACCGTGGAGCGGGCCAGGGCGTCATCGGCGCCCTGGAGCAGCGGCACCAGCAGCTCGAGCGCCTCGGAGTAGCCCGGGCCCGACCGGCCGCCGGCCGCGAGCGGCTCGAGCAGGCCGCGGGCCTCGTCGGTCTCGCCGCGCTGGAGCAGCAGCCGCGCCAGCTCCAGCTTCAGCTGCGCCGACTCCTCACCCTGCGGCGTCCCGGCCACCAGGCCGCGGAGCACGGGCAAGAGCGGCTCGGCCTCGCCCCGCTGGCGGTAGCTCCGGGCGAGCCCCCGCAGCGCGGTGAGGTTCCCGGGATCCGCCTCGTGGGCACGCTCGACCAGGGCGAGGGCGCGATCCTCGTCCTGGAACACCTCGGTCGCCAGCTGGGCCGCCTGCACCAGGAGCTCGGCAGCCCGCGGGCCGCCCGACGCCTGAGCGGCGCGCTCGAGGAGCGACATCAGCTCCTGGTGGCGGGCGACGGCGCGCAGGCCGGCCACGGCCCGGTCGACGACGGAGGACTCCGCGGGGCGCAGCTCGGCGAGCGGGAGCAGGGCCTCGAGCGCCTCGACCGGATCCTCGACCAGCGCCGCGGCGCGACGGTAGAGCGCCTCGGCCTCCTCGGGACGCGCGGTCCGCGCGAGCCGGACCGAGGTGCGGAACAGCCCCGGCGCGTCCTGCCGCCGCCCATGCACCTCGGCGAGCAGGGAAAGCGCTTCGCGCCCGCGCTCCCCGTCTGGGTCGGCGGCCACCACCGCCTCGAGCGCGTCGGCTGCGTCGTGCAGCGCGCCCGCCGACAGCGCGGCATTGCCCAGGCGCAGCTGGAGGCGAGTGCGCAGCGGCGTCGGCAGGTCCGGGGCCAGCTGCAGGGCCCGCCGGTCGTAGGGCTGGGCGGCGGTGGCGCCACCGGCGGCGGCGGCCAGATCCCCACGGGCGAGCAGCGCCTTCACCTCGTCGGGGCGGACCTGGAGCAGCTCGTCCCAGGCCTCGGCGGCGAGCAGCGCCTCCCCGGCGCGAGTGAGCAGCTCGGCGCGCTCGGCCAGCAGCGCCGGCGCCTCGGTGGGCACCGCCCGTGCCCGCTGGGCCAGCAGCTCGGCCAGCGCCCGCACGTCGCCCTCCACCCGGGCGCGACGGGCGGCGAAGGCGACATCCAGCTCGGGCGCCTGGTCGAAGGCGCGATCCTCGGCGGTGCGCGCCTCGTCTTCCCGCCCTCCGGCGCGCAGGGCCTCGGCGGCGCGCAGCCAGCTCCGGGCCGCCTCCGCGCCCACCTGTCGCTCGGCCCGCGCGCCCTCGAGACGACCGAGCGCGACGCTGTCTCCCGCAGCCTGCAGCCGCGCGGCGTGCCGCTGGTAGGCGGGATGGAAGGGATCGGCCTGGAGGAGAAGTGCGTCGAAGGGGGCCGCGTCCGCGTCCTGTCCGCGGGAGACCAGCAGCTCGGCCAGCTCGGCGGTGATGGAGGTGTCCGCCGGGGCGAAGCCGTGCGCGGCCGAGAGCGCGTCGAGCGCCTGGTCGGCCTTTCCCAGATCGCGGTACAGGCCGGCGGCCCGGCGGAGCAAGTGTGCCCGGGCGGCGCTCTCGGTCCTGGTCCGGGCGGCAGCGACGTAGTAGGTGGCCAGGTCGGCGCCGCGCCCGGACCGCTCGAGCAGCTGCACCAGCAACGCCTCGGCGGCCGGGTGGCCCGGCACCTCGGCCAGCGCGTCGCGCACCAGCGACTCGGCCTCGGCCTCGTCCCCGAGCGGACCGGCGTGCAACTCGGCGATCTGCACCAGTGCGGAAGCCCGGGCCTCGGCGGAGGGCAGCAGGGCGACGGCACGCTGCAGCCACCCCGCCCTCGCCTTGGTGTCTCCGCGGCGTGCGGCGAGGTCTGCGAGCTGGGTGGCAATCTCCACGTCCGGAGCGAGCTCGAAGGCGCGGGCGAGGGACGCGCTCGCCGCCGTCGCGTCGCCCCGCACCTCGAGGAACAGCGCCGCGCGCCGACGCTCCACCGCAGCCGCGTCCACCTTCCGGCCGGCGCCCTCCAGCGTGCTGCGCAGCCGCGCCAGGGCATCGAGGGCCTCGTCCGCCCGGTCTGCCTGTGAGGCGACCTCGGCGACCTCCTCCAGCGACCGGGAGGCGAGCGCGACGT
>Ga0335084_10002797_pt1 | contig 16918 bp, 13 predicted proteins | sample Lox_Sample_44_FD_206721 | JGI IMG/M metagenome (GOLD analysis project Ga0335084, IMG submission 206721) | Soil microbial communities from Loxahatchee National Wildlife Refuge, Florida, United States - Lox_Sample_4.4 | ecosystem: Environmental > Terrestrial > Soil > Wetlands | place: USA... | reverse complement strand
CCGATGGTCAGGGCTTCCTCGCGGCTGAACCCTTGCCAACCCGTGATCGCGGCAATCGCTTTAGGAATCAGGAAAGCGGCCTTCGAATCCGATTCATCCATCCCACCCAGAAAACATTGGCCGAAGCAATCATCCCAGACTCGTTTACACTGCGCCTTTGCCGTCATCGCAGCCAGCCCTTCCGTCGTAAACCGGGGAGAGCGCTCATGATATCCCATGTCGAACTGAGGAAAGACATCGTTGGCGAAACCTCCCTGCCAGCATGCTCCAGCCCCGGAAGTGACTTGTCCCAGCATGACGCCCCAGGCGGTCCGCCAATCGTGCATATTATATCCAGCGCCCTTCACGTGAATGACATATTTGGATGCGTCTCCGCCCAGGATCTCGGCAGCTTTCTTGACACCTTCAGCGAATATCTTACCGAAGCCTTCTCGCTTTGTGATCTTCATTAAGAGCGCCTCAGCGGCTTCTGCGTTGCCCCAGTTCAATTCAAGGCCGTCCGTCTGTTCCTTGGTCAGCAGACCCCTTTCATACAGCTCGAAGGCCAAACCCAAGCAAACCCCGGGTTCCGCAGAATCAAACCCGAGGCGATCATTCAGATCGAGTAAATAGAAGACCGTGCCGGGTTCGTTCACACCGACAATACCTGCGGCGCCTTCTCGACCTTCAGCTCCTCCTCCAGGACTCAATACATATCCCTTATGCGGACCGCTTGTTATCTCGGCTCGATAGGAGCACGCAACAGGACAAGACCAGCATGCCACGTGTCTGGTATTGAAACTCCCATGGATGGAGCCATACATCCTCCCCGCCCACGGCATCCCGTCCACAGGGTTGAGCATGTTTTTGTAAGTTGTCCATTGTGCGAATAATCCGAAAACCTCTTCACCACCCCCCTTGCTGACGCCTTCCAATTTGTGACAGTTGTAGTATACGAGCGGCGCCATGCCGGCCCGGAAGGCGATACGATACCATTCCCTCACCAGTTCAATAAGTTTTTTGGGCTCAGCAATTGGGATCATCCCGCTGCCCTTGACCGCGATCGCCTTCAATTTTTTGGAACCCAGGACCAGCCCATTCCCTCCTTTGCAAAACATATGATGCTTGTCATTTCCGATGCCAGCGCCATGGATGAGGTTTTCTCCTGAAGGACCGATCGCCGCCACACAGACATCGTGAACGCCGACCTTAGCCTTAATCAGATCTTCAGTCTCGTGGGTATCCTTGCCCCAAAACTCCGCGGCATCCCTGATCTCCACCTGGTCGTCACAGATCCAGAGATAGACGGGTTTCTTGGATGCCCCTTGAACAATGATTCCATCATAGCCCGCAAACTTAAGATAGGCTCCCAAGAAACCGTGTGTGTGCGAATCACCGACGGTATACCCTGTATTGGCATTTAGAGTCACAGCAGCCATATCCGATGCGCAAGGATAGAAGGTGCCCGTCATGGGAGCTGTCATAAAAATGACTTTGTTCTCCGGGTCCAAAGGTTTAATATTAACGGGCAACTCATCGTGCAATATCTTCACCGCAAGTCCGGTAGCCCCCACATATTGCCTCAGTATTTTTTCTTTCGGCAAACTCTCCGTCGTGATCGACCCTTTCGTCAAATCCACCCGCAGAATTTTACCGACGTATCCGCCGCGCGTCGACCGTCCATTCTTAGGGACCTTGGCTGGCCTCTTGCTCTGTTTTACCATCATGATTCTCCTTCCCCTTATCCCTTCGTCCCGAAAATCAACTCATCCGCTTGAATTATTGTCTCTGAATGGAAAGTTTGTCCCTATGAATCTCCAGCAACTTGTCGCTTAACGCGATTCTTTTTGCGCCGCTGATATCGTTCGGCACACCATAGGTCAATGCCTTGGCTTGACAGAACTCAACGCAGGAGGGTTGACCACCGCAGTGATCACACTTGATCGCAACGTTATCGACAAAACCCATGGCACCGAAAGGACAAGCTGTAAGACACATTTTGCAGCCCGTGCACTTTTTCTTCGAGACTTTGACCACACCCGTCTCCGGGTTTTTTGATATCGCTTTGCTTGGACAGACAGAGGCACAGTAGGGAGCCTCGCATTGCATGCAAACGACCGGATTAAAGAAAGCTTCGTTATCATACCGCAACACTCGTAGTCGCGCATGAGAGATGCCTATGGCTCCGTAGTGAACCAGCGAGCAAACCGCCTCGCACATCCGGCACCCGATACATAAGTCCGCGTTAACGATCAGCATTTTTTTCATTAGGACTTCGCCTCCTTCTGATTAAAAGCAACCTGCTAGACAATCAATCCTTAAGAATTCCCCGGAAAAAGATTTCCTTATATGTGTCGGACAGCTCGTTGGCCGACTCCATTCGCCCGGTGTCGAACCAGTAGAAAGTCCAACGGCACATGCCGATCAGTGCGAAAGCGGCAAAGGTTTTGTTTATCTTCTTGCTCTTTCCAAGCGCTTCCAACTCAGAGATGCTATCGCGGAATAGGTCAAAGAATCTTCTCCAGCTTTGATTGATGATCTTTCGATGCTCCGGTTTCAGCTTTCCGGCTTCATGGATGAGCACTCGTTCCGAGGCATCTCTTGTCATACTCGCTTTTGTGTACTCCTTTATCAAGTAGGAAATGCGTTTTTCAGGATCCTTGATTTTCTCTGCTGATTCCATGATCGGAATCAAATCCCTCTTGAGATTGCGCTCATGAATGAAAAAAAGAAGGTCTTCTTTGCTGCTGAAATAATGATAAAGACCCGCCTTGGCAAGACCCAGCGCCTTGGCAATTTTCGACAAAGGAGTTTGGTCATAACCCCCCGCAATAAATAGCTCCATCGCCTTTTCGTAAATTTCCTCACGTCTGTCCAATGCTGTTACCTCCCGATTTAAAAAGATCGTCGGACCTTAATATAACGTCAAAAGTTTAGAGCCTCTTTACCTACCAGCCGACCGGTCAGTATTTTTGCAATTTTCATTCAGTTTGTCAAGAAAATAATTCAGGCCTTGAGTCTATTCGGTGAATCTCTCTAAAAAGAATAAACCTTTCAAATGGTTGTACAAATCCTGCCTTTCTTCCATTCCACGGATAGCTACCTTCTAAGAATTATCGACGGGAGGGTCAAGGGCCTTAATCTCTCTGTCCTAAACTATAGAGAGGATGATATGAGAGGATAATTCGTTGACAGGGTTGCTTCTGATATGTGACATTCACATCGATTCGAAATTATAGAAGAGGAGGCGCAAATGTATCTTTCAGAACAGGAGAGAGATCGAAGATACGGGCTCGTCAGGAAAGCCATGAGCGAAGAGGGTGTAGACGCCCTTCTTATCGTTGGAAACAGCCACTTCTCAGGCGGCCCTCTTTTTTCGACGGGGAATTTCCGTTACCTGACCGATTTTTTTATTTTTTCCCTATACGGTCTTCTACTTTTCTTTCGAGAGGAAGAGCCTATTATGCTCATCCCGATGGAGTTACAAGAAGTGATGGCAAAAAAGTATTCCTGGATCAGGGATATTCGCCTCAGCCTAAATTATTCCGAAACGGTATCTCGAATCTTTTTGGAAAAAGGACTTCAAGAGCGTAAGATAGGTATCATCAGCATGGATAGCCTTCCAGCCAGCACCTACCTCTCTCTGAGGGAAAGGTTGCCGAAGGCTGTTTTTTCCGAGGCTACCTCCCTGGTGCTCCCCTTTCGCTTCATTAAATCAGAAGAAGAGAAGCTTTTCATGGAAAAAGCCGGCCAACTGAACGACGCGGCGTATCAGGAAGTCTTGGGGAGCCTAAAGCCCGGGATGACAGAATTTGAAGTGGCAGGAATAATTGAAGGACATCATCGCGCAAAAGGCGCGGATAAGACCTTCAATCTCGTATTCTCCGGGCCTTTTCCTGCAAGCAAATCTGGGACCTCCTTCCAGGACCTCCCATGGTGTCCGGGGCAACGGACCATTGAAGATGGGGATTGTGTCCACTTAGAGATGACAACTGTCCATGGGGGTTACTGGAATCAATTGGTCCGAATAATCGCCGTGGGAAAAAAGAACACCGAGCTGGAGAAATTTCATCATGCGGCAGTGGCAACGACGAAGGCAGGCCTCAAGAAGATGAAGACCGGAATGGAAATGGCTGAAGTGGTTCCCTCTATGGCGGAGACCGCAAAGGAGTACGGTTTTGGGCTGACGACTCCCATGGGTCACTTTGTGGGTCTCGACCTGGTCGAAGCCCGAGTGGATGCGAACAGTCGGGTGATTCTTGAACCCGGCATCGCCATGATTCTTCACCCCCGCCTTGATGACTTCAAGGGAAGAAGAATCCTTCTGTGGGGAGAAACCTATATGATGACTGATCGGGGTCCGACCCGGTTGAATCAAACCGATGATACACTTTACACGGTCTAAACCCTTCAGACCCGGGAACCCTATTGAGGGCGCCCGTAGCCCTTCGTCTAGGCCACGGTTCTTACTATGGATCTTTGTGCCGGGAAGCTTACTTACTCAAACCCAGTTTGACGGCGATCGCTTTAGCGGTCTCATAATCATTGATGATTAACCGCCTTTGCTCTTCCGGAGATTTATATTCCACGGCATAGCCCACTTTCTCGATCTTGGCCTTCGTCTCAGGATTTTTGACGGCCTTTTCGACAGCCGGAATCAGAACCCTCTTTACATCCTCGGGCAGCCCGGCCGGGCCGAACATTCCGTGCCATCCGGAGAGAAGTTCTCGCTTATAGCCCAAATCTGTAATCGTCGGAACATCGGGAAGAAAGGGGATCTTCCTGCTGACCAACAAGATCCGCACCTTTCCAGCCTCCACATGGGGCATGAACTTCCCGACGATATCGTAACTTACTTCGACATGTCCTCCCAGGAGGGCGGTCACGACAGCTTCCCCTCCTTTAAAAGGCACATGGGTAAATTCTGCGCCCGTTAACGTCTGGGTGATCTCGACGTCGAAGTTTGCCGTGCTTCCAACGCCGGCCGTGCTGACGCGAAGCTTTCCCGGATTCTTCTTGGCATAATCGATTAGATCATTAAATGTCTTCCAGGGCGAACCGGCCTGCACCGCAACACACAACGGGAAAAAAGTATGTAATCCCAGAGGATCGAAATCTTTGACTGGATCATAAGGAACGCTCTCCGGGTTGGTCACCCTTGCAAAGACCATCGCTGCCGAGCTGCTATATCCGAGGGTGTAACCGTCCTTTTTGCTCTTGGCCAAGGCATCGGTTCCGAGCGTATCGGAAGCTCCCGGCTTATTGACCACCAGGATCTGCTGTCCGATAATTTTTGTCAGATCCTCGACAAGCAACCTGCCGTTAACATCCCCTCCCCCGCCCGCAGGAATTGGGATGATCAGCTGAACCGGCCGATTGGGGTACGGCTGGGCCTGAACGATTGAGATCCCAATAATCAGTCCATACCCTAACAGAAAAAGGAAAGGTGCAAAGGCAAAGCGCTTCATTCTTCTCTCCTCTCTAAATAGAATGGAAATTCTCCTAGCCGCTAAGATAATTTCGTCGAATTTTTAATGAAGTTTCGACGGTCGCCAAGTCGCCTCGAAAATTTTAATAATTCCCGGACACCCAACACGGGCACAGTCAATAAATTTTACGGACATGAAACACTGACACGGTCACCTTATTCTACTTAGCGAGGCCTACTTTTACAGCGATGGCGCGAACCGTCTCTTCATTGCTTGAAATAAGCTTCCGGAGTTCGGCAGGAGATTTATATTCCGTAATATATCCCCTATTTTCTATCTTGACATTCAACTCCGGATCTTTGATCGCTTTCTCGAGCGCAGGGACCAGGACCTTCTTTGCCTCCTCGGGAATGCCTGCGGGCGCAAATAATCCAAACCAGGATGAAACCAATTCCTGTTTGTAACCAAGTTCGGTAATCGTCGGAACATTTGGAAACATAGAAAATTTCCTGGTCATTAAAAGAACCCTCAACTTCTTCGCTTCCACATGGGGGATCATCTTGCCGATGGCATCCATGGTCGCCTCCACATGGCCCCCCAGCAAAGCGGTGATGACAGACTCCCCTCCTTTGAAGGGAATATGGGTGAACTGGGCCCCCGTCAAAACCTGCATCAGTTCCAGATTGAAGTGGGCATTGGACCCCAATCCCGTTGTGCTAACCCTGATCTTTCCCGGATTTTTCTTTGCATAATCGATCAACTCACTAAAAGTCTTCCAAGGCGAGCTTTCCTGTACGGCGAATGCCGTGGGAAAAAAGACATGCAGGCCTAATTGATCGAAATCCATGAGCGGATCGTAATGGACACTCTCCGGATTGACGATCCGGGTAGTGACCATCGCTCCCGAACTTGTGTATCCGATGGTGTATCCATCCTTCTTGCTCTTCGCGACGGCATCCGCTCCCACTGTATCCGCTGCACCCGGTTTGTTTACCGGAACAATCTGCACTCCGAGATTCTTTGTCATTACGTCTGCTAAAAGCCTTGCATTTACATCTCCACCGCCCCCTGCGGGAATGGAAATGATCAGTTGAATGGGTCGATTGGGAAAAGGTTGTGCCTGAAGAGTCGACGCCCCAACCCCTGCTCCGCAGAAGATCAGAACCAAAATAAAAATAAAAACTTGGCGTTTCATGACTTCCTCCTTTAAGTAAATGATGATCGTGACCTCACTATGGACCTCAATATATGTGAAAAGCGGCTCAATGTCAAACTGATTGCACCATGCATCGGTGAGGAAAACAAACGTTTCCCTAACGGGGTAACAAATCCAGATTGACACTTGAGAGGACGTTTTGATATATGTTAAGAGCAAATCAAAAGGTTTAAATACGTAAGTGGAGGAGATCTATGGAGAAGAAGGTTTATCCTCTCTTCTATGCAGGTAAGAAGCAGAAGTTCGCACGCTCTGTCGTCTCGAGAGGATTCATCTTCCTTTCTGGTTCAAGCGGTAGAACGATTGAGACCGGTGAGGTCTCATCGAGCGACGTGGCTGGACAGACGCGTGTCGCATTGGATAAAATCAGGCTCGCCCTGGAGGAAGCGGGGAGTGCTCTCGAACACGTTGTTAAGATGACCATCTACCTTCGGGAAATGCATGACTATCATGCCATGCGGGATGCCGAGTTTGCCTATTATGGGGAAAACTGCCCTTCTCTGGTGGAAGACCCTCCTGCCAGCACGGTGGTTCAGGTCGTCTCTCTTTCAAAACCCAACATGCTTGTCGAATTCGACGCGATCGCCCTCGTACCAGATCCGTGATAAGGGAAGGCGAAGCTACCGTCAACTCTTGAACTTAGGCTGCATGAATAAGTGAACCTTTCGGCTTCCCGGCCTGAAGGCCGGGGCGTGCTCAAGGTTCACCCTTAGCCGCGCTTCCCGCCCCGCCTTAAAAGACGGGGCTTCGCGCGGTCGAACGGGTGAATATTGCTATTGGCAAGGGTGTTGAACTGATACCGGCGCTAATAGCCGTACATCTCATAATACCTCAAATTGTTCATACAGTTGCTGTTAGCACTGAATGCCGGTCCCTCACACTGCGTAGAACTGGGTGTCCCCGCGCACCCAAAGAAGAAAAGTGCAAACGTCAGGATCGCTAACGCCATAAATATATTCAGCCATCTACTCATTGCAATACTCAAATACGAACAGATATATGTCCCCTCTCGAAATTTAATCATTGAGTCGTAAGATTCAAGGTCGAAGGAAGACTACCAAACCATCACGGCGTGGATTGATTCCTGTTTGAGCGATCGCATCAAAAACGAGAGTTCAGAATCACCTTTTCGAAAGGAATGGGCCACCATCCTTGTCTATCTCTCTATTTGCGTAAACCTATTTTGGTGGCGATTTCGTATATTTTTTGGTATTCTTCTTCCCACATTTTTCTCTGTTCCGGGGGAGACTTGTATTGGAGAACCCCCCACATTTCTTCAACTTTCGATTTCGTGTTTCTAACCGCTTTCTCCATCGCAGGGATCAGTACCTTCCTCGCCTCCTCGGGAATTCCGGCCGGGGCGTAGAGACCGAAGCCTGCGATGGGAAGACTTTCCTTGTATCCCAATTCAGCGATTGTTGGAATCTCGGGGAAAGCAGGCATCTTATTGTTGATCAGGAGAACCCTCATCTTCCCCGCGTCTACGTGCGGTTTCACCCCTGCCAAAGAATGGCAGGTCGCTTCCACGTGTCCGCCTAAAACGGCGGTTACGACCGACTCTCCTCCTTTGAACGGAATATGTGTGAACTGAGTTCCTGTAGCAGCCTGAATCATCTCCAATAAAAGATGGGGTAACGTACCGATCCCCATCGTGCTGAAGCGTGCCTTCCCGGGATTCTTTTTTGCGTAATCCACCAATTCAAGAAAGGTCCTCCACGGAGAATCTGATCTGACCGTAATCGTGTTTGGAAACAAGAAGTGAAATCCCAGGGCTTCCACATCTTTGGACGGGTCGTAATGAACAATCTCCGGATTGATGATCGGGGCGATGATCAGCGCTGATTGAAGGTCGTTATACAGGAGGGTATACCCGTCCTTCTTCGCTCTGATCACCGTATCGGTACCTAAAACCGTTCCAGCCCCGGGTTTATTCGTTGGAATAACGTTCGTGCCAAGAATTTTCTCCATCTCCGCTGCGATCATCCTGCCACCAAGATCCATGCTGGAACCAGCTGCGTTAGGAATAACAAGCTGAATAGGATGGTCGGGGTACTGTTGGGCTAAGAGTAGACAAGGTGCAAGCATAGCGAGCCCAAACATGAATGGAATGGTAAACAAGAACTGACGTTTGATCTTCAAGATCTTTTCCCCCCTTCTATTATGTATGCGCTTGCAATTCGATAAAATCCGATCTAGAGAATCCTATAAATTCATTTCAAAGATGTACAGACCGCCCTTGACGCGATCCAGGGCATAGACCAGTCCTCTTTCGTCTACGTACACGTCATTGATCATGATTGAAGCACAACCTCCCGGAGCGGGCGGAACGGCGTAGGCCACTTCTTCGGGCCTGAACGGATCGCTGATGTCATAGACCCGCACACCGCCGCTGAAGAAAGTTCCAACAATGATGTTGCTAGACGCCCACGAAGTGGACAATGGTTCGTTTTCGTGAATATTATGGGCCCCGAGGCGTGTCCCTTTGAATTCAAACTCATTCTTGGGTGGCAATGGAAACGAGCTGATCATCACGGGATTGGTTTCGTCTCGTATATCTAAAACCCAGATTCGTTTCGGCCAGTCTTCAAAATCAAACCGAACGCATTCGTCCGCTGCGATAAGCAAATCGCGATCAAAAAGAGGCAATGCGGTATGAGTGAACCCCCAAAAAGGTGGATGGTAATCTATGCGGCTGATCATTCTGGGTTGGGACATGTTCGAAATATCGAGAATAATCACGCCGCCATCAATATAGCCCACGTAGGCCCTGTCGGGCCGCTCGGGATAGACATTGATGTTGTGAGAACGATAGCCGAAATCGAAACGGGGGTGGCGCGGTGGGGGAGCAACCTTATCTCCTGTTTGCGTTCCGGGGAGCCACCAGCGACCGACTTCGCGAGGCTTGGTCGGATTGGCAAGATCGACGATCACATAGAACTGGTCGTCAGAAGGATGCGTCGGGGTTGAATCCGGCATTCCGGTGGAGAGGTGGGCAAAACGTCCATCCACAAACCAGACATAGTGGGCACCTCGAGATCGCTGCCCGGAAGTATTGAAGAAGCCGATCTGCCGGGGGCGTTCCACATTGCTTATATCCCACACGCCCATACCCGCATGCTCAACGTTGAAATTAGAAGGATTCGGATCGAGACCCGATTGATAGGCAACCAGAAGAAGATCTCCAACGATGGCCAATGAATTTGAACGAATCTTAGAATGGGGCAGATCGATTTGCTCAATTACCGCCGGTCTGAATGGGTTTGTAACGTCGAGAACGGTGAAATCCTTCGGGGGGCCTTCGTGGGCCACGAAAAGGATTCGTCTTCCGTCCGAGAGTTGTTTCAACCCAAACCCTTCCCCGCCATTTCCAAAACTATTTAACGCATTTTGCCCAAGAAGTTTCATCTTCTTGTATCGCCCATGTTCTCCCATCGTTCATCCCTCTATTCCTTATTTCCTTGCAACCTCTTGGCCCAGCGCGTCATCAAGAATGGAAGGATCACCATTGGCGGAGTTCGATACTCAACCCATCAGGGTCTTTGATCTCGGCCCGTTTCGATCTGCCGAGTGTCACCGGTCCCCGTGACACCACGACGCCTTTGCCCTTCAGGTATTCGATGGCCCCATCCATGTCCTCGACTTCGATCGCCATCGCCCGGAAACCCACCTGGGGGCCTTTCGGAGCGGGCGCAGAATTCTTAATTGCCAATAACTCGAGCATCGTATCCCCGAGAGTGAGGAACGCAATCTCCTCTATCTCCGGCGATGAAGGCTTAAATCTCTCTTTGAGAGCAAAACCAAATACTCCCTGATAGAATTGGATGCTCCTCTCGAGATTCCCCGACGCGATCTCCACATGGTCAATTCTTTTGAACATGACTTCCTCCTCGGGATGGAATTGGGCTATCAGAACAGGCCGGGCCTAAGTTTAACCTAAAATAATCGCAAAATCCTCTGCCTGCTTAACTCAAAAAGAGGATCTTTTTTGCCGGGGCCTTCCATTTACGCCATACCTTGTATTCCCGCAGTGACAATTTTATCATTGATATAAATTCCATTTAAGGAGAGCCTCCATGGGTTTTGGATATCGAGGGAAGATTCTTCATGTCGATCTGAGTAAGCGGAAGGTTGAGACGGAAGAGAAAGACGATACGTTCTACCGAACTTATCTGGGCGGGCGAGGAATTGGCTACCACTATCTCATGAAAGAGGTTTCACCTCGGACCGATCCCTTTTCACCGGATAACCTTTTGGTTTTCGCCACCGGCGTAATGACCGGTTCACCGATTGCAGCCTCCTGTCGATTCACTGTCTCAGGAAAGTCTCCTCTGACAGGAACAGCGGCTGAATCGGAGGCGGCGGGCTTCTTCGGCCCTGAGCTCAAGATGGCGGGCTTTGACGCCGTTCTGTTTCGGGGGAAAGCAGACAAACCTGTCTATCTCTGGATCACGGAAGGGAGGGCCGAGATCAAAGATGCGTCTCATCTGGCAGGTCAGGGAGCACGGGAGGTTGAGGATTTGATTCGTCAGGAGATGGGAAGCAAAAGGATCCGGGTTGCCCAGACGGGACTTGCCGGAATGAATCTTGTCCGCTTTGCGAACGTCACAAACAATCTTGGCCATTTCAACGGCCGGGACGGGTTCGGAGCCTTGATGGGTTCAAAGAATCTCCGGGCAGTCGCTGCCCTGGGGACCGAAAAGATCGATTTCTTTGATCCTGAGTTTCTCCGCAAGACGGCCCAGGACTATGCAAGAACCTTCAAAGATAACCCTCAGGGGAAAACCCTGTTTGTTTATGGGACCACCATTTTTTGCGAAGTCCTCTCCGAGGCGGGCGCCCTACCTGTTAACAATTTCCGACGAAGCAAACTTGATGATTCGAGACCTGTGAGTGGCGATACCTATAACGAGCTTCTTCTGAAGGAAAGAAAGGGATGCTACTCCTGCCCCATCCGGTGCAAGCGCGGCATTGCACTCGAGGATTCAAAATATGGTGTTGACCCGCGCTACGGAGGACCCGAATATGAGACGATTGCAGCTCTCGGACCCAATCTTAATATTTTGGACCTTAAAGCCATTGCCAAGGGAAATGAGATTTGCAATCGATATTGTATGGATACCATCTCCGCCGGATTGGTCATCGCCTTTGCCTGCGAATGTTTCGAGAAAGGGGTGATTACAAAATCTGACACGGGTGGCCTGGAGCTTCGCTTCGGGGATCCCGATCTGATGATTCAATTGCTGGAGATGACTGCAAAGCGCGAAGGGATAGGCGATCTTTTGGCAGAGGGAGTGACACGGCTCGCACATCGTTGGAAAGTTTCGGACCAACCCTATCATCTGGCAGTTAAGGGCTTGGAACTGCCCATGCACGACCCCCGGGTGAAGGTAGGCGTGGGTATCAGTTATGCCACCTGCCCCTACGGAGCTGATCACATGAATGCCCCTCATGACACTTTATTTTTTGACGAGAAGTTCTATTCCTTTCAATCCGTCAAACCATTGGGCATTTACAGGGCGATGCACCCGACACAAATCACCAGTGAAAAGGTGAAGGCCTTCGCCTTGCTTGACAACCTGTGGAAAATGATGGATGCCCTCGGACTGTGCGTTTTCGGATTTGTGCCCCGCGGGGTGATGCCTCTGGATCAAATGATTCAGTGCTTGAATGCGGTGACCGGTTGGAATACCAACCTCTTTGAGCTGATGAAGGCTGCCGAGCGAAGCACCCTGATAGCCAGGGCCTTTAACAGCCTTGAAGGATTTACAATTAAAGACGATCAGCTGCCGCGACGCCTCTTCGATCCAAAACCCGACGGGCCAAGAGCGGGGGAAACGATTTTCACGGAAGCTCAATTTCGAAAAGGCATTGAGATGCTTTATGAGGTGATCGGCTGCGATCCCGAAACAGGTCGTCCCAGCCGGGGCAAGCTGATCGAACTCGGTTTGGATTGGGTGGAAGCGCTGTTAGAAGATAGAAAAGGGTCATAACGTAAATTTCTGGCCCTCTCGTAATTACCGCGTTGGCGCTACATTGTCTCTTTGCTCACCTCGATTTCTTGTCAAAGTCGGCCAGAAATATCTTTTTTCCTCCGTTCGGTCAGAGTAAACCCCGCTAGAGAGTGTTCTCCCATCTAATGGAAAGGCTCACGCGAACCATTAGGCCCCTATTCGCTAAAAAAAAAGAATGATTTTCATGCCCGCTCCAATCAGCGGGGCTTTCTAATGGGATAAGACGATACCTATCATCTCTCCATCCTTATTCCTCGGTTTGGCATTGATTTTTCCGGGGCTCCATCCTTTTGGTCGGCGGCAGGAGCCCGAAAGGGACAGGGTTTGATGTTGACGGCGTTAAATAAATTGCACTAGGTCGATAATTTTTGACTTACAACATCCATTGAACCTCCTCTTCGTGCCGAATTTTGGTACCCATAGAAAAATTTTCAGGGGACGAAAAGAAACCAATCCCGCCTGAGTTGACAAATCGAGTCAACACGTTTCTTTTGCTGTCCAAAGTGACGGCTTTTCAAAAGGGCTGTCCTGGCCGCAAGGACAAAAAATCTTCTCGGCAAGTTTGAATTTTTTTTCGCAACGGGTCTGGTTTAAAAAAACCCAATAGAATCAAAGGATTAAACCTGCCATCGACCCTACGAAATATTGGTACGAAAGTTGCTGTTCTTATCCCCATCGGCATCATGGCCGCGTTCTTGATCGGAATTGGCTTCATCCGTGTTTACTGCATCACGTGCAGTAAACGATTTAACACAAGAAAGGAGCGATCATTATGAGGACGATTTGCAGAAGGATAGCGTTTGTTATGGTTTTGTCGGCGTTGACGGTCATCCCCGCGACCGTATTCGCCGACTCAGGCGGTACAGACGTTGCTAATTTAGGGTACACAGAAACGCCTAGGATCACGCATACGGAAATCGACTATTCTACGATGACCCTGTATGTGTATGGCAATAACTTCGGGCATAAGAGACCGATCGTGAAACTCGGCAATACGGAACTCGTGGTGCTGAATTGGAATCAAGCGCAGATCACTGCGCAGCTTCCTCTGGATATTGCTCCAGGAAGCTATCGCTTGATCTTATTCTCCAATTTTCGTCATTATAATAAAATGCTTGAAGCCTACCTCAGCGTCGCGGTCGGTGTCGAAGGTCCTCCAGGAGACCCTGGTCCCCAGGGCCCGATGGGATTGACCGGACCCACAGGCCCCCAAGGACCATCTGGACCTGCAGGGTCTGCGGGACAAACTGGGCCCCAAGGCCCGACAGGGTTAACTGGACCAGCAGGACCCCAGGGACCAGCAGGGCTTGCGGGACAACCAGGGCCCCAGGGTCCCCAGGGCCCGACAGGGTTAACCGGACCGGAAGGACCTCAGGGACCCGCGGGACCGGCGGGACCGGCAGGTCCTGGTGGCACGGGCGGTTCGATCGATCCGACTAAGTTCCACTCTGTCAGGTGCACGAATCGAACTTCCTGCAGTTGCCCGGCCGGTGAAATTCTGATATCGGGCGGTGCGTCGTGTCCTTTGGAAGGAACGACACCTTTTCTTGTATATTCGTACCCTGCCCCTACTCCTATGGCAACCATGTGGCTTGCATCATGCGGTAATATCGATACCGTTAATGGCATATTTAACATGGGGTTGCCATCCAGTATCACCGTCACCTGCCTTTCGCGGTAGACCGCATTCAGAGCACGATTGAAAGGGGGCCGGTACTCCGGTCCCCTTTTTTTGCGCCTCTTTCTCTGCACCATCAACTCTGAACGGTCCAATCGATCGGAGGCGGGGACGAGCTGTACTCCCGTCTTCCGAAGCGCAACACCCCAATTGGATGCCGCACAAAAATGCGCAAATGCCAAATTTGTTAAGCTTGTTGTCTTTCTATCTCTTGGCAAACCTTTGCAATTTCGTTCGATTATCCTTGAAGAGATGCTGGCATATGATTTGCGTGCAAAGAACCGTCAGCCAACAGCAGTTGCATAGAACCACGCGATGAATGGGTCCATGTCGGGGCGAGTTTTCTTTTTTGCCTCTGGAGTTTTTCAAAATCTTATCTTAAAAGGAACAGGGTTTCTTCGACGTCTGGGGGTAAAGAGATGATATTTCTCATGCGAATAGCGTTTCTTCTTCTTTTTTTACTGTCCTTTCCTCTTCAAGCGTTGCCGGGGACTTACGAAGTGGGGGTGGGGAAAACATATGCGAATATCGGAGATGTTCCCTGGGAAAGCATGAAAGCAGGGGATCAGGTTCTCATTTATTGGCGGCAACAACCTTACAAAGAAAAATGGGTGATTGCTGTTCAGGGCACGGAGCAGCAGCCATTCGTGGTCCGGGGTGTGCCGAATCAGGATGGTGATTTGCCCGTCATAGACGGCCGCGATGCAACCACAAGGAGCCAAATCAACTTTTGGAATGAGGATCGTGGCGTTATCAAAATCGGCGGCGCCAATCAACCTGCTGTTGATGTGCCGACGTGGATCGTCGTCGAAAACCTCGATATCCAAAGTGGCAGGCCACCCTATCAATTTTCCGGGCGAAGCGGGTTGACGAGTTACGGCAGCAATGCCGCTGCCATCTATGTTGAAAATGGCCAGAACGTCACCCTCCGCAACTGCATTTTCCACGACTCGGGAAACGGGCTGTTTGTCGCCCAGGCTTCGAGAACCGTCTTGGCAGAGGGTTGCTGGATCTACGATAACGGCATCGAGGGCAGTATCTACGAACACAATACCTACACGGAAGCAATCGGGATGGTGTACCAGTTCAATTATTTCGGTCCCCTTCGCACGAATTGCCTGGGAAACAACCTCAAGGATCGTTCTGCCGGAACGGTGGTGCGGTACAATTGGATCGAAAGCGGCAACAGGCAGCTTGACCTGGTTGACGCGGAAGACAGCATGGATCTGGTCGATCACCCGAGCTACCGAAAAACCCTCGTTTATGGCAACATCTTGATCGAACCGGATGGGGCGGGAAACAGTCAAATTGTCCATTATGGCGGAGACAGCGGAGACACAACCATCTATCGGAAGGGTACTCTCTATTTTTACAACAACACCGTGGTCTCCACGCGAGCGGGGAATACCACCCTGCTGCGGCTTTCAACCAATGAGGAAACCTGCGACTGCCGTAATAATATTGTTTACGTAACGGCACCCGGGAGCCGATTGGCGCTCCTCGATTCTTCAGGAATTCTTCACCTCCGGAGTAACTGGTTGAAGACCGGTTGGGTGCAGAGTCACAGCGGGCTCACAGGAGCCATCTTTGACGAGGGAGGAATGGTAACAGGGGAAAGCCCGGGGTTTCTGGATGCCATTGCTCAAGATTATCACCTCGATACCCCCTCCACATGTGTTGACGCCGGTGCTTCGCTTTCTCCGGATGCCAACGATCTTTCACGTCAATACGTCAAACATCGGACCTCAGAGCCGCGCCCATCCTCAGGCGGAATCGATATTGGAGCTTTCGAGGCTCGAATATCGGACGGGATTCCTCCTTCTGTGCCCAAAAATCTGAGAATAATTTCCGTTAATTAAATGGCTTGGAAATTGAGGTGAGAAGATGAAGTCAGGACCGAAAATAACTTGGCTGTTTCAGACTTTCTTTTTGTCGGCATTCCTCCTAAGCAGCCCTGTGATAAATGACGTCTTCGCCGAGATTATCCCCCAAGATCGAAGGATCGACTGGAGTCAAGCCGGAATTCCAGGGGGCATCCCCCAGCGAACAACGATTTGTGCGGCCATCAACGCAATCACGTATGGGAATGGCACAACGGATGCGACTGCGGCGATACAAAACGCCATCAACAGCTGTCCTGCCAACCAGGTCGTCTATCTTCCTGCCGGAACATACAGCGTTTCCAGCCCCACCGGGCTCGAAACCATCCTCAACATGAGATCCAATGTGACCTTGAGGGGGGCCGGACCCGGCAAGACGGTGATCAGTTTCCCTGGAGCATACGCTCGTTCAGTAATCGACATCAGAGGATCCGCGTACTGGGATATCTACGGCCTTCAAAGGAGTGTTGCCATCACAGGTGGCATGCCAAAAGGCTCCAAACAAATCACTCTAAGTAGTATTAGCGGCATATCGGTGGGAGATATCCTGCTTATCGACCAACTGAACGATCCCCAACTGGTCGATCCGGTCGGCTATGAAGGTCTCTGCACGTACTGTGGTCGGGCGAATGGCAGCCGGGCGCGCGGTCAATATGCGGAAGTGACTGCTATCAGCGGCAATGTAGTCACCCTGAACCTCCCCCTGTACTGGACACTCAGTTCCT
>Ga0335084_10002796_pt1 | contig 16918 bp, 8 predicted proteins | sample Lox_Sample_44_FD_206721 | JGI IMG/M metagenome (GOLD analysis project Ga0335084, IMG submission 206721) | Soil microbial communities from Loxahatchee National Wildlife Refuge, Florida, United States - Lox_Sample_4.4 | ecosystem: Environmental > Terrestrial > Soil > Wetlands | place: USA: Florida... | reverse complement strand
TGCCGGGGGCGTGCGCGCCGTCCACCACGGTGTCGACCCCGCGCGCGGCCAGCTCGGCCACGAGCCGCTCGATGGGCAGGACGAGCCCGGTGGGGCTCGTGATGTGATCGAGCAGGGCCAGCCGCGTGCGCGGCGTGGCCTTCGCCAGCACGGTGTCGACGATCGCCTGCGGCGCCGCGACCGGGAACGGGATGGTGGCGACGATCACGCGGGCGCCGGTCCGCTCGGCGACGTAGTCGAGCGTGTTGCGGCACGCCTGGTAAGCGTGATCCGTCGTGAGCAGCTCGTCTCCGGCCGAGAACCGCAGCGAGCGCAGCACCGCGTTCACGCCGCCGGTGGCGTTGGCGACGAACGCGAGATCGTCGGCGTCGGCGCCCACGAAGGCGGCGAGCGCCACGCGGGCGACGTCGAGCCGATCGTCCAGCTCGCGCCCGAGGAAGCGCACCGGCTCCGCCTCCATCTCCGCGCGGAGCGCCGCCTGATGATCGAGCACCGCGCGCGGGCAGGCGCCGTAGGAGCCGTGGTTCAGGAACGTGACCGCCGGATCGAGCGGCCAGAGGGCCGCCCACTCGCGCTCGTTCGTCGACATGCTCAGAACCCCGGCGGCGGCCGGAAGCCGCCGATGATGTCGGCGAAGCGGCCGGCCAGGTCGATCGGCGTGGCGTCCTCGAGATACGGCCCCACGATCTGGATGCCGACCGGCAGGCCGCCGGGCGTGAGGCCGACCGGCGCCGTCGTCGCGGGCAGGCCGGCGAGCGACGCGAACGAGATCCAGAAGCAGAGATCGGCATACGGCCGCTCGCCCCGCGGCGTGGCAAGCACGCGCATCAGCGCATTGCCGGCCGGGTCGTGGGGAAAGGCAGGCACCAGCGCGGTCGGGAGCAGGAACGCGTCGCTCGTCCGGAAGTACGCCTGCCAGACCGCGCGGGCCTGCCGACGGCGGGTCTCGATGGTCCGCATGTACGCGTCGGACGCGGTGGCCGCCAGCGCGTAGCGGGCCAGATAGGAGCCGTCCTGGTTGGCCGCGCGCTGGCGGAGGGAGGAGACCTGGTCCTCGCGCACCGCCGGAGTGTAGCGCGCGATCAGCAGTGTGTAGTACGTGTCGAGCTGCTCCTCGACGTTGACGCCTGCGGGCCAGCCCTCGGTGAGCTGGGCGCCCGCCTTCTGCAGCGCCTCGATCGTGGCCGCGAGCGCGTCACCCACCTCCGGCGAGACCGGGCACCGCGGGTGATCGAGCACGTAGCCGATCCGGTAGTCGGCGAGCCGCGCGCCCCGCGCCGGCGGCAGCGACCACCGCCACGCTCGGGCCTCGTCGCCGTCGGGCCCGCCCAGCACCTCGAGGGCGGCGCGCAGGTCCGCGGCGGAGCGGGCGAGCGGCCCCGCGACCGCCAGCGTGGAGGGCGGGGTCGCCGGAATGCCGGGCGGCGGCGGGATGTGCCCGCGCATCGGCACCACGTCGAGCGACGGCTTGTGACCGTAGACGCCGCAGAAGCTGGCCGGGATCCGGATCGAGCCGGCCAGATCGCTGCCGGGCTCGAGATAGGTGAGCCCCGCCGCGAGCGCCGCGGCCCCTCCCCCCGTCGAGCCGCCCGGGGTGCGGCTCACGTCCCAGGGATTGTTGGTCTGGCCGTACACCGCGTTGAAGGTCTGCCAGTCGGAGGCGAACAGCGGCACGTTGGTCTTGCCCAAGATGACCATGCCCGCGCCGCGAAGGCGTGCGGCAACCGTGGCATCCCGCGTGGGCACGTGGCTGCGCAGCTCGGGCGAGCCGGCGGTGGTGGTGACGCCCGCGACCTCGAACGTGTCCTTGATGGTGCACGGCACGCCGTGGAACGGGCCCCAGGATTCCCGGCGTGCCCGCGCCTGGTCGGCCGCTCGCGCGCGGTCCACCGCATCGCCGGCGAGCGCCACGATCGCGTTGAGCTTGCCGTTGTGCTGCTGGATGCGGTCCAGCATCCGGGTGGTGAGCTCGAGCGAGGAGACCTGCCCGCTGCGGATGGCCCGGGCCACGTCCAGGGCGGACGCGAAGTCGAGATCGGCCGGGCTCACCGCGGCGGCGGCGCGTGCCGGCGCCACCGCGGCCCCCGCGAGGGCCAGGCCGCCGGCGAGGAATGCGCGGCGTGTGAGATCGACGTGGTCCATCGCGTCCCCTACGGGGCCTCGTCGCCCGGCGCGGGCATCGACCGTCCGGTGGACGGCCGGGCCGGGAAGCGAGCGAGCGCCGCCTCGTCCAGCTCGATGCCGAGGCCCGCCCGGGACGGCACGTCGATGTAGCCGCGCTTGATCTCGAAGGCCGGGATGGCGATCTCGCGGCCGCGCTCCTCGAAGTTCACGAAGTACTCGGTGATGAGGAAGTTCGGGATCGCGGCCGAGACGTGCACGGTGGCCGCCAGCCCCACCGTGGTGGAGTTGTAGTTGTGGGGCGAGACGGTCACCAGCGAGGGCTCGGCCATCTGGGCGATGGCGCGCAGCTCCTGGATGCCCCCGCAGTTGCACACGTCGGGGTTGACGATGTCGGCCGCGCGCAGCTCGAAGCAGCGCCGGAACTCCGCCCGCGTGTAGAGCTCCTCCCCGGTCACGATCGGGATCGCGATCTGCCGCCGGCACTCGGCGAGCGCCTCGAGGTTGGTGGAGGACACCGGCTCCTCGTACCAGAAGGGCCGGTAGCGCTCCATCGCCCGGGCCACGCGGACGGCGTGCATCGGGGCCAAACGGCGGTGCACCTCGATCAGCAGATCCACCTCGGGACCGACCGCCTCGCGCACCGCGGCCATGGTGGCCACCGCGCGCTCCTCGGCCTCGCGCGAGATATGGGTGCGCCACGGCCCCGGGAACGGGTCGAACTTCAGCGCGCTGAACCCGCGGGCGATCGTCTCGCGCGCCCGCGCCGCGTAGTCGGCGGGCGACTTGGCGCTCCCGTACCAGCCGTTGGCGTAGACGCGCACCCGCTCGCGGCACGGCCCGCCCAGCAGCGCGTGCACCGGGGCGCCGTGACGCTTGCCCGCGATGTCCCACAGGGCCTGCTCGAGGCCGCTCACCGCGCTCCAGAAGTCCATCGCCCCGCGCTTGGCCGCGAAGTCGTGATAGGCCCAGTGCACGAAGTGAGTGATGTGGCCGGCGTCGCGGCCGACCAGGTACCGGCCGATCGCCTCCACCAGCGCCGCGATGCTCGTGTCGCGGTCGGACTGCGTGTAGCACTCGCCCCAGCCGTGCGGACCGCCGTCGGTCTCGACCTTCACGAAGCAGAGGTTCTTGCCGCCGCCGAGATCGACGAGGAACGGGGTCACGCGACTCACGAGCAGCGTCTTCATGGCTCCGGTCGCGATCCTACCAGAATCTGGCGGACGCGCGCGGGCGTGATACGATTCGAGCCGGTCCTCATTCGCTCATGCACGCTCTGACCGAGACGTCACGGCGCGGCGCGATCCGCGTGAAGCTGATGGCCACGCTGTTCGTGGCCCAGGTCTGCGGCAGCACCGGTCACTCCATCGGGCTCGCGGTCGGCGCCATCATGGCCGCGAGCATCACCGGCACCAATACCTGGTCGGGCGTGCCGGTCGCGGTGGGTGCGCTCGGCACCGCACTGGCCAGCTGGCCGCTCGCCCGGCTGATGGATCGCTCGGGCCGGCGCCCCGGCCTGGCCCTCGGCTACGGGCTCGCGGTGGCCGGCGCGGTGCTCGGTCTCCTCGGCGTCGCGGTGCGCAGCTTCCCGCTGATGCTGGTCGGCATGGCCTTCTTCGGCATCGCGAGCACCTCCAACCTTCTCGCGCGCTACGCGGCCGCCGACGTGAGCCCGCCCGCCGAGCGCGGCCGCGCGATGGGCCTCATCGTCTGGGGCTCCACGGTGGGCTCGATCATAGGGCCCAACCTGATGGCCCCCGCGCTCGCGCTGGGCGTGTGGCTCGCGGTGCCCGCCACCGCGAGCGCCTTTCTGGTGAGCGTGGCCGCCTATGGAGTGGCCGCGCTGCTGACCGTCCTGTTCCTGCGCCCGGACCCGCTCGCCCTCGCGCGCGAGGCCCAGGCCGTCGCCGACGCGGGCCGGGCTCCGGAGGCCGCGCGCACCCTGGGCGCCATCCTCGGCGACGTGCGAGTGCAGATCGCGCTGGCCACGCTATCGATCAGCCAGTTCGTCATGATCAGCACCACGTCGACCTCGCCGCTCTATCTCCATGACCAGGGCCACTCGGTGGGTACGATCGGCGTCGCGGTCTCCCTGCACCTGGCCGGCATGTACGTGGCCTCGCCGCTCTCCGGCTGGCTCGCCGACCGCCTGGGCCGGCTCCCGGTGATCGCCCTCGGGGCGGGACTGCTGATCGTCGCGGTCGCCCTGGCCGGGCTGGCTCCGGGCGATGCGGGCGCCACGATCATCGTCGGCCTGTTCCTGAACGGCGTCGGCTGGAACCTCGCGTTCGTGTCGGGCAGCGCGCTGCTGACCGACGCGCTGTCGCCCGTCGAGCGCGCGTCGGTGCAGGGCTTCGCCGACCTGCTGATGGGCCTGATGGGCGCCATCGGCTCTGCGGCCGGCGGCATGATCCTCGGGCTCTGGGGCTTCGCGATCCTCAACGCGGTGGGCGCGGCACTCGTGCTGGGCCCGCTCGCGATCACGCTGCTGCGCCGGCCCACGGCTCCGCTGCTCGAAGGCTGACCGGCATTCTCAACCTCGCCCTGCTCCGGCTCCGCGACCTGCGCTGGCTGGGAGCCGGGACCCTGCTGAACTCCGTGGGCATGATGGGCGAGATCGTCGTGCTCGGCTGGCTCGCCCTCGAGCTGACCGATTCGCCGTTCCTGGTCGGGGCCGCGATGGGCTGTCGCGCCCTGCCCCTGGCCTTCGTGGGCGTGCCGGCCGGCGTGCTCGCCGACCGCATGCCGCGCCACCACCTGCTCGTGGCCACGGGCCTGGGCCAGGCCCTCACCGCGGGCCTGATGGGCGCGCTGACGCTGCTGGGTGTGGTGACGCTCGGCCAGCTCATGCTCCTCACCTTCGCGGCGGGCACCCTGCGCGGCATCGAGCACGCCGCGCGTCAGAGCTACGCCCACGACGTGGTCGGGGCCGCCTCCCTCGTCAACGGCCTCGCCATCCTCGGCGTGGCGATGCGCGCGGGCTGGCTGCTCGGCTCGCTCGGAGCGGGCGCGCTCATCGCGCACCTGGGCTCGGGCCCCGCCTACCTCGCGGTGGCCGCGGCCTACCTGGCCGGCGGCCTCACGCTCCTGCCCGCGCGCTCGCCGGCGCCCCTCGCCGCTGGCGCGCCCGACTCGCTGTGGCGCGGGGTCACCGGCTTCTTCACCGCGGTGCGCGACGACCCGACGCTGCTCGTGCTGATGATGCTCACCGCCGGCGCGGAGGTGCTGGGCTTCGCGCACCAGGCGCTCCTGCCGAGCCTCTCGCGCGACGTGCTGCAGACCGGGCCGGAGGGCCTCGGCGTCATGAACGCGGCGCGCGCCATCGGCGGCATCCTGGCCCTCGTCGCGTCCATGCGCGGCTTCACCCACGGCGGCGGAGCGCTGTTCGTGGTCGTGCTCCTGGCTTTCGGCGCCAGCCTGATCGGGCTGGGGGCCGCGCCGTACCTGGTGGGCTTCGCCGGCGTGGTGGTGGTCGTGGTGATGGCGAACGCGGCGGGAGCGCTCGCCGACCTGCTCGCCCAGAGCCTGCTCCAGCTGAGCGTGCCCCATCACCTGCGCGGCCGCGCCGGCGGCGCCTGGGTGGTGGCGATCGGCTTCGCCCCGCTCGGGCAGATCCAGATCGGCGCGCTCGCCTCGCTGTTCGGCGTCAGCGCCGCGCTGGGCGCGAGCGGCCTCGTCCTGGTCGCGCTGGCGGGCGTCACCGCGCTCGCGTACCCGCGCCTGCGGACGCTCTAGCGCCGCGGCACCGGACCCGCTGCGTGTTGCCGGGCTCCGACGCCGCTGGTAGGCTCAGAGCTCATGATGCCGATGCGCGAGGGGGGAGACATGGCAGGGACCAGCGTGTCCGAGATGGCGCGGGACATCGTGGTGGCGCTCATCCAGTCCGGAAAGATTCACGTCCACGACGACGCCACCCGGCAGGGGCAATGGCTCGGCGATCTCTTCAAGGCCGTCCATCAGAAGATCGTCGTGCAGGGCGCCATCGAGCTGCTCGTCGAGGACCAGCTGAAGAACTTCAACCTCGACGATCTGCGGCAGCTGCGCGAGCTGCTCGACGCGGAGATCGCGGCGCGCAGCTGAGGCTCGGCTAGCCCGGCGAGCGCAGGCCGCGGACGCTCCAGGTCGGCACCGGCCGAGCCAGGCCCTTCAGGGTGAGCGGGCCCAGGCTCTCCGCGTCGATCAGGCTCTCCACCGCCGCCGCGACCCGCGCCGAGACCAGGATCTGGCCGCCGTCCGCCTCGCCGCACAGCCGGGACGCGAGGTTGGTGACCGTCCCGATCGCGCCGTAGTCCAGGCGCCCCTCGAAGCCGATGGCCCCGATGGTGGCGTAGCCCTGGGCGAGGCCCACCTTCAACGCCAGATCCCAGCCCCGCTTGCGCCACTGGACCGCGAGCCGGGCGACGAGATCGCGCATGGCGACCGCCATGCGGATCGCCCGCTCGGCCGGGTTCGCCACCTCGACCGGATCGTTGAAGAAGATCATCATCCCGTCGCCGGTGAAGCGCTCGAGCGTGCCCTCGTGCTCCAGGATGAGGCGGCCCATCTCCGCGTGGTACTCGCGGAGCATGCCCATGACCTCCTCCGGCTCGGCGGTCTCGGCGAAGGCGGTGAAGCCGCGGAGGTCGATGAACACGACGGTGACCTCCCGCCGGTGGGTCTTGAGCGGGTCGGCGGCCCCGCCCGCCACGATGAGCTCGGCGAGCTGCGGCGAGAAGAAGCGCTTGAGCCGGCCCAGCCGCTCGAGCTGGGACACCTGCTCGGTGACGCGCCGCTCGAGCGTCTGGTTCAGCTCCGCGAGCGCACGGCGATGGCGCTCCTCCTGGTCGTGGAGGCGCTTCTTCTCCAGGCACGCGCCGATCCTGGCCTGGAGCAGCACGGGCTCGAACGGCTTGCCGAGATAGTCCTCGGCCCCGAGCTGGATGCAGCGGACCACGCTGTCGAGCTCGTCCAGCGCCGAGATCATGAGCACCGGGATGTCGCGTCGCGCGGGATCGGACTTGAGCCGCTCCAGCACCGCGTAGCCGTCCAGGTCCGGCATCATCACGTCGAGGAGCACGAGGTCGACCGGCGCCGCCGCGAGCGTGGTGAGGGCGGCGCGCCCGCCCGCCGCGGTCAGGACCTCGTAGTTCTGCCGCCGGAGCCGGCGCGCGAGCATGTCGCGGTTGTCCTCGTTGTCGTCGACGACCAGGATCACCGCTCGGCGAGGAGCGGCGCCCGCCGCGGCGGACTCGCCGCTCGGCCCCTCCCCCGCGCCCGGCGAAGCCGAGGGCGCGGTATCGTGGCCCAGTAGATCGTCGAGCCGCCCGGCGGCCGAGCGGATGCGGTCCAGGTCGGCCAGCAGCGCGTCGGCGCCGGCCTCCACCGCCCGCCGGCGCAGCGCCTCCCCCGCCGCGCGAACCCGCTCGAGCGGCGGGCCCAGCGTGCCGCGCGCGGCGGCCAGATCGGGCGGCCCCGCGCGGCCCCGCGCGAGCACCTCGTTCAGCAAGCCCAGGAGCTGGCGTGCGTCGGCGCGGAGGGCGGAGAGGTCGGCGGCCAGGCCGAGCCGGTCCCCGGCCTCGAGCTCCTCCAGGAGCATCTCGGTGTAGCCGATGATGTGGTTCAGCGGCGTACGCAGCTCGTGGCGGAGCTGCGCTCCGGGATCGATGCTCACGCGTGGTCGCTCACGCGCCGGCGGCCCGCCCGAGCAGCGCCTCGATCTTCTCGAGCAGCCGCGCGAGATCGACGGGCTTGGTGTCGAAGTCGTCGCAGCCCGCCGCGACGGCCTTCTCGCGGTCGCCGGACATCGCGTGCGCGGTGAGCGCGATGACGGGAATCCCGCGCGTCTCCGGCGCCGCCTTGATCCGGCGGGTCGCCTCCCAGCCGTCCAGCCCGGGCAGGCTCATGTCCATCAGGATCAGGGCGGGCGCCTCCGACCGCGCCATCGCCACGCCCTGCTCGCCGTCGACCGCGATGGCGACGTCGTAGCCGCGCCGGGCGAGGCGACGGGACAGCATGTCGCGGTTCATCTCGTTGTCCTCCACGAGCAGGATCTTGGCCATCAGGCCCGTGGCCTCCGTCGCGCGACGCTGGCCGTCACCAGCTCGCGCACCTCCGCGAGCAGCTGGTCGCGGCCGTGAGTGCCCTTCTGGAGGATCCTCTCGACGTGGCCGTTGAGCCGCTCGCGATCGTCGCGCGACAGATCGCGGGCCGTGACCACCACGATCGGGATCGCGCGCCAGGCGTCATGGCGGCGAAACTCGGCGACGAACTCGAAGCCGTCCATCTCGGGCATCATCAGGTCGAGCAGGATCACGCTCGGGCTCACGTCGCGCAGGCGATCGAGGGCCACCCGTCCGTTCTCCGCCTCCACCACCGTGTAGCCCTCCGGCTCGAGCATGCGCCGGAGGAGCTGCCGGAGCCCGGCGTCGTCGTCGACCACGAGGACGGGATGCTCGCGCCGGTAGTGCTTCAGCACCGTCACCAGGCGCTCGCGGTCGATCGGCTTGGTGAGGTAGTCGGAGGCCCCGAGGGCATAGCCCAGGTTCCGGTCGTCGACGATCGTCAGCATGATGACCGGGATGTCGGCGAGGTCGGGGTCGGCCTTGAGCGCGGACAGGACGGCCCAGCCGTCCATCCCCGGCATCATGACGTCCAGCGTGATCGCATCGGGGCGCAGCTCCCGGGCTCGACGCAGGCCCTCCTCGCCGGCCGACGCGGTGACGATGCGGAAGCCCTCCTTGGTGAGGAAGCGCTGCATCAGATCCCGCACCGCGGCCTCGTCGTCGATGACGAGCACGGTGCCGATCCCCGCGGACACGGCACCGGCAGCCCCCGCGGGCGAGGCCGGCGCCTCGACGGCCTCGACCACCTGGGCCGGCAGCCGGATGGTGAAGATGCTGCCGCGGCCCGACTCGCTCTCCACCGTGACATCGCCGCCCATCATGCGACAGAGCCGCCGGCTCAGGGCCAGGCCGAGGCCGGTCCCGCCGTACTTGCGCGTGGTGGCGGCGTCGGCCTGCGAGAACGCCTCGAACAGGCGGACGAGCTGCTCGGGCGTCATGCCGATCCCGGTGTCGCTCACGCGGAACACGATCCAGTCCTGGCCGGCGGTCGACTCCCGCATCACCGCCAGCCCGACCGTCCCCCGGTCGGTGAACTTGCAGGCGTTGCTCAGGAGGTTGAAGAGGGCCTGGCGCACCTTGGTGAGGTCCGCCCGCATGACGCCGGTCTCCGCGGGGCAGCGCACCTCCAGGCGGTTGGCGTTCTTCGCGGCCAGCGGCTGGATCACCGCCGCGATGTCCCGGACGAGGCCGGCCACGTCGAAGTCCTCGAGATACAGCTCCATCTTGCCGGCCTCGATCTTGGAGAGATCGAGCACCGCGTTGATCAGCTCCAGCAGGTGCTTGCCCGCCGCGTTGATCTTCTTGAGATCATCTGTGAGCTGCTCGGCCCCGAGATCCGCCGCGTCCTCCTGGAGCATCTCGCTGTAACCGATGATGGCGTTGAGCGGAGTGCGCAGCTCGTGGGACATGTTGGCCAGGAACTCCGACTTGTGCCGATCGGCGACCTCGAGCTGACGACTCTTGTCCTCGATCTCCCGGAACAGGCGGGCGTTCTGGATTGCGAGCGCCGACTGGCTCGCGAACGTCTTGAGCAGGTCGACGACCTGCGGGGGAAACCCCCCGGGGGTCCTCTTGGTCACGGTGAGCCCGCCGATGAGGTGACCTTCGCGCAGAAGCGGAATGCCCATGAGCCCCCGCGTTCCCGTCCGCAGCAAGACGTCGCGGAGGGGACCCGTATACGCTCCGGCCTCGGCGATGTCGGCGATCTGGACCGGCTCGAGCGTCATCGCCATGCGCCCGCCGACGCCCTCGCCTCGCCGGATCGGCGCGCGCCGCATCACCGCCACCACCTCCTCCGCGAGATTGTGGGTGGCGCGGAAGAGGAGGGTCTCGGTCTGCTCGTCGTACTCGTAGACGGTGCAGGAATCGGTGCCGGCGAGCTGGCTGGCCCGGGAGACGATCGTGCGAAGCACGGTCTCGAGGTCGAGCGTGGAGCTGAGGGCCTGGCTGACCTCGCCCAGGGCCTGCAGCTCCTGCACCGAGCGGGTGAGCTGGTCCGTGCGAGCCTGCAGCTCGGTGAGCAACCGCACGTTCTCGATTGCGATGGCGGCCTGGTCGGCAAACGTCTCCATGAGCGTGATCTGGCCTTCGGTGAAGGCCAGGACCTCGTGGCGGTAGATGACGATCACGCCCAGCAGCTCGTCGGACCGCAGCATGGGAACCGCCAGCGTCGTCCGGATCGGCTCCACCTCGGGCCCGTAGGTGTATTCAGGATCCGCCTGAACGTCGAGGATGTGGACCGTGCGTCGCTCGAGGGCGGCGCGCGATGCGGTACCGCTACGCCCGGGTGTGACCGGATGCTCCTCGACATAGGCGATGCGCTCAGGCGAGGCGTTGTAGCTGGTGACCATCCGCAGGAATTGGCCATCGTAGCGGAAGACGAACGCGCGCTCCGCCCCGCAGAGCCGCACGCCATTCTCGGCCAGTGTCTCGAAGACCGGCTGGAGGTCGAAGGTGGACCGGCCGATCACCTTGAGCAGCTCGCTGGTCGCGGTCTGCTGCTCGAGCGCGACGCGGAGCTCGCTGTTGCGCGCGTTCAGCTCGGTGAAGAGCCGCACGTTCTCCAGCGCGATGACCGCCTGGTCGGCGAAGGTCTGCAGCAGCGTGATCTGCTTGTCGGTGAAGGGCCGCACCTCCCCACGCCAGACGGTGAGCGCGCCGACGGGCACTCCCTCCCGAAAGATCGGCACCGTGAGGATCGACCGCAACGCGATGGTATCGCGCAGGGGATGGGTGTACTCGGGGTCGAGCCACGTGTCCTCGAGGTGCACGACACGCCGATCCAGGATCGCCCGTCCAGAGGTGGTATCGCGGCCCACCGGGCGCGGGTACGCCGTCGCGAGGGCCGCGATCCCCGCCTCGTCCACCCCCTGGATGGCGGCGAGCTCGAGCTGGCCCGCGTTGGCGAGGAACACGACGCTGAAGGTCGCCTCGCACAGGCGGCGGGCGCTCTGCACGATCGCGTCGAACACGGGCTGCTCGTCGGTGGGGGAGCTCGAGATGACGCCCAGGATCTCGCTGGTCGCGGTCTGTTGCTCGAGCGCGACGGTCAGATCGGCGTTCTTCGTCCGGAGCTCGCCCAGCAGCCGCGCGTTCTCGATGGCGATCGAGGCCTGGTCGGCGAAGGTCTCCATCAGGGCGACCTGGCCGTCGGTGAACGGTCGCACCTCGTGGCGGTAGATGACGATCGCCCCCAGCAGCTCGTCCCCCCGGAGCATCGGGATGGCGAGGACGGTCCGGACCGCGTCCACGGTCACCGCTCCATAGCTGTACTCGGGGTCGGCCAGGACATCCTGGATCTGGACGGTGCGCCGCTCCAGCGCGGCGCGCCCCGCAGCGCTCGCGCGCGTCGGGTCCAGGGGGTTGCCCGCGAGAAAAGCGACCAGCTCGGCGGAGGCGTTGTGGGTGGCTACCATCCGCAGCACGTGCCCGTCGAAGCGGTAGATCAGCGCGCGCTCCGCCTCGCACAGTCGGACCGCGTTCTCGGCCAGCGTCTCGAAGACCGGCCGGAGATCGAAGCTGGAGCGGCCGATCACCTTGAGCAGCTCGCTGGTCGCGGTCTGCTGCTCGAGCGAGACGCGCAGCTCGCGGTTCCGCGCCTCCAGCTCGGTGAACAGCCGCACGTTCTCGATCGCGATCACCGCCTGATCGGCGAAGGTCTCGAGAAGCCTAACCTGCTTCTCGGAGAAGGGCAGAACCTCCATGCGCCGAACCAGGATCGCCCCAAGAGCGACGCCTTCGCGGAGCAGCGGGGTGGCCAGCGTCGTTCGGTGGCCGGTCTGTTGCTGGAACGCTCTGGCCTCCGGATACTCGGAGTCCAGCTCCGCCGCCAGATCGTGTACGTGGATCGTCCGCCGATCGACGACGGCGCGTCCGGCCACCGACCCGCGACTGATCGGTCGCCTGACACTGGCTGGAATGGACCCATACGATGCCACCCGGAACAGGGATCCGTCCTCCGCGCGGAACATCTGCGCGTCGTTCGCGGCGCACAACCTGGCCGCGCTCTCTGCTACTGTGTCAAGGACCGGCTGGAGGTCGGTGGGAGAGCTCGAGATCACGCGCAGGATCTCGCTCGTCGCGGTCTGCTGCTCCAGCGACTGGGTGAGGTCGCTGTTCTTGGTCTGCAGCTCGGTGAGCAGCCGGGCGTTCTCGATCGCGATGGCGGCCTGGTCGGCGAAGGTCTCCATCAACGCGATCTGGCTCTCGGTGAACGCTCGGACCTCGTGCCGATAGATGTTGATCACCCCCAGCAGCTCCCCCGCTCTGAGCATCGGGATCGCGAGCACCGTCCGGATGGGGTCGACGCCTCGCGCTCCGTACGTGTATTCGGGGTCGTTCTGGGCATCGTGAATTTGGATGATGCGCCTCTCGAGAGCGGCCCGCGCCGAGCCGCTGTGACGTCCCGGGGTGAGAAGATTCTGCTCGCTGAATTCTCTCAGCTCGTCGGAGACATTGTGTGTGGCCACGACGCGCAAAGCCTGGCCGTCGAATCGGAAGACCAGCGCCCGCTCCGCCTCGCACAGCCGGACCGCGTTCTCCGCCAGCGTCTCGAACACCGGCCGCAGATCGAAACTGGAGCGGCCGATCACCTTGAGCAGGTCGCTGGTCGCGGTCTGCTGCTCGAGCGCCACCCGCAGCTCGCGGTTGCGCGCCTCCAGCGCGGTGAAGAGGCGGACGTTCTCGACCGCGATCACCGCCTGGTCCGCGAAGGTCCGGAGCAGCTCGACCTGGCGCTCGGGAAAGCGGCCCGGGTCCCGACGGGCGACCGTGATCGCCCCGATCGGCGCCCCGTCCCGTAGCAGCGGGACGGACATCTGGGCCCGGAATCCCATCAGCTCGGACAGGCGATGCGAGGCGGCCATCTCCTCGGCCACGCTCGTGTCCTCGGAGTACACGAGCCCGCCGGCGAGGATGGCGCACCCCGACATCGTGTCGCGCGCGGCCGGTCTCGGGAAGAGCTGGAGCATCGCGGCCCGGGCCTCGGCAGTGAAGCCGTGGTCGGCCATATTGTGCATCAGCGTCCCGTCGAACCGGACCGCGTTGGCGAAGACCCCATCGCACAACCGACAGGCATGCTCCACGATCACGTCGAAGACCGGCTGAACGTCGGTCGGCGAGCGCGAGATGACGCGGAGGATCTCGCTGGTCGCGGTCTGCTGCTCGAGGGCCTCGGTGAGGTCGGCGTTCCGGGACTGCAGCTCGTTGAGCAGCCGGGCGTTCTCGATCGCGATGGCGGCCTGGTCGGCGAAGGTGGCGACGAGGTCGATCTGCTTGTCGGTGAACGCACGAACCTCCGTCCGCCACATGAAGAACAGCCCGATCAGCTCGTCCTGCTTCAGCATGGGGACGGCGAGCACGGATCGGTAGCCGGCAACCCGCTGCGCCTCGTGCTGCTCCCACTCCGGATCGGTCAGGGCGTCGAGGATGTGCACGGTCCGGCGGTCCACCGCGGCCCGCCCGACCGCCGAGCCGCGTCCGGGGCGGATCACGTTCCCCTGCCAGAACTCGCGGTACTCCGGACTGGCCCCGTAGTTCGCGAGGAACCGAAACGCCTCGCCGTCGAACCTCGCGATGAGGGCTCCCTCGGCCTCGGAGAGCCGCGCCGCGTTCTCGACCAGGGTCTCGAGCACCGGCTGGAGGTCGAACGTCGATCGGCTGATCACCTTCAGCACTTCGCTGGTCGCGGTCTGCTGCTCGAGCGCGACCCGTAGCTCCGTGTTCCTCGCCTCCAGCTCGGTGAACAGGCGCACGTTCTCGATCGCGATCACCGCCTGGTCGGCAAAGGTCTCGAGCAGCCTCACCTGCTTGTCCGAGAAGGGAAGGACCTCCATGCGCCGGATCAGGATCGCGCCGATCGCCACGCCCTCGCGGAGCAGCGGGGTGGCCAGCGTCGTCCGGTGACTGCTCCGCCGCTGGTAGCTCTTGGCGTCCGGATACTCGGCCTCCGACTCGGCCGCCATGTCGGGCACGTGAATGGTCCGCCGGTCCACCACCGCGCGCCCGGTCACCGACCCCCGCTCGATCGCCTGCTTCTCCACCGCGAACGGGATCGGCCCGTGAGACGCGGCCAGTGACAGGGATCCGTCCTCCACGCGGAAGATCCCCGCGTCGATCGCCCCGCACAGCCTCGCCGCGCTCTCCGCCACCGCGTCGAGGACGGGCTGCAGGTCGGTCGGCGAGCTCGAGATGACCCGCAGGATCTCGGCGGTCGCGGTCTGCTGCTCCAGCGCTTCCGTGAGATCGGCGTTCTTGGTCTGCAGGGCGCTGAGCAGCCGCGCGTTCTCGATCGCGATCGCCGCCTGGTCGCCGAAGGTCTCCATCAGCATGATCTGGCTGTCGGAGAACGGCAGCACCTCGCTCCGGTAGATGACGATCATCCCCAGCAGCTCGTCCGTCCGCAGAATGGGGATGGCGAGCACGGTCCGGAGGGGATCGACCTGCATCGCCCCGTATGTGTACTCGGGGTCGGCAAGGACGTCGTGGATGTGGATGGTGCGACGCCCGAGGGCCGCGCGCGCCGCCGCGCTGTGGCGTCCGGGCGAGATGGGATTCGCTTCCGTGAACGCCCGGTGCTCGGCCGGGACGTTGTGCGTGGCGACGACCCGCAGGGCCCGACCGTCGAAGCGAAAGATCAGGGCGCGCTCGGCCTCGCACAGCTTGATCGCGTTCTCGGCCAGCGTCTCGAACACCGGCTGCAGATCGAACGTGGACCGCCCGATCACCTTGAGCAGCTCGCTCGTCGCGGTCTGCTGCTCCAGCGCGACCCGTAGCTCGGTGTTCCTCTCCTCCAGCTCGGTGAACAGGCGGACGTTCTCGATGGCGATGAGGGCCTGCTCCGCGAACGTGCCCAGCAGCGCGATCTCCCGGTCGCTGAAATCCCCGGCCTCGGCCCGCCCGACGGTGATCGAGCCGATCGCCCGCCCCTCGCGCAGTAGGGGGACCGCCAGCAGCGAACGGAAGCGGGCCGCCTGGGCCGCTTCCTGGATCCGGTACTCGCGGTCCAGCAGCACGTCCGGGATGTGCACCATCGCACGGTCACGCACCGCGCGCGCCGCCCCCCCGGCCCCGGTCGGGTGCATGGGAAACGCCCGCCGCAGGGCCTCGACACCCGCCGGGCTCGCGCAGTGCACCGCGACGAGCTGGACCCACTCGCCATCGAAGCGGGTCACGGTGCTCGACTCGGCGCCGCACAGCCGGACCACGCTCTCCGCGATGCTGTCGAACACCGGCCGGACGTCGGTGGGAGAGCGACTGACCACCCGCAGGATCTCGCTGGTCGCGGTCTGCTGCTCGAGCGCCTCGGTGAGATCGGCGTTCTTCGCCTGCAGCTCGCTGCGCAACCGCGCGTTCTCGATGGCGATGCTGGCCTGGTCGGCGAACGTCTGTAGCAGCGCGAGCTCGGTGGGGCTGAAGCCCCCGACGTGGGCTCTGGCGATCCCGATCACGCCGCCGACGTCCCCCCCGTGGAGCATCGGCACCGCCACCACGGAGCGGAAGCCACGCATCCGGGCTTGCTCGCGGATCCGTGGGCTCCAGGAGGGATCGGTGTCCACGTCCGTGATGATCTGCACTGCCCCGCTCAGCGCCACCCGGCCTTCGGGAGTGTCCTCGGCCGGCGGCCGAGGAGCCCGGAGCTCCTCGAGGAAAGCCTCGCTGCTTCCCGGCAGGCCGCCTCGGGCCGTCACCATCCGGATGAGCCCGCCCTCGTAACGGAAGACGGAGGTCGACCAGGCTCCGAAAAGTCGGAGGGCGCTCTCCGCGATGGCCTCGAAGACCGGCTGGGCGTCCGCCGGCGAGCCGGAGATCACCTTCAGGATCTCGCTGGTCGCGGCCTGGCGCTCGACCGCCTCGGTCAACGCCCGCTCGAGCCGGGCGCTCTTGGCCCTCTCCTCACCGAGCGAGGCCTGGAGGGCCTCGACGAGAGCGGTCAGCTCAGCGTTGGTCTGTGGCGTCATCGCTCGACCCCGGGGCGGTCAGAATTGGCGCCACACTCTAGCACAACCGACGGCCAGCCATGCGAGCGCCCGGCGCCCGTTCACGATCACCTCAGCGCATCATCCGCGGCAGCCAGAGGCTGATGATCGGGAAAGCCACCAGGATGGCGAGGCGGACGACGTCGGCCCACATGAACGGCATGACCCCCCGGAAGACGGTGCCGGTCGGCACGTGGGGCAGGAGGGTCTTGAGCACGAACATGTTCATGCCCACCGGCGGACTGATCAGGCCGATCTCCACCACGCACACGATGATGATCCCGAACCAGACCGGGTCGAACCCGAGATGCACGATGAGTGGGAAGAAGACCGGCATGGTGAGCAGGACCATGGAGAGCTCCTCCATGGCGGTGCCGAGCACGACGTAGATGGCACAGATGGCCGTCACCACCATCACCGGGCTCAGGCCCATCCGCGACACCAGGGCGGTCAGGTCGGCGGGCATCGTGGTGATGTTGATGAACTCGGCGAACATGAGCGCGCCGATCAGGATCATGAACAGCATCGACGTGGTCCGCGCGGACTCCAGCAGCGATTCGTAGAGCGTGCGCCAGCCGAGCGCGCGCCGGGCTACCGCGAACGCGAGCGCGCCCATCGCGCCCATCGCGGCACCCTCGGTGGCGGTGAACAGGCCGCCGTAGATGCCGCCCATCACGAACACGAAGAGCAGGGCCACCGCCCACACGTCCTTCAAGGCGG
>Ga0335084_10002795_pt1 | contig 16919 bp, 13 predicted proteins | sample Lox_Sample_44_FD_206721 | JGI IMG/M metagenome (GOLD analysis project Ga0335084, IMG submission 206721) | Soil microbial communities from Loxahatchee National Wildlife Refuge, Florida, United States - Lox_Sample_4.4 | ecosystem: Environmental > Terrestrial > Soil > Wetlands | place: USA... | reverse complement strand
ACGCCGGCGGCGCGGGATGCCGGTGTCGAGCAGCGGCCGGAATCGTCGTAGGCGCCGCGCGGCTCCGTGTATCATGCGCCGCGCCTCGGTCAACTCCGACCGCTCGCCGTTTCACTGATGGATCAGCGCGCCATGACAACTCCCGGATCGCCAATGACGCCCTCGCTTCGCATTACCGGCCTCGTTTCGCTCGCACTCCTCGCCGCGCTCGGCGGGTGCCGTCGTGCGGAGGAGCCGCCGCCGCCCGACATCCGGCCGGTGCGGGTCATCAGCGTCGAGCAGCGCGCCGCCGGCGAGACCGTCTCGCTCACCGGCACCGTCCAGGCGCAGACCGAGGTCAATTTCTCGTTCCGCATCGACGGCCGCATGATCGACCGGAGCGTCAACGTCGGCGATACCGTGCGGCCGGGGCAGGTGCTCGCGCGTCTCGACCCCTCGAACGAGAATGCGAGCCTCGCCTCCGCCCGCGCCCAGCTCGCCAGCGCGCGCGCGCAGGCCGTCGAGCAGCGGAACAACTACAACCGGCAGAAGGAGCTGCTCGCGCAGCGCTTCATCTCGCAGGCCGCGTTCGACCAGATCGCGGCGAACCTCGCGAGCGCCGAGTCGGCGGTGAAATCGGCCCAGTCGCAGGTCGACCTCGCGACGAACCGGCAGAGCTACACGAACCTCGTCGCCGACGCCGGCGGGTCGGTGACCAAGGTCGGCGCCGAGCCGGGCGAGGTCGTGCCGGCCGGCCGGATGGTCGTGCAGATCGCGCGCGCCGGGGGCCGCGACGCAGTGTTCAACGTGCCGGCGCAGATCAAGGACTCGGCGCCTCGCAACCCGGAGATCACCGTCGCGCTCACCACCGATCCCAAGGTTTCGGCGAAGGGCATGGTGCGCGAGGTGTCCCCGCGCGCCGACCCGGTGACCGGGACGTTCCAGGTGCGCGTCGGCCTGATCGATCCGCCGGCCGGCCTCCGTCTCGGCTCCACCGTGACCGGCAGCATGCGCACCGAAAGCGCGTCCGCGATGCAGATCCCGGGCTCGGCGCTCGTCCGCCAGGGCGCGCAGTCCGCGGTGTGGGTGGTGGACCCGAAGACCCAGACGGTGTCGCAGCGTCCGATCGAGGTCGCGAGCCACGACGCGGCGCGCGTCGTCGTCGCCGGCGGTCTCAATCAGGGCGACCTCGTCGTCATCGCCGGCGTGCAGGCGCTGCACCCCGGCCAGAAGGTGCGCCTCCTCGGCGCCGGAGCGCCGAAGTGATCGGCCCGAACCTCTCGGAATGGGCGATCAACCGCCGGTCGCTGATCGTCTATTTCATGCTCGCCGCGATCGTCGCGGGGACGCTCTCGTTCCTCCGCCTCGGGCGCGCCGAGGATCCGCCCTTCACGATCCGGACCATGGTCGTCTTCGCGGCCTGGCCCGGTGCGACGATCGAGGAGACGCTGCTCCAGGTCACCGAGCGGATCGAGCGCAAGCTCCAGGAGACGCGCAACCTCGACCGCGTGCGCAGCTACACGACCGCCGGCGTCACGACGATATTCGTCGAGCTCCTGCAGTCGACGCCGCCGGGCGAGGTACGGGGCATCTGGCAGCAGGTGCGCAACAACATCGGCGACATCCGCGGCACCCTGCCGCAGGGCACGATCGGCCCCGGCTTCAACGACGACTTCGGCGATACCTACGGCATCATCTACGGCTTCACCGCCGACGGGTTCACCCATCGCGAGCTGCGCAACTACGTCGAGGACATCCGCTCGCGCTTGCTCGCCGTGCCCGACGTCTCGAAGATCGAGATCCTCGGCGCGCAGGACGAGAACATCTTCCTCGAGTTCTCGACCGCGCGGCTCGCCGGCCTCGGCCTTTCCTACTCGGCGCTGCTCGGGCAGCTCCAGGCGCAGAACCTCGTCCGGCCGGCCGGCGTCCTCCAGACCGGTGACGAGCGGATCTTCCTGCGTGTCTCGGGCGCCTTCGACTCCGAGGACGACATCAAGGCGGTCAACCTCGTCGTCGGCGACCGGCTGGTGCCGCTCACCGACATCGCGCAGGTGCGCCGCGGCTTCTCCGATCCGCCGCTGCCGCTGTTCCACGTCAACGGCAAGGAGGCGATCGGCCTCGCGATCGCGATGCGCGACGGCGGCGACATCCTTGCGCTCGGGGCGAATCTCAAGCGCGAGATGACGGACATCCGGACCAACCTGCCGCTCGGCATCGAGCCGTTCCTGGTCTCCGACCAGGCGATCACCGTCGACCTCGCCATCAACGACTTCATGACCTCGCTGTGGCAGGCGATAATCATCATCCTCGCCGCGAGCTTCGTCGCCCTCGGCGTGCGCCCCGGCTCGGTGGTCGCGCTCGCCATCCCGCTGACGCTCGCGATCGTGTTCGCGGTCATGGAGATTGCCCACATCGATCTCCAGCGCATCTCGCTCGGCGCGCTGATCATCGCGCTCACGCTGCTCGTCGACGACGCGATGACCACCGTCGACGCGATGATCCGGCGCCTCGCGGCCGGCGACTCGAAGGAGCAGGCCGCGACTTTCGCGTACAAGAACCTCGCGGCGCCGATGCTGTCCGGCACCCTGATCACGATCGCCGGCTTCGTGCCGATCGGCTTCGCGCGGAGCTCGGCCGGCGAGTACACGTTCTCGATCTTCGCGGTGGTCGCGATCGCGCTGATCACCTCGTGGCTGGTGGCCGTAACCATGGCGCCGGTGATCGGGATCGCGATCCTGAAGCCGCCGAAGAACGCGGCCGCTGGCGGCGGCGAGGAGAAGCCGGGCGCGCTGATGCGCGCCTACCGCGGCCTGCTCGTCGGCGCGATGCGGGCGAAGTGGCTGACGATCGCGGTGACGATCGCCGCGTTCATCGCGGCCCTCTACCTGCTGCGGTTCGTGCCGTCCCAGTTCTTCCCTGCCTCCGACCGGCCCGAGCTGATGGTCGACCTGACGCTGCGGCAGAACGCGTCGATCTACGCTTCCGAGGAGGTCGCGAAGCGGCTCGAGGCGGAGCTCGCGAAGGACCAGGACATCGACCACTGGAGCACCTATATCGGGCGCGGCGCGATCCGCTTCTACCTGCCGCTCAACGTGCAGCTCGCGAACCCGTTCTTCGCGCAAGTGGTGGTCGTCGCGAAGGGGTTCGAGGAGCGCAAGCGCATCCACGAGCGCCTGGAGAAGCTGCTCGCCGAGGAGTTCCCGGACGTGGTGTCGCGGGTGTCGCCGCTCGAACTCGGGCCGCCGGTCGGCTGGCCGGTGCAGTACCGCGTGAGCGGGCCGGACAAGGACGAGGTGACGCAGATCGCGCAGCGCGTCGCGCAGGTCATCGCGGCCAACCCGAACGCGCGGCACATCAACTTCGACTGGATGGAGCCGGCGCGGCAGCTCAAGCTGCGGATCGACCAGGACCAGGCGCGCGCGATCGGCGTCAGCTCGGCGTCGATCGCCGCGACGCTCAACGCCGCGATCGGTGGCTCGACGGTCACGCAGGTCCGCGACGACATCTATCTCGTGAACGTCATCGCCCGCGCCGTGGACGAAGAACGCGCGGCGGTGTCCACCCTGCGTTCGCTGCAGGTGCCGATCCCCGGCGGGCGGATGGTGCCGCTCAGCCAGTTCGCGAGCCTCGAGTTCGGAGAGGAATACCCGCTCGTGTGGCGCCGCGACCGGGTGTCGACGTTGACGGTCCGGGCCGACACGATGCCGGGCGTCCTGCCGGACACGGTGGTCGAGGGGCTCGAAGCGCCGATCGCCGAGCTGGCAAAGACGCTGCCGAAAGGCTACCGGATCACGCTCGGCGGCATCGCCGAGGAGAGCGCGGTCTCGCAAGCATCGGTGTTCGTGGTGGTGCCGGTGATGATCCTGCTCATGCTCACCGTGCTGATGTTCCAGCTGCAGAGCTTCCGCAGCGTGTTCGTCGTGCTCGCGGTGCTGCCGCTGAGCCTGATCGGCGTCGTGCTCGCGCTGCTCGTGTTCAACCGGCCGCTCGGCTTCGTCGCGATCCTCGGCATCCTCTCCCTGCTCGGGATGGTGGCGAAGAACGCGGTGATCCTGGTGGTGCAGATCGAGGCCGATCGCGCCGAAGGCAAGAGCGTCTGGGATGCGGCGATCAGCGCGGCGAGCTCGCGGTTCCGGCCGCTGACGCTCACCGCCTTCTCGACCGTGCTCGGTCTGATCCCGATCGCGCCGACGGTGTTCTGGGGACCGATGGCGTTCGCGATCATGGGCGGCCTCCTGATCGGGACGCTGTTGATGCTCGTGTTCCTGCCGACGCTCTACATCACGGTGTTCGGCGGCAAGCGGGGCGAGGCCGCGCCGGCGCGGCCGGCGGCCGCGAAAACCTGACCAGGGACGCGAATCAATGAAACTTGGCAACAAGCATGTCGTGCTAGTCCTCGCGGCCGTCGCGCTGCTTCCGGGGACCGGGACGGCATTCGCGCAGCAATCCGAGTGGCGGCCCTTCGTATCGGTCACCGGGGCCTACGAGGGCAACGGGGATCTCGACGGCGGCGGCCACTTCAGTGTCTGGAACGCCTTCCTGCGCGCCGGAGCGACGAGGGACCTCGGCGGCGGCAACGGCGTGGGCGTGACCTTCAACTACGACTACAACGACTACTCGTTCTCGAACCCGGTCGCGTTCGGCGGCGTCGCGCCGTGGAACATCGTGCAGCGCTACGGCGTGGCGGTGCCGCTCACCTTCGGCCTGAGCGACGGCTGGAGCATCGGCTTCGTGCCCTCGGTCGACTGGTTCCGCGAGAACGGGGCGAAGTCCGGTGATTCGCTCGTCTGGGGCGGTGTCGTCTCTGGGACCAAGCGGTTCGCCGACGGCAACCGCATCGGTTTCGGCGTCGGCGTGTACGACCGGATCGAGAAGACGCAAGCGTTACCGTTCCTCCTTGTCGACTGGCGCTTCAGCGACCGCTGGCGCCTCGTCAATCCCCTCGCCGCGGGCCCGACCGGGCCTGCCGGCCTCGAACTCGATTACACGCTCGGCAGCGGCTGGGACCTGGGTGTCGGCGTCGCATACCGCAGCACGCGTTTCCGATTGAGCGAGACCGGCCCGGTGCCGAACGGCGTCGGCGTCCAGAACGGCGTCCCGCTCTTCCTGCGCGCGACATATGCGGTCCGCGATCAAATGACGCTGCATTTTTTTGCCGGCGTCGTGACGGCCGGCGAGTTGCGGGTCGCCGATTCGAACGGCAACTGGCTGCGCAAGGTCGACTACGATCCGGCGCCGTTCGTGGGCGTGAACCTCACCGCGCGCTTCTGAGCGCGCGGCCAGCCGCCAAAGGCACTCCGGCACGTGCGCTGCGCGCACCCGTGCCCGCCCGCCCCGAGGGTCGCGCGCCGGCGCGCGATTGACGGCCGGTCCGCGCTCGCGTAGAGGGTCCTGCCCATACGCATCGCGACGGGAGCGGTACGCCAATGATCAAGCGCAGCTACGAGTCCATCGTGTCCACCTGGCTCGCCGGGCTGGTGGCACTGCTCCCGCTTGCCCTGACGGCCACGGTGCTGGTCTGGGCGTTCACCCTGCTCAACCGGTTCGTCGGGCCCGGCAGCCTCATCGGGCGCCTCTTCGCCGCGATCGGCGACCCCTTCTCCGACCATCCGGGTCTCGCCTACCTGTTCGGTACGCTGGTGCTGATCGGGGCCGTCTACCTGCTCGGGCTGGTCGTGCAATTGGGCCTGAAAGGGCCGCTGAAGCGCCTCGCGGACCTGACGCTGCGCCGCATCCCGCTGGTCGGGAGCCTCTACAGCGTCGCGGACCGGTTCGTCGGCCTGCTCGACCAGAAGCAGGACGCCGACATCGGCGCCATGAGCCCGGTGTGGTGCTTCTTCGGCGGCAAGGGCGCGGCGGTGCTCGCGCTTGCGCCGAGCGCGCAGCCGGTCGCGATCGACGGCGAGAGCTATCTCGCGGTGCTGGTGCCGACCGCGCCGGTGCCGTTCGGCGGCGCGCTGATCTACGTGCCGGCCGCGTGGGTGCGCCCGGCCGACATCGGCGTCGACAAGCTGACCGCGATCTACGTCTCGATGGGGATCACGCCGCCGCCGGCGCCGCGGTCCGGCTGACGCCGCCCGGGCCGGGCGTCTATGACGCGCCCGCTTTCGCCGCTTCGCGCTCCACCCACGGCACGAGCTCGTCGAGGACTCGCCCCACCGCGGCATCGAACGCCGCGACCGCGCCCGCCGGGCTCTCCGTCCCGAGCGGGACCGCCTGCTCGAACGTCCGCCGGGCGACGAGCGTGCGGCCGTTGCGGTCGGCGAACTCGACTGCGATCTGCACGCGCGCCGTGCCCGGCGGCTTCGCGTTGTCGTGGTAGATGTCCAAGATCGTCGCCGAGAGGACGAAATCGCCGCGGGTGCCCGAAGTGGTCGCGGCGATGCCGGCGAACGCGCCGCGGGCGAGGAGGCGCTCGAGCACGAGCACGTCGAAGCGCTTGCCCGGACGATCGGTCCACGCGGCGAGCTGGTAGTAGGCCCGCGTCCCCGCGTCCGGCGCGAAGGCAATCCGTTGCGTGTCGTAGAACGCCGCGGTGGCGGTCGGCGCGATGAGCAGCGTGCGCGGGCTGACGGCCGCCGCCGCGGCGCCCTTGGCGGGATCCCGCCAGACGAAATAGGTCGGCGCGGCATCGCCGCCGCCGAAGAGCGACGCGCAGCCGCCGAGCACCGCGCACGCGGCGAGCGCCGCGACACTGCCCGACCCCGCGGGGCGGCTCACTTGAGGCGCTCGCCCGGTCCGAGCTGCCGCTCGGACGGGCCGAACAGCAGCGCCCGCGGCTCGGCGAACCGGTCGGCCGTCCGCGCCAGCATCTCCGCGGTCGCGCGGATCTCGCGCGTGGTGGCGCCGAGCTCGAGCGTGCTCACCTCCAGCGCCGCGTCGAAGCGCTGCGCGACGCCCGCCGATTCGCGCTCCACGCGCGCGAGCGTGCGCGAGGCGTCGCGCAACGTCGATTCGAGCTGGCTCACCGCCGGGGTCGCGGCGCCCTGGACCAGGCGCACCTGCTCGGCGACGTCGCGGCTCGCGCGTCCGACGTCGGCCGCGCTGCGGGTCAGGGTGAGCGTGAGCTCGTCCAGCTTGTCCATCCGCGCGTTCACCGTGGAGGTGATGTCGCGGACGGCGGCGAGCGTCTGGGTGAAGGCGATCCGGTTCTCGACCGACAGCAGCTCGTTGATGTTGTCGAGCGCGATCGCGCCCGACTTGGCCATCCGGTTCGCCGCGCCGGCGATCTGGTCGATATCCGACTGGCCCTCCGGAATGACCGGGAAGTCCTCGCCGGGCGATACCGCGGTCAGCAGCGCCGGCGACGCCCCGGCCGGGGGCGTGAGGGCGATGCGGGCGATCCCGGTGAGGATGTTGCGCTGGACGATCGCCTCGGTCTGCGGCGTGACCGGCGTGACCGAGACGACGCGGATCGTCACGCGCACCCGGTTCATTGTGCGCCGGTCCACCGTGTACGCCTCGACCCTGCCGACGCTGACGCCGAGCATCGTCACGTCGGCGCCGACCTGGAGGCCGTCGAGCGACTGGCGCTGGAAGTAGATCGTGTACCGGTCGACGTCCTGGCGGCTGCCGGAGCTCTTCAGCCAGACCAGCGCGCCGACCGCGGCGACGACCAGGGCGATCAGCGTCGCGCCCACCAGCGTGTAGCGTGCGTCAGCCTCCATCTTCGACCTCTCCTTCTTCGTTGATCATCCGCCGCACCGAGAAGTACGACTGCACCCAGCCGTCGTCGACCGCCATCACCTCCCGCACCGGCGCGTCGGCGAGCACCTTGCCGCGTGCGAGCACGATCACCCGGTCGACGATGCCGAGGAGCGTGTCGAGGTCGTGGGTGACCACGATCACCGTCAGCCCGAGATCGTCGCACAGGACGCGCAGCAGCCCGTCGAACGCGCGCGCGGTGATCGGATCGAGGCCCGAGGTGGGCTCGTCGAGGAGCAGCACCTCCGGTTCGAGCGCGAGCGCGCGGGCGATCGCTGCGCGCTTGCGCATCCCGCCCGAGAGCTCGCTCGGCATCTTGCCCGCGGCGTCCGGCGGCAGGCCCGCCATGGCGATGCGCAGCCGCACCAGCGGATCGAGCAGTCCCGGCGGCAGCCGGGCGTGCTCCTTGAGCGGCGTGGCGACGTTATCGGCGACGCTGAGCGAGGAAAAGAGCGCGCCGTCCTGGAACATCATCCCGAACCGCGCGCGCAGGCGCGCGAGCGCCTCGGGCGAGGCGGCCCACACGTCGGTGCCGAGCAGGCGCACGGTCCCGGCGGTCGGGCGCAGCAGGCCGATGATCTCGCGCAGCAGGACCGACTTGCCGGTGCCGCTGCCGCCGATGATCGCGACCACCTGGCCGCGCGCGACGGTGAAGGACACCCCGTCGTGGATCGTGTTCCGGCCGAAGCGCGTCACGATGCCGTCGACCTCGAGCACCGGCGGGCGCGCGGTCGCCGCCGTGTCCGGCGGGTTGCGGCGCGCGCCGTCGGGCGGTACGTGCGCGGGGACCGCCGTCACAGGTGGAGCTTCTGCAGCACGATCGCGAACGCCGCGTTGATCAGGATGACCGCGACGATGCACTGCACGACCGTCGAGGTCGTGCTGATGCCGATCGCGCGCGTGTCGCGGGCGACGTCGAGCCCCATCCGGCAGCCGATGATCGCGATCACCAGCGCGAACACCGGCGCCTTGACGAGTCCGACGACGACGTGGCGGAGCGCGAGCGCGGTGTGGAGACGATCGACGAACACCCGCGGCGGGATGTCGAGCATCGGTCCGGCGACGAGCAGCGCCCCGCCGATCGACGCGACGTCGCCGGCGAACGTGAGCAGCGGCATCGCGATCATCAGCGCGAGTACGCGCGGCAGCACCAGCACCGCAACCGGCGAGAGGCCGAGCGTGCGGATCGCGTCGACCTCTTCGGTGAGCTTCATCGTGCCGAGCTGGGCGGTGAACGACGCGCCCGACCGGCCGGCCATGATGATCGCCACCAGCATCGGCGCAAGCTCGCGGGTCATGCCGATCGCCACCCCGTCGACGACGAAGATGTTCGCGCCGTACTGGCTCGCCTGCATGCCGAGGAGATAGGCGAACACCACGCCGATCAACAGCGTCACCAGCACGACGACCGGGATCGCGTTGAGGCACACCTGCTCGAGCTGCGCGGTGAGCTCCTTCAGCCGCAGGGTGGCCGGGCGCGCGAGCGTCGCGGCGAGCGAGGCGACGGTCAGGCCGAGGAAGCTGACGTGCCCGAGCGCGAGCAGCCAGAGGTGCTCGGCGGTGTGGCCGATCCGCGCGAGCACGCCGCGCTTCGGCAGGGGCGGCCCGGCGCCGATCTCCGCCAGCCGCATGCGCACCAGCTCGAAGATGCGCCCGTGGCTCGCCGAGAAGCCGGCGAGCGCGATCTGCGCCGGGTCGAGGCCGGCCGCGCGCAGGCGTACGGAGAGGAGCAGTGCAGCCGCGGTATCGAGTTCGGCGAGGCCGGCGCCGTCCAGGGTCACCGCGCCGGGGAGGCGGGGTAGGGCGGCGAGCGCGCCATCGAGCGCCCCGAGATGGGGCAGGCGCCAGTCGCCGGCGATGCGCAGCACCGGCGCGCCGCCGGAGCTCTCGAGCCGACAGGTCGCGCCTGCCGCGCCGTCAGCCGACCGCTTGCCGTTCACGCACGATCCCGCATTGGTGGGTGGCCTGCCTTCCTGGACCTCCACCTTTATCCCGAAGCGCTTTCGGCAGTCAAGCTGCACACGCCGGGTCGTCCATCTCCGGCCCTGCGTCGCCGCCGGGCCCGCGACCGCAGGTGGCTCAGTCGAGCGTCGTGCGGTAGCGCAGGAGCGCGATCGCCGCGGCGCCGAGCAGGAACGCGGCGATCGGCCACAGCTCCGGCACGATCTCCGCCGCCTCGTTCCCCTTGAGCAGGATCCCGCGCACGATCCGCAGGAAGTGCGTGAGCGGCAGCACCTCGCCGAGCCACTGGGCCCACACCGGCATGCCGCGGAACGGGAACATGAAGCCCGACAGCAGGATCGAGGGCAGGAAGAAGAAGACCGCCATCTGCATCGCCTGCAGCTGGTTGCCGGCGACGGTCGAGAACGTGAAGCCGACCGCGAGGTTGGCGGCGATGAAGAGCACGCTCGCGGCCGAGAGGAGGGTGAGGCTGCCGACCATCGGCACGTCGAACAGGAACCGCGCGGCGGCGAGGATGATCGTCACCTGGGTGTAGCCGACGATGATGAACGGCAGGATCTTGCCCGCCATCACCTCGACCGGCGTCACCGGCGTCGCGAGCAGGTTCTCCATCGTGCCGCGCTCGCGCTCGCGGGTGACCGAGAGCGAGGTCATGATCACCATCGTCATCGTCAGCACGACGCCGATCAGCCCCGGGACGATGTTGTACTGGGTGACGCGCTCCGGGTTGTAGCGGGGCTGCACGCGCAGCTCGAACGGCGGCGGGCCGCCCTTCAGGGTTGCGAGCACGCCGCGCAGGTCGTAGTCGAGCGCGGTCTGGTTGAGGTTGATGAGCGCGGTCAGCGCGTTCGAAGTCGCCGCCGGATCGGAGGCGTCGGCCTCGACGAGCAGCACCGGCCGCTCGCCGCGCTGGAGCTTGCGCGAGAAGTCCTGCGGCACGGTCACCAGGAACTGCACCTGTCCGGTCTCGAGGAGCCGGCCGCCCTCGACGTCCGTTTTCACCACTCTGGTCACGCGGAAGTACCCGGAATTCTCCATCGCCCGGATGAAACTGCGCGAGAACACGCTCGGGTCGGCATCGAGCACCGCGGTCGGCAGGTTCTTCGGATCGCTGTTGATCGCGAAACCGAACAGGATGAGCTGCATGATCGGGATGCCGACCATCATCGCGAACGTGACGCGGTCGCGGCGCATCTGGACGAATTCCTTCGCCAGCACGGCGACGAAGCGCCTCCAGCTGAACCCGTTCATTGCATGTTGTCCTGCGCCGCCTGCATGAACTTGATGAACGCGTCCTCGAGCCCCGCCGGGACCTCCCGCCAGGCGAGGCCGGGCCGGTCGCGAAACGGCGCGATCGCCGCCACGAGCGCGGCCGCATCGGTGCCGCTGACGTGCAGCTGGCTGCCGAAGGCGGCGACCATTTCCACGCCCGCGCGCTGGCGCAGCTCGTCGGCGAGCCCGGCGAGATCCTCGCCCGCGACCTCCCACGTCCGCAGTCCCGACTGCCGGACGACCTCGTCGGCGGTGCCCTGGGCGAGGAGTTTCCCGTACGCGATGTAGGCCAGGCGGTGGCAGCGCTCGGCCTCGTCCATGTAGTGCGTGCTGACGAGCACCGTGATGCCCCGCGCGGCGAGCCCGTGCAGCTGATCCCAGAATTCGCGCCGCGCTTTCGGGTCCACGCCGGCGGTCGGCTCGTCGAGGAGCAGGAGCTCGGGCTCGTGCAGCAGGCACGCGGCGAGCGCAAGCCGCTGCTTCCAGCCGCCCGAGAGGGAGCCAGCGAGCTGCTTCGCCCGCGCGCCCAGGCCCAGCCGCTCGAGCCCCTCCCGCACGCGGTTCTTCCGATCGGGCACCGCGTACACGCGCGCGACGAAATCGAGGTTCTCCTCGATCGACAGGTCCTCGTAGTAGCTGAAACGCTGGGTCATGTAGCCGACGCGGCGCTTGATCTCGGCGGCCCGGGTGCGCAGATCGAGGCCGAGGGTGGTGCCGCTGCCCTCGTCGGGCGTGAGCAGCCCGCAGATCATGCGGATCGTCGTCGTCTTGCCGCTGCCGTTCGGCCCGAGGAACCCGACGATGCGGCCGCGCGGCACGGCGAGGTCCACGTGGTCCACCACGGCGCGGCCGCCGTAGCGCTTGGTGAGGCCGCGGACCTCGATCGCCAGGGCGGCGTCGTTCACTTGAGGGTCACCTCGACGGGCTGACCCGGGTGGAGCTTCGGCGCGTCGGCGGCGCCCGGCCGCGCCTCGACCAGGAAGACGAGCTTCTCCCGCCGCTCGCGGCTGTAGATCACCGGCGGCGTGTACTCGGCCTGGGGGGCGATGTACGTGATCTGAGCGGGGATCGGCCCCGCGCAGCCGTCGCAGGTGATGCTCACCGGCTGGCCGCGCTTGAGCGCGCCGACCTGGGTCTCCGGCACGAAGAACCGCACCTTGATGTTGCCGGGCGGGAGCAGGTTCACCACCGGCGCGCCCGCCGGCACCCACTCGCCCTGCACGAACAGCGTGTCCTGCACGAGCGCGTCCTGCGGGGCGCGCTGCGCCTTCTGCGCGAGGCGCCAGTCGGCTTGAGCGAGCGTGGCGCGCGCCGCCGCGACCTCCGCTTCCGCTGCGCGGATCTCGTCGGGGCGGGCCGCCAGCCGCGCGGTCGCGAGCTGCGCGCGCATCTCCTCGACCTGGGCGCGGTTGCGCGCGGTCTGGTTGCGGGCGATGTCGAGCCGCTCGAACGAGATGAACTTGTCGCGGTAGAGCGCCTCCTGGCGTCGCAGGTCGTTCTCCGCGAGCTTGAGGCTCGCCTCGGCCTGCGCAAGCTCGGCCTGCGCCGCCTCGATCTCGGTCGGACGCTTCGCCTTCTGCAGGTTCGCGAGCTGCGCCTGCGCGCGCGCGAGACGGTCGGCGGCTTCGCGGCGCTGCGCCGCCTCGTTCTCCTGCTCGAGGGTGAAGAGCGGCTCGTCCGCCTTTACCTGGTCGCCGCGCTTCACCGCGAGCTTCGCCAGCTGGCCGGCGAACGGCGAGGCGACCCGGACGTATTCGCCCTCGGCGTAGCCCTGCAGGTGGTCGAGCGGGGAATCGCTGCAGCCCGCCGCGGCTGCCGCGAGCAGGCAGACCGCCATCGCGTGCTGCACCGTCGGGCGTCCGGCGCGCCGCATCGACGGTTCTACCGGTGGCGTTCGGCGAACTGTTTGAGCGCGAGCCCGGTCGCGTCGAAGCTGCGCTTCACCGGGCCGTTGAGCAGGTGGCGCAGGAACGGCACGGCGAGGCCGCGGAAACGCTTCTCGTGGATCAGGCGCGAACGCGCCGGGGCGAGCGCTTCGACGACGAAGCGCTGCTCGCCGACGAAGAGCCCGGGCAGCCGCGCGAGCCACTTCAGCTCACGCGGCGGGCGGAAGGTGACGATGCGCGGCCGGAGACGGAAACCGCGCGTGCCGTCGGGACGGACGAACACCTCGAGCTCGGCGCGTCCCGCCGCCTCGCCCGCGATGCGCGGCATGAACGGATTCCATTCCGGGTAGCGCCGGAAGTCGGTGAGCACCTGCCAGACGCGCTCCGCCGACGCGTCGATCTCGATCATCCCGAAGAGCTCGGCAAGGAGCATTTACGCCGTCCCCTCGATCATGTGCGGCACGGTCCGCTGCGCCGGCTGCGTGGCCGGGGCAGCGCGTTTCGGAACGGGGGCGCGCGACGGCACCGCGACGCGGAACCAGGCGGCGTAGAGCGCCGGCAGGAAGAGCAGCGTGAGGGCGGTGGCGACGACGAGGCCGCCCATGATCGCGACCGCCATCGGCCCGAAGAACGCGCTCCGCGTGAGCGGGATCATCGCGAGCACCGCCGCCGCGGCGGTAAGCACGATCGGCCGGAACCGGCGCACGGTCGCCTCGACGACCGCCACCCACGGCGCGTGGCCGGCGCGGATGTCCTGGTCGATCTGGTCGACGAGAATCACCGAGTTGCGCATGATCATTCCGGAGAGCGCGATGGTACCCAACATCGCCACGAACCCGAACGGCTGGTTGAAGAGCAGCATGAACACCGTCACGCCGATCAGCCCGAGCGGGGCGGTCAGCACGACCATTGCCACGCGCGAGAAGCTCTGCAGCTGGATCATCAGCACCGTCAGGACGACCAGGAGGAACAGCGGGAACCCGGCCGCGACCGACTTCTGGCCCTTCGCGGCGTCTTCCACCGCACCGCCGGTCTCGAGGCGGTAGCCGGGCGGCAGGCTCGCCCGGATCGCCGCCAGCGTCGGCTCGATCTGCGCGGTGACCACCGGTGCCTGGATGTCGCCGTACACGTTCGCGCGCACGGTGACCGTCGGCAGGCGGTTGCGGCGCCAGACGATGTTGTCCTCGAACCCGTACGAGATGGTCGCGATCTGCGACAGGGGCACGGACTTGCCCGAACGCGTCGGCAGGGCGAGATCCTGGAGGTAGGAGAGCTTCGCGCGCTCGTCGATCGCGCCGCGCATCAGCACCTCGATCAGCTTGTCGCGCTCGCGGTAGTAGGTGACCGTGAGACCGTTGAGCGAGGTGTTGAGGAACGTGGAGAGATCCTGCGACGAGAGGCCGAGCAGGCGCACCTTCTCCTGGTCGATGTCGACCTTGATTACCTTCGCTTTCTCCTCCCAGTCGAACTGGACGTTCGCGACGTTCCGGTTCTCGCGCATCTTCTCGGCGACGCGCTCCGCGTACCGTTTCACCGTCGGGATGTCCTCGCCCGACACGCGGAACTGCACCGGGAAGCCGACCGGCGGGCCGTTCTCGAGGCGCGTGATGTTGGCGCGGAGCCCCTGGAAGTCGCGGTCGAAGAGCGCGATCAGGCGCGCGCGCAGCACCTCGCGTTCCTTGATCCCCTTAGTGAGGATCACGAACTGCGCGAAGTCGGCGTGCGCGAGCTGCTGGTCGAGCGGCAGGTAGAAGCGGGGCGTTCCCTGCCCGACGTAGCTCGTGTAGTTCTCGATGCCCTTCTCCTGCTCGAGCACCGTTTCGAGCCGCTTGACGAGGCTCTCGGTCGCCGTGAACGACGAGCCGTGCGGGAGGCGCAGGTCGACGAGGAGCTCGGGCCGGCTCGACGCCGGGAAGAACTGCTGTGGCACGAAGCGGAAGGCGAGGAGCGACACCGCGAAGAGCGCGACGGTCGCGACGAGCACCGTCCTGCGGTGCGCGACGCACCAGTGGATCACGCGCCGCAGCCGGTTGTAGAACGGCGTGCGGTAGATCGCGCCTTCGCCGTGCTCGCGCGCGACGACCGGCGCCTTCGCCGGACGGCGGAGCAGACGGCGCAACGTCCGCTGCAGCCACGACGGCTTCGTCTCGCGATGGGCGAGGTCGGGGAGGAGCTTGTACCCGAGGTAGGGCACGAACACGACCGCCGCCAGCCACGAGACGGCGAGCGCGATCGCGGTCACCTGGAAGATCGAGCGCGTGTACTCGCCGGTGGACGACGCCGCGGTGGCGATCGGCAGGAACCCGGCGACGGTGACGAGCGTCCCGGAGAGCATCGGCATCGCGGTGCTGGTGTAGGCGAAGCTCGCCGCGCGCAGGCGGTCCCAGCCCTGCTCCATCTTGGTCGCCATCATCTCGACCGCGATGATCGCGTCGTCGACCAGGAGGCCGAGCGAGAGGATCAGCGCGCCGAGCGAGATCTTGTGCAGTCCGATGTCGCCGAGCCGCATGAACAGGAACGTGGCGGCGAGGACGAGCGGAATGGTGAGCGCGACGACGATGCCGGTGCGCAGGCCGAGCGACAGCAGGCTCACCGCGAGCACGATGATCACCGCCTCGGCGAGCGAGCGCACGAACTCGTTGACCGACCGCTGCACCGCCTGCGGCTGGCTCGTCACCTGCGCGAGCTCGAGGCCGACCGGCAATTCCTTCCGGATCCGTGCCACCTCGCGGTCGAGGTTCTGGCCGAGCTCGATGATGTCGCCGCCGGCGACCATCGCGACGCCGATGCCGAACGCCTCCTTGCCCTGGAAGCGCATCTTCGGCTGCGGCGGGTCGGCATAGCCGCGCTGCACGCGCGCGATGTCGCCGATGCGGAACAGGCGCCCGTTGGCGCGGATCGTCGTCTCGCGGATCGCCTCGGCCGAGTCGAAGTCGCCGGTGGTGCGGAGATAGATCCTGTCGCTCGGCGTCTCGAACGCGCCGGCCGGCGCGATCGCGTTCTGGGTCGCGAGCGCGTTCACGATCGTCGGGACGTCGACGCCGAGCGTCGCAAGCTTGGTGTTCGAAAGCTCGATGAACACCTTCTCGTCCTGCTCGCCGAAGAACTCCACCTTGGCGACGTCGGGCACGCGCAGCAGCTCGGCGCGAATCCGGTCGGCGTACTTCTTGAGGTCGGCGTAGGAGAACCCCTCGCCGGTGAGCGCGTAGATATTGCCGAAGACGTCGCCGAACTCGTCGTTGAACGACGGTCCGGTGATGCCGGCGGGCAGGCTCGCGCGGATGTCCCCGATCTTCTTCCGCACCTGGTACCAGGTCTCGGGCACGGCGGAAGTCGGCGCCGAGTCCTTCATCCGGAAGAACACGAACGATTCGCCGGGCTTCGAGTAGCTCTGGATGACGTCGACGTTCGGCGCCTCCTGCAGCTTCTTCTCGATCTTGTCGGTGATCTGCTCCTCGACCTGGCGCGCGGTCGCCCCCGGCCAGCCGGTGCGGATCACCATCACCTTGAAGGTGAACGGCGGGTCCTCCGACTGCCCCAGCTTGGTGTAGGAGACGACGCCGAAGACGGCGAGCACGATCATCGCGTAGAGCACCAGGCTCCGGTGCGCGAGCGCCCATTCCGAGAGATTGAAGCGTGACATGACGGCCTCTGCTCTTTGCGTTTTCTCCTCCCCGCATGGGGGAGGTCTGGGAGGGAACCCGGGGATCAGCTGCCCGGCCGCAGCGCGGCGTCGAGCGCCTGCTGCGAGCGCGGGCTGGCGAGCGTCTCGCTCATGACGCGCACCGTCTCGCCGGGAAGCAGCTTGTGCACCCCCGCGGTCACCACGACCTCGCCCGCGCGCAGCCCATCGCGGACGGTGACGCCGTCCTCGCGGTAGGCGCCGACCGCGACCGGCCGCAGGTTGACCTTGCTCGTCTGCGGGTCGACCACCCAGACCGCGGGCTTGCCGTCGACCTGCGTGAGCGCGGTGAGCGGGAGCGTGATCACCTCGGCGCCGGCGCTGTCGCCGAGCAGGACGTTGGCCGTCATGCCGAGCTTCACCGCGATGTCGGGATCGAGGATCGTGATCTTCGCCATGAACGTGCGGGTCGCCGGATCGGCGTTCGGCGCGAC